>Ga0116221_1002656_pt1 | contig 11636 bp, 11 predicted proteins | sample Sb_taG_5_FD_88965 | JGI IMG/M metagenome (GOLD analysis project Ga0116221, IMG submission 88965) | Peat soil microbial communities from Weissenstadt, Germany - Sb_50d_8_FC metaG | ecosystem: Environmental > Terrestrial > Soil > Wetlands > Peat | place: Germany: Weissenstadt | collected 2010-09-21 | reverse complement strand
GAGTGAGCCCGCGTGTCTTCAGGCTCGTGGCGCTGCCCGCGCCTTCCGATCGTGAAAAAACGCAAATGTTCTTGCAGCGCTACATCGAGCAATTTCCTGCAGCCGGTGAAATCGTCATTTTCGATCGCAGCTGGTACAATCGAGCAGGTGTTGAGCGCGTTATGGGATTTGCCAGTGGGAAGGAGGTGGATCGCTTCCTCAGCCTCTGCCCAGAAATCGAAAAATACATCACCGACGCGGGCATCATTCTGATCAAATTTTGGATGGAAGTCGGGCAAGAAGAACAGGAAAGGCGGTTTCACGCGCGCCTCAACGATCCGCTTCGACAATGGAAGTTGAGTCCGATGGATCTGGAATCTTATCGGCGCTGGTACGATTATTCGAGAGCTCGCGACGCCATGTTAAAAGCCACCGACGTCGAGTACGCACGGTGGCATATCGTTAGATCTGACGATAAGAGACGCGGGCGCCTCAATTGCATCTCGAAAATTCTCGAGCTCGTTCCATATAGGAAAGTATCGCGACCGAAGGTCAAACTACCAAAACGTTCCACTAAAAAAAAATACGACGATCAGGCATCGTTGCGGAAACTAAACTTCGTTCCCGAGAAATTCTGAGTCAGCGCACCACTAGCGCCGCCCGCTGTGAGCGAGCGTGCGCGTAGCGGGCGAAGAACCATGCCTAGCAGCTTCTGCTCTGGCCGATCGCGTCACTTAGTGCGAAAGAACGGTCGTCCCACAAAATCTTCCACAAGGAGATGCCGGATTGAGGCGATCCGTGGCGGACGGCTGCGAACGCATTTTTAGCCGGAAAGTCCGCCTAATTCAATTGCTTATGTGGATAATTGCGGCCGCCGGCGAACGGCCGCGAACAGGGCGCCTGGCCGAGGGACTGTCTGCATAAAAGTAGCAATTGCGAGGGAATATCAATCGATTACGAATCCGCCTTGTTGCGCACCTACAAATTTACCCACGAAGAATCGCCGGATTGCAGCGAACGGTGGCGAACGTCAGGGGACAGTAACGTTTGCATAATTCGATACTGTCTCGCTGCCTGCCCTGAAAGGTTAGAACTGCCAAATGCCGGCTCCTTACGGCCGCATCGAATATCGGGCCGTGCCAGCTCGCAAACTTGTCAGCGGCGGCGCAGAAGTAAATCCGCGATAGCGGCCCCGCACTGAGTCAGGGAATTACCTGATACGTGCCGCGAGACAGCAACTTTAAGCGGCGCGCGCTTTTTCGTCGCGAACGCCGCGACCGAACGACGCTACGACATGGTGAAATGCCGACGGCTGTTCGCGAAACACCAGGCTGCCGGCGCGATTGATGACGTGGAATTGCGAGGCGCGCTGTTTGGCAGCAATGGTGTCGTAGAGCACAAAACCTGCTTCCCGCGTCGTCACCGGATCGTGGCTTGCCCAAACGATTTGAACAGGCACTTGCACGCCGGCATTGCGGCAGGCTTCCCACAACAGCGACCGCGTGCGGCTCATGCTCCCACCGAGCGTTTTTGCCGAGCTCGTCTTGGCCATAGCCACCGCGTGGCGATGCGGCTCGCCGTCGCTCGCGGCAACACAGGCATCTAGCAACGTCCGATCGATATGCATGTGGCTATAGGACAGGCGCTCCAGCGCCCAGGCTTGCGATTCGCGGCTCCACAAAGAACGGGGCGGCGCAACGAGCAAGATATCGTCAAGCGCATCGCCGACCGGCGCGCTCATTGGGCTTGCGACGATCGACAGGGAGCGGACGGTCTTTGGATGGTTCAACGCCAGCCAAATGCCGACCAATCCTCCGATGTCGTGACCGACGACTTCGACCGATGTGACGCCAGAATCGGCCAACAGCGCGACGGCGAAAGAGCCGATGGCTTCGACCGTCAAAGGTTCTTCACCCAAATCGGTCCCGCCGCTCCCGGGACAATCGGGCGCGATGACGTCGAGCTCCTCGGCAAACGACAAAAGGCTCTCACCCCAGATATGCGCGCCAGAGCAGAATAGTGTCGCGCCCGGGATGCCGCCATGGAGAAAGAGCGCGGCGGGTGCCCCTGCCTTGCCGCCGCGCAAAAGGCGCGTCCGCCGGCTTCCGAGTGTTTTGGTCTGAAGGTTCAAAGAGGCCATCACTCTGACCACTTATCGATCAGGTCAACGAAATCGCCGAGCAGCGCGTTGAAGCGCTCCGGATGCTCGCGGTAGCTGAAATGGCCCGCCTGGTTGAAGATGTGCAGTTCCGTCTTGCGCTGGTGGGCGGCAACGGCATCAAACAAATCGAATGCCCCCTCAATCGCCACGGTTGGGTCGTTCCGGCCAAACACCACCTGGGTCGGCCTTTGCAGACGACCCTCCCGTAACCACTGCAGGGTTTCGCGCTTTTGCTTGGCAAGTTCCGGCAGAAAAACGCGTGTACCAAGCTGCTCATCGACCATTTTGCGTACGCTTTCGCGGTACTTGGGCAACTGCAGGACCTCGTAAACCTTTTCGATCCACTCGTCAGTGACGCTTTTGGGGCTAAAGCAGTAACCTTCGTAAATCCAACGCGCACTTTCGCGGGTATATGGCGGGTGCGGGCATTTGGATAGCGCAACTTCATTGGTGCTCACGCGCGGCGACAGCGTTCCGCTCGAGACAATTGTCAACGATCGAACCAGGTGCGGATATTCCAACGCGAGACGCGCGCCTGCATAGCCGCCGCGGGAATGGCCAACTATGTGAGCTGGCGGAATGCCAAGCGTCTTAATAAAGGCGGCGGCATGCCGAACCACCGCCGCCATGCTGTAGTCCTCGTCACGTAGCGGATTGCCGGTAAATCCTTGGCCAATCTTGTCGAACGCGATCACCTGAAACCGTTCCGCCAGCGGCACGAAATTTAGATTCCATGCGTGTGCGCTCGGCGCGGAATCGGCCGTTCCGAAGTTTCCGCCATAGATGAAAACGATCGGCTGGCGAGTGCCGGCGACGTGGTAGGACGTTTTGATCCCCTCGATATCGATGGTCTTTGCCGGCGGCAACGCGGCGGGGGACGCGGAATGATAGTTCATTGGGGACAAGTCACTCCTTACTCGCAAGAACGTTGTCGATCAATTCCACTCTGGCTTTGGATAGACGGCCTGCGCTTTCGCAAACTCAACCGGCCAAACCGGAACAGCTAGGCCGTTTTGGATTTGGGTGACGATGCCGGCAGCCTTTTCGTTGTCGCCCTTGTCGCTGAACTTCGCGCCGCGCAACATGAAGAAATTGCGGTCGCCGGTATTGAGGTCCGTGCTCGCGATGGCATCGCGAAGCGCCCGAGGATCCGAGGTCTTGGCGCGCTCAAGCGCGTCCCATATGACGGCAATATCCGCCATGATCGTTGCAACGCCAACGTCCATAACGCGGTTCATCTTGACCTTGACGCGCTCGACGACAGCCGGAAGTCCGGGCGCGTTCAGCGCCGGCGAGAAGCTATCGGTACCGAAGACGTTGTCGGCATCCTTGCCCAGCGCTTCGATATACTCGCGCGTGATCGGTGCGCCGAGCACGCCGCCCATGAACGATGGGTTGTAAGCCAGCTCTTTGGCGGTACGTGTAATCTGGATACCGTCGCTGACGCGATTCTGGCCGACCATGATGTCGACGCGATTGGCCTTCATCTTGGTAATGAAAGGCGCAAAATTTTGCGTGGTGCCGACGTCGTAAGTTTCGGCATAGACGAGCTCCAAGCCGAGCTTCTGCGCCACCGCCGTCAAAGCCTTGTTCACGCCTTGCCCGGCGACGGAATTTTCGCTCAACAAACCGACGCGCTTCGCCGAACTGCCGGCTTTGTCTATAAGCTCCTTGGCTGTGGTCAGCAAATCGCTTGCATAGTTTCCGGTCAGTGGCGAGCAGCGGAATATGTACTTGAAACCGCGCGCGGTGATCGTCGGATCGATATCGTAGGCCGTCAAAAATGGCACTTCATTGCGCTCGGAGACTTGGCTGGCGACGATGGTCGCGGCGCTCTGATTGCAACCAATCAACGCTTTGGCGCCGCGTTGGATCGCATTTTCAGTTTGCGTGACCGCAATCTCAGGTTTCGTTTCTGTATCGAACACCGCCAAGATCAGCTTAGCGCCGCCCATCGATTTGACGCCGCCCGCCTCATTCATCAAATCGACCGCGAACTGCATCGCTTTCCATGATTGCTGACCGAATTGCGCGCTGGGTCCGGTCAGCGGCAGAATGCCCGCGACCAGGATTTCGTCTGCCGCGCGCACAATTGTCGGCATGCCGAAGCTTGCCACAAACGCGCCGCCGCCGACCAAAATGCTGCGGCGGCGGATATCGCTCCCAAAGGATCGCGGAATTCTGGACATGATGCTCTCCGTTATGCGCTTGCGGCTGGGACGTGCGAGAGGGCGCCGAGGAAAGCGCTGCGCAGGCGTTCATTCTCTAATAGAGCAGTCGCCTCCCCCTCCGCAACCATGCTGCCGGTCTCCAACACATAGCCGCGGTGCGACCGCCGCAGGGATTCCACGACATTCTGCTCAACGACCAAAACAGCCATGCCGCCACGGTTGGCCGACGTGATGGCGTCGAAAATATGGGTCACCATCGCGGGAGAGAGTCCAAGCGACGGCTCATCCAGCATCAGAAGCTTCGGATGCAGCATCAGCCCCCGGCCGACGGCCGCCATCTGCTGCTCACCGCCCGACAGTGTCCCCGCGTATTGGTCTCGTCGTGCCGCCAAACGCGGGAACAACGACCAAATATCGTCAAGCCTCCGTGCCACCTCGTGGCGCGGCAGCCCACGGGGCGCCCCTATCAAAAGGTTTTCGAGGACCGTCATATCGGAAAAGAGCTCACGGCCTTCCGGCACATGAGCGATGCCTCGCGATACGATGTCGTGCGACGGCAATCCACTAATGGTTGAACCGAGAAAACCGACGTACCCATGCGAGCGAACCACGCCCGAGATCGCACGCAGCAATGTGGTCTTGCCGGCGCCGTTGGCACCCACCAAGGAGACGATCTCGCCCTCCTCCACCGTCAGCGATACGCCGTGGAGAACATCCACGTCGCCATACCCTGCCGTCAAATCTTTGATTTCAAGGAGCGGCATAGCCGGCGCCCAGATAGGCTTCGACGACTTTAGGATCGGCCGCAACGGCCTGTGGCGTGCCATCCGCTATCGTTTTGCCTTGGTCGAGAACAACCACGCGCCTGGCCAAGGCGAACACCGCGGCGAGCACGTGTTCGATCATGAGAACCGTGATGTTTTCGGATGCGACGGCGCGAACAATATCGACAAAGACGTCCACTTCGCTTGGACGAAGGCCGGCCGCCACCTCGTCTAGCAGCAGCAAGCGTGGTCCCGTGGCATAAGCTCGCGCCAGCTCGAGACGCTTTCGCTCCAGCACGTTGAGATGTCGTCCTCGGCGATCGAGCTTTTGCGCAAGGCCGAACCGATGCGCGATCGCGACAGCTCGTTCCGTCGCCGCGCGCATGGCGTGAACGCGACACAGAACCGCAACGCGGATCGTTTCGAGCACCGTCAAATCCGGAAATGGACGAGCGATCTGAAACGTCCGGCCAATCCCGGCTATGCAGAGGCGGCTCGGCGCTCGGCCGGTGACGTCAACGCCGGCAAAGCGCACAATGCCGACATCCGGCTTGATCGCTCCGGAAATGATATTGAACAGCGTGGTCTTGCCGGCGCCGTTGGCACCGATAATGCCGAAGATACCGCCCTCCTCGACACTAAAAGACACGTCGTCAAGCGCTTTAAGACCGCGAAAGCGTTTACCTATTCTCTCGATCTGCAGAAGATCGCTCATCAGTTCCGCCGTTCCCAAAGACTGACGATGCCTCGCGGCATTCGCAGCACTACGACGATCAGAAACAATCCATAGCCGATCCGCACCAAGCTTGCCGCCTCCTGCGAATTTACGACAGGCAAGGAGCGCAACACGTCACCAAGAACGCCGAATAGCAGCGAGCCGACAATCGGTCCGAGGATTGTTCCGCTGCCGCCGACGATCGTGCCCAGCATCATGTTGAGCATGTGATCGAAGGAAAACAGCGTCTCAGGTACGATGAAGAGCAGAAATTGCGCATAGAAGGTGCCGGCAAGCGCCGTGGCTGCGGCACTTATTGCAATAACGACGATCTTGCAGCGAAAGGTCGGAACGCCGCTCGCTTCGGCCGCCTCTTCATCTTCGCGCAAGGCCATCGCGTATTGACCGAGGCGCGAGCGCTCAAGCCAAAACGTTCCCGCTGCCGCCAGAACGACCAACGCCAAGATAATTTCATAATACGGAATGCGCGAGAGGAAATTCATGTTCACCGGGTCGTTTGCCGAGATCAGGAAGATGCCGGCGGTGCCGCCAAGAATGTCAAACTCGGAAAAAAGACCGCGAAACACTTCGACAGAGCCAAGGGTGATAACGGCAAAAAAGACGCCGCGGACGCGATACCAAAACGCCACGGCCGATAGAACCGCGCCAAGAAGCGCCGCCAGGCCTGCACCAACCCACATGCCGATCCAGGGCGAAACGGCGTAGTCACGAAACAGAACAGTGGAGGTATAGGCACCGACGGCAAGAAAGACGGTATGACCAAGGGAGAATTGGCCGGCATAGCCGGCCGCCAGATTCCAGCACTGGGCAAGATAACAACTGAACAAAACGAATGTGCCGGCGACCACCATCTGTTGGCGAACAAAAAACGGAAACACCACCGCAAGCGCGACGGCTACCGCAATTGCGGCAACCACCAGCGCTGATGGAGATGGTTTTCCGGCTGCGCTCACGAGCGAAACGAACCCATCAGACCCGCCGGCCTAAACAGGAGTACGAGCATCAGAAGGCCGAACACGAGAGCGGTCGCGTACGACGCGGTCAGATAAAAATCGCCGAATGCCTCGACCACGCCGATGATCAAGCCTGCCAGGACCGCACCCGGTAGACTGCCAAGACCGCCGATGATCGCGATCACGAACGCTTTGAGCATGAAATCGTAACCAATAAACGGATTGATCAGATAAAAAGGCACCAGCATCGCGCCGGCAAACGCTGCCATCGCGGTTGCAAGCGCAAATGCCTGGATAAATACGCGTTGGATTGGTATGCCGACCAGACGCGCACCGAGTTCGTTACTGGCAGCGGCGCGAATTTCCTTGCCAAACCGAGTGAACCGCAGAAACGCCCATAGCGCGGCAATAGCGAGCAGGCTACCGACCGCCGCAAGCACGCGCGACATCGGTAGCACCAGGGTGCCGAGATGCAAGGAACCCTCGCCAATCGGCGATCGAACGCTGCGCAAATCGCCGCCGAAAATGAGGTTAGCGGTGTTCTCAATCACGATCAGCAGACCAAGTGTGACCAGCATTTGTGTCGCCGGACTTGCACCAACGGCCGGTGCTATCGACGTGTGATAAAGAAGCGCGCCAACGACAAGAAAAATCGGAAACAGGCATAAAGCTGCGATGTAAGGATCAAGCCCGAGGTAGCGGTTCAGCACAAAACTCGCGAACATCGCCGCCATAACGATATGGCCATGGGCGAAATTGACGACGTTCATTACCCCGAAGACGATGGTAAAGCCGACAGCGACAAGCGCGTAGGCAAGGCCCATCAACAGGCCGCTTGCGGCTACCTGCGCGATATCTGAACTCCACTGCATGCGATTTTCGAAGCTTGCTCGCGTCCGCAACGCCTGATGTCAAATGATCGGCGTCCGACGCAGGGTGTGCGGTTCATTCGAATCGAATGGCAAACGCGCGTGCTGCAGCAACAAATTACCCCAGATCAGGAGATCGCCCGTCGACCAATTGTGCACATACTTGCAGTGCCCGCTGCCGTCGACATTATTAATCAAGATTGTCGGATCGCCAAGTTCGCGGCGAATGGTGTCATAGGTCGAGGACACCTCCGCAGGCTTGCTCACGTCGCAGTGCCATGACTTGACGCGCTGACCCGGCCGCACCGAGAGTTTTTCAATAGCCTCGTCGGCGGTGGAGGAGATATCGACGACGGCAACATCAGCGCCGTCCTCGGCAAGAGGCCGTGTAATTGCCGCGCCGATGCCGGCCGCACCGCCGGTCACCAACGCCAACTGACCGTCCAATGCCATTCTTACGCCGTAGCTTTTTGGTTTTTAAGCGTCCACTCGGCTATATCGCGATTGCGTGTGTAAAACACGCCGTCGTGCTTCTTGACGTAGCCGAGGCAACGGCGAACCGTCGAAGCGAAGGTCGGCCGTCCCGCCATATGAGCATGCAAAGTCATGCTGAGCCACTTCGGTGCGCCCTCGTTGCCTTCGCGATAGAGCTGATCGAACGTCTCAGTGAAGTTTTCAAAAAAGACGCTCGGCGGATTGGCCGGGAATATCCACGCCGAGATGTCGTTGGTGCTTATATTGGTTCTTGGGAGAATGACGAACGGACCGCTTTTGGTTTGTTGGACGAACGGCAAATCATCGCTCGCGTCGTCGCCGAGCCAAATGTATCCCTGCTCGGCAAGAAATTCGATCGTGAAGTCCGATCCGCTCGATCCCGGACTTGTCCATCCCACCGGCCGCACGCCGCCGGTCGCTTCGGTGAGCATTTTGGTACAGCGTGCAATCTCTGCGCGTTCCAGCTCGGGCGAAGCATCCTTTGCGTAAACATCGTTCGCCCAGCCGTGGCCATTCACTTCGTGGCCGTCCTGCGCCAGCATTCTAATGATGTCCGGATGGCGCTCGGCAGCGAGGCCGTTGGCGGAAACCGAAGCTTTGAGGCCGTACTCGTCGAGGAGATTCAAAAGGCGCCAGATTCCTGCTTTCCAGCCATAGTCGCCATAGGACAGCGAGAACCGATCCAAAACGCCCTTGGCGGCAACAAAATTGACCTGGCTTTGCTTCTCGAATGCTTCGAACGGAATGCCGACGCTGAACGCAATTTTCCCATTGTCCGGCCAAGACCACTGGCGCGGGAAGCGGGGCCGCTTTGACATTGACTGACCGTATCCTGCGTTACAGGCAAGCCTAGTCGATAATATAAGCTGCCGCCAAGGACTAATTGCGCTACCATCTACTGGGCGTGGTGCGGCCGCTCTTCCAATGAGATGCACTGAACACCGTTTGAGAGACAAGGCATCGGGGCGCTGCGAGTGATCGGCCGCCGTAACAGTCCAGCTGCCGGACAAGGCGACTGTCCCCGCACTTATTTCACAGCCCCGCGTTATCCGGTGCGAGACTTTCCTTTTGGGAACGGTTGTCGCTACGGTCCGGCCCGTCGAATGACTGTCACACAAGATGATGCATGAATCTTGCAGGTCTCGATGGAAGCGGCTCTCCACCATGTGCGTCGCGGAAAGTGCGCGCTCTCAAATACCAGTGAAAGGATAGTCTACATGAACGATCCCCTGTTTTTCAAAGACGACATTCGCTGGAGAGAAGATTCACCGATGTGCCATATGGTAAAAGCCGGCGATTTCCTTTGGCTCACCGGTATTGTCGCGCTAGACGAAAACAGAAAAGTCGTTGGTGCAGGCGATATTCAGGCTCAAGCCAGGCAAGTCTTTACTATTATGCGCAGGGTCCTCAGTCTTGCCAGCTGCGATCTCACCTCTGTCATTCGCCTGACCAACTACTTCACGGTGTCGTTCGACGATATGGAGCAGATAAACAAGTACTGGGACGTAAGACGGGAGTTCTTCGGAACACATCGTCCCGCGAGCACCGGAGTGAAAGTCGCCGCGCTGATTCTTCCCGAACTCTTGATTGAGATCGATGCCATTGCCTATGCGCCCAATGTAGTCATCAATCCGAGCGCAGTGATTCCCAATGCCAAGAAATAAACCCTGAACGATCCCAAAGCGGAGTTGCGTGCGCGCTTTACTAATCATCCAGTTGCAGAGCTTCAAAGACATGACGAAAGTGATCGATACTGGCGTCTTCATCCCGGTCGGCAATCACGGGTGGATTCATTCGATAAACTCGCCGGCGGTGGAGGACGGCTCGTTCCAGCGTGTGCTTGAGGTGACCAAAGGAGCAGAGGGGTTGGGTTTCGACTTCGTGCTCAGCCCTAGCATCTGGCGCGGACGCAAAGGCCCCTCGGAACACTGGATGCGTTCACTGGAATCCTTGACGACCACGGCGGCATTGCTTCAGGCGACCGATAGAATATCGGTGTTTGGCACGGTCCACATGACCATCTACCCGCCCGCCGTCGTTGCGAAGATCATGACGACCCTGGATCAGATCGGTCCGGGTCGTGTCGGACTGAATTTAGTCACCGGCTCCAGCTACCTTGATCTTTCGCATGTCGGACTTTGGCGTGACGGGCTCGACCATAACGAACGCTACGATCTGGCGGACGAGTGGATACAAGTCGTCAAGCGGCTTTGGACAGAAGACATCGTTTCGCACAAGGGCCGGTTCTATGAATTGACGGAAGCCACGATGGGGCCGAAACCATCACACTTGCCCCCCCTCGCGAATGCAGGTGCCTCGGAGAGGGGCTTCAAATTCGCCGTCCAGAACTGCGACATCGCGTTCCTCTCAGGCAGCGACGATCCAAAGTACAAGGCAGACGCGATACGTGCCAAGCAGACGGCTCGATCGATGGGCAAGGCAGACCTAAAGGTCTACGGGCTTGTCACGCTGATCGCCGGCGAGACCGACAAAGACGCAAAGGACCGGAAGGATCACTTCGACGAAGGCGTAGATATCGAATGTCTGGATGATATCGCGTTGGGATACAACCTGAACCCCAACATTAAAGATGTCAGCCCGACATCGCTGCGTCTCGCCGCGGGCAGGGAAAAGCGTAGCGCCGTTGCGCCGGGAGCGTTCGTGGGGTCATACGCTTCGCTCGCCAAACGTATCGCCCAAGTCGTCATAGACTACGAACTCGATGGGATTATCCTGATTGTGCCGGACTACGTGAACGATCTGGAAGCTGTCGCGAAGAAAACGTTGGTCCGCATGTCGGAGTATGGCGTCTCCTGCCGTCTCGGCGGGGCCTGACCATTCGCAGGAAACTTGATCTCAAACAGTCCCGAGTTTCCGCTGGACAGCAAGCCAGAGCGCTCTGAGGCATCCTGACGACCTTGTTCGGCCTGACATGGAGCAAGCAGAACCGGAAGCTGCCAAGCAAGAACGCTATCATGCATCGCTCGCTCTATGAGCGCTTCGATCTCGGCGCCGCGCCGATCTACGACGAGATGCGGCCCTATCTTGCCAAGTTCGCTCTAAGGCGAACAAAGGCGAACAAGGCCTGTGGCGGAGGGAGTGGGATTCGAACCCACGATACGGTTTCCCGTATACACGCTTTCCAAGCGTGCGCCTTCAGCCACTCGGCCATCCCTCCGGGCACGGGAGCGCAATATAGCGAGGTGGCTTCGAGTGACAACCCGCGCGCCACGTTTGCTCTTTTGCCTATTGCGCGGCGCATTACAGGCCACACCTGTCTAAAGCGGCGGATTCCTCCAGGGAGACATTGCATGCGCCTGCCTTTGATCGCTCCGGCCGACCTCACCCCGGAACAACGGCCCGTATACGACGACATGCGCGCGGGCATCGAAAAGAACTTCCAGGGCTTCAAGACGATCGCCGAAAACGGGGCGCTGCTGGGGCCGTGGAATCCATGGCTGCACGAGCCGAAATTCGGCAAGCCGATTTGGGACCTGACCTTGGCGCT
>Ga0116221_1002651_pt1 | contig 11642 bp, 6 predicted proteins | sample Sb_taG_5_FD_88965 | JGI IMG/M metagenome (GOLD analysis project Ga0116221, IMG submission 88965) | Peat soil microbial communities from Weissenstadt, Germany - Sb_50d_8_FC metaG | ecosystem: Environmental > Terrestrial > Soil > Wetlands > Peat | place: Germany: Weissenstadt | collected 2010-09-21 | reverse complement strand
GGTTTCCCTCAGTCCTCAAGGTCATCACGATCGTTCTACCCGAGACCCTCGTGCGCTGGCATCGTGCCGGGTTTCGCCGGTACTGGCGTTGGAAATCACGCTCCTTGGGAGGCCGGCCGAAAATCGACGCAGACCTGCGGGTGCTGAGCGGACGGATGAGCGTGGACAATCCGTTGTGGGGCGCGCCGCGCATTGGCACTCAGATGGTCGTGAGCTGGTCATGACAAGGTGAAAAGGGCTCTTGGCTCCCCTGGTTGGCATCACGTTGATCAGGATGCAGGGAAGGATCGTCCTTGTCGGGGCTGTTCACCCGCGTCGAGATTGGCCACATGGGAATCAGATCCGCCCTCATCACCGCTTGGTCAGCGGTTACCGCTGTCCTTGCGTGCCTGCGCAACCTTCCCCTCCTGTGACACGCGACCAACCTCTCCCTTGGATGGCCCAATCTTGAGCGGTTTTTGCCTCTGTTTGGGTTTCATCCCTTCAGATGCCCAGCGCTCCGAATCCGGATGCGTGGGGGCCTGATGGCTCAATTTAAGTTCAAGTGCATGTCGTGACAGGTCGGCCTGCGTTGTCGTCGCGGTTGTCATATTTTCCCTGCGGCTCAGCTCCACCTCAACGCGCTCAATGGCCTCCCCCAGCACTTGGGCCTTCGCCAGCGTACCCGTGTTGTCTTGAGTGAGCTTGGTTCCGCGTGGGTCGGCTTTTCCACGCATTTCGCGTTTCTGTTGGGCACCAATATCCTTGGCTCTATCGCGGGCTCGCCTCAGGCGTTGGGCAAGGACTTTCAATTGTTCGACAGAAAGCTGCTCGATAGCCGGAGGTCGCGTTGCGTTCACAATTTCCAGCTCAGCGGCGTTAAGAAGCCGGGCTTCCAACTGGGCTCTATCACTCATGGGATTTCCCCTAATTTAGGCGGGGGACGTAAACGTCGATCGCGATGATTGCACACATCGCAAGTTTGATAATCTGACGACGCAAGGTTGCCGCTGTTCGTTGCCGCTGTTCGAGGGAGTGATACCAAATGGGTGAAGTGACTCTAGAGCCAAGAAGCCATCGACACCCATCATCTTGCACGAAGCTGAGGCTCAAGGGCAGCTGCACTATGCGAAGGGCGCCCCTCTGGTGAGGAGCGCCCCACTTTTAAACCGTGGACGACGAAGCTATGCCGCCTTGCTGTCGATGACCTTGGGTTTCTCGCTCTTGGCCTCGACGCCCTTGGTCGTGATCGGGATGGCGCGGGGCTTCATGGCCTCGGGCAGCTCGCGCACGAGCTCGACATGCAGCAAGCCGTTTTCCAGGCCGGCTCCTTTCACCACCACATGGTCGGCGAGCTGGAATTTCCGCTCGAAACTGCGGGCGGCGATGCCGCGATGGAGGAAGGTGCTCTCCTCCTTCTCGCTTTGCTTCTCGCCGCGAATGGTGAGCGTGTTCTCCTTCGCCTCGAGGTTCAGGTCGTCCGTGCCGAACCCCGCGACCGCCATGCTGATGCGGTACGTGTTCTCGTCGACAAGCTCGATATTGTAGGGCGGATAGCTCGGCGCATCGTTGTCGAGCGAGCCGAGTGTGTCGAACAGCGAGCCGAGACGGTCGAAGCCGACGGTGGTTCGGTAAAGCGGAGTAAGATCGAAGTTTACCATGACACATCCTCCTTGAAGCGATGTTAGGGGCGCCCGCTCTTGGTGAGCCGGGCAGGGATCGAATGCGCAATCCAAGTGGCCTTGCGTCACCCTTGATATGGGAATTGCCCGAGCGACCATCAAGGACAACGAGGTGGCTGAGCGCATCGGATTCAAACTCAGCATCTCACCATGATGGTAGCTCAATCGGTGGAAGATCTGCGTGATTGGCTAGTGTGACCCCCAAAACTGGCCTCGAGAGAAAATGGAGGAGAAATCGCACACTCTCGCACTGAGACGGCGTCTCTAGACTCTCCTCCCGCAGCAGCATACCCATTCCGTGGCGCATTTCCGGGGTTCTTCCGGACTGTTTGCCGAAGGGCGAGAGAGAGCCAGAAAACCCAAGACTTGTTGGCTGTGCTGGCAGTCCGAAGCCAACCTGTCTCTCCCTGCAATTTGGGGGAAAGCAGGGTGATTTTGCCAAATTGCAGGGACAGCGCCGTCTTATCCCAGCAGAAGGCCCTCGCATCTCAATGGGTTGGATAGGTCTCTCCCTAATTCAAGGAGCAGGGAGACCATCATTCCATAGCAGGGAAGGTCGATTTAGAAACACCGCGCCGGTGTTCTTCGGCGACATTCACGCAGCTCAGTTCAATGTCCGCTTCCGGGCTCCTTTCGGACATCGACGCCATTGCCCGCCGATGTCGCCGACTGATCCGAAGCGGACCCACACTGCCTTCCCTACAGAGCACCGCTTCAGCGGCCGTGAACTCATGATTGGTTGCCGGTGTGAGCGAGAGTCCATTTTGGGCTACTCCCGGTACCTGCAGGGGGGTTTGCCAGGATCTCGTAAAGGGCACTGATGGCGTCGCCGAGCCCGTGAACCGTTGCGCCACGCGGCGGGCGCGCTGAGAGCCGAGCTCTCGGTGGACGACGGCAACGAGCCGGGTGGCGGGGTATTCGACGTCTGCTAATGGCACTTTTCCGACATCCCACCTGCACCGACGAATGTCCACTATCGGGGGTAAAGCAGACATGACGCGGACGTGGACAATGTCCGCTAATGACCCAAAGCGGACATCCCATTCGGCTCAGCGCGCTGCGACTTCTCCTATAATGCTGCGCCTTCCCCTATAATTGAGAACGGACCCCAAATGGCGGGGTAGGCATTGCGCGGCTGCGATGTGTCGTTGAGGTAGGCCAGCATGGCGCGGCGGAGCGCTTCGGCGCGGCCGAGCTTCGGGTCGGCTGTTAGGATATCGAAGGTCGCGGTCGTGAGCCGAGTCGCGGCGTCGGAAGCGACCGACCAGTGCGACACCAGCAAGGCCCGCGCGCCCGCATAGAAGAACGCGCGCGCAAGGCCGGACAGCGCGTCGGCGCCGGGCTTGTCGCCCGCGATCGTGTTGCAGGCGGAGAGCACAACCCAGTCGGCGTCAAGCTTGAGCTGGGCCACTTCGCTCGCAGCGAGGAGGCCATCGTCAGTTTGGCTTGGTTGCGCAGGGATCGTGAGCGCAAGCGCCGGCTCGGCAACGCCGGTGACGTCGCCGGCTACGAGTGCATGAGTGGCGAAATAGACAACGCGATAATCGGTGAGCGGCAGATGCTTCACGGTCGTCTCGCTGGCATCGCGGCCAAGATGGATGTCGGCGGACGGCGCGCCGAGTTTTAGCGCCACGGCGTTGAGTTCGTCGGCGGTTTCGGGCAACTGCGGCAAGGACTGCCCCAATTCGCTGCGGTTGACGCCGGCGCCTTGCCAGAAGTTGGTGTAGGAGCCTGTTTCGAGGCTGCGCGATGCCGCCTTGCGCACGCCGCGCTGTTCTGCAGCCGCCGCGGCAGCGGCGTTGAAGACCGGATTGCCGAAACCGATCATCGGTTTCGAAGCCCGATCCTTCACCCCCAACAACCGCAGCGCCTTGAGACTTGCCACCGACGGCATCACGCTGACCGCTTGTCGCTTTATAAGCCAGGCGGCATCGCGGTACGGCGCCACATTCTCGGCCGTAAGGCTGTTCTCGACCGCCGGCTTGGCGATCTGTGGCGCCTCGGTGACCAGCAGATGGAATGGCAGCGCCGTGAGCGGACCGAACGGCACCACAATTAGATGCCGCTTGTCCTTGATCAGCGTTTCGACAGGACCAAGGAGCGACGTGTAAACCTCATTGGCGACGCCGAGATCGAACAGCTCGCGCTTTTCGTTGATGGAGTCGAGATAGTACTGTTCCTCCACCATATCGACGTCGAGCCCGCGGCGGAACGCGACCACCTTTTGCGCCAGCGCGTCGCCGCCGAGCGGTATAGAGTTCCAGTCGAAGGCTGCGCGGGTGAAGGCGAAGACGTAGCTTTCATTGTCGCCTGCGGCGGCGAACAGCACCAGCGCTTCGTCGTCGGACAATAGCGCCTGGACCTCCTTTGCGGTCATCGGCAGCGGGTTAGACAATGCCGCGTAGTCGGGGAACTCGCTGGCAAATACCTTTTGCAGTGCGTCACGCTGCCCGGCGATCGCAGTCAGCCGCGCCTGGATGCGCTGTTCGGCTGCGGCATCGCGCTGCGACGGCGGCTTGGATACAGCCGCGATGATGGCCTTATCCAACGCTTCTCCCTCGGCGGCGAGGTCCTGGTCCTGGCGCACAAGCTGGGCAAGACGATCACTGCCGGTCGCCAGCCGTATTGCGAGCTTATTGATTGCGGCCGCTGCCGAAGACTGGGTTGCGTGCTGGACGATGTTGAGACTCTGGTGCAGCGCTTTGTCGGGGGAGATGAGTTTGCTGCGCTGAGCCGCGAACAGCACTGGCAGAGCAATGTTCGGCTCGGCGTGTCCACTGGCGATCAGCCGCTGCGTCAGCGGCAGAGCGTCGGCATAGCGGCCCTGGTTGAGGTAAAGCCAGGCGAGATTGTTCACCGACTCCATAACCCCGGGATGGTCGGGTCCGAGCGCCTTCTCGCGCAGCGCCAGAGACTGCTTGTACAGCGGCTCGGCATCGGCGTAGCGACTCCCTTCCCGGTAGATCTCGGCCAGGTTGTTCAGCAAATGGGCGACCTCGGGATGGTCGGGCCCGAGCGCCTTCTGGTCGATCGCGAGTGCGCGCTTAAACAGCGGCTCGGCCTCTTCGTAGCGGCGTAGTTGGTCGTAGAGGGTGGCCAGGTTGTTCAGCGTGTTCGCGACATCAGGATGATCCGGCCCCAGCGCTTTTTCGCGGATCGCCAGCGCTTGCTTGTAGAGCTGCTCGGCGTCGGCATAACGGGCCTCGTCTCTGTAGAGCAAAGCCAGGTTACTCAGGGTCCTCGCGACCTCGCGATGGTCGGGCCCGAGCACCTTTTGGTAGATTGCCAGAGACCGCTGGTCGAGCGGCTCGGCTTCTTCATAGCGGCCTTCCTCGTCGTAAACGACCGCGAGATTGCCGAGCGACTGGGCCACGTCGGGATGCTCGGGCCCGAGCGTTTTTTCGCGGATCGCCAAGGATTGCTTGTAGAGCGTTTCGGCGTCGAGGTTGCGGCCTTCCAAGGTGCAGAGGTTGCCCAAGTTGTTCAATCCCATCGCGTAATTCTTCGCGTCGGTGGCGCCGAAATGGCCGGATGCGCGCACCTTTTCGCGGACCGCCAGCGATTGCTTGTAGAGCTGTTCGGCGTCGGGATAGCGGGCGAGGTCGCTGTAGAGGCCAGCCAGGTTCATCAGGGAGTTCGCCACGTCCGGATGGTCGGGCCCGAGCGCCTTCTGACGTATCGCCAGCGAGCGCTGATACAGCGGCTCGGCATCGGCGTAACGGCCTTGCTCCGTGTAGAGGTTGGCGATGTTGTCCACCGCATCGGCGACGTCGGGATGGTCGGGTCCGTGCGCTTTCTCGTAGATCGCCAGCGCGCGCTGATACAGTGCCAAGGCGTCCGCGTAATTGCCTTGGTTCTCGTTGAGCATGGCGAGGTTGTAAACGGAATTCGCGATCTTCAAATTGTCCGGGCCGAACGCCCTCTCGACGATCGCCAGCGAGCGCTGCGCAAGCGGTATAGCCTCCTGATATTTGCCGGCGTTGAACAGTGCCGCCACTTTGGCGTCGAGCGCGGCCGCCTCCCGCAACTGTGCCGAGGCCGGCGCGGGCCAGCCGATGGCAATCGCAATAACCAGACCGGCGACCCATTGTGCGAACTTGGCCATGGCCTATTCCGGATCCACGAGCTCCATTTCCAGTCTACCGTGTAATTTCGCACGACATTAGAATGGATACACGATCGATCGGGTTACGGGGTGGCTTATGGATCGCCGAATCACGTCCATGCTCGCCGCGTTTGTTCTGGCCGCGACGGCAACCCCATGGATGCCGAATACTTTGGCGGCGCAAACGCCCAACCCCCCAGATAGCGATCGCGTTGATCCGCCGGACACCGTCTATAGCACCGGTGCAATCCCTGAGGATCCGGAGGTTGAGCGCCGACGGTCGATTGTCCCGCATCATCGGGCATTCCTGCCGACAAGTATCGATCTTTCGAGCCGCATGCCGGCGGTAGGCAAGCAAGGTGGCTTGGGGTCCTGTACCGCCTGGGCGACCGCCTATGCGGCAAGGAGCTACTACACCGGCGCATTCGAAGATCGGAATATCAGGCAGTCAGCCAACCTGCCGAGCCCGAATTACGTCTATCATCTGGCCCGCCGCAGCGATTGCAACGCTGGCAGCACTCTCGGCCAAATCGTCGACGTGCTCAAGAACGGTGCCCTGTCGCTCGCCGATTACCCGTACACTGACGCCTGCGTGCCGGCTGCGTCGCCGGAACTCGTCGCTCGCGCGCATGATTTCCGGGTGCTCGGGGCGAACCGTGTCGATATCAGCCAGCCCGACGACATCAAAGGCCAGCTAGCGCAGTCCAATCCGGTCATCATCAGCTTCACCGTCAGCACGGCGTTTGGCCAATTGCGGGGCGCCAAAACCTTCATGGAACGTGCTCCGCCTGCCGACGATAAGGTTCATGGTGGTCATGCCATGACAATTGTCGGTTACGACGAGCGCCGGCAGGCATTCCGCCTGATCAATTCCTGGGGCAAAGGCTGGGGAGATCATGGCTACGCGTGGGTGAGCTACGATTTATTGGGGACCCGCATCAAAGCCGCCAATGTGCTCAACGTCGGGCCCAGTCATCAAGCAGTGGTGCCGCCCGGGCCGCAGCCGTCTCCGACGCCTTCGCCTGTTCCGCCTATCCAGGGATTGCAGCTCACCGACCTGCAGTCCTTGTCATGCGGCCGCGTCACCGTCGATCAGCAAGGCGGCCAATCGATTTTGTCCGGTTACGTTGCGAGTGACGACGATCTCAACAAGGTCAAAGCGATCGCGGCAAACGTGCCGAATGTGTCGCTTGGTAATGTCATCGTGGCGCCGTGGCCGCAATGCGAGGCGTTGCAGACTCTGGAGAAGCCGCTAGGCGTTGCGGACCGGCCGGCGATCGACATCGGTCCGACCACCTCGCTGCACGACGGCGACCCACTCAAGATCCAGGTCCGTTCACCTCGGCAGATCAGCTTTCTCTACGTCTCCTATATCCAGGCCGACGGATCGGTCGTCCACCTCGTGCAGCCCAACGGGCTCGTGCCGCAGCCGACGCTTCCGGGACAAACGCTGGTGTTCGGTAATGGCGAGGAGGGCAAGCCTAAATTCACCATCAGTCCGCCATTCGGCCGCGAAATGATCGTCGCGATTGCATCGCGTTCGCCCTTGTTCGACCACGAGCTGCCGCAGCATGAGACCGAACGCGACTATCTGAGCGAGTTACGGCGGGCCCTGATCTACAAGCCCGTTCCGGACATGCCAGACCGCGAACTTGCTGCCACCATGACAACTCTGCAAACGAGCGAGAGGTAGACCATGTTACTGCGCTCCATTTTCATTTTTGCTGTCTTTGCCGGCGCGTGGCTAGCGCCCGCGCCGGCTTCGGCGCAGCAGGCGCCAGGACCGACGCTTTCCCCGAACGACATTGAATGCGCATTGGATCCGAACTGCCCAAAACCGCAGCAGCACAAGCGTGGCTTGCAGCGCGGAGTAACCGTCGAAGGCAATTCCGCCGAGCAGCCCCTTTCGGTCAATCTCTACGTCAACTTCGACTACAATTCGGCGGATCTCACTTCCGACGCTCGCATCACGCTGGACCAATTAGGCACCGCACTGCGCGACCCGCGGCTTGGAGCATTCAACTTTGCCATCGCTGGGCACACAGATGCAAAAGGCGGCGTCGACTTCAACCAGAAACTCTCGGAGCAGCGCGCTGAGGCGGTCCGTAATTATTTGATCGCCCAATTCAGCATCGCGGCCGAGCGACTTACCGCAAAGGGATACGGGAAATCTCAATTGCTTGATCCGGATCATCCGGAGGATGGGGTCAACCGCCGCGTACAAATCATCAACACCAGTGCAGGAAGTCAGCACAACTGAAGACGACAGTCCGCATGCACGTTCTCACGTCATGTTGCCTATAACGATCGATCGAGGAAGAGTGAATGTCCGCTTCTGGCACTTAGCAGACGTTCCGCCAATCGCGTCGCGAGGTCTGGTTTCGGCCGAAAAGCGGACATGCCGAATCAGCGTGTGGAATGTCCGCTCATGACCCAAAGCAGACATTCCCACGCATGTGCCGGGCTGACTTCCGTGGCAGAGTAGCTAGGACGAGCGCCGTTTTTTGCGCCTCGGTATCATCTTCCCCCACTTGGCTGCTCGATGCTTCTTTTCTTGTACGACCTCCGGCGGCTCATCGAAGCCGGCACGGCTACTGTAGAACACCAAGGCCATAAGACCGAAGCCAACTAGAAGGGTAAAGAAGATACCGAGACCCAACATCAGCCAGTCCCATGCGGGCATAGCGACGTTCGCTTGCTAATACCCATCCATAGTGGCCGACGAAAACCGCTCCAGCCAGGATGGCGTCCTTGCGTCGAAGGCGCTTTAGCGAACGGAGGCCCCATCGGCGGTGGTGGTCGTCGAGCCGCCTAGCCCTTTTTTGCTGGGGGCGGCGCTTCCGTGCGGGCCTGCACCTTACTCTCGTCGGCAAGATCGACCGGTGGGTTGAGGATGACTTGATCGCCGGCCTTGAGGCCGTCGCTGACCTCCACCGACGTGCCGAAATCGCGGGTCACCGTGACCTTGTGAAAATGGGCGGTGCCATTCTCGATGACTGCCACGCGCAGTCCATCGGAATTGAACACGATGGCCTCGGAAGGAACGATCAGCGATGGCACCATCCGGGGAATATGCAGCTCGACCGTGCAATAGACGCCAGGTGACAGCGCTTCGTCTGGATTCGGCACGTCGATCTCGGTCAGCAGCGTCCGCGTGCCGGGCGAGAGAGCGTCGGCGAGGCGCGTCACCTTGCCCGGGAAGGTCCGACCAGGGATTTCGGGCACGCGAATGTCCGCCTCGACCCCCGAGGCCAATCCGAAGGCCTGGTCCTGCGGCACATAGACCTGCGTGCGGATGACATTGCTCTGCATGATGGTGAACATGAAGGTACCACTCGTCGCATCCGCTTGCACCAGGCTGCCCACGTCGATGTTGCGCTGGGTTATGACGCCGTCGAATGGCGCGACCACGCTCTGATAATCCTTCTGTTGACGCAGCACCGAGAGCTGGGCCTGCTGGGCGGCGACATTGGATTGCGCAACCCCGACCGTCGCCTGCTGCGCTTGAAGCCCGAGCCGGTCCACGTCGCCCTGTTGCCGGGTTACCCACCCTTTATCGACCAGCGGCTTGTCGCGTTGCCAGGTCACATTGGCGAGATCTGCATTTGCCTGGTTCTGGCGCAATGTCGCTTGGGTTTGGCCGACGGTGGCCTCGGCCTGCGCGATCTGATGATCGAGCTCGGGTGCGGTGATCTGGGCTAGAAGCTGCCCAGCCTTGACATGGTCACCGATGTCCACGTTGCGCTTGTCGATATAGCCGCTAGCGCGCGCGAAGATATTCGCCTGAGTGAACGCCGAGGTGGTGCCGGGCAAGGTCACGAGCATGGTGCTGTCACTCGCCTTGACCGTGGCAACACGCAGGCTGGGCACAAAATCGGCTTGTTGCTTAGCGGTGACCGCAGTCTCAAGTCGCTGCGTCTCGTAGCGCCAACCGCCATAGGCAAGTCCCACAATGAGCGCGAGCAGCGCGCCAAATCCGAGCCACCGGCCGCCGCCACGACGCCCAAGGTTCTGCTCCTCTTGTGCCGGCGCTTCGGGCGGCGGCTCGAGGGCCGGTTTGCGTTGTCGCTTCAACCTCACGACCTCGTTCACGCGACATCCTCCTCAAATACGCCATGGGCGGTCTTGCCGTCGTTGCCCTTCCGCAGCGTGGCAAAGAGATAGGGCACGACGAGCAAGGTCGTCGGGGTCGCGAAGAGCAGGCCTCCGATGACGGCACGCGCCAATGCCGCGTTCTGCTCCTCACCGGCGCCCCCGATCGCCATTGGCAGCATGCCGACGATCATGGCCGCGGCCGTCATCAGCACCGGGCGGATCCTGGTGTGGCCGGCATCGATCGCGGCCTCGAAGGAGGTTCTACCAGCCAGCTGCTGCTCATGGGCAAACGTCACGAGCAGGATAGAGTTCGCCGATGCGACACCAACGGCCATGATCGCCCCCATCAGCGACGGAACATTGAGGGTCGTGCCGGTGATGAACAGCATCACCAAGATGCCGCAAAGGGTTGCCGGCAGTGCCAGGATCACGACGAACGGATCGCCGAAATTCTGGTAGTTCACCACCATCAGCGCAAAAACGAAGACGGCGGCGAACAGGAGTCCGATGCCAAGATCGCGGAAGCTATCATTCATGCTCTGGATCTGGCCGACGATCTGAATGAAGTTGCCAGGCTTGAGCTTGGGTTGCAGCTCGGCGACGATCTTGTTGATGTCCCCGGACACGCCGCCGAGATCACGGCCCTGAACGCTGGCATAGACCTCGTACACCGGCTGGATGTTCGCCTGGTTGGAATTGGTCGGCACACTGCCACGCTTCAGCGTTGCCACATTGCTGAGCAGCCCAGGCACCGGGTCTCCGTCGGTCGCCACCGCGGTCGAGACTGGCGTAGTGCGAAGATTGTCCAGCGAGGCCAGCCGCGGCTCCGGCGTCTGCACCGCGATGTAATAGGGGATCCCCGAGGCTGGGTCGGTCCAGAAATTTGGGGAAACCTGCTCTGACGAGCTCAGGCTGACATTGATGTTCGTGGCAATCTGGTTCGCGGTGAGGCCGAGCCCCGCCGCGCGGGTCCGGTCGATGTTAGCGTAGAAGGCCGGAGCAGCGACCTCCTGCTGCAGATGGGAATCTGCGATGCCTGGAATCGCCGCGATGCGCTGCCTGAGTTCCTTGGCGACACTGAGATTGGTCGCCCGGTCATAACCGACCGTGCGCACGTCGATCTGCGCCGGCAACCCGAAATTGAGGATCTGGGTGACCATATCGGCCGCTTGAAAATAAAACGTCGTGTCGGGGAACGCTGCGGGGAGCACCTCGCGCAGCTTGCGAACATAGCCGGGGGTCGGCGCGTGGCCTTCTTTCAGCTGCACCTGGATCACCCCGTCATTGGGGCCGATGGTCGAACCGTCACTAAAGGCCAAATTATAAGCGCGCGCTGGCAGTCCGATATTGTCGACGATGAGCTGGCGTTGGTCCTCGGGGATGACCTGCCTGATCTTGTCCTCGACCGCCTGGAAGATGCGTTCGGTGGTCTCGATCCGGGTCCCGGCAGGGGCGCGGACGTGGAGCTGGATTTGGCCTCCGTCGATGAGCGGAAAGAAGTCGCGTCCGACGAGCATGAACATTGCACCGCCAAGTACCAGCACGACGACGGCGATCACCGGCACGATGAGCCGCCGATCGAGCAGCAGCCTGAGCACCCGGACATACCCTTTCCGCATGCTCTCGAACCCGCGTTCGAAGGCGGCGTGAAAGCGGCCAAACCAGTTGCGTGAAGGAGCGTCGGACTCGCCGTGCTGCTCCCCCTTGAGCAGCAGCCCGATGGTGATCGGCGTCAACGTTCGCGACAGGCCGTAGGAGGCGAGCATGGCGAACACCACCGC
>Ga0116221_1002646_pt1 | contig 11649 bp, 8 predicted proteins | sample Sb_taG_5_FD_88965 | JGI IMG/M metagenome (GOLD analysis project Ga0116221, IMG submission 88965) | Peat soil microbial communities from Weissenstadt, Germany - Sb_50d_8_FC metaG | ecosystem: Environmental > Terrestrial > Soil > Wetlands > Peat | place: Germany: Weissenstadt | collected 2010-09-21 | reverse complement strand
GGCCTTCGTGGCCGGCTACGCCGAGTCGATCCAGACCGTGTTCCTCGTCGCGGTGCCGATCGCCGCGCTCGCCTTCCTGGCCACCTGGCTGATCCCGCAGGTGGAGCTCAAGCGGTGGCCCGCGGCCGGCGCAGAGGTGCCCAACGCGAACATGCCCGCGGCGGCCACGGTGACCCAGGAGGCGACGGTGACGCAGGAGGCGCTAGACCCGCAGGACGCCGGCCGCATCGATCCGTGACGACCTTTTCCGGATCGAAGCCGAAGGGCTGGCCGCGCTGCGGGCGACGGGATATGCGCGGACCCCGGACCCGGTTAGCCATACCGCGAGGGGCGGGGAGCCGGACGGGACTTCTGGCCGAGGGTTACCGGGACCTCTGACGCTACGTACTGGCGGCGCGTGCGGCCATCATGGTGGCTGGGAGGGACAGGAAAGGCGGTCCCCATGGTCGGTTCGGCGCTGACTGCGGAGTGCGATGCATCCGGATTGTGAACTCGCGCTGCGGGCTGGTGAGGACGCGCGTGCGGCCGCCCTGCGGCTGGGACGAGCACATGAGAAGTTTGTCACATCGCACAGCATGCCGTCCTTCGTCCGCTCCGTGGTCGCCGGCTCCTGGGAGCGCTGCGTGGCCGCGGGCGCCAGCCAGGACGGGCGCCGCCTGCCGCCCATCCGGATGGACGCTGACGAGCTTGAGGATTACCGGTCCCGGCATCCGCTGGCTGGGGCACTGCCGGTGTTTCGTGAGCTGCTCGGCGAGCGCGCCCGCGATGACGAGCATATCTTCGCCGTCACCGACGCGGCCGGGATCTTGTTGTGGGTCCAGGGACACGCTGGCACGCTGGACCGCGTCGGCCGGATGAACTTTGTCGAAGGCGCCAAGTGGTCCGAGACGGCGGCGGGGACCAATGCGCCGGGCACCGCGCTGGCGGTCGGGCGTCCCGTCCAGATCTTCGCCGGCGAGCATTACAACACGGTGGTGCACCCGTGGTCCTGCTCGGCCGTCCCGGTCCGGGACCCGGACAGCGGACGAGTGCTCGGCATCGTCGACATCACCGGCAGCGCGAGCATCGCCAGCCCGTACGCACTGGCGCTGGTGCGGGCGACTGCGCGGGCGGCGGAGGCAGAACTCGCCATCCGTACGGCGGCGGCCGACGAGCAAGCCCGGCGCGAGTACGCGAACCGCCGCGTGCCGGAGCGATCCGCTGTCGCGCTGGTCAGCCCCGGCGGGCGGCTGCTCGCGGCGACACCGGCCGGCCGGGACTGCTTCGCCGCGGACGCCGCGGACGCCGGGGCGCTGTCCGGCGGAACGCAGGGCCGTCGCCTGGTCGCTGAGGCCGTCGGCCCGGCCGGTCACCTGATGGTGCATTTCTCCGGCCTGGCACGGCCGCGTGCGGCGGTCACCGAGGTACGCCTGACGGCCCTCGGTCGCGACTGCGCCCTGGTCGAGATCGACGGGCGCGCGCTGCGGCTGCGGCCGCGGCACAGCGAGATCGTGGTCATCCTCGCGCTCGCAATGAAGGGGGCAGGGGAGGTGGGTGGGGGGCTCTCCGGTCCTCGCCTCGCGGTTGAGCTATCCGAGGCGGAGGTGCATCCGGTCACCCTACGGGCCGAGATGTCGCGGCTGCGGACCTTGCTCGGGGACGGCGTGCTCGGCTCGCAGCCGTACGCGCTGCGGCGGCCGGTCACGTCCGACTTCGCATCCGTACTCGACCTGCTCGCCGAGGGCCGGGTGGGTGCGGCGGTCGCCGCGTACCCCGGTCCGCTGCTGCCGGATTCCGAGGCGCCGGCGATCGTGCACTACCGGGCCATGCTGGAGCAGCAACTCCGGGCCGAGGTGCTGGCCAGCGGCGATGCCATGCTGCTGCGCCGCTGGGTCAGTGCCGCCTGGGGAGCGGACGACGCCGCGGCCTGGCAGGCCCTCGCGAGGCAGTTGCCGGGCGGCTCACCGCAGCGGGCGGCCGCGGCCGCCCGGGCCGGCGCCCTCGGCTGAGACGACGATGTGACGACAATCACGAAAACTCCCCCGGCCTGGGCCTCGTCATGGCGGCCGGATGCAACGGTCGGGCAACCCCGCTGTCCCTAGCGTCTGAATTGGCAGGCCCGGCCAATCGGCCGGGCTCGCCGCCAGATCCCGAAGGAGAGAGGGGACGGTCATGAAGTACGTTCCACCAGGCCAGCCGGGGAGCATCGTCTCGGTGCAGCCGCGGTACGAGAACTTCATCGGCGGCAAGTGGCTGCCGCCGGCCGCGGGCAAGTACAGGGTCAACCTCAGCCCCGCGACAGCCAAGCCGATATGTGAGGTCGCGGACTCCACACCGGAGGACGTGGAGACCGCGCTCGATGCGGCGCACGCCGCCAAGGACGCCTGGGGCGAGACCTCGGCGGCCGGGCGCGCCAAGGTGCTCAACGCGGTCGCCGACGCGATCGAGCAGCACGCTGAGATGCTGGCGGTCACCGAGAGCTGGGAGAACGGCAAGCCGGTCCGCGAGACGCTGGCGGCCGACATCCCGCTGGCCGCTGACCATTTCCGCTACTTCGCCGCGGCGATCCGCGCCGAGGAAGGAGAGATCGCGGAGGTCGAGGGAGTGGGTGACAAGCGGCACCTGGTGGCCTACCACTTCCGTGAGCCGCTCGGCGTGGTAGGGCAGATCATCCCGTTCAACTTCCCGCTGCTGATGGCGGCGTGGAAGCTGGCGCCCGCGCTCGCGGCCGGCAACTGCTCGGTCATCAAGCCGGCCTCGCCGACCCCGTGGTCGATCCTCAAGCTCGCCGAGGTGATCGGCGACGTGCTGCCGCCCGGCACGGTGAACATCGTCACCGGCCCCGGCGCCGAGATCGGCAAGGCGCTGGCGGCGAACCCGCGGATCGCCAAGGTGTCGTTCACCGGCGAGACCGTCACCGGCCGGCTGATCATGCAGTACGCGGCGCAGAACCTCATCCCGGTCACGCTGGAACTCGGCGGCAAGTCGCCGAACATCTTCTTCCGCGACGTGCTCGCCGCAGACGACGAGTTCGCCGACAAGGCCGTCGAGGGCCTGGTGCTTTACGCGTTCAACAAGGGCGAGGTCTGCACCTGCCCGTCCCGCGCGCTGATCCAGGAGGACATCTACGAGGAGTTCATGTCCCGGTGCCTGGACCGGATCGCCAAGATCAAGCAGGGCAACCCGCTAGACACCGAGACCATGATCGGCCCGCAGGTGTCGCGGCAGCAGATCGACAAGATCGCCTCCTACGTGGACATCGGCCGGAACGAGGGCGCCGAGGTGCTCATCGGCGGAGAGCCCGCCCAGGTCGGCGGCGAGTTCGCCGGCGGCTACTACTACAAGCCGACGGTCCTGCTTGGGCACAACCAGATGCGAGTGTTCCAGGAGGAGATCTTCGGCCCGGTGCTGGCCGTGACCACGTTCTCGGACTACGACGAGGCGATCGCGATCGCCAACGACACGCTGTACGGCCTCGGGGCCGGCGTGTGGAGCCGCAATTACGACCTCGCCTACCGGGCGGGCCGGGCCATCAAGGCGGGCCGGGTGTGGACCAACTGCTACCACCAGTACCCCGCGGGTGCCGCGTTCGGCGGTTACAAGATCTCCGGCATCGGCCGCGAGACCCACAAGATGATGCTGGACCACTACAGCCAGACCAAGAACCTCCTGGTCGACTACAGCAGCAAGCCGCTCGGTTTCTTCTGATGCCGCAGCAGGCCCGGATCCCGGCGACTCCGGCGGCGCGCGAGGCGGTCATCCGCCTCCGCGCCGCCTGGGGGGACCGCAGCCTAGAAGGGACGTTATGTGGCGGCAAACAGACACCGTGAATCCGGTCACGAGATAACGAACGAGCTATTTGCGATGAGGAGGAAGAGTCATGAAGACCATGAAAGCCGCGGTAGTCCCGGAACTGGGCGCCAAGCTCGAGATCAGGGAACTTCCCGTCCCTGAGCCCGGCCCCGGCCAGGTACTGATCCGGATGCAGACCTCCGGGCTGTGCCACACCGACATCCATGCCGCCGCCGGCGACTGGCCCGTCAAGCCGAACCCGCCGTTCACCCCCGGCCACGAGGGTGTCGGCATCATCGAGAAGACCGGCCCGGATGCCAGCCTGCACAAGGTCGGTGACCGGGTTGCCATCGCATGGCTGGGCAAGGCGTGCGGGCACTGCTCGTACTGCGTCGGCGGCTGGGAGACGCTGTGCGAGTCGCAGGAGAACAGCGGCTATTCGGTGGACGGCGCATGGGCCGAGTACGCGGTGGCCTTCGACAGCCACGTGGTCACGGTCCCCGAAGCCGTGTCCTCCTTCGATGCCGCGCCGCTGACGTGCGCCGGGGTCACCACGTTCAAGGCGGTCAAGGTCTCAAAGCTCGAACCAGGTGAGACCGCCGTGGTGTACGGCATCGGCGGCCTGGGACACCTGGCCGTGCAGTACGCGAGGGGCTTCGGCGGCAGGGTGATCGCGGTCGACATCGAGGACACAAAGCTGAACCTCGCCGGGCAGCTCGGCGCTGACTACGTCGTGAACGCGAGCACCACTGACCCGGTGGCGGCCATCCGGGATCTGGGCGGCGCCGATGTCGCGATCTCCCTCGCCACGTCGCCTCGGGCGTTCGAGCAGGCGTTCGGATCGCTGCGCCGAGGCGGCCGGCTGGTGTGCGTCGCGCTTCCGGCCGACGACAAGATGACCGTCCCGATCTTCGACACCGTCATCAGCGGGAAATCGATCATCGGGTCCATCGTCGGCACCCGCAAGGACCTCGCCGACGTGTTCGCACTGCATGCCGCCGGCCGGACGAAGGTCATCGCGCAGGAGCGGCATCTCGATGACGTCAACGTCTGCATCGACGAAGTGCTCACGGGCCGGGTGCCCGCGCGCCTGGTCTTCACCTTCTGACCGCGGGCAGGGAACGAAAGGAGTTTGGGCTGCGTCACGCCGTGATGCCGTAGCGGTCCAGGCGGTAGCAGGAGATCGCGTTGCCGCGCAGCAGCCGCCAGGTTTCCTGTTCCGACAGGCCGGCTTTCGATGCGATCGTGGCGGCGGTGTCCCTGGAGTGCGGGAACGTGGAGTCGCCGTGCGGGTAGTCGGTCTCGAACATGATCTGGCCCATGCCGATGCGGTCCCGCAGCGCCAGGCCCACCTGGTCGTCGAAGACGCAGCCGAAGACCCGGCCCGGGACGTACGTGCTGGGCGGCTCCGGCACCTTCTCCTGGGTCTTCGCGTAGCCGCGGGCGTGCTCCCAGGCCTCGTCGAGCCGCTCAAGCAGGAACGGCATCCAGCCCACCTGGCCTTCGGACAAGGCGATACGCAGCGCGGAGAACCGGGCCAGCACGCCGCTGGTCAGCCAGTCCACCAGGGCGTGCGACGCGCCCTCGAAGGTGAGCGCGATGATGACCAGCGGCGGCGCGTCGTCGCTGGTCTTGCTGAAGGTGGAGGACGAGCCGATGTGCATGTTGACCACGGTGTCGGTCTCCTCGCACGCCGCCCACAGCGGATCCCAGGCGTCGGTGTGCACGCTGGGCAGGCCGAGGGCGGCCGGGTTCTCGGAGAACGCGATGGCGTGCGACCCCTTGACCGCGCAGCGCCGCACCTCCTGCGCCGCCAAGTCCGGGTCCCACATCGGGACGAGGGTGAGCGGGATCAGCCGGCCGCGGGCCTGATCGGCGCACCATTCGCCGATCATCCAGTCGTTGTAGGCCCGGACGCAGGCCAGCGCGAGATCACGATCGCCGCGCTCGAGGAACGTCTGCCCGCAAAAGCGCGGGAAGGTGGGGAAGCACAGCGACGCGTCGGTGTGATTGCGGTCCATGTCGGCCAGCCGGGCCGCGCGGTCATAGCAGCCGGGCAGGATGTCGTCGAAGAGCACGGCCCGGTTGTGGGCTTGGTCGCGGGGAAAGCTGACCGCCGCGAACCCGCCGGTGACCGGGAACAGCATTCCGCCGAACGACCAGCAGTCTGCCCAGTACCCGTCCTCCTCTTCGCGGAAGGCCATGTGCCGCGGCTCGAACCGCAGCCTCCCCTTGACCCGGGTGAGCCGCGGCCCGCGGTCGCGGAAGGCGGCGGGCAGGTATTCCTGCCACACGTGCGCGGGCTCGATGACGTGGTCGTCGACGCTGATGATCCGCGGAATCTCCATGGTGTCTCCCTTGTCTGTGGCGGTTCAGCGGGCCGGGCCGGTGGACGTCCCGCCGTCGCGGATGAGGCGGCCTGCCCGCCGGGCGCCGTGGCCAGCGCCGTCATCGGCCAGTTCGCCGTTGACCCAGACCTGGTGCAGCCCGTGACTGCGGGCGATAAGCCGGTCGGCGCCCGCGGGCAGGTCATACACCCGCTCCAACCGCTCCACCCCGACGGTGGCGGGGTCGAAGGCGACCAAGTCGGCGAAGTATCCAGGGGCGATCCGGCCCCGGCCGGGGATCCCGAACACCGCTGCGGGGTGCCCGGTGATCCGCCAGATGGCCTTCTCCAGGGACAGCGTGCCGGTCTCCCGGACCCAGTGCTCCAGCAGGTAGGTGGCGAAGACCGCGTCGCAGAGCTGGCTGGCGTGCGCGCCCGCGTCGGACAGGCCGAGCAGGGTGCGGTCGTCCCGGAGCAGCCCGGCGAGCGAGGTGGCATCGTCGTTGGCGACCACGACCCGGAAGCGGGTCCCGAGGTCATCGTCGAGCGCGACGTCGCACAGCACGTCGAGCGGGTCCACGCCGCGCTGGGCGCCCAGCTCCGCGAGCGAGGGCCCGTCGGCCAGCTCGGGGTGCGCCACCGTCTCGGCCACGAATACCTTGTCCCAGCCGTAGTGCCACTGCCTGGCCACGTCCGCCCGGGCCCGCTCCCGCCAGGCCGGATCCCGGTAGAACCGGGACCGTTCGGCAGAAGGAACGGACAGCACCTGCGCGAACGCGTCGGCGCGGGCGAACGGCGCCGGCTCGGCCAAGGTGACCTGGAAGACGATCGGGCGGCAGGCGACCTGGGGCCAGACCTCGCCGCCGCGGGCCTCCGCCTTGTCCAGCAGGCGGAAGGCGCCCGGTGAGGCGTTCAGGGCCGTCCAGGTGACCGGCCGCCCCGTCTTGACAGACAGTTCGGCGAGCTCCACGGGGCCGAAGTCGGGTCCGTGCGTGATCGCGAACGTGCCGCGGCCGCGCTCGGCCAGCGGCTCGGCGAGCCGCATCAGCTCATCGGTGGTGGCGAGGCGGCTGGGCACGGGCTTGCCCCAGGCACCGGCGTGGGCGGGCTGGCGGGAGGACGCGAAGCCGATCGCGCCGGCGTCGAGGGCCTCGCCAACGAGCCGCCGCATCTCCTCGATCTCGGCCGAGGTGGCATCCCGTTCGGCCGCCTCATCGCCCAGCACGTACAGCCGCAGCGGGGTGTGGCCGAGCATGACGGCCACGTTCAGCTTCGGCCCGGCCCGCTCGACGGCGTCCAGGTACTCGGGGAAGGTCTCGAAGGTCCAGGGGATGCCCGCGAACAGCGCCTCCACCGACATGCCCTCGACGTTCTCCAGCGTCCGCGCGATCGTCTCCCGGCCGGCCGGCCGGGTCGGGGCGATGCCGAACCCGCAGTTGCCCATCACCACCGTGGTCACGCCGTGCCACGACGAGGGGGTGAGGTCGGGGTCCCACAGCACCTGCGCGTCATAGTGGGTGTGGCAGTCGATGAATCCCGGGGCCAGCACCAGGCCGTCAAGGTCGACGACGTCGCCGTTGCGGGACACGGCGCCCGGCGCCTCGACCGCGGCGATCCGGTCCCCGTCGATGACCACATCAGCGGGCCGTGGCGGCGCCCCCGTCCCGTCCACCAGCAGCGCTCCGCGCAGTACCGTCATCGTGCACCTCGTGCTTGTTCTCAATCCGTTAACTGATTAACTAAAGCATATGATTGAACTAGTTGAAGCGCCAGTGGGGAGGAGCATGAATCTGCCCCGGAGGGATACCGAAGGCGTGGCGGCCAGGACCGGCGCGGGAACGCGAGCGGACGGACGGGCCACGGCCGAGCAGGTCGTCATCGCCGCCGAACGGCTGTTCGCGGAGCGCGGCGTGGAGGCGGTCTCGCTCCGTGAGGTGGCCAAGGCGGCGACCTCCCGCAATACCGGGGTCGCCCACTACCATTTCGGCGGCAAGGAGGGGCTGGTCCGCGCCATCGTGGCGCGGCGCGCACCGGTGCTGAACAGCCGCCGGGCCGCGCTGCTCGAGGCGGCCAGGGACCGGGCCGCCGCGCTGGCCCGGCCCGTCCCGGCCGAGGACCTGGTCCGGGTGCTGATCGTCCCGCTGATCGAGGAACTAGACCACGGCGGTCACTACGTCGGATTCCTGGCGCGGCTGGCCGCCGAGCGGCACCGGGCGCCGTGGGTGGCGGAACTGGATGATTCCTCGACGGCCAGCTTCCGTGAGGTCTCCGCGCTGCTGGCCCGGCAGCTGCCCGGGCTCGACCGGCGCCGCTTCCGGCATCGCCGCGACCTGCTGGTCCAGCTCGTGGTCGGCGCGCTGGCCGCCCGGGGTAACGCCGAGGCCACCGGTGAGCCAGGGCTGGGCAGCCGGGCCGGCTTCACCGAGGACCTGCTCGAGGCGGCCGCCGGCCTGATGCTGGCGCCCGCAGGCCCGGACAACAGGGACCCGCGCATATCTAGGCTGGCCGTGTGACTGAGCCCACCTACCTCGTCGCCGTCCGGGAGTCATATGACACCGTGGCCGCCGACTACGCCAAGCGCGTCCGGGCCCCGGCCGGGCTAGATCCGGTCTCACGTGCGATGCTGGCCGCGTTCGCCGAGCTCGTGCAGGCCACCGGCCGCGGGCCGGTCGTCTTTCGAGTAACATGTCGACGACCCGAATCTCGCGCTCGGCAACCTCGTTGATCTTGTGCAATCTGAAGCGTCCGCCTACACCAGCGCGCACCGACCTCCCGCGTGAGCCCGGCATCGTCATCCACTGCTGGGGCGAGTACATCGGATTGTCGCTTCCGGTAGGTCGGCGGCCGATGTCCGCAGCTCCGTGCGTCTGCGATGCCTGATGCTCGTCGACGCGCTGAGCAAGGAATGGTCGTACTTCTTCCCTCCGAACGGCGGCAAAGTCGTCGGGCGCGCGTCAAATTTGTAGGTGACTGACGGGTAACTTGCCGCTGCCGGGGTGGCGTGGCCGGTCAGGGCCGGGTCATGCGGCGGCTGTCTGGTTGCAGGGCCGCTGCCAGATCTCTTTTCGATTCGCTGGCCTCGCGGCAGCGGAGGCGATGACCGGCTTGGCCGGGCTCCGGTCCAGCGCATCCCCTCTTCCTCCACGAAGTCCGCAACACGCTGGCGGGCTCTGGCAGTCAGCCGGGTTGTTCCGGCTGGTTCAGCACGGCCGGGCGCGGAACGCCGCGACCACTCGCGGGCCGACCGTCCCGGCCACCTGCCGTGCGTTAACCGCTGCGCGTGGCCTGCTCGGCGCTCCAGCGGCCCAGGCAGAAGCTCCACGCTGCCAGCACGACCGGCCGCACCCGCATCATGGCCGGGTGGCGCTCGATCTTGGCCGGCTCCAGCGTCACCCGCCGGTAGCCGGACACGATCAGGTCCGCCCGCGGCGGGTTCTTCACGCCCCCGGCGTACAGCAGGAACGAGAGCGGCCAGGCGCGCGGTCCGCGGCCGGCGCCGGTCCAGACGCGTACCGGGCGCGCGGCCGAGCATCTGGGCATCGAGCAACACGGGCGAGGTGACGCGGGAAGTGGGGCCGGGCCTTCCATCGACCTTCACGGCGCCCATCAGGCCGCCTACCATTGGGGGTAACCGAGCATGTTTCCTCGATGACCCTTTCAGCGCTGGGAAGCTGCTGGCCAGGCCTCGCTATGTCAGAGGCGAGGCGGCTCGCACGCGCCTCGGCCGAGCCTCCGGAAAGGTCCGCCTCATGCGCGCATATCACCCCGGCAAGACACCCGGTACCGGCCAGCCCCGCCGCACCGTCACGCCCGCCCTGCGCCCGCATGCAGCGGTCCGCGGCTCCGACAGCGCACCCCGCAGCCCCGGCCAGCCTCTCGCCGCCCCGCTTATGGAGGAGGTGGGGGCCCGCCTCGGCGCGGACTTCTCCATGGTCCACGTCCACACCGAGGACGCGGCCCGCGCCTCCGCCACCGCCCTCAGTGCCCGCGCATACACCTCCGGCAGCCACGTCGTGACCGGTGACGGCGGCGCGGGCAAGTACACCGTCGCCCTGCAACGCAGCATCGGCAACGCTGCTGTGTCCCGGATGCTTGAGCCGGCCCGGCACCAGCACGGCTATCAGCAGACTGCACCAGCCCCGGTGCAGCGCTCCGCCGTCCACGACGTGCTGAGCGGCCCGGGCCAGCCCCTAGGGGCGTCACTGAAGGAGGAGATGGAGGCCCGCCTCGGCGCGGACTTCTCCATGGTCCGCGTCCACACCGACGACGCGGCCCGCGCCGCCGCCGCCGAGGTCGGCGCCCGCGCTTACACCTCGGGGAACCATGTGGTCATCGGCCAGAGGGGCGCGGACAAGCACACCATGGCCCACGAACTCACCCACGTCATCCAGCAACGCCAGGGCCCCGTCGCGGGCACCGACCTCGGCGGCGGGCTAACGATCAGCCATCCCGCTGACCGATTCGAGCGAGCGGCCGAGGCTACCGCCTCGCAGGTCATGACCAGGCCGCTACTACCGGGAGAATTGATCTCGGGAGCGGCGGCGACCGCGGCCCGCACAATGTCGGGTCCCACGCCAGAGGTCTCGACTGGACAGGCTCGATCAACGCCCCTTGGCATGGTCATCCAGATGCTAAGGGAGTGGACCGGGCTGGACGCAGACCGATACCGGGAAGAAAATGGGGAGTTCTCTAGATTCGACAACAATACCAACTCCTGGGTTAGGGAGCTTCCTAATCCGAGAGAACTCATTTCTCAATACTTCGGCGGGATGCCCCGGGCGGAAGCTCCCCCATTGAGCATTGCACACTTTGTTGGAAAGCATGTCAAGCCGAGCAAAAAAGAAATATTGGACATGAAGCCAGAATACTCCATCCTGCAGCGGGGAATCGTAGGTGCTTGGGATACCTCGCTGGCTCGGACCGGGCATGCACTGGGCACCGGACCACCGGAGGGGCGTCAAAATCAGCTCGGCGACGGCATCTATGTGGTCAATCCGGGCCAGGAAGAAACCGCCTACCAGCACCTTGAAGACCCCAGTATCGTCTACAACGTTTATGCCATGAAAGGTGTGCAATTCAATACTAAAGGCGACCACATGCAGACGGTATTCACAAATCGAGAGCAATTCTCCATGCTGTGTTTCGTGGAGAGTCACACACTGCCATCAGTCCGACAGGAAATGCCGAAGCCACCTCCAGTATTCGACCTAGCTGAGTATGCCCGGCAGCAACCACCTGGGATAAAGACCTACTCAATGTTCTAGTACGGCAGCCGCCATTGGAGGACCTGGACTACGGCGACATCGACGGCATCTGCGCCGCGAACTGCACGCAAACCTCGGCCTGATTACCCCGGATTCCCCGCGCACGTGCCAATCCAGGCTCATATGCGGGCAATCGACGCCGAGCTTGCCGAACGTGCCGGTAATCAGCAAGCCAGAGAAGACCAGCACCACGACAACTAAGACGAAAGGTCGCCGCGCGGGCCGACTCCGAGGAGTGCGTCAGCCCTGGACCCAGAAATCGCACTCTTCCACGACAAGGCCGTCGGC
>Ga0116221_1002636_pt1 | contig 11668 bp, 12 predicted proteins | sample Sb_taG_5_FD_88965 | JGI IMG/M metagenome (GOLD analysis project Ga0116221, IMG submission 88965) | Peat soil microbial communities from Weissenstadt, Germany - Sb_50d_8_FC metaG | ecosystem: Environmental > Terrestrial > Soil > Wetlands > Peat | place: Germany: Weissenstadt | collected 2010-09-21 | reverse complement strand
CGTGACGGTCGTGGATACCGGTCAGTCGCTCCAGCTGGATGCGGGTGTGGTGGTTGGTCCTGTTCATCAGGTCATTGGTCGTCAGCCTCTGAGCGGGCAGTTTCACGCCCACGCTCTCGATCCGGCACCCCCATGAGCCCTCGGGCCTGGGCGACCCGATTGCCAACCAGTGACTTGCCTGCTTGCTACTGGTTTCGACCATCGGACCCCTCCATGCGCCCGTAGCGCTTCGCATATCGAGCTATGCTCATGTATGAAGGATGTCCGGTTTTGGATGCCTGGCGGTAGGGGCGAACGTCATCAGCGTATGGCCATCCGGCCCGATGATCGATCGGCTGCGGGTTTGCCTGCGAAAAGCCAGCAGGTCGGCGGGGGGATCATGGAAAGACTGACCCGCTCTACTCTGCTCGCGACAGCAGGGCGCACTCGCCGTATGAGCGTGGTGCCCGACGACCCGAAGCCAAGCACCGAAGGTGACCAGGGCACGCTGGCCTACGGTCAGTACCGGCTGGCCTACGAGGTCTACGGATCAGGCGACAGGGTGCTCGTGTGGCTGCATGGATTGCTGCTCGACGCCAACCTCAGCCGCGGCCTGGCCCGGACGCTGGCCGCCCAGGGCAATCGCGTGGTGCTGCTCGACCTGCTGGGTCATGGCCGCAGCGAGAAGCCTCGCCACGCTGGCGTCCATCGGATGGATCTCTACGCGGAGCAGGTGCTGCACCTTCTGGACGACCTCGGCGTGGATCAGGCGGTGCTCGGCGGCGTCTCGCTGGGTACCAATGTGAGCCTGTTCGCCACGGTGCGAGCGCCTGAGCGCGTCCGCGGCCTGATCCTGGAGATGCCGGTGCTCGAGTCGGCCGTCCCGGCGGCGGCGCTGGTGTTCCTGCCGCTGCTGCTCGAAGTGCACTACGCACGGGCCCCGCTGCGATGGGTCTCCTGGGCCGCCTCCCGCCTGTCCCCGTCCAGATTCGGTCCGCTCGGCTCGTTCATTAGCGCCGCCGCGTCGGGCCCGGACGAGATCGCCGCCGTGCTGCATGGCGTCCTTGTGGGGCCTATCGCTCCGACCGTCGAACAGCGCCGGGCCATCACCGCCCCGGCGCTGGTCCTGGGGCATGGGATCGACTTGATCCACTCATTCACCGACGCCCAGCGGCTCGCGCGGCAGCTCCCTGACGCCAGGCTGATCCGGACCCGCACCTTCGCCGAGCTGTGGGTACGGCCCGCCCGCCTGACCGCCGAGATCAGCGAGTTCCTCGACCGCGTCTGGGCGGACCGCGAACCGCAGGAGCCGCGCGGCGAAGCTTCGTGAGGCGGGATGCGCATCGGACAGGCCACGGCTCTAGCGACTAGCACGGATCGTCAGCGGACCACATAATCGGCGCGGCGCGCGCGCCTGGTGCGTGCCCAGTACTCGAAGCTGAATCCAGGCCACAGGGCGCGGTTGACGCCGTCGGCGTCCAGGTACCAGCTCTTGCATCCGCCCTCACTCCACACGGCGGTGCGGAGGCGGCGCTGGATCCCGTCGTTGAAACGGCGCAGCGCGGATGCCCTGACCTCGATCGTCTCCCCGTTCTGCCTGGCGATCAGCCGCAAGCAGCTCATCACATGCCGGACCTGGCTTTCGATCATGAAGACAACAGAGTTGTGCCCAAGGCCCGTGTTCGGGCCTAGCAGCAAGAAGAAGTTTGGGAACCCGGCGACGGTGATCCCGTGATAGGCCTCGATGCCGCCGCGCCACACGTCCTGTAGCTTGACGCCATCGTGCCCGGCCACGTTGAGTTCCGCGACCGCCTCGACGGTCTTGAAGCCGGTGCCGTAGATGATCACATCGACCTCGTAGGCGCGGCCGTCCGCGCAGACCAGGCCGGTCTCGGTTATGCGGGCGATGGGGTCGGTGATGAGGTCGACGTTCGGCCTGGTGAGGGCCGGATAGTAGTCGGAGGACAGCAGGATCCGCTTGCAGCCGATCGTGTAGTCCGGCGTCACCTTCGCGCGCAGGGCGGGGTCGCCGATCTGGCGCTCGATATGGTGCCGCGCCACCCGCTGCAACGGTGCCATCAACTTGGGGTGCACGGCGAAACCGACCGCGCGGGCCTCGAGCAGCCAGTAGATCCCGTCGCGGAACGCCCGCATCAACGGCGGGGCGGCGGCGAAGGTAGCGCGGACGGCAGGCGGGATCGCAAAGTCAGGCCTCGGATGGATCCATGGTGGCGTCCGCTGGAAGACATGGACCCGCGCGGCATGTTTGGCGATCTCAGGGATAAACTGAATCGCCGATGCCCCGGTCCCGATGACCGCGACCCGCTTGCCGGCAAGGTCGCAGGTCTGGGCCCACTGCGCCGAATGGAAGGCTGCGCCCGCGAACCGGTCGGCGCCAGGAATCTCCGGGATCGACGGCACATGCAGCGCCCCGATCCCCGACACGATCGCCCGTGCCGTGTACGCCTCGCCCGCTATCGTCGCGATGCGCCAGCGGCCGATCGCGTCATCCCATTCCATGCGCTCCACCGTGCATCGGTATCGGATGTGCGCGGCGAGTCCGTACTTGGCCGCGCACCGGCGCATGTATTCCCAAATCTCACGCTGCGGCGCGAACATTCTGGACCAATTGGGATTGAGCTCGAACGAGAACGAATACATGTGGGACGGCACGTCACACGCGCAGCCGGGATACGTGTTATCCCGCCATGTCCCGCCGAGGTCGTCGTTCTTCTCCAGGATCACGAAGTCCTGGAAGCCGGCCTGCTTCAGCCGGATCGCCATGGCCAGACCGGCAAATCCGGACCCGATGATGACGATCGCCGGATCGTTGCCCGCGTGGCTCATGCTCGTGTCTCCTTGCTCGCCGCCACGGGCGCGGCCCGTGCCTTGGTGTCCGCGGCACCACCCGCGCCGAGAGGGTAGGATCCGGCGCCTGTCGCCAGCCACCGTGACTCGATCTCCGGCGTAGCGGCTGCGGCGAACCTGGCGACGATCAGCGGTGCGATTCCCCTGGTCAGCTGCATCGGTGGCAGCCAGCGCTGCCCGTACACGCGCGGTGCGCGCCTTGCGATCCCGTGCACGAGGGCGTCGACCGCTGGCGCGAGGGAGCTGGTGCGTCCGACTGGGAAAGGCAACCCCGCACTCACTTCCCTCAGCGCCGCGTTCTCATCCGCGTCAACTTCCCACCAGCGGGAGTGTGGACCGCAACGGGCGGACACACTGGCGAGCTCGCCCGGTTTAAGACCGAGCAGGGCCACACGCGCGTCACGGGCGGCCAGGCGCCTCGCGACGAGCGCTCCGATGCCCCGCGCCGCTCCAGTGATCACCACAACCTGACCGGCCAAATCCTTGGCTCGCTCCTTCATGGTGCCCGCTCTCAACACTGAACCGACGATACTGCCAGTAATTACTGGCATCATTGGAGGATAACCCAGGCCTGTCCCTAGGTAAGATCGCCGTGACACGGCCCGGACCCAGGTTCCCCGCGGAAGCGGGACGTGATCACTCGGCGGTGACCTCCCGCCGGTTGAAGCCGACGCTTCAGTGCCGCTGATGCGTTGGACGCTCAGGAGCCGACCCGGCGATCTCGCGCCGCGAGCAGCTGGATGAATTCGCCGTACGTGACGCGGGCGCGCCTGTCCATGGCCCGGCCGAACTCCGCGTCGAGCACGGTCCGCGCAATCGGGCGCAGCCGCACGATCGTTTCGGCGAGCCGCGCGACCTGATCCGGTTGCGGTGCGCCACCGCGAGGTTCGAGGACGTGGGTGATGACAAGCTCCACGAACAACGACGCCATCTTGTCCAGACCTGCCTGCAGCTCACGGCCCGCGGCCAGGATCGCGGGCAGCGGAATGCCCTCGTGCACCAGGACGGTGGCGACCTCGAGCAGCCTGTGACTGACATGGATGACGCGATCTCCATCGGCATCGATGTAGCCGAGGCGGACCGCTTCATCAAGTACCTCGGGGGTGAGCTGCCCCTCGAGCAGCGCTGAGAGATCGGTAACGGTCACCGGCACCGGGATGTCGTCCGACCATGGGGCGGTCATCGCCCGTTCGAAACCCAGAAGATCGGCTAGGTCATAGCCCTGCTCCCAGGCCGAGAGCAGCTCGCCGATCCCGCCGAGGGTGTGGCCACGGTCAAGCAACTGGCCGATGACCCGCAGCCTGGACAGGTGGGCGCGGGAGTACCAGCCGATCCGTCCCGCACGCCTCGGTGGCGGAAGGAGCTTTCGCTCCTGGTAGTAGCGCAGTGTGCGGACCGTGATCCCGGCCTCGCTGGCGAGTTCGCCGATGCGGTACTCGCGCGCGGCCGCCGCGCCGTCCGCAGCAGGGTCCGCGTGGCCGCGCGCCGCGTCATCCGCCGTATCCACCTGCGCAAGCATAGGCGGCCGTGAGCCTGATACCAGAGCGGCGATGTGGAGTCGGCGCAGGGGATCGAGCTACCGGGCGAAGGCCTTGACCGATGGGTCAGGGCTGGCCATCGCTGGTCGCCGCTGGCCGGGCGCGGTGGCCGGTGGCTTCCAGGAGCTCGGATACGCCGTGCTCGATGCCATGTGCCAGCACGTCGAGGTCCGGGTTCGCCGCGAAGTCACCGGTGACCCCGAAGGTGACGTTGTCGCAGTAGGTGAAGATCGAGATCCCGGTACGGACGGTGGTCGCGATCGGCACGTAGGGGATGATCTCCAGGAGACGACGGCCCATTCCGTACAGCGGCTGGCGCGGGCCAGGCACATTGGTGGTGACGGTGACGATCTCCCGCTGGGGCAGCGAGAAGGCGAGCCTGATGCCCCGCGACATCAGCGGGAACAGCGAGTAGCGGCCGAAGCTGACCAGTTCCTCGCCGAGGATCGCTTCCTTGCTTGCCTTCAGCGCCTGCAGCTCAGCCCGCACGGCCGCGAGCCGTTCCACCGGGTCTGCCACATGGACCGGGAGATTGGCCACCAGCGCTGACACCCGGTTCTCGTAGATGTTCTCCTGTCCGGGGGCCCGGGTGGAAACCGGAATCAGCGACGGAACCTTGTGCGGTTGAGGTTCCTCGCCGCGCGCGAGCAGGAGCTCACGGAAGGCGCTGCTGATCGCGGCGAGGACGACGTCATTCACGGTGCCGCCAAGCTCCCGCTTGATCGTCTTTACCTCATCGAGCGATGCACGGGCCCAGGTGTAGCGCCGCTGCTGGCCAATGGGTCCGCTCAGGGACGACCCCGCAGCCGGCCACAAGGCTGGGGCCAGCTTGGCGGCGGCCCGGATCGTGTCGGCTGCCTGCCGCGCGGAGTGGCCAGGATCGGCGACCGCACCGCTCAGCGCGGCGGCTCCGCGCAACGGCAGCAGTGCCATGTCCAGCAGGGCCTGGGCCGCCAGCTGGAGCGGCGACGGCTCGGCGCCGACGACGCGGCTATCGGCGGCGGGCGGTGCAGGTTCGGGCGTGAAGTCGAGGATCACCCGGTACAGGTCGGTGCCTGAGACTCCGTCGACCATGCAGTGATGCAGCTTCGAGATCAGCGCCCAGCGGCCCTGGGCGAGCCCCTCGATCGTCCAGTACTCCCACAGCGGGTGATCGCGGTCGAGCCGCTGGGACATCACCCGCCCCATCAGCTGGGCGAGCTGCTCGTCCCCGCCAGGTGCCACCAGCGCGGTCCGGCGGACGTGGTAACGCAGGTCGAAGGCGGGGTCCTCAACCCAGACCGGCCTCCCCAGGCGAAGCGGCACCGTGCGGAGCTTCTGGCGGTAGCGGGCCACCAGCGGCAAACGCCCGGCCAGGGAAGCGAGAACCTCCTCATGAGACGGCACCGGCCCCTCGAATACCGCGATCGACGCGATCGCCATCGACGTGTGCCGGTCCTCATCCTCCGCATCGACGAACGCGGCGTCCAATGGGTTGAGCCTGTCCACGACGCCTCCTGCCCAAAGCAGCACTGATCCGGCCGTTCCGCGCCGGCAAACGCTGAATCACCCTTAATCGGATCGTAAGTCGCGCGGTCGCCGCATCGCGCGGGCCAGTCGTCCCGGCTGCCAGGACCTTTGGCACCTGGACGTCGCGTACCTCTGCACTCGCGCCCCGGCCACGGTGTCTGGCAGGGTGGGCCCATGACCGCAGATCCCGCCGTGCCCGGGCCCGGAGTGCCCGCCCCGGCGCCTGGCGGCGAGCAGGATCTGACGGTCGCGGTGACCGGACCGACCGGGACTTTCGGGTCCGGGCTGATCCCCCTGCTCCAGGCCGACGACCGGGTCGCGCGGATCGTGGGCATCGCCCGGCGCACGTTCGACCCGGCCGCCTACGGCTGGACGAAGATGGAGTATCGCCGCGGCGATGTCCGCGACCCCCAAGCCCTGCGTGACGCGTTCGGCCACGCCGACGTGGTGGTGCATCTGGCGTTCCTGGTCACTGGTGCTGCGTCACGTGAGGCGATCCGGTCGGTCAACGTCGAAGGCACGCTGAACGCCTTCCACGCTGCGGCGCAGGCCGGTGCCCGCCGCTTTGTCTACGCCTCCTCAGTGGCGGCTTATGGCTTCCATCCCGACAACCCGATAGGGATGACCGAAGAGTGGCCCGTGCGGCCCGCTGCACGGCTGTTCTACGCCCGGGAGAAGGCTGAGCTGGAGCACTTGTTGCGAGCCGAGGCTCCCCGGTCTGCTGGGCTCGCCCTGTACCTGCTGCGCCCATCGATCGTCCTGGGCCCCCATGCGGTGGGCGCGAAGGACCTGCTGCCCGGGCCCCTGGCGCCGCTGGCCCGCCGTCTGGCTGGACGGGTTGGCCGGCTCACGGTGCCGGTGCCGTTGCCGGTGCTGGTGCCGGTGCTGCCGCTGCAGTTCGTGCACGAGCAGGACATGGGGCGTGCGCTGCTGCAGTGCGTGGTCGCCGCCGGGCCGCCTGGTGCCTACAACATCGCCGCCGAAGGGATCGTCACCACCACTGACATTGCCCGCGAACTCGGCCTGCTGCCTGTGCCCCTTCCCGCAGGCCCTGCGCAGGTCACGGCCCGGGTGATTGCGGCCTTGCCATTCCTGCCGCCTGTCGCGCAATGGGTGGAGGTGGCCAGCCATCCGGCGATCATGGACACGAGCCGTGCGAGGCAGGAACTAGGCTGGTCACCCCGCTTCACCGCGCTCGAGGCATTGCGTGACACGCTGCGGCGGGGACTGCTGCCGGACCCGACCAGCCCGTGATGGTCGCTCCTCAGTCCGTGAGCGGGATGAGATCGATGACGGCAGCGTTCCCTGGGCCAGCGGCCAATAGGTTGACAATCGGAGTGATCCATCCGCACCCGGTGAAGGGCGGCCGGTAGTACCTGCCAACCAGGCGGCCGCCCCGCTCCAGGTCGAAGCCGGGCTTGGAGCGCAGCGGCACAGTGGCTTGCGTGGCGGTGCGGCATGAACCATCGCTGAGCAGCGTCCGCCCGGCAGCGTGGACGGCAGCTATGACCGCGTCCACCGTGACCGTCGCGAACAATTGGCTTTCGTGGTCGACTCTGCCGATGACGGGGGACTCGGCAATGATCTGTACGGTAGCGCTGAAGAGGCTGACACCAAGAACCGTCCGGCTGAAAGTGGACTGGTGGAGGACGAGTTCCCCGGTGAAGAGACCGGATTCCAGATCCGCGTGGACCGCAAGCGACCCGCTCAAGGGTACGCGCAAGGAATCCTTGCGGACTGTGAGAAATCCCCGTACCGCGTACCCGATCTCGTGCATGGTCATCCTCTCCGCTGCGGCTCGTTCTGCCACGCTACGGCCCCGCACTCTGATCGAGACTGAGTCGAGGTCCGGGCGATCTGTCGAGCGCCTGCCCGGCGGCCCTTCTCGGTAAGCCGCAGGGCGGCCGCGGCCTCCGAAGCCCGAGCCGATCACAAGTACTTCGTAATCATGCGGAGCAGCGGTCCGGTTCATCGTCGTCCCCGCTCCTCTGCGTGGGCAGGAGATACTCCATCGTGCGCGTCACCGCGCCATGGCTGCAGGGCCGAAGGTCCCCGGCCGGTCTCAGGCGGTCGAGGAAGCGACGCAAGCTCCACTGGAAGACGCCAAGCCGCCAGCGACCAACGCGGACGCTCCTCCGACCGTCTGCGCCATCGGGGACGGCACAAGATCGTGTCCGGGGAGCCGCATCGCCCGCTCTTCCCGCGGTGGTCGCCCGGAAGACCCGGCCGGGTGTGGACTGGGACCTTCGGGATCATCCCCGGCCTGATCACCCGGGTCCTTCGGCGAGCGGCCTGAGGCTGACTGCCGGGCGAACGACCACGCAGCCGCAAGCTCGCCGTGGCGTCGTCGCGCGTCACCGGCAGGACTCCGGTCCCGTCGAGGGCGGCCAGGCCCATGGACACTGCGTCGTCCTTGTCGGTCTTGCCGCCGTGTCCGCGGGAGCCGCTGGGCTAGGGGCCGCCCGGCACCGTGGCATCCTTCAACTGCCAACGCTGCTGGTGCCACCGGCGGGCGAAGGCCGTCAGCTGGTCATCGCCCGTCGGCGGTGCTGGCGAACCGGCCGGTCTCGATCACCGTCTTGGTCACCGGGTCCAGCACGGCCGCGGTATTGCTGGCTTGTGCGGGTCGACCGCGATCATCACGCCATCGCTCACGTCATCCTCCTCGCTGGTCAGGGGCCCCATCTGGCGAGGAAGGGCAATGCAACTTCTGGCAGGGCAGACCACTCTGGAGCGTGGCCTGGCGCGCCCAGCGCCAGCGGCCCCATGAGCCGTTGCTGCCGGTGCCGCTAATTACCCGGCCCTGCGACCCCGGCAAGATTATCAAGATGTTCGAATTTAGCACCCCCAGCAGGATTCGAACCTGCGCACACGGCTCCGGAGTGCATTGCTGTGCACGCCTTTTACCTGCGGAGACGTGATTTCTGCTGCCCGGTGGGCCGCGTATGGGCCGTGAGCCGGCGGGTGCCCCGGATCTGGCTGCTATCGGCGGGCTGGTGTCAGCTGGTGAAGGTGATGGTCGTCACGTCGAGGCCGGTGATGCGCTCGAAGTGGCGGACGTTCGCTGTCCCGACGCGCCATCCGGAGGTGATGGCGGTGGCCGCGACGAGCCGGTCGTGTGCTCCGACGCCCAGCCCAGCGGAGGCTAGCTCTGCCCACAGCCGGGCGTGGGCACGGGCGGCCAGCAGATCGAAGGGGACTGGCGGGAACGCGGCCAGCACGGCCTCGACGAAGGCCTCGCGGCGGGCGCGGTGCCCGGGCGTTGCCCGGTGCACGCCGTGCAGCAGCTCGGATGCGGTGATCGCAGCGATCCCGACCTCCTCGGCCGGGCCGACCTGTTCTTCCAGGCGCGCGCTCACCTCGGTCATGGCGCTCGCAGGATTCAGGCGGCGCACGGCGCGCTCGAGCTCGATGAAGACCGTGGTGTCTAGGAGCGTGCCCACGGATCGTCCGGTGTCGGCCCGACGTCGCGGAGAACGGCTTCCATGTCGTCGGCGAAGCCGGGATCGGGCGGCGCCGCGCTGGCAAGGATGCCGAGTGCCTCGCGCAGCGGCCGTCCGCGGCGGGCCGGGGGAGGGACGGCGGTGGTGTCGTCGGGGTGCACGATGACGAAGGCGGGCCGTTCGCGGTTCATGACGGTCACCTGCTCGTGGCGGGCGACGGCCTCGCGGGCGTGGCGGGGGATCCGCACGTCCTCGGCCCTGATCGTGGTCATGACACCAGCGTAGCACGCGAACCGTACGGAAGCGCACGCCACCGTACGGACGGAGGGGAATCTCCTCGCTGTCCGCCTGCCGGCAATGCACAACCGCCCCCCCGAAACCGACGAGATCATTCACCGCGTACTCCCTGCCGAATATGCGCCGACCTTAGATAGCGAACCTAGTATTACCCGTTAGCACAGATTTGCCGGCTCTGGCGATCGCTCTGGCAACTGTGTAATCGGCTATATCGCTCGGCGCTACGTGCCGCGTGAGCTAATGGAACTTCGCCTGGCTCAGGGAGAAGGTGCGTACCTTAACGTGCTCCTTGCGGTTCGACGTTAGCTGAATGCCGACAAGGCGGCGTCGATTATCAGGCGAAGATCAGCCCAGTCCTGTTCCTTGACCGACTCAGGCCTCGTCACCGCGAGCGTCGACTTGGCACGGAACGCGTCGCGGATCGCGGCCTTGTCCATGACCTCACCTTGGTAGCGGCTCATGCCTGCGGTGTAAGCCTTCCACTGGACGGGCCTGAAGTGCCCGTCTTCGGTAGTTAGGACGTCCCGGCCCAGATACAGCTCGATGCTCGCCGCCAGTCCGTTCACGTCTGCGACGGCGACTGATCCCGCTGCGTCCTCTACCGTCGGAGGTCCGAGCGTCGGGTATTCCCGTGCGAGGTCCAGATCTGAATACCGCATCACCCGGATGTTCGTCGGCAACTCGGCTTGATTCAGCCCGCGCAGTCCGTCAGCAGCAGCCGTGTCGTTGTCCATAAGGCCACGACACGGTTCGCGATGCCCGCCGCCGCAAAGGCCCGGACAGTGTGAAGCAGGGCACCAACCCCGCCTTCAGGTCTGCGGGCATAGTCGAGGAAGCGAACGAGGTCCGTCAGGTGCGGATACAGCACCGGCAGGGCTGCAGCCAGGAACTCAGCATCGGTCTTGCCTTCTGTTAGAACGACCATTGGGACGTGGGTTGCCGCAGCCCGCCGCACGGCCTGCCGGCAGGTTGACGCAAGGGAACGTGGCTCACAGGCGATCCAGCCCTCCTCGTCCCACTATGAGACGTCCAGGGCGACCTCGGCGTCCGGGAAGGCGAGCAGCACAGCTCGCAAACGGTGGCGATCGTCCCAGTCGGCAATCAGCTCCATGAGCCAATGGCGGCCACCCAGGTTCTTGTCGAACTCCAGGACCTGGTCGTCCGATGAGGCGGCCAGCCGGCTAACCCAGTCCCGCCCGGTCATACTGCGCAGTAGCTCACCTTCCTCCCGGCAGTCGGGGAACTCGGCAAGGAAGTCCGCATCGAGCCAACCACCGGCCTCTTTCTGGGGCATCGCGTCGAGGTCCGCAAGAATCTTGCCCCGGTCAAGCCCCATTACGTTGAGGCGATCAACGACCTTGCTGCCAGCGGCACGTAGCTCGATCACGTCACTGAGCCTTTCCGCGCAAGGTGGTGGTCACCCTGAGTGATCATGAGTAGGGCGTGGCCGAACCCGTTGACCATGAGTGCAGGTGTCGTTAATCCCTTGTCGGCCGCCATGCGCATCGCCGATGATTGCGGCCATGGCCACGACCCGACGAGCCGATATGTTCACCGCGAACGGCAAGCCGTCTGGCGACGACCCGCGTGAGAACGGACCAAGGCTGGGCGACGAGCGCGTCACGCTGGTCGAATCCCTGCGCTGTCAACGCCTCACATTGGAGATGAAGTGCTCAGGTCTTGATGCGGAGGCTATGGCGCGGCGTTCCGTCGAGCCGTCGACGATGTCGCTTCTGGGGCTGGTGCGACACCTGGCCGAGGTGGAGCGTGCGACGTTCCGGGTGATGATGTCGGGACAGGACGTGCCCCGGCTGTTCTGCTCCGGCACCGACCGTGACGGTGATTTCGATGGTGCAGTTCCCGACCCCCAGGTGGTTGCGGAGGCGTGGGACGCATGGCGTGCGGAGGTGGACTTCGCCACGCGGTTCGTGGCCGAGGCGCCCAGTCTCGACATCACCGGCGACGATCCCTTGAATCAGCATGGCAGCGGCGGAGGGCCGATGTCGCTGCGCGAGGTGCTGGTCGGAATGATCG
>Ga0116221_1002633_pt1 | contig 11674 bp, 6 predicted proteins | sample Sb_taG_5_FD_88965 | JGI IMG/M metagenome (GOLD analysis project Ga0116221, IMG submission 88965) | Peat soil microbial communities from Weissenstadt, Germany - Sb_50d_8_FC metaG | ecosystem: Environmental > Terrestrial > Soil > Wetlands > Peat | place: Germany: Weissenstadt | collected 2010-09-21 | reverse complement strand
CTCATGGCCCTGATGCTCTTTCACGCCGCCCGCCTGGACGCCCGACTCGACGATCGAGGCTGCATCTTGCTCATGGAGGACCAGGATCGGACCAAGTGGGATCGCCGGCTGATTCGGCGCGCCCAAGAGTTTCTCGACCAGTCGGCCGAGGGCCAAGTCGTCTCCACGTTTCATTTGGAGGCGGGCATCGCGCTGTATCATTGTTCTGCCGACAGCTATGCTGAAACCGATTGGCCGGCGATCTTGCGCCTCTACGATGCCCTGCTTTCACTGCACCGGTCCCCGGTGTACCTGCTCAACCGGGCCATTGTTGTCGCCGAGATCGAAGGCCCGCAAGCGGGAATCCGCGCCCTGGACGAAGTGAGCGGCGACCCGGCGCTGCGTCACTATCACCTGTTCGATACCACCCTGGGTGAATTCTACCGGCGTGCGGGCGATCTGGGGCGGGCCCGGCAGCACCTGGAAGCGGCCAAGCACAAGACCAGCTCACCGCACGATCATGAACTCATCGAACGCCGACTGGCGAAATGTTGAGAAGAAGAAAAAATCGTTTGACCGCGACCCAACGGGGAGCGCGTCGCCTCGGAAGCACCGAATCGCTGTTTGTTCACGCGCTCGCCGCTGGCTCGCGGTTAAACGAACAATGGCTGCTTGGGCAGCTTTGGCGTTGCTAAAACGTCCAGAGGGTCAGCGCGTCCTGGTCTTTCGTGAAGATCCGTTTACCGGACAGGACGGGGTACGCGTAGGTGTCCTTCTCGCCAACCTTGTACTTGGCAACTTCCTTGAATTCCTTGTCACTCGGTTCGAAAACGACGAGCTGGCCGCTCGGAGTCAGCGCCAACAGGACCGAGCCGGCGTCGACAACGGAGCCGTAGCCTGGACGTGCGCCGCGCATGCCGCCGCCCCGCATACCACGACCGCCGCCTTGTCTGCCGCCCTGGCCGGGTTGTCCGCCGCCCGGCTGCCCACCACCCTGCCGCCCGCCGCCCGGCCGCCCGCCTGCCGCGGGCTGCCCGCCACCCGGTGCTCCAGGCGTGAGTGCGCTCCAGTCGGTTTTGCCGGAATCCGCATTGAGGCAGAATAACTCGTTTCTCTCGCTGATCCCGTAGAGGAGTCCGTTCTTGAGCACTGGCGTATTGAACTGGACCGATTTATCCGGATTCTTCCAAAGCTCTTTCGTGGTGATCTTGTCGCCTTCCTTCTCGAATTTCAGCGCTGTGGCCCCGCGGCCTGATCCGGTGTAGATCAGCGTTTGTCCGGTCACGATAGGCGTGGCGGCATTGTATCCCATTCGCTGTGCAGCAAAGGGCGTCTGCCAGATGAGCTTGCCATCCGCGGCGTCCACGGCAACCAATTTCGTCTCAGTCATGGCGATGATCAGCTTGGTGCCTCCCACATCCATGAGTTCAGGCGATGAGTAAGCGGGGCTGTCGCCGCTCCATTTCCATTTTTCATCGCCGCTGGTCAAATCATAAGCAACCAGCGCGCCGTTCTTGTCGCCGCCAAGCTGGGCGATGCAAAGACCGTTAAGAACAATTGGCGAGCTCGACGTGAAGAACCTGGGCTGACCTTTGATGTCATCTTTGCGCCACAACAATTTGCCGCTGGCCGCATCGAGACAGGAAAGGGTGCCGCGGACACCAAGCGTCACAACCTTGCCGTCGGCCACGGTCGGCGAGCTTCTCGGCCCCGAGAACTGGATTGCCGGGGGCGTGGGAGCTTGGGCTGGGTACTTGTTTTGCCAGAGTTCTTTCCCCGTGTCCGCGTTGAGGCAACGGATGATTTCGTCCTCTCCCTCGCGCGAAAAGACGTAGACCTTGTCGCCCACCAGGGCGGGCGTGGCGACGCCATCACCCACTTTGACCTTCCACTTTTGTGTCAGCTCCTTGGGCCAGGTCTTGGGCGCCTCGAATCCCGTGGCTTTCGCGTCTCGATTGGGCCCGCGCCACTGAGGCCAATCCTGGGCGCTGACGCACTGCGCGCCGAGCAGCACCACGCAGCTCACGATCATTCCTGTCGCTGGCTTCCCTTGTTTCATGGCAGCTCCTGTTAAATCCTGAGCCTTCACGCCCGATCGGGCGGACGCTGGTCATTTGATGCGAAATAACAGGAAAGGCAAGATAAAATCGCGACGAGAACGCGATGGTTAGCGCGCTATCAAATGAAATCCTTAAAACAGGAGTCAGACGATCTCTCATCATCCTTTGTCACGGCCGGACTCAACAGTCCTACATTCCGCCCGCGTTTTGCATGGCCTGGGATTTCGCCTGCTTGACGCGCAACTGATTGGCGTTTTCGCTCGTCGTGACGTAAAGCGCGCCCTTCAGCGTCACCGATTCAAGGTTGGCCATGTCAGCCAGCATGCTCACTGCCGTGCTAATGGGTGCATTATTCAGCGTTGCGGTGACGGGAGTTTTCGCCTCCTCCGCCGCGCGCATGTCAAGAACGACATTGATCCCCGTCAGGCTGGCCAGCTCCAGCAGCGCCTGGTCGAGAGATTGCCCGTGGAATGCCACATCGACCACTGGCTCTTGCGAAATCGGATTGTCTATCCACATCTCAGGGCGCGCACGCACCAGTGTCGTGATCAGAACATGGTCCTGCTGAACCAGGTAGGTCGGGCTGAGCTGCCCCGCGAGCATCAGCATTCGCAAGATGGTGCTGGCCTTGATTTTGCCGACCTTTGGTAACGAGACAGCGATTTCCTCGGCAGTCCCGGCCCCTAACGCGGCCTTCAATGCCTCGCGATCGAACAAGATCGTGACACCCAGACGATCGGATAGGATAGTCTCGGCGTCATGGAGCGGGACATTCTCAAGGCCATTTTCCAGACTTAGCTTTTGATCCAACTTGTCGCGTATCTCCTGCGCCTGCCGGACGACAAGATCGTGTTTGGACAAGAGAGGCGACTTCGACCCTGGTGGGGGCGCATCGCTCCACGCGAACAACGCCGAGCCGAGCACGACAAGGAGGCTAACGCGAAATGCAGGCTTGATCACGGATCGGACTCCTAGAATTTAAATGGCTGGCTTTCAACACCAGCGTCACACTCATCTTTCAGGTTTCTTGGCTTCTGCCGGGGGAGTCTTTGTCGCGACGCCGGGGGCGGGCGCAGCAGGCTTCTCCGATTTGAGAGTCTGCACGGCCGTTGCCCCGACCGCTTTGGGCAATTCTTTTTTCCATTGCTCGGCGTTTTCTTTCGTAGTCACGTACAAGGCTCCGTCTACCACAATGGCGCGCAGGCCCGCCATGTCGGCCAGCAAGCGCACGGCCGTGTCCACGGGCGCGTTGCTCAGACTCGCCGTGACCGCGGCCTTGGCGCTATCGCCCACACGACCGTCCAGAACGATATTGATGCCCGTCTGCTGCCCTAGTTCGCGCAAGGCATCGCTGAGAGGCCGCTTATCAAAGTCGGCGTCCACCTCCGGCACCAGGTGCCGCTTGCCGGCCGTCCATTCCTCCGGCCGCGCGCGCTCCAGTGTCGTGATCAAAATGTAGTCGGGCCGAGCCAGGTAAGTCCCGTTGAATTGAGCGGCGAGCATTCGCAAGACCGTGCTTAACCTAACATCAACCATCTTGGGCAGAATCACCTTGAATTCAGCAATGTTTCCCAAAGAATGATCGGTCTTGAAAGAGTCAGAATCGACGACGATCGTCACATCGTAGCGGTCTTGAACAAACTCGCAGGCATCTTTGAACGGACAGTTATCCAGTCCTTTCTCGAGAGTAACCAGTCGGGCGAGCTTGTCGTGCATCGCCCGGGCTCGCTGGGCAATTAGGTCTGACTCACGTTGGGCGGGTGTAGAAGGGACTGACGGTGCACCCCATGGAACCGCGGGAACGCTAAACAGCACAAGGACGCTGGCCCGAAGAAATGTCGTCATCATGCAAATCACCTCCTGGAGGTAGGACGCCCGGAGCAAATGCCCGTCTCGGGCAATGTGAACCTCTGGTGAAGAGGAAGTACGTGTCGTCGAGAGCACATCCTGGCACCTGACCAATACAGACAATGCAATCGCCGTGAAGTTCCTTCCTGTGTGTCTTAACGGACGCGAGGAGGTTTCGTTGGCGCGAGCCGTCTGGAGCCCGGCCAGTGCCTCTTGAGAAGACGCAAAGCCTTGTTATCAACCCTTCACGTCCCGAATGAGTCGAGGCTGAAACGGCCTGCGGGCTTCTCTATCGTCGGAACGCTGGGGACAGTTGTTCCACTGTCCTGCAGAGTGGCTGGCTTGATCAAGAAATCATGATCGCAAGTTGCTTGTGCTCATGAGATTAGATCAATTTTGGGACGAATACTTGCGTATTTCAGGTTGCGACATAGATTTCAGGGTACTGCCCCAGATGGGGGGATTGCTGTTCTGACTGTACACCCGTCCCACAGAGCGTGAGATGTAGACAAGGAAAAGAGGTGTCAGGGTGGAACTCCTAGCTTTGCTCGCCGCATGCTCTTCCTTGAGCGACAGGAACCGGCTCTTCAGTACAGGGCCGATTCGCGGGATGCGGCACTCTCCACATCGTAGCTTTGCCGGGCCCACTACTTCGCAATTGTCCCGAAACCCGCCAGCGACGCGCACGGCGCGTTGAGCGCCGCGTGCGACAAGGCCCGCTCCGAATCCTTCAGTGCCAGGCAATGAAGCCAGGCCGCCAGGTCGGCCGCTGGCATGGCTGTTGTTTACCGTTTCGCCAGAACGAGCATGCCCAATAGCGGTAGTTCGTCGGCTTGGGAAATTTTTCGGGATGGCTCCCATGACAACTCGCTCCAAGGAATTGCGACTCGACGCTCCCCATGATGTTCAGCGCTGCAGATCGGAACTGGCCAAGGTCCGGCTGCGGGAATACCTGAGCTTCGATAGTTTCCTATGTCGGAAGCTCGTCGCGCTGCTGGGAATCGTCGTGGGTTATACTTGCTATCTTGCCGGCCGCACTGCCAAGGCATTCCACATTCTGTCGGCCGTGCATCGCGCGGCCTACTCGGAATGGGCCAGCAAGTTTGTGGAGCGGTGGCTGAACGCGCGGGCTCGGCAGGACGGTCAAGACGCGCGTTCGCTGGCGTGGACCTGCGCACGCCACGTCGAAGGGCTCACCAGTAGTTCAGGGACAGCCAGGTTTCATGACGACCCGGCAAGGCTTCTCGGTTCGCGCGTGCTCGTACTGAAATCGCCGGCTGCGAACGAGAAGGGCGTGCTCCTCATCGACTACACCTTCGCCTTGCCGCTCTTCGCCAAATGCTTCGACCTGACGGCGATCTCCAGGCAATACCACATCGTCCTGGAGCCAAGCTGGTCTGGTTATTGCGACCTCGACATCCTTTGCTACGCTCAGCTCGACGCGCCTGTGTTCATCCAGGCCCCGAAGCCGCGCGACGCGTTGTTTCTCCGCCGGCTCGGTTGCAGCTTCGTGCCTGTGCCCCTGGGCGACAACTGGTGGGTGGATCATCGCGTCTTCCGGCCGCTGCCGGGTGTGGCGAAGGACGTGGACGTGGTCATGATTGGCAGCTGGGGCCGGTACAAGCGACACCACAGTTTCTTCGCTGCCCTGGCCGAGTTGAGGGCGCGCGGAGCAGAGCTCAATGCAATCCTGCTGGGTTACCCTGGCGACTACACCAGGGAGGACATCCTCCGACAGGCGCAGCACTACCACGTGGACGATCAGCTGGAGATCTACGAACGCCTGTCGGCCGCGGAAGTGAATGAACAGCTCAACCGCGCCAGGGTCAACCTCGTCTGGTCTCGCCGGGAAGGGTGTAACCGATCGAGCATTGAAGGCATGTTTGCCGGCGTACCTTGCATCCTTCGAGAAGGCTTCAATTACGGTCAGCGCTACGCGCACATCAACCCGCAAACGGGGAGTTTTTCCTCAGAGCGAGATCTGCCTGATCGGCTACTCTGGGCGATCCAGCATTTCCAATCCTTTTCCCCTCACCAATGGGTGCTGGAGAACATGTCATGCCAGAGGGCGACTGCGGTCCTCGAAAACACCATCCGGGAGACAGCACTCGCTCGCGGTGAGAACTGGACGCGCGGACTGGCCGTGAAGGTCACCTACGTTGACAGGATGCAGTACTGGAACGAAGACGAGGCGAAGAACTTTGCCGCCGACATCGACTGCCTGCGAGCGGCAATTCGCAAATAGCAAGCCCCACTGACGCCCAACCTTACTTGATCGCGAACGCGTGAATCACCGGCAGTCTGGCCCCCTTCGCGTTGTCCGCCTGCGGAGCACAAACGTAAACCGTTCGTGTCTCCGGATCGAACGCCGCACCGCTGACCATTTTATCGCAATTCAATTGAACGTTGAAAAGCAGGGTCGGATCGACAGCTTCTGTGGGAGTAACTTGCCAGGACGCGATCTGCCCGCTTGCGACCTTGGCGAGGTCGGCTGGAGCATAGAAAAACCACCGGGCGGCATAACGGGAAGCATGCTGGCCCTTCGTGCAGTGGCAAGGATCCTGGACCCCGGTCGGCAGGGGACTATTGCCATACCACATGTTGTCGTAACCTAGACGGCCGAAGAACATGACACCTTGCACATCAGGCAAATCGACCCATGTGCTCGCGCGGATATAATCCGCCGAGCCCCAGTAACCGACCCCGGCGCGCGCCGGCGCGAACTGATATGTCGCCTGGCTGAGTGCTACGCCGCGTTCATTGAGAACGTGATATTGAGCGTCCCGGTGCAGTCTTTGCTGGTAAGGTTCTTCGGGGTAAAATGCAAGCGCCTTCGTTGTCAACAAGTGGGAAGTGGGGAGACTTTCGTTCGGGGTGTCCACCGCAAAAAGACTCGGGCCGAAGGAGGCGCTGCTTGCCCCCGATTCGATCCCGGCGCCGAGCGCCAATCCCCTGCCTCCGGTGTAGGCTTGTGCAAACGAAGCGGGCACCGCGACGCCATAATTCCTCAGACGATGCGCATCGATGTCAGCCTTCCACGGCCCAAAAGCCGAAATGCTGCCATCCGGATTGAATTTCGTGATGCCTACCACGGGCTTTGGGCCCGGAGACACGTCGTAGTTATGACCGTACACCCAGAGTAGGGTGTTGCCCCCAAGCCAGAAGAGTCCTTCCGTCTCCAGGTCCCCGGTGCCGAACTTAGGCCAGGTACGATGCCCCTTGTAGATGTCTCCCCATGCCCTGACCAGAGTCGCTCGCGGGGCCACGGCTAAGTTCCGGCCCGGAGCAGGATTGGTGAACTCGAATGCGTGCGTCCCCGCAGTCGTCTTGCCAACGATGAAAAAGGTCTTGGTCCCGTCGGGATAAGTGCGGAGCGCTAGTGCTCCGTACGCATTATCGTCGACCTTGAGTGGAACTTTGATGGCGCCCAAATATTGCAGACGGGAACTCGTGAGCGTCGCCGCAGAACTCGGGGTTGCGTGCGTCTTGCCAGCCTGTCCGGTGTCACCCGCCCAAAGAACATGCCCGAAGATCAACACCTGCGCAATAGAACCCAACAGCGGTACCTTCATTTCCCTACCTCCAACCCGAGCGCGGCGCTAGACCCAGAAGCCGCGCGGGGGCTCGTCAGTTTGAAGACGCGACAACGCAGCGCGTCGAGCCAATTTCGCCCAGGGCTAATTTCTTGCTAGTCGTATTTCGCACGGAGGGGGTCGCGTCGGGGGCGCAGTCAGGGCCCTTTCGAGGACGGCACGACATGACGGGTCGATCCGCTGAGCAACAGGCAAGTCAGTCTGAAGGGGCTGGCTCGCCCGTGCGAGTACCCAAATCTAGGCCAGCCATCATGGTATGTCAACTTGCGCGAGGCTCGCTCTCATCCACAACCCAGGTCTTTCTGAGGTGGTAAAGAGCGTCTAGCTAATGAGATATGTGTAATGCGCCCCCAAGACTGGACCGCCAAAACGGGCTTCATATTGTCTATTTCATCTCTGGTCTGGTGACTCACCCTGTGAGGCGATGGCGAAGAAGGTAAAGCAGGGCCTCAAGGCCGGGGTGCCTTGTCCAACGTCGTTGCCCGCTTGCTCGAATCTCCAACGATCGTGCGGCCCTGCCCGCCCCTACGGGCCTTCGGAGTGGCCGTGGCCCTCGGTCTTATCTTCCGCACCTAACCTGCCCGGCCGCGGGTGTCCAGGGATCCCATCGAAGCGCTGCGCTAGGAGTAGGGCCGAGCCTTCCCCTACGCGGCAGACGAAATATGATCCTAGCAGCAGAAGAAAGCCCTCGATCGGGAAGCGATAGCGAGGACTTACTTGAATGACAACATACACCAACGAGTAGGCCACACAGGCGCTGCCCAGGAAGACGGCCGACACAGGCCGAGTTCTCCACAACAAGATAATGCCGCAAACGGCCAGAAGCGTCAGGCAGCCCTGGACGAGCGTCTGGGAGAGCCGATCCATGCGCGGGAACCAGAATAGGGCGATGCGCCCGAGCGTCAATTCCAAGAATCGGCCGGGATGTTCGCGGATCCAACCAGTGGCCTCGTTCAGCTTGGCTCTGTTGTAGGCAACCTCGCCCATCTGTCTAACCAGCTCGAGCTGACATGCATCTGTTGCTGGATGCAGTTTTGAGTTGCCTGAACTGCGCATGTTGAGTTCTGCGTCGCTTGTGGCCGTGCTACTGTTCGATAATTGAAACTCCAATCCAAAATTGGACCGGGTCAAAATCAGACTTCCTAACTGGGCCCGGTTTCGAAGTGCCCATGGAGCCAGCGCCGCCAACACAATCAACGAGACCACAGCAAAATAGCGCAACAAGGCAGCTCGACTGGCTGAAAAATGGATCCATGCGCAGACAAACCAGAGTACCAGGATTGGCAATGCACCTGCATTCGAAAGGATGGACGCAGCCGCTGCCAGCCCGCATGCCACTCCTGTTCCAAGGGTGAAGTGTTCAGCCTCCCAATGCCGAGCCACCACGCAAGCAAGCACGGTGAACGCGAGTAAGGTGTACGGTGCTTCGAATACGCCGCTGGTTTGATTCCAAAAATTGATTGGCAGCAAGGCGCCGAACAACCCAGCGGCAATCCCAACTCTCCGTCTCAACCCGCAGTTAACCGCCAGCACTGGCAACAGTGCGTAACCCAATGAAGCTGCTGCGCTGGCCGAATAAGCCAATGCCCGAGAACCGCCCGGTCCTGTTCCAAAGATGCGAATACACAGGGCGGCCAGCAATGGGTGCAGCGGCATGCAATGAGCGCTTGGGCCGGTTTGGTGACCGTAGGGATCGGCGTAAGTCCCTTTCTCGACGAGTGAGATCGCCACATTGATCGGTTCCATATTATGCGGAAGAGGCGCAAATTCTGTCAGAGATAGGAGCGAGACGCGAATTGCGAAACCGAGGAGGAATAGAGTGAGAATCGCCGGCCAGAGCCGGGCGCGCGACGGATAGGAAGCATGCGTAATAATGGTTCGACTCCTGACGGGCCAGGCCCGCTTGGGGACCCGGCGAAGCGTGCCGCCGTTCAGAGGGCCGATCTTATTACTGCGTCAGCCGCCGAGTCGACGGGCCAGATGGAACCGATGCCGAGCAGAAGGACATGGGCATCGAGGCAAGCCGGTCGGAGAAGTGGTTGCCCGACCTGGCAAGAGTGCCAACCCCAATCATCGTTGACTACGGTGAATTCTGCCCTGCGCAGTTTTTTCAAGATAGCGGCGCGAGGAAACCCTCCTTGTTGAGAACCGACTCACCCATTATTTGACAATCCGTTGCTTCAGGCAATCCAAAGCTTTTTGTTGCTGCGTCCGTACGATCAACAGCACCATCTGCGCCTTGAGCTTCAGCGGTGGCCGGGACAATCATTCAGCAACGATGTTTGTCAGCGGCTGGAGGTTCACTAGCATTGTCTTCCCTATGATTTTTCGTTTAACCGCGACCCAGCGGGGAGCGCGAACAGAAGGGATACTGCATCCTGTCTGATTGCGCTCCCCGCATCGCCAGCAAGCGATTTCTGTTGATCAGAAAAACGGAATACGCGCACGAGAGCCTACTTGATCGGCAGCTTCCGTCGGTTATGCTACTCTAGGATCTGTTCTGAGGCGGGGCCGCACAATCCTTAACGTTCGCATCCACCAGGAAATCATCGATGAAAAACCGTAGGACCTTTACTTGGAATGCTCATCTCCTCATCGTCTGCGCAATCCTGTTCGGCGGCTTGCCGCACAGCACAAGCGCGCAAGACCGGCTGCAGCATATGCCGGGGTACGAGCAGTACAAGAAAATGAGTCCCGCGATCCGCGACGCCGTCAAACCGGGCACGCTCACGGTGAACTGGGTTGATGACGGCAGAGCGTTCGAATACCAGAAGGACGGCAAGCGCTATTGCTACGACATTGCCGCCGGTAAAGCAACCGAAATGCCCAGCGCGAACAAGACGCAGAGCCCCGGCCAGCGCGGCGCCGGTGGCGGCCGCGGCCGGCGCTTCCAGCCAGGCGGGCCCGCGCGTGGCCGGCAGTTTGCCTCGGCGCTGTCGCCCGACGGCAAACTCAAGGCGTTTTATCGAGACCGCAATCTTTGGCTGAGCGATTCCACCGGCGTCGTGGAAGTTCCCATCACCACGGACGGCAGCGAGAAAACACGCACCAAGTATGGCATTGCGAGCTGGGTCTACGGTGAAGAACTGTTTCAGCGCACCGCCATGTGGTGGTCGCCCGATAGCGGCAAGATCGCCTACTACGCGTTCAATGAGAGCCGGGTGCCTGATTACTACCTGTCGATGAGTCAAACCAAGCTGCACGACACGCTCGATACCGAGGCTTATCCCTTGCCCGGCGATCCGAATCCGGTCGTCGATCTTTACGTTTACGACGTCCACAAAAAGAACGCTGTCCGGATCGATGTCCGCGACGGCAAGCCTTTTGACAATCATGTTCTCGGCCACTACGTCTACAACGTTTCCTGGTCAAAGGACGGCAAGGAACTCCTCTTCTACCGCACGAACCGCCGGCAAAACGTCATGGAGTTCGTGGCCGCAAATCCCGAGACCGGAAAGTGCCGGGTGATCGTGCATGAGGAATGGCCGGCCAGCTGGGTGGAAAATCTACCCGAGATGCAATTCCTTCCAGACGGCAAACGCTTCATCTGGACATCCGAACGGACCGGCTGGAAGAATTACTACCTGTACGATCTGACCGGCAAACTGCTGGCGACGCTCACGTCGCATCCATTCGACGTTGCCAATATCGTGCGCATCGACGACAAGGCCAAGCTCTTTTATTATCGCGCGCACAGCGGCGACAACCCCATGAAGCTGCAATTGCACCGCGTCGGCCTCGACGGCAAGGGGGACAGCCGGCTGACCGACCCAGCCTTCTACCACACCGTGAACCTGGCGCCCAATGGCGCCCACTTCATCGACGTGGCGGAAACGCACGACACCCCGCCCGCCACTCGGCTCGTGAACGCCAACGGCAAAGTGCTGGCGGAGCTGGCAACGACCGACATGAAAAAATTCGAAGAGCTTGGCCTCAAGCGTGCCGAGCTGATCAAGTACAAGGCTGCGGACGGGCAAACCGACCTGTACGGCCTGCTCTACCGCCCGTCGAACTTCGACCCGAACAAGAAATACCCGCTGCTGGTAAGCGTCTATGCCGGGCCGGCCACCAACGGCGCGCGCGAGACGTTTGCCCTTGGCACGGAGCGTACCCGAGCAGATGCCGCGCTGATTGCGCTGACGGAGTACGGCTTCCTGCTGGCTTCGCTCGACTCGCGCAGCGCTGCCGGGCGCG
>Ga0116221_1002632_pt1 | contig 11675 bp, 9 predicted proteins | sample Sb_taG_5_FD_88965 | JGI IMG/M metagenome (GOLD analysis project Ga0116221, IMG submission 88965) | Peat soil microbial communities from Weissenstadt, Germany - Sb_50d_8_FC metaG | ecosystem: Environmental > Terrestrial > Soil > Wetlands > Peat | place: Germany: Weissenstadt | collected 2010-09-21 | reverse complement strand
GTCGGGTTGTGCGCGCCAGAGGTGACGAAGACGGAGCCGTCGGCCACGTAGACGTTGTCCAGGCCGTGCACCCGGCCGTAGGTGTCGGTCACGCTGGTGGCCGAGTCGGCGCCCATCATCATGCCGCCCATGACGTGGTTGCCGGTGGGCAGGCCGCCGCTGTTCTCCGTGGCGGGCACGGCCAGGGCCACGCCTGCTCCGGCGCGGGTCATCATCTTCTTCAGCTGCGGTATCCAGAACTGCTGGGCCACCTGCTCATGCTGGCCGTAGCTCCAGGTGACCTGGGCCACCGGCAGCCCGAAGACGTCCCTGACCGCGGGGTCGAGGGTCACCGTGTGGCCGAGGTAGGGCAGGTCGTGGCCGATAATCTGGCAGCCGGCCAGCCGGTCGCGCAGGATCGAGGAGCGCATGAGCGCCTTGAAGTCCGTGCCGAACGGCCTGGCCGGGCGGAGGAAGCCGAGCAGGGTCTGGTAGGACTGCGCCTCGCTGATCGGGTCCTGGCTGCCGCCGAGCTCCATGAGGCCGCCGCGGATGTAAGGCAGGCCGTTGGCCTTGGCGAAGGCCCGGGCGCCGGGGAAGTCGGGGTCGGCGGCGTCCTCCGCGCACTGCGTGATCGACCGGCCGCGGTAGGCGTGCATCCGCTCGTCGAGGAAGATCGCGGTGCCGTCCACGAACGCGTGCAGCATCAGCCTCCGGCCTAGCTTGCCGCTTTGGTCCGGGAAGTCGGAAAGCAGCGCCAGGCGGACCGTCTCGATGGCCGACGCCGCCATCACGACCACGTCGGCGGTCTCGGTGCCTGTCACCAGCCCTCGTTCGGTCATCTTGATCCAGCGCACACCGGTCGCCTGCCCTGCCCCGGTGAGCAGGACCTTGGTGACCATGGTCTCCGGGACCAGCTGCACCCGCCCGGTCCGCAGCGCCCGCCGCAGCGGGATGAGCGCGGCCGGCCTGGCCACCACCGGGCAGCCGAAGTTGCTGCAGAACCCGCAGTTGTTGCAGACGTGCTGGTCGTTGTAGGGCTGCGAGTTGATCGCCATCGGGAACGGGAACGGGTGCAGGCCGATGGCCGTGGCACCCGCGGCCACCGCGATCGAGGAGCGCATCTGGGGGCCGGGCAGCATCGGGTACTGCCCTCGGCGGGGCGCGTGCTTCTTGACGATGTCGGGGAAGGCCTGGGTGTCGCCCTGCGCGCCGATCAGCTGCTCCACCTCGTCGTAGAAGGGCGCGATCTCGGCGTAGCTGAACGGCCAGTCGGCCAGGTCCGCGCCCGGCACCGGCCCGAGCGCGGAAAGCTGCTGGAAGTCGATGTCCCAGAACCTCGGCACCTTGGCGTCCCAGTGCACGGTCCCGCCGCCGACGACCTGGGGCAGTTCGTCGACGCTGCCGGTGTACTGGACGGTCGAGGCCTGGTTCGGCCGCCAGGTGCGCGGGAACACCTCCGGGTCGGGCCCGGGAAAATTGCGCACCACCATGGCCAGGCTGTCGTTGGCGAACACCGTGCCGATCGGTCCCTCGCCGCCGAGGTTGGAGAAGCGATTCGGCCCCTTCTCGTAGACCACGACCTCCCATCCGGCCTGCGCGAGCTCCATCGCTGCGAAAGACCCGCCGGCCCCGCTGCCGATCACCACCGCCTTTCTCATGGCCTACACCGCTCTCATGGTCTACACCGCTCTCATGGCCTACACCGCTCTCATGGCTTACACCGCGCGGAGGAACTTCAGCACGTCGGCCACGATGCCGGTGTCGTCGACCGGATCGTGCCCGTCAGAACGCTCGACCTCGTCGCTGGTGTAGCCGCGCGGCTGGATGTCGCCGGGGAAGCTGATGTCCTTCCAGCCGGCCAGGCCCCGGTTGCCGCCGTACTCGGGGGCGGCGTACAGGCCCTCGATCGTGTGCTCGAACAGCAGCGCGGTGAACGTGCTCACCGACTGCGTGGCCAGGATCTTGTCCTGGTTACTGGCGGTCGCCTTGGTGAAATCGCCGCCCGCGAGCTTGTCCAGCGCGGCGATGCCGCGGGTGTACTGCTGCTGCCAGCCGGCCAGGCGCTTGCGCCAGGCGATCGCGGCGACCGGATCGAGCGGGACGAAGCGGCCCATCAGGTCAGGCCCGGAGGTGTGCCGGTTGCTCCACGGGCCGCCCGCGAAGATCATCGGCGGCGGGTTATCGCCCCGCAGCGCGCCGAGGGCGCCGAGCATCGTATCGATGTAGCCGGTCACGTCGGCTTCGCGGGCTCCTGGCCCTTCGCCGGGGGCGTCCTGCGGGCCGGGGGCGATCCGCGCGGTCGCGTCCTCGACGACGGCAGCCTGGTGACCGGTGAAGAAGCGGAGCACCCTGGCGTCGGCCCGGGGCGGTGACGTGCAGCCCGCTAGCACCACTGCGGAGGCGACGGGGATCGCCGCGATGACGGCCCGGCGTCGCGGCCCTGGGGGCGCTGGCTGACTGGCTGGCACCACTGCCCCCTTCTGAGACGTATGGGAAAGATCATCACGTGCGGGTCAGGCAGGCGCAAGGGGCGTGATCGAACCGTATGTCGCCGGAGTCCTCCTAGACAGCTGCCTCCTGGGCAGCTGCCTCCTAGACAGCTGCCTCCTAGACAGCTGCCTCCTAGACAGGGGCTCGGTACCGGGCCGAGACTGGGCTCATGGTGACCACGACCGAGTTCGATCAGCTGCTTGAGGTGCTGCGGGACTTCATCCGCAGCGAGGTGATGCCGGCCGAGGCCGGCATCGACGAGTCCGACGAGATCCCGGCCCGGCTGATCGCGCAGGCCAAGGAGATGGGCCTGTACGGCTACGCCCTCCCGGCCGAGTACGGCGGCCTGGGCCTGTCGGTCGAGCAGCAGGTCCGGGTGACCATCGAACTCGGCTACACCAGTCCGGCGTTCCGGTCGCTGTTCGGCACGAACAACGGGATCGCCGGGCAGGTGATCGTCCTAGCCGGCACCGAGGAGCAGCGCAAGCAGTGGCTGCCGCGGCTGGCCTCCGGCGAGGTGGTCGCGTCGTTCGCGCTGACCGAGCCGGACGCGGGGTCCGACCCGAGCCGCCTGGTGACGTCCGCGACGCCGGACGGCGACGGCTGGATCATCGACGGCCTCAAGCGCTACATCACCAACGCCCCGGCGGCCGACGTCTTCATGGTGTTCGCGCGCACCGACCCGCAGGCGCCGCCCGGCAAGGGCATCGGGGTGTTCGTCGTGCCGGCCAGCACCGAAGGGGTGGCGGTCGCGGCGCGAGACCACAAGATGGGCCAGGCCGGCGCGTGGACCGCCGATGTCGCCTTCACCGGCGTGCGGGTCCCCGGCGACGCGCTGATCGGCGAGGCGGCTCAGGCCGGCTACGCCACCGCCATGCGGAGCCTGGCGCACGGCCGGCTGGTCATCGCCGCCATGTGCGTGGGGGTGGCGGCGAGGCTGATCGACGAGAGCGTCGCCTACGCCAGGGAACGCTCCCAGGGCGGTCACCCGATCGGCGAATACCAGCTGGTCCAGGCCATGCTCGCGGACTCGCAGACCGAATACCTCGCGGCCAGGGCCCTGGTGCTCGACGCCGCGCTGCGGTACGACGCGGGCACCGACCGGCGGCTGGCCCCCTCGGCGGCGAAGTACTTCGCCAGCGAGGCGGTCGGCCGGATCGCCGACCGCGCGGTCCAGATCCACGGCGGCTCCGGGTACATCCGCGGCGTCCCGGTCGAGCGGCTGTACCGCGACGTCCGGCTGTTCCGGATCTACGAGGGCACCAGCCAGATCCAGCAGCTCGTCATCGCCCGGGAGATGCTCAGGAGCTGACCCAGGGGCTTCAGGTCCTGATATGTAGGGACTTACGTCCCTGCCGTTCCGGGACCGCCGACAGGTGAAATGCAAAGGTGTTCGTTGGCGATGGGGTGCGGCTGGATGTCGGTTTCGCGGTCGCACGGGAGAGGCTGACGCGGCTCGGCGAGAGCGGTGCGCTGTCCGAGACATCGGAAGACGCCTACGGCCCTGGCCTGACCCGCGTGGGCGTAGCTGGCTTCTCCAAGCTGGTCCGGGTGCAGGTCCGCGAGCTGACCTGCACCGACCGATCGGCCGGCCTGGCGCTGCGGTGGGAGGCCACCGGCCCGGGCGGCGGGTTGTTCCCGGTGCTGGACGCCGACCTCAGGCTCGCTCCGGACGGGGATGGGAACACGATGCTGACGTTGGCCGGCTCCTACCGGCCGCCGCTCGGACCGCTGGGCGAGGCGCTCGACCGGACGATACTGAGCCGCGTCGCGGCCGCGACCATCCGGAGCTTTGTCGCCCGGGTGGCGGCTCAGATCACCGGGCATCCGGTCCCTAACGGCGCCGGGTCCGCCCTGCCGCCGTCGCCGCCGGAGGTGAACGCGTAGTCCCTGATCTCGCGGATCACGTCGTCTAGCTGATCCAGCGCGTCGGCGAGGCGCGCGCGCACCACGTCGGCGGGCAGGCTGGCCGCGGTCTGCAAGCTATGCCCGACCTGGAACAGGTGATGAACCACCCGGTCGAGCAGATCGCTGGTGATATGCGCCTGACCGGCCGCGGCGTCCCGGGCCAGGTCCGCGAGGTCATTCCGCTGCTGGGTCTCGGTGGCGTCGCGGATCACCGCGAGGACGAAGTTCTCCGAGGCGGTCGGCACCGGGCTCAGGCTGATCTCGACCGGCAGCGTGGCTCCGTCCTTACGCAACCCGACCAGCCGGGCTCGTTCGGCCATAATCCGGGCCTGCGGCGCCTGGTGGTAGCCGGCCCGGTAGCCCTGATGAGCGGCCCGCACCTCGGACGGGACCAGCGCGTCGACCGGCAGGCCGATCAGTTCCTCCCGCTTGTAGCCGAACATCTCCGCGCACCGCTGGTTGACCAGGGCGATCTTCCCCTCGTGATCGGTCAGCGCCAGGCCGTCGCCGAGGGCATCGATCAGCTGCCACAGGACGGCCGGCGTGATGGTTCTCGCGGCCTTGATGCCGTTGGGTGGCAGCCTGGACGGCTGTCGCCCTATCGCCGCCGCCAGCGAGGGATAGATGGGAACCAGCCGGTCCAGTCCCTCGATGCTGAGCACGCGCCGGACGACCGGAGCGGTGACCACCAGCCTGACCTGCGTCCCGCTGATCGTCGCCCGGTGGCAGGCCCGCGCGATGGCCTCCACCACCGAGTGATCGCACGACGCGGTGTCTGTCATGTCCATGATCAAGACGGAGGGTCCGCGGTTGATCACGGAAAGCAGCCGGTCCCGGAGCTGGCCGACGTTAGAGACGTCGACATGACCGGGGAAGGCGACGATGGCCTGGCGGCCCGTCCATTCCACCGGGAAGGGGTCATCACCCATGGCGGCACTCCCCCTTTCGGCCGGGTGCAGCCCGATCTTACGGCGAATCATTCCCCCGCGGGTGTCTGGCGTGGGGTTGACCGGCAACGCGGCGGCCCGGGTGTCATCGGGAGACTCCCTGATTACACCCGGGCCTTATCGGTTGCCGCGGGGGGCGGTGCTACTTCTGCCCGGCGGGTTCGGGCTTGGGTCCGGCTTCTTGCTGTCCTGTGGGTCCGGCCGCTTCCTGCTGGTTCCAGGTCCGCCAGACGAGCCGGTGCAGCGGTATCCACCTCGGGATGTCCCGCAGGCCCGGGATGAACGGGATGAGCAGCAGCAGGATGGTGGCCAGGCCAGTCATGTAGATGGCGATCAGGTCGATGTTGTCGGAGTTACTCCAGCCATGAACGTGGTACCACATCTGGAACAGCCACAGCCAGGGCTGGCCGGGATAACTACCGGTCTCGTTCATCACGCCCCACGCGTCACCGGTAAGGTGCCTGGCGGTCGCAAGGTTGGCGTAGTAAGCGCCGTCATTCAGGAACAGCAGCGGCTTGGTGAAGTCGGTGCCGTAGAACTGCCGCTGGGCAAGCAGGTCGGTGTCGATCGCGCCGCTGCGGCCCAGCGCCAGCTCGGTGGCAAGCATGGCCGGGACCGGACCGTAGTTGCCCGCGGGGACCACCGGCGTTCCGTTGACGAACTTCACCTTGGCGAGGGCGTTCAGGTAGTTGGTCGCCCACTTGTTCTGCTGGGTGGGGGACGCGGCGTTGTAGGTGGCCAGGGCCGCGGCGAGCGCCGGGTTGGTCGGAGTCACCGTGGACAGCGGCTGCAGGACGAAGGTCTGTGCCGCGTCGATGGGCTGCCGCACGCCGGCCCAGTTTGCCGGGGCGAACAACAGGCTTTGCGGGGTTCCGTTGGTGTTGTACGGCGGGCCGTAGCTCGCAGTCAGGCTGGTGCCGTTCAGTTCGCTGGCGGCGGTGGCTAGGAAGTCAGCGGGGGCGACCTGGGTCCAGCTGCGGACCGTGACCGCCGGATCGTCGGGGGAGGACAGCAGGGCGGACAAGCCAACGGTGAGCACCAGGATCACCACGGTCGCGATGGTGCCTTCCTTCAGGATGTCGTAGCGCCTGGTCGGGCCGCGCCACGCGGCCCGGTCGGCGGCCCAGGCGGCCTTCCTGGCGGCCAGCCCGCGGGGCTTTTTGACGGGCAGCGGGTGGCTGACGCCGCGCATGCGGACCAGCAGCACGTGCGCGCCGACGATCGCGATCAGGATGATCGGGAGAAGCACGATGTGCCACATCAGCATCTGGCCGAAGTTCATCAGGTTGAAGAACGCCCCGATCCCGACCGCGTTGAACGCGTCCTTGCCGTTGGTGGCGATCCACTGGGAGTCGAAGTTCTGCTGGGACAGGTACCCGGTAAAGCACTCCACGACGGACGCGACGAAGGCGACGATGCCGGTGATCCAGGTCAGGGCACGGCGGCCGCGCCAGGCGGCCATCCAGAACTTGCCCCACAGGTGGATGACCAGCAGCGCCATGAACAGCTCGACGCTCCACATGTGCAAGCTGTTGAAGAAGTGCCCAACCGGGTTGGTGTGCCACCAGTCGGGGCCGCCAAGCGCGAGGGCGAAGCCGCTCACGATGACTATGGCGAGTGCGGCGATAGACGCGACGCCGAACACATACACCCAGGAGGCGACGTACGCGGGCTGGCGATCGGGCATCATCTTGTTCGGCGGGAGCGAGGTCATCGCCCGGCGGCGCACCCGAGCCGTCCACATCCGCTCATCTCCCGGGGCCGCTTCGTAGGCGGCAGCCCCGTCCGGTTCCGGCGCTTCCGGCGCTTCCTGCACCGAGCCGCCATGACGGCTGTGGCGCCCGGGGAACGGCAGCAGCAGCGCGGCGCCGAAGATGGCCACCATCACCGCTATCAGCACGAGGTTCGCCACAGAAATCGTGAAGATGTTCCAGTTCAGGTAAGTACCTGGCTGGTTCAGATCGATGGCGGCGGGAGCGTTTCCCGCCAGAGCGATGGTACTCAACGGAGCCCTCCAGGTTGGCCGCCGACCGGGCCGCACGGCAAACGATTGTTGGGATGAGTTTCGTCTCCCGTCGAACGCGCCTGTAGTGATGAGCGTCATCTGGATTAGGGACTAAGGTCCCCGGCAAAAGGTCGGAGAGTATTACATTTTGAGAACCAAACGTGGTGACCATGATGCCGGATCACCAACAGGCCGCAATGTCAACACATTGCGGCGATTGGAACACTTAGCGTGCTGGAGTGCCTGAGAGCCCGGATGCGTTCCCGGCTACGCCGGGCATCATGATGGAGGCTGATCCGCCTTCGCGTTTCGCCGGCCTCCTGACGGGCAGGCCAGGTCCGGCGATGATCTGCCCGGCGTCATCCGTGAAGTGCGGTTCCGCGGGCGCATACCGACTATCACGTCGCCACGCCCGCGGGCCCCTGCCGATCAGGGAGGCCGGGCCGCCCCGGGCCGGGTGCGGCCTGGCCTACCGGTCCCTGCTCAGGGCCAGGCTAACGCCCGGGAACACCCCGGCTGAACCGCATCGAATTGTGAGCGTCTCGTTTCAATGAAATTAGTCTGAAGGGTGATGCGGCGGACGTCTTCTGGGGGGACAATAAGGACGTTCATCGCGCGGTGAAGCGGTGCGGCTAGCTCTGGATCGGTCGATCGGAAGGGCGTGCAGGATGATCCATCAGTTGTGGGGTCCACTGTTCGACCTGGTGGGGGACGGTGGCTACAACGCCTTCACCTTCAGCTGGTTCTTCCTTAAGGTCGCCAATGTCATCGAGATGATCCTGGTGGTGGTGATCTTCGTGGCCGGGATGTTCATTAACCTTCCTGGCGGGAAGACGGAGACGCGGGGGGACCGGCGATGACCGGCCGGGCCCGCTGCTTCCGCGCCGGAACCGGGCGAGGTGCCCGGTGAGTGCCCAGGGCGCGGCTCCGGTGCCGCGGGAACCGGATCCGGTCACCAACGCCACCGGGGCCGAGCCGTTCTCGCTGGCGCGGCCCAGCCCGTGGCTGCGTGGCTACCTGCTCCGAAACTACCCGTTGGGCAAGCTGCTCCCTGACACTGAGCCGGCGTACGTCTCCTCGGTGCTCTACAGCATGGGCGTGCTGACCCTCGCGGCGCTCATCGTCGCGATCATCAGCGGTGCGATCATCGCGCTCGGCGGGGTCTCGTTCTGGCACACGAACTCCTTCGGCGCCTTCATGAACAGCATTCATTTCTGGAGCGTGCAGGCCATGTTCCTGTTCATGGCCGTGCATTTCATCACCAATTTCTTCACCATGGGCTGGCGTGGCGGGCGCGGCTGGACCTGGGTCACGGGAGTGATCGCGTTCATCGTGGCCATCCTGACCTCCTTTACCGGCTTCCTGATGATGACCAACTGGGACAGCCAGTGGATCGGCCAGCAGGCCAAGGACGCGTTCAACGCGCTCGGCATCGGCGCGATCTGGAACATGATGAACGCGGGTCAGCAGTTCACCATGCATGTGGTGTTCACGACGGCCTTGCTGCTGTTCATCGTGTCGGTTCACATCGGCCTGATCCGGCGCCGGGGCGTGGCCCCGCCGCCCGGCGCGGAGGCGCTTGAGGTCCCCGAGGGCGAGCCGGGCTATCCGGCCAGCGCGAGCTGAGGAGGCGGAGATGGCCACGCGCACCAAGCGGCACCCGCTGCGCACCTGGCAGGGTCCCGAGCGCCGGTACGACCTGATTACCGAGGGCACGATCGCGGTCATCTTCGTGGCCCTGCTGTGCATCCTGGCCGCCAGCCTGTGGGCGTCCCCCAACGGGGGCCTCACCTACCCGGGCGCGCCGAAATCCCCGGCCGGGCAGGCGTTCAGCGCTAAGTACTGGGATGTGAACGACCCGTCGGACCTGGCCCAGACGGCGGTGCAGGAGCTGGCCGCCGGGACCACGACGGCCGGGTACGGCCCGCCGTTCAACCAGACCACCGGGGCGTCGCAGGAGTTCATCGGGATCCAGCCGGCCGAGATCGCCAAGTTCATCTTCGGCCTGACCCTTCCGATCAACACCGCGAACGACTTCGTCCTGGCCCCGGTCTCCCAGCTCGCCGCGCCCTTCAGCCCGGCCGTCGCGGCGGCGGTGACCCTGTACAAGGCGGCCGGCGGCGACCTTTCGCCCGGCGCGGCGGCCTCCCAGGTCGCCTCGTCCCAGCAGACGACCTGGCTGAACAACTATGCGAAGGCGCTGGCCGCCTCCAGCGCGAAGTTCACGCCCACCTCGATCACGGTGAAGGCGGGCAACTACGGGCCGGTCCCGGTGATCATCACGGCCGAACTCGCCATCGCGAACAACGGGAGCCTGGACGGTTATTTCCAGGGCAGCCAGCAGCAGCTGAGCACGAACACCACCATGGCGACGATGTTCTTCAGCGACGGCACGATGTGGGAGAGCATCGCGGAGGCCCAGGGCGTAGCCGGCGACCAATGGGGCGTCATGAACGAGCTCTGGAACTACCCCGGCCAGGTCTGGCTGTGGCTGTACTCGGGAATGTACCAGATCCCCGCGCTGAACCCGTCGAACAACGCAAACCTTGACCTGGACGTCGGCCTGCTCATGATCCTGTTCGGGTTCCTGCTGCCGATGTTCGCGCCGTGGATCCCTATCATCAACCGCATCCCCCGGTGGATCCCCCTCTACAAGATCATCTACCGCCAGTACTACGCGAGCATGGCGGGCGGGCCGCCGCCCGCCGAGGTCTCAAGCGAGCCATCACCGCCATCACCGCCATCACCGCCACCACCGCCACCACCGGCGCCGCGAGACGGATCGTCGGCGCCCAGATGACGTTGACAATTCCCTCGTGGGCCTGAACGGCCAAACTCTCCACTCGGAGCCGCAAAGCGCGATCGCAAGGGGCGACTGTGGACATCACCCAGCTGATCCTCGATGACCATCACGAGCAGCGGCGGCAGTTCGCGATCCTGGAGCAGATCGACCGCGCAGATACCGGGGTGTTGTCGGCGGTGTGGAGTCGGCTAGCCGTATTCCTCGAGCTGCACGCGGCGGCCGAGGAGGAGATCTTCTACCCCGCCCTGCTGCAGGTGGGCCTGGCGGCACACCGGACGGCCGGGGTGGAGGGAGAGACCCTCGACGCCATCCACGACCACAACGAGATCAGGGACGCGATCGCGGAAGTCGCGCGCCATCAGGTCGGCACCGACGAGTGGTTCGCCGCCGTGGGCGCGGCGAACCTGGCCAACAGCGATCACATGGCCGAGGAGGAACGCGAGGGCCTGACCGACTTCCGCCGCCTGGCCGGGTTGCAGCGCCGCCATCAGCTCGCCGTCGCCTTCGCCGCCTTCGAGGCGCGGAACTTCGCCGGCGTTCCTGTAGTGGACAAAGACCCGGTCGCCTACGTGCGCGAGGTGGAGGATCAGGCACCCCGCGGCGGATCCCTCAGCATCGGCAGCCTCAAGCGACGCTGATCCGGCTGGGGTTGACTGCACGTGGCCTCTTTGGCCTAGGGTCGAGGGCGCGCGCGGATACACCGACGCCATGGCGTTAACGGGTCGGGTTCGCGCATCGTGTCCAGAGTGGCGCTGGCAGGCGCCGCGCCTTTGCGCTCGTCCACAGCAGGTCTTGCCCAATCACAGACCTAACCTCTCTGAATCATGTGCCCCGGGTACACCCGGGGGGTGTCACCCCGGCCGGACGGGTGGGCTGTGGCTGTGGAGCACCTTCGTCTTGCCGGGGTTCCAGGCGGTGGTGGTGCCGTCGGGGTTCAGGACGAGCGTCCAGCCCCACCTGTGGATGACAACCTGGTAGTGGAACCAGCATTATGCCGATATCGGCATAAGACGCACAGCCGGACCAGGTCCTCCAGGGCAGCAGGGTTGACCTCCCCGGTGACGAACGGGGCCATCGCCGCGTCACACGCGATCGCCTCGGCGGCGTCGCCGTCCAGCCACGCCCCGCCGTCGCTGCCACCCGCCGAAGCGGCGGCCCGGTGCCCGGCCCACTGCGCCCGGACCCGCGCCGTCCACTCCTCCAGCAGCGCCGAGCTGCCCTCCAGCACCATCAGGTCCGCCAGGGAGATGTGAACCCACGCCTTGACGGGCTGCCCGGCCCGCTCGGGCAGCAGCCCGGCCGCGACGAGGCGCCGCATCGCCTCCTGCAGCCCATCATGGAACCGCTGCGCCTGGCTGCGGGTGTCCTCCGCCCCGGCCGGCGCCGACAGCGCATCCAGCACCGTGCCCACCACCGCCGCGCACTCCGGCGACAGGTCCCCGTGCAGCACCCCCGCCCCGCCGAACGTCATCTCCAGCCGCACCGACCGGTCCTCGAACGCCTGATCCCGGTCCTCATCCGGCTTACCGGGCAGCGACCG
>Ga0116221_1002627_pt1 | contig 11691 bp, 7 predicted proteins | sample Sb_taG_5_FD_88965 | JGI IMG/M metagenome (GOLD analysis project Ga0116221, IMG submission 88965) | Peat soil microbial communities from Weissenstadt, Germany - Sb_50d_8_FC metaG | ecosystem: Environmental > Terrestrial > Soil > Wetlands > Peat | place: Germany: Weissenstadt | collected 2010-09-21 | reverse complement strand
GTCGCCGTTGCTGAGGTTGCCCTCGTTGATGGGGGTGAAGTAATCGGCCACGTGCATGCCCCAGCCGTTGGCGTTGTTGGTGGCGTCCAGGCTGCCTGAAGCCGGGGTGCTGCCGTCGATTTCTACCTTTACGAACGTGTCGCCGTAATCGCCCTGGCTGGGGATCATCAGACTGGAGTTGAAGGGCGACTGGATCAGCGTGGTGTCGAAGCTGCCGTTGCCGGTTTCGAAATAGAGAAATGTGTTACCGTTGACCGTTTCATAGGCCAGAGTTCCGCCGCCCTGCCAGATGCCGTCGTCGCTCCCATTGGGATTTGCATTGAAGACGGCCGTCAGCGAGAGAGTCGATTCGGAGTAGCCCAGGATCCAGCCGTGATAAGGACCGTTATCGCCGTGCGACGCGTAAGCCAGGTAGATGTTGCCGTTAACCAGCGTCAGGCCGGGCCGATCCATTTGGCGGAGCGCATCGAACTTTACGACTCCACCGCTGCTGCCGGCGCCGTTCCCCGAGACGCTCGGCCCACTCACTACTGTGTCGCCGATCGAATCGGCGATGAGGACTTTGTTGGTAATGGCGCCGCTGCCGAGGTTAATTGCATAGAGGTGATGCTCGAAGTGCGTTCCATCGCTGGCCACCTCCTGCGTTTTGTTCTCGACAAAGATCGTGTTGGTGGCTGGGTCGATGACGGGCGTGGCCGTGATGCCAATTTCCGGCGATATATCGCTGCTGCCCACCGCACCATTGGGAACAGACGTGACCGTGCCGCCGTGCTCGGCAGTCAGCAAAGCGTCCTGCCAGAGAATCACGCCGGTGTTCGAGTCGATGGCATAGAGGCTGTCGTGTTGAGTAGCAATATAGACGACATTATGCGTTCCCTGGTTTGCTCCCGTGGTGATATTGACGCTCTCCATGTACAGCGGCTCAGCGTACACCTGGCCGTCGACAGCCGTGGCGAAAAGCTTGCCGAAATCTGCAGAGTTTACATTGGCCGGGGTCAGGATCGTCTCATTGGAATTGACGCCCGCGCCGATGGTTGATGCGGGATTGGCGACGGGACTGGCTTGATGGAACGCCGTCACGTTTGTTGACGGAACCACGCGGGTTTCGAGTTCTTCCACGCGAAGAAGGTTGTTTCGGCGGAAGGGGCGACGACGTGCGGGACGGCGATTGAAGTTGAACGGTTTCCAATTCATTGGTGCGAGCCCTCAAGCAACAAGAGAAAACGAGTCAGTGCAGCTCCCCCAACCCGAACGTATAGCTATGGCTTCTTGGGGCCATCACCAAGAAGGCCCCCGAGCCCCGAATGACGTTGTTCAACGGGTATTTACGGCGTCGATGCCGAGTCCCACTTCACTTGGAATGGCGAAGCATTTCAAAAACGGCACCGGCAAGACGGGATTGGTTCCGGCGTTGGAGATGAAAAGTAACGCCCTTACATGTCCAAGTCAAGAAATTTCGGGCAATTTATCCCGCCGCGACAGATCTCTCGCCATTTCTTCATTTTTTACTCCTCTCCAAGCCGGATTCATAAGAGACTCGCTGACGGACTGGATGCGCTAATGAATGGGCACTTGCGCGCGTGGGGATTGCCCCTTGTACTCCTCACGTCGGCGGATACCATCGCCTGAATAGAGATGATCGGCCGATGGCTGTATTCTCGTCGCGCCGAATTCATGAGCAATGAGAGAACTGTGAACACGCTGGCTGAGATGTTCGCACGCGCTTGTAGCCTTCATCAAGCAGGTGACCTGGCTTCTTCGGAACCGCTTTATGAGCAAGTCCTGCAACTCGATCCGCAGCATGCGGACGCGGCGTTGAGGCTCGGCTCGATCTGCGCAGGGACTGGCCGGCTGGCACTTGCTGTGAGCCACTATCAGCACGCGCTGAGTGCCCGACCAAACTTCGTCGAAGCCCACAATCATCTGGGAGTTGCGCTGGCAATGCTGGGCCGGCTTGATGAGGCGGCCCAGAGCTTTCGGGAAGCGCTGCGCTACGAGGATCGCTTTGCCGAGGCCCACAACAACATGGGCATCGTGCTTGCCATGCAGGGCCGCCTGGACGAGGCCGCGGCCAGCTACCGGCACGCCCTGGCTCTTGAGTCCCTGAATCCTGATGCTCAGAACAACCTGGGCCTTGTGCTCCGCAACCAAGGACATCTGCCGGAGGCGATCCTATGTTTCGAAGAAGCAGTGCGCCTGCGGCCCGAATACGTGGAGGCCTACCACAACCTGGGATTGGCCTTGGCGGATCTGAACCAGGTTGATAGGGCCATGAGATGCTACCAGCAAGCCTTGCATCTCAATCCCGCATTTGCTCGTTCCCACGCCACCCTGGGTGAATTGCTCAAGGACCAGGGAATGATGACGGACGCGAGCTATCACTTTGAGCAGGCGCTACGGCTGCAGCCGACGGCCAAGCTCCACATTCTGAACGCCCTCATACTGCCGCCGATTTATGAATCCACCGGCGAAGTGGCGTCCTGGCGCGAGCGCTTGGCCGAAAGTGTGCGGCGCTTGCAGGAGGGGAATCTTAGATTTGATTTGACCCAGGAAGCGGCCCCCAACCCGTTTTACCTGGTGTATCAGGGGAAGAATGATCGCGAGTTGCAGCGAGCGATTGCGAGTCTGTATGCGGCCCCGCCAGATCCGCCGCTACCCCGACGATGCGGCAGCCCTGGGAAAATCAAAGTCGGATTTATCTCTCGATGCCTGAAGAACCACACCATTGGCCGGCTGATGCGCGGCACGATTGCCCACCTGACGCGCGACCTGTTCTCCGTCACCGTGCTGTCCGTCGGCAGCAGCCACGACGAGATCGCCGATTTCCTCAGGCAACGCGCAGAGCATTACGTCGAGGTGCCGTTGCATCTGCCGGCTGCCCGGCAAACCATTGCGAGCCAGGAGCTGGACATCCTCTTCTACACAGATATCGGGCTCGATCCCGTGACTTATTCCCTGGCATTCTCTCGATTGGCACCGGTCCAATGCGTCACCTGGGGACATCCGGTAACAACGGGGATTGCAGCCATCGATTACTTCATCTCCAGCGAACTACTGGAAGAAAGCGGCGCTGAAGATCACTACACCGAAAAACTGGTCCGGCTAAAAAACCTCGCCATTTACTATTACCGTCCTTCAGCATCCGCCTCTCCCAAGGGACCTGCCGCCTTTGGTCTGCCCGAGGGCCGCCATCTTTATGGTTGTCCGCAGACCCTCTTCAAATTTCATCCCGACTTCGATGCCATCCTGGAAGGCATCCTGGTCAGAGATCCTTTGGCTACGGTGTTTCTGATCGAAGGGAAATACCGACATTGGGACGAGGTCTTGCGAAGTCGGTTTGCCCGCACCCTGCCCCACGTCCATGAGCGCATTCAGTTTCTCCCTACGCAGAACTACGAAAACTTTCTGAGCCTGATGGCGCTGGCCGACGTGCTGCTGGATCCAATCCACTTCGGTGGAGGGAACACCAGCTACGAGGGCCTGGCGGCGGGCGTGCCGATCGTCACGATGCCGTCGGAGTTTCTACGCGGCCGGATCACTCTGGCTCTCTACAAGCAGATGAACTTGAGGGATTGCGTCGTGCATACGCCGGAAGAGTATGTGAATTTGGCAGTCCGTTTGGGTACAGAAGACGATTATCGTCTTCACATTCGATCGCAAATCACGGCGCGCAACGAGGTGCTCTTCGAAAACCCCGCCGGGGTTCGCGAGTTGGAACAATTCTTTCTTCATTCCAGGGACGGAACCGGCAGCTAAGGAAATCGCGATCAAGTACTCTCCCCGCGCCCGCGGTACTCCCAGGACTTGGATGTATTCACGGGAACGGCATGTGTAAACTGATTGATGTGTGCAAGAGCGGCATTTCGAGAACACTTCGAGACCGCTGTCATGAAGCGATCCGCGTTTACGCTTGTGGAGCTTTTGGTCGTCGTCGCGATCATTGCCGTCTTGATCGGCCTTCTGCTGCCGGCAGTGCAGCGCGTGCGCGAGGCGGCCAATCGTTTGAGCTGTGCCAACAACCTCAAGCAAATGGGCCTTGCGCTGCACAACTATCACGATACGTTTGGCTCATTCATGCCCGGCATGGTTGGCGGCTCGAGCAACGACTTGCAAGACGGCGCTAACGGCGGCTTTGTCCAGGTCCTCTATTTCCTCGAACAGGACAACTGGCTGAAGCAGTGGAAGCCCCTGGTGCCGTGGTACGTCGAACCGAACTTCGACCTCGTCGGTCACCAGGTTAAGACCCTGTTTTGTCCAAGTAACCGCACCAGCGGGACCATGGATCTGGGATTCCTGGTGCCAGTTGCCGGCCGGCCCCTGCCGAATCCGGCTTCATGCGATTATTTGCTGTGCAAGGGGGCCAATGCGGCGCTATGCCTGGTGTCGCAGGTGCCGATGGCTGGTCGCGGCGTTTTTGACGTGAACTCGCAAACGCGCATCAGAGACATTCTCGATGGCACCAGCCAAACGATTGCCATCGGCGAGGGAGCAGGTAACAACCCGCGCTACCAGATTCGCCACTACTATCCAGATACCGCTCCTGCCACCGACCTTTTCCCAGGACAGTCGAGCCTCATCGACCAGAGCTGGTCGTCCGGGCCGTTGGCCACGCGCCTGCTCAATTCGGATGGGCTACTGGAGGGTTCCTGTTTCGGCGTCACGGCCCAACGAGGCGGATTCAACCCTCCTTTCGATGAGCCCATGAATAATCCGCTGGTGCTTGCAGCATTAGATTTCAACAACGATTGTACGAACAGCGTAACAGGGAACGGGATGATGGACACCATTTCCGGCTTCCGCAGCCTTCATCCAGGCGGTTGTAACTTTCTCTTCTGCGACGGCAGCGTGCATTTCATTGACTCAGGCATCGCCCCTGCAACCTACCGGGCGCTGTCCACCTTGGCCGGCGGCGAGCCCGTGGGCGGTGATTTCTAAAAGGGGAGGCGACCCCCGGCCCGTTTTCGATCCCCTTTCGACCCGGAACGGCGGCGAGGGAATTGGGAATTATGACTGAGCGGGCGTAAACATTGAGAACGTGTGCGGTGATTCGCACTGAGGCTTCGGCAGGGTGCCTCAACCGGCAAGGGAGTCGTACGCTATTGGTTCGCTGTGCCCTCCCGAAGTCGATGCGATGTGAACGAATTGTTCTCGTCCGACAATAGGCTGAAACCGAGGTAACAAGATGAGACATACCTTGATCAAGACCTTGCCCTTGGAGCTACTCCTCATCTGTTTAATTTGCGTTCCGTTTGCCATCATTGCCGTACTGCCCAGGGAGTCAACAGTAAGTGAGGGCCCGCCGGATACTGAACCGCTTAGCTGCACCATCCACGCCGAACCTACCTGTGAGATGGGCAAAGCGCCCAAGGTCACTGTCGCCATCAAGAACCGTACCACCAGGGCCTTTTATCTCGTCGGGAGCCTCGATGCTTCGGACTGCAAATTGCGGTATCCGCACTGTTACTTCGAGGTGACCGGTCCGAATGGCGAGTTAGATCCCCGGGATGTCATCCGGTTTTGCGGAAACATGAATACGTTGAGGGAGCAAGATTTCGTCAAAGTGCCGGCCGGAAAGCTGTTTGACCCCTACCAACATCTCGACCATTACGGATTCTTTTCCGCGCAACAACTTAGTCCACATTACTTTCGGACAGCCGGTGAATACCACATTCGCTTCGTGTACTCGACCAAGTGCGATACCATTGCCAAGTGGGCCGGTGATGGCCGGGACCGCGTCGCCAACGAGAAAGAGCTTGTGGACCTGTTCAATCAGGTGCCCAAGGTCGAGATCAAGAGCAATGAGATCAAGGTTATCGTTGCTGCGCCTCGCAAGTGAAGCCGCCTGGTGTCCCGCCCATATGAGTGGAAAATGGTCCTGGGACTAATTCCACTCGAACTTACGCGAGGTTGATGATGACTGACGCGCAACAGCCTTCGGTGGATGTTTTGCTACCTGTGTCGACCCTGGTTGTCTTGAATGCCAATATTCCAGAATTCAGTGATCGGGTAGCAAAGGCGCTGGAGCCGGATGACAGGACTCTAGAATATCCGGATGGCAGCCTACAGTTCGCTGGAGCTGGTCCGCGACTGTGGTCCTCTCTACAGCGCATCGTCGACGACCGACCGCAAAGGCCATTGGCTCCGCGTGCTCCCAATGAAAGCTGGGCCGAGCACACTCGGCGGTTTAATGAGTACATAGAACCCTTGGTATCCTACAACGGCTACTGGCGCAACCTCACGCCTTTTCCAAAGCGATCGTACTGCATGTGGTACACCAGGGAATACGAGAAGCGACTCGGCCGGGGAAGCTCTCACGTTATTCCCGGTGGAAATAACGCGGAAAGTCCTGGCGAGTACCATCTTTCAGACTTGTTGGTCACTGTTCCTTTTCGACGAAAGCCTGGCCCCGCGGTGCGCACTCAGTTCGCTGGCTTCTTGTCCGCATGGTTCGCATCGGTGGCTCAGCGGGGCGTGCTGGGAGAGGGGCCAGTGGCCCCGGCGTCCTCCACCGTGGACTATTGGAGCCGAGTGGCGCAGTTTTCCATCGATCTAAGCCGGTCAGGGCAGTGTTCCGTAAACTGGCTGACACTTTCCCTTCTACGCTTTGGTCATGACGTGGCGACTGTGGCCGGAGTGCATTATGACATGGCTAAGGATCCGTACCTAGCTGGCGACCGGGATTACATAGAAGCGTATTGGCAGGTCGAGCGTGGCCCAGTAACCCGAGTGGATATACCCCCCGCCGCATTCTCTCCTGCATAATAAAAGAACACGACATAAGGAGACTCATCTATTTGTTTTGAGATGCCGCACGGTACCGGTAGCGTTTTCCCACGCCAGGCAGTGCCCGCCAAACGCCGGGAGGGTATGTATGGACAGGGTTCTGACCCCTTTTATTTCTCGAGGAAGTCGCATTTCGACAGGGGCCTGCAATGATTCTGAGGAGCGCGGCCTAGCCTGCGGCTTCCGCCCGCACATAGATCCGATCGGGCGGCGACGGAAAACAAAGGAAAGTCGGAAGCCGTGCAGAGCATCAGGCAGAATCGCGACCAATTGGTCGATCATCTCGCTGATCCCGGCAACAAACGGCTCAAGTTGCATGCCGACAGCCGGGTCATCGAACACCCATGCGCCTTCGTGCCGATACGGCTGGATCGTCATGACCACGTCAGCCGAGGACAGCGGCTGCCGCGTGATCGGGAATAATGGTTCGGCCATCTGGCTTCTCAGGGTCCAAGATCAGTCGAAGGAGTAACCTGCAAAGAAAAACTCATCTGGGCGACCGTCTTTGTAGACTTTGATGTAGATCCCTTGGCCGCGCTCCATCTCCTCAAAAAAGTCCATGGTTTGCTCCACCATCTCGTGAGTCGGCTTGGTCGTGCCATACAAATCTATAAGCCTCTCTTCGTCCAGGGGAGCAGCACAGCAGAAATTCGGCTCCTCCGAGATCTCCGAAAGGTCCAAAATGGATCGGGTGCCGTCAGCCTCGGCGTCCTCGAAGGCAGCTTCGATGGAGGGATGTTGGGCGCCCGGCGACGGAGAGTTCGAATGGATCGGGAAATCGAGGAAGGGGATGACGGGGTTATAGCGGCCGGCTTGGAACTCGCGCTGCCGCAGTTGCTCAAGTGCCCCGGAGATGTCGTCTTGGTGTTTCACGAAATAGTAGTACGGATGAGCGCCCATAGGCAAACCCTCAGAGGTGAATACAACCTTCCCCGCCAGACGCCAGAGAGATTCTATGCACTCGCTACCTCCTGTGAGCCAGGTGTGTCGATTCGATTCCAACTAAATGCGCCGGGGAGGCACTGGATGTCAGCTGTCGGCTTTACTTGCCTGTGCTCGCGGCAGCTGATCCTCCAACGCTTGCAGGAATTCTGGTCGATGCTTTATTGCACAGATGCTTGACAAGCTAGAATCTTGCTGACTAGCATGTTACCTTGTTAAGGGGGATTGGTGCCGTCGAGCGGGGGTGTGTTATGGCCATTCGCTTCCGGTGCGCTTCTTGCGGTGTTACTCTCGTCACTTCGATTGGCATAGCTGGGACCGCGATCGAGTGTCCCCGATGCAAGGGCGCGACTGTCATTCCTGAGGAATCCGAACCCGACTTGGGCGATGTCCCCGGCGCTCGGAATGAGTATCTTCCACCACCGGACTCAGGCCTGAAACTGGAGCCCTCGCTCTACAGGGCAACCTACCAGGTGCAGGCAGCATCGCCTCCCTGTCAGGAGGCGACTCCGGACGCTCTCCCGGTGTCGGCTGACCTGGGTCGCGACGCTTCCCCGGTTGTTGAAGAACCAGACCTGCCGCTTACCTACCCTCAAGATCGGAAGAAACGCCGGCGGGCTGCCGTTGTAGCGATTTCTCTTACCCTGGTGACGGCAGTGGCTGCAGCCACGGCGTTGGCTTCGCTGGTGAATAAGGCAGGAGACCCGGACAGGATCGCAGGACTTGACCCATCCAACAATGGACAGGCACCCGCCTCGATTGAAGAGCTGGGTGTGGCCAGTCCGTCGCCAGTGGCCCCTTCCAGGGACATTGGTGCGAGCTTGCCTCGATCGGCCATCGCGATCGATCAGACGCATTCTAAAGGGGAGAGCCAGCTTGTCGGCCCGCCTGCCCCCACGATGGAAATTGCATCGATCGGGCCCAAACCCTCGAAAGCGACGCCGGAGGGGGCCGTTCAGCCGGGCCCCGGGAAACCGGTTAAGGCCACGCTCAAGGATAGTTCGAGTGTCAAGCGCCGACGGTCGTTCACCGAAGCTCAGCTGCTGGCCCAACTGGCCTCGGTTCCCGAGGTCAAGACCTTTACCTTGCCTGTGGCGAATGCCCTCGTGCAATCCTATTTCAAGCGTTATCGAGCGGCTGGCGGCGACCTCAGCCCCAATGCCCTGCTTCGTGCCAGGCCGGATCTGTTCAGCCTGACACTCCTCTCGCCCAATCAATTGAGACCGCGCGACGCCCAGACCCTGCAGACCCTCTCTCGGGAGCTACGGTTCTTGCTGCAGCAGACCACTCCCAGCGGCGATCCCGGACGCAAGCCGTTGTCGGAACTCCTTGAGACGATCTTGCGCTCTCGAAAACTGCGCGGTCGGCCGGAATGGCTCCGTCCCGAGGCCGTTCCCGCCCTGCTCCAATTGCTGATGCACGAGGACCGGGCAATCCGACTGATGCTGATTGAGTTGTTGGCCGATATACAGGGTCCGGTAGCCGAAGCAGCCCTGGCGCAACGGGCCGTCGTGGATTTGGCTCCCGATGTCCGCGATGCTGCCCTCCGCGCCCTACGAGAGCGTCCGCGTGTCGAAGCCCGTCGTGTCTTTATCCGCTATCTTCGCTATCCGTGGGCTCCTGTCGCGGACCACGCCGCCGAGGCCTTGGTTTACTTGCATGACGAGGATGCAGTCCCTTCCGTGGTGGCCCTACTTCGCCGGCCAGACCCTGCCGGGCCGCTGCTTGGGACCAAGGGTAAGACCAACTTCCAGGAATTGGTACGCATTCCTCACGAAACGAACTGCTTGATTTGCCACCCCGCCGCCCTGAGCGCTCGGGACCCTGTATCGCGCTCGGTGCCGGGAGTGATTCTGGCCTTAAGCTCCGACCGAGCAACCCTGGTCAGCACCAGCCAGCTGCCTTTGGCACTTCAAGGTCTCGCCGAGCAGACCGTGCAGTCTCAGCCGACCGGTGGCGGCGGGGGCTATTCCCGCGGCGGCAGCGGCGGCGGCTCCGGCAGCAGCGGCTCAAAGGTGGGGCCGCTTTATGTGCGCGCCGACGTCACCTTCTTCCGCCAGGACTTTTCACTTTCCGAATTGCTTGGTGCCCCCGGGATCGTGGGGGTCCAGAAATTTCGGTCCGACTTCTTGCTGCGTACTCGGCCGGCCCGGGAAGATGAACTTAAGGGCCGAGAGTGGGATCCGGTGCACTACGAACAGCGCGAAGCAGCCCTTTGGGCGCTGCGGGAGCTAACCGGAAAGGATCTGGGTTCCGACACCAATGCTTGGGTTGCCCTCTATCCCCGCGCGGAGTTCGACGCCGACGCGGCATCGCTCGCGGACGAACTCGTCCGCATAAGTGGCACGCGCCGCGAAAAGCTGCTTACTCGCATGCGGGACGGAGAGGGGGACGTTTATACTGAATCCTTAGCGGCCGCGATCCCCCGGCTCGCTGCGACAGCGAAGACGAAGGCACGCGCGGCTCTGACGGAGCGGCTGATGCGTCTGCCCACCGGAGCTCTTGCGGAGAATCTTCGGGATCAAGATCCCGAGATCCGGCGGGCGGCCGCGCTCGCCTCTGCCTCCAACGGCTGCCAGGATAACATCCCCGATCTGGAACCGCTGTTGAAGGACCCTAATCCGCCTGTCGCGGCCGCAGCACGGGACGCCCTTCGGCAGCTGACCGGCAAGGATCCGGCCCCCGTAGCCGCCGATCCAGTGGAAATGCCCGACCCCAGCATGCGCTAACATTGCTCAGAGTGACAGGTCGTTAACACGAATTTCGCTTAACCTAGCTTGCATCCGGGCAGCCATCGGCGCTACCTAGATTGTGTTTGCGCGATCGTCTTTCCCAATCTGCCAAGATAGATTCCCATGCAACATGGCACCGGCGCGGGATTCCCGCGCCGAATGACCAATATCCTCTTAACCCCAGTGCCAACCAAGCGTATAGTCGTGCCCAAGATAAGGGGCCCTGACGAAATGAACGCTCTATCTCCTTCCCGGATCCTTCTCTGCGCCGACCAGTCCGCGGCCGTAGACGATCTGCGCGAACTCCTGGAAGGCGCGGGACATAGCGTTAGCTTTGCACCTTTCACAGCCCTGACAACCGCCGACTCCTGCGCCGACGTAGACGTAATTGTGGTCGAGGGAAGTCGCTGTGAGGCGCAGGCCGTGCAGTTCAGCGGCCGCATGCGGAGCCGGCTGGCCGACGCTTATGTGCCGATCTTGTTTGTCGCCGAGCGAGATAAACGGACGGCGTGTTCTGAGAGCCTTCATTTGGGCGCGGACACCTGCCTCCATCGCCCGCTCGATCCCGGGGAACTGCTGGCCCAAATTCACGCCCTGCTGCGCGTCAAAAAGCGACACGATTACCTGACGGAAAAGAGCGCCGAATTCCATCGAGTGCACCACCGCCTTCAGGAGGCCTACCAGCAGATCGACCATGAGTTAGAGCTTGCCCGCCGGGTCCAGCTGAGCCTTCTTCCCCAGACGCTGCCCGAGGTCCCGCCTGTCCGCTTTGCCGTTCACTATCGACCCAGCGGGCGCGTGGGCGGCGACTTCTACGACATCTTCCGCCTCGATGAGCATCACGTTGGCTTTTACGTGGCCGATGTCATGGGGCACGGGATACCGGCCAGTTTGCTGACGATCTTCCTCAAGAAGGCCGTCAAGACGAAGGAGATCCACGGGCAGGAATATCGCCTGCTGCCGCCGGATGAGGTCCTGCACCATCTCAACCGCGATCTACTGGAGCAGGCCCTTGCCGAGAGTCCGTTTATTACAATGGTGTACGTCCTGCTCGACCGCCGCACCGGTTCCCTCTCGTTCGCCCGCGCCGGTCACCCGCATCCGCTCTACGTTCCCCGCCGAGGCCCAGTCGAACTCTGGCAGACTCACGGCAGCTTGCTGGGGGTGTTCGAGACGAAGTTTACGCTCGAAACGCAGCGCTTGCGGCCGGGCGACAAATTCATGCTCTATACCG
>Ga0116221_1002619_pt1 | contig 11725 bp, 10 predicted proteins | sample Sb_taG_5_FD_88965 | JGI IMG/M metagenome (GOLD analysis project Ga0116221, IMG submission 88965) | Peat soil microbial communities from Weissenstadt, Germany - Sb_50d_8_FC metaG | ecosystem: Environmental > Terrestrial > Soil > Wetlands > Peat | place: Germany: Weissenstadt | collected 2010-09-21 | reverse complement strand
GTCGCCTCGGTGATGACCCCGAGGGTGCCCTCGGACCCGACGAAGAGGCGCTTCAGGTCGTAGCCGACGACGTCCTTCACGGTGCGGCCCCCAAGGCGGAGCACCCGGCCGTCGGCGAGGACGACCTCGAGGCCGAGCACGTAGTCGGTGGTCACCCCGTAGCGGAGGCAGCACAGGCCACCCGCGTTGGTGCCGAGGTTCCCGCCGATCGAGCAGATCTCGAAGGAGGACGGGTCGGGCGGGTACCACAGGCCGTGCTCCCGGGCGGCCGCCTTCACTTCGGCGTTGAACAGCCCGGGCTGCACCCGGGCCAGCATCGCGGCACGGTCGATCTCGATCTCGCGCATCTTCTCGGTCGAGAGTGTGATGCAGCCGTCGACGGCGGCGGCCCCGCCCGAGATCCCGGTGCCGGCCCCCCGGGTGACCACCGGGACCCCGAGTCGCGACGCGATGGTCAGGGTCGCCTGGACGTCTCGGGTCGAGGTGGCCCGCACCACCGCGACCGGCCGACCGGGTCGGACGGTCATCGCCCGGTCGTATCGGTAGGGCTCCATCACGTCGGGGTCGGAGAGGACCGTCCCCTCGGGGAGTGCCTCGATCAGCGCTCGGACGACGGACTCGGTCATGGCTAGGTCACCGTAACGTCGCCGCCCGGTGGAGTCGGCCCGGAGTGGGGGGTGGCGCCAGCTCCTACGGGCGCGCCTCGGCGGCGCCCATTGGCGAAGGGGCCCGAAGCGCCCGGAGCTTGTCGGGGTTGGCAACGATCCGGACCCCGCAGATCGACCCGTCGAGGACGTCGAGGACGATGGCGCTGGCCGGCTCGCCGTGCTCGTCGATCACGATGCCCGGCTGGCCGTTGAGCGTCGCCAGTCGGACCTCCACCCCGGCGGGAAGACGTTTGGCCACGTTGACGAGGAAGCGGGTCGCCCTGCGGGCCCCGAACACCGGTCGCGGCGCCGCCTTCGCCTTGCCTCCGCCGTCGCTCCAGAGGACGACGTCGGGGGCCAGCAACTCGAGGAGGCCGGCCACGTCGCCGGTCCCGCACGCCCCCACGAACCGGGCGGCCAACTCCTCGCCGGCCCGACGGTCCGAGTCGAAGTGCCGCCGCCGGTCCCCGATCTGTCGGGTCGACCGGGACACGAGCTGGCGACAGGCCGCCTCGCTGCGGCCGAGCAACTCGGCGGTCTCCGGGTAGCTGTAGGAGAAGATCTCGCGCAGGATGAACGCGGCGCGCTCGGCCGGGCTCAGCTCTTCGAGCAGCACGAGGAACGCGAGCGAGAGGGAGTCGGCGAGCTCCGCCGCCCGGCCCGGGTCGGGCTCGGTCGAGACCGGCTCGGGCAGCCACTGGCCGACATAGGTCTCTCGCCGCACCCGGGCCGAGCGCAGCTGGTCGATGCACAGCCGGACGACTACCGAGGTGAGGAAGCCCTTGGGGGACTCGACCTTCTCCCCGACCCCCTGCCAGCGCACGAAGGCGTCCTGCAGTACGTCCTCAGCCTCCGTCGCACTGCCGAGCATGCGGTAGGCGACGCCGAACAGGCTCGGCCGGAACTCGACGAAAACCTCGGGGTCGCCCACCTCAGGCGGTGGCGTCGAGGGGCTTCAGCTCGCAGCGGTCCGAGAAACCCTCGCCCTTCAGCCCGAGCCCGCCGTTGAAACGGGAGCGCATGTTCTCGAGCGCCACCCACGCGGCCAGTTCGACGATCTGCTGGTCGGTCAGGAACGCGTGCAGCCGGGCCATCAGGTCCGAGTCGATTGCGACCGGCGACGCCGTGGCCGCCTCGGCGTACTCGAGCACGGCGCGCTCCTGGTCGTCATAGACGTCGCTGTCCCGCCAGCGCGCCACCTCGCGCACCTTCTGCGGGTCGACCCCCCGTTGCATCCCCTCGTAGTACCCGAAGTCGGTGCACCACGAGCAGCCGATCGTGCCGGCGGTGCGCTGTACGGCGAGCCAACGGAGCTTCGGGTCGAGCTTGTGCCAGCTGCGCTCGGCGGCCATCTCGAGCATCCCCCAACCGAATGAGACCCCGCCGTGCAGAGCGGCCGCTCGGACCGGCTCGACCGCCTGGCCCATGTTCTTCTTCGAATACCACCACGCGGCCCTCGCGATGAGCCCCCTCGGTCGCTCCATCAGCGTCACGTTGGCCATGACCGCCTCCTTGTCGATACGTCCGATCCTAAAGACGACGGTCGCACCTCGTTCGTGACGCGGCGGGTTATCGGCACTGAACGCCCTGGTCAGGGTCGCTACGCTGCGGGTAGGAGCCGGCCGGGCGCCGGGATCGGGACGAAGGCCCATGACGCGCCGCATCACAGACGTGCTGAGAGTCGTGGTGGCCTTCTTGGTCCCGCTCGGGCTCTCGGCGGTGTGGGTGCCGGTGCGAACCCGGCTGCCCAATGCCGATCTCGCCCTCGTCCTCGTCCTGGCCGTGCTCGGGGTGGGGGCGGCGGGTCGGCGGCTGGCCGTCCTCACGGCCGCCGTCTCGGCCGCGTTCTGCTTCGACTTCTTCGCGACGCGCTCCTACGAACACCGCCCGATCAACCGCACCCTGGACCTTGAGACCACGCTCGTCCTCGCGCTGGTCGCGATGGTGGGCGGGGAAATGGCGATTCGGATCGTCCGACACCGCTCCCGGGCACGCACCGATGAGGCCTCCTCGCGAGCATCAGCGGAGCTGCGTCGCTGCTCGCCTCGGGGGAGGAGCTCGCGCTCGTGGTCCAGGCGGTCGGCCAGGAACTGCAGCGCCTCTTGTCGCTTGAGCCCTGCACCTTCGAGGTGGGCCCGACCAACGCGGCCCGGGCCCGCATCCGGCGCAATGGTGAGGTGGAGGCGCCCCGGGTGGAGCGGGTCGGGGAGCCGTTGCGGGTTTGGTGCTCGGTCGAGATGCCGGTGTCGGGACACCGCCACGTATTCGGCCAGTTCGTCCTCGAGTTCCGCCGCGACGCCGCGTCCGAGCGCGCAAGACCTGGTCGCCGCGATCGCCCTCGGCGACCAGGTCGGTGCCGCCTTCATGACCCAGGCGCCAACGCCGCCGGGACCGGCTGATGAGCCGGCCCGAAGCCTCCGGGTCGTCCAGTGAGGACCAACATCTCGGTGAGCGGATTGCGCCGAGACGAGTCCGTCGTGGCCTGACGAGTATCTTTGCCAGTCAGGTCGGCGCCGCGGTGTGGCTGCAGAAGGGCACGTTGACCACGGCGACCCTGGCCACAGGGGCGCGCGACAGCAGTTTTCGGCCTCTGACCGGCTCGTGAGCTCGGTCGAGTTGCACGGTCACGACGGAGTTCGATTGCCGTTGGAAAAACTGATCGCCGGTGAGTGCATGTCCGTCTTCGCCGTGGGCTCGGGCGGGCAACTCGGGCGCGTCCGGCTGGCGGCGGACGGTGGCTGGTCGCAGTGGGACGACCTGGGTGTGCATATTCGTGGCACTCCAGCGGTGGCTCAGAACGCCGATGGCCGCCTCGAGGTGTTCGGCGTCGGGACCGAGGGCCGTCTGGGACACCTCTACGAGCGAGAGGGCGGCACGGGGTGGTCGGGCTGGGACGACCTTCGGCTTCGGGTGAGGACATCCCCGGTGCTCCTCACGAACGCCGATGGCCGCCTCGAGGTGTTCGCCGTGGCGATGGACGGCCGGCTCGGCCACGTCTGGCAGGAGGAGCCCAACGCCACCACCGGCTGGTCCGACTGGCACGAGTTCGACCAGCCGGTCCGGGGTACCCCGTCGGGGTTCCAGAGCGCGACGGGCCGCCTCGAGGTGTTCGCCGTTTCGGCCGATGGCCGCCTGTGCCACACCTGGCAGTTTGATTCCGGGGCGGGCTGGTCGGAGTGGCAGTCCTTCGGGCACTCCATCCGAGGCACGCCCGTTGTCGCGCCGAACGGCGACGGCCGGCTCGAGGTGTTCGCGGTGGCCATGGACGGACGGCTCGGCCACGTCTGGCAGCTGGGCACCCGCCCCGGGGACGGCTGGTCGGAGTGGCAGTCCTTCGGACACTCCATCCGAGGCACGCCCGTTGTCGCGGCGAACGGCGACGGCCGGCTCGAGGTGTTCGCGGTGGGCACGGGCGGACGGCTCGGCCACGTCTGGCAGCTGGGCACCCACCGAGGGGCGGGGTGGTCCGACTGGGACTCCTTCGGTCACTCCGTCCGCGGCACTCCTGCGGCGGTGTCTGCAGTCGACGGACGCCTCTACGTGTTCGCCGTGGGCCTGGACGGGTCGATCGGGCACATCCACCAGCGCGGTCCCAACGACGGGGGTGGCTGGTGCGACTGGGAGAGATTCGACCCTGACCTCTACGGTCGTGGCCTTTCGGCTCCCCGGGGGGCGCCGCACCCGTCTCGGCAATAGACCGCTTCCAGGGCACGAGAGCGCGGTACGCGGACAGGCGCCGGCCGGCGGGCCGCGGACTACCTGCTCAGGGTCACCGCCACCGGCTCGAGCAGCCGGTGGTCCACCATCTCCTCGGTGCGGTGGTTCTGAAGGCCGCGGAAGGACACCCTTCGCACCTGTTCGTGCGCAAAGGTGAATCCCGACGTGCCGAGACAATTGCGGCACGCCACGAGCGGGTCGGGCGATTCCAGGTACTCCCGGAGCCTCCGGCCGAGGTCGTCGGAGTCAGCGAGGTCCACTCCGTCGGTTCGAAGGTCCCCCAGGGCCTCGGGCAGGGTCCGGTGGAGGAACACCGACGGGCCACACTTGAAGAAGTGGCCGTCCGCGACGGTGTGGCACTGCCACTTGTGGGCGACCTCGCAAGAGTCGTAGATCCGTCGGACCAGGGCGTCGTCGGAGGTGCCGAGCTCGGAGTAGGACTCGCGGAAGGAGTCGATCTCGCGGAACCACAGGCTCACGCAGTTCTCGCGGGCACGGCTTCGGCACTCGGCGAGCGCATCGGAGCTCAGGCTGTGCCCCGGATACTGGCTCACTTGGACCGCGTCGAGGCTGGCCCACAGGACCGACGGAACCCGCGGCAAGCGGACCCCGTTGGTCACGAGCATGATGCGCTCGGCCACCCCCGAACGCCGTACCGCGTCGACCACGCCGAGCAGGTCCGGGTGCAGGAGGGGCTCGCCTCCGAGGAGCCGCACCCACTTGGCCCGGTAATGCCGTGCCAGCACCGACAGGTCGCGTTCGACGTCGGCAGGGTCGACCACGCGCTTGGCGACGACGGGGGAGAGGTGGCTGCACGACCGGCACGAGAGATTGCAGTGCTCGACCACATTGATCTCGCACTTCTCCGCTCGGATCAGCCGGCCACCTCGGGTCTCGCGTACTGCTGCCGGGCGAGACTATTCCGCCTCCTTGCGACCCGCCACGGCCACGGCGGCCCGTCGGGGAGGGCGGGTCGCGAGCCGGTGGCCGGTGCACTCGGCGTGGCCAGCCAGCGGGGCCCGTTGCCAGCCGGGCCGACAGCGCCCTGCCCGTTGGACGACTGGCTGTCGGTCACCTGCTTCTCACCCCCGCCCGCCCGGGGTTAGCGCCGAGCCGCCGTTACTCTCGCCCACCCGGTCATCCCCGGCAAGGGGGGTCAGCCCGGCAGGTGCGCCATCACCTCGGCCGCCACCAGGTCCAGGTGGTCGAGGTCGGCGAGGTCCAGGACCTGCAGGTAGACCCGGGTTACCCCGACTTCGGCGAAGGTGGCGATCTTGTCGAGGAGCTCGGCGGGGGTCCCGGCGAGCCCGTGCTCTCGCAGCTCGTCGACCTGGCGGCCGATCCGCTCGGCGCGGCGGGTGATCTCCTTTTCGTCGGCGCCGCAGCAGAGCACCTGGGCGGTGGAGCGGACGAGGGTGGCCGGGTCGCGGCCGACCTTCTCGCAGGCGGCGTCGGCCCGCTCGTACATCACCCGGCACGACTCGACGGGCCCGAAGGGCACGTTGAGCTCGGCGGCAAAGCGGGCGGCGAGCGCCGGGGTCCGGCGGGCGCCGTGGCCCCCGACGACCACCGGCGGGTGGGGCCGCTGCAACGGCTTGGGCAGGGCCGGGCTGTCGGTCAGTTGGTAGTGGGTGCCGGCGAAGGAGAACGTCTCGCCTTCCGGGGTGGACCACAGCCCCGTGATGATCTCGAGTTGCTCCGCCAGCCGCTCGAAGCGCTCGCCGAGGGCCGGGAAGGGGATCCCGTAGGCGGTGTGCTCCTGCTCGTACCACCCCGCGCCGAGCCCGAGCTCGATCCGTCCGCCGCTCATGTGGTCGATCTCGGCGACCGAAATCGCGAGCGGCCCGGGCAGCCGGAAGGTCCCGGCCGTGAGCAGGGTCCCGAGGCGAACCCGGGAGGTCTCCCGGGCGAGGCCGGCCAGGGTCACCCACGCATCGGTGGGGCCGGGATCGCCGCTCACCGAGCCCATCTTCAGGTAGTGGTCGGAGCGGAAGAACGCGTCGTAGCCGGAGTCCTCGGCCTTCTTCGCCACCGCCAGCAGGTCGGCATAGGTCGCGCCCTGCTGGGGCTCGGTGAACACTCGCAGATCCATCGTCGGCCCCTCTCGTCGCGCGGAAGGTTAGAAGCCGCCGCCCCGGCCTTTCACCAGTGCTCGTGGTGGACGACGTCGGCAAGCGGGATCCGCCGACGCCAGCCGTGTCGCTCGAGGTCGGGGACCCGCTCGAGGCGGGTCACCGGCCCGACGCAGAGCCACGCCACCGGACGCACGCCTTCGGGCAGCCCGAGGAGGGAGGAGACGAAGGGCTCGCGATAGAAGGAGACCCAGCCGACCCCCATCCCCTCGGCGGCCGTGGCCAACCACAGGTTCTCGATGGCGAGGCAGACCGAGTACAGCCCGGCATCCGCGATGGCGTGGCGGCCGAGCACCGCCGGGGCACCCCTCCGCGGATCGTAGGTGACCACGATCGAGAGACTGGATTCCAAGATCCCCTCGATCTTGATGTCGGCGAACCGCTCGGCCTCGGAAGCCCCGAGCGACCCGGCGAACACCTCGCGCTCGGTCAGCACGTGTTCGCGGAACCGCTCCTTGGTCGCGGGGTCCCGCACCAGGACGAAGTCCCAGGGCTGGCTGAGGCCCACGCTCGGCGCGGCGTGGGCCGCCGAGAGGACCCGGAGAAGGGCGTCCTCGTCGACCGGCGCGCCCGTGAACTGCCCGCGGACGTCGCGCCGCCGGTCGATCGCCTGGTAGAGCCCGACGAGCTGGTCCGACGGGCGCGTCTCATGGCTCGCGGGGTCGGGCGCTGTGGTGCTCAACCCGACTTCTTCGGCTTGTGGCCGGTCTTGGGTGGCTTCGGCACCGAGATCAGGTCGAGGTTGATCGCCCCCGGCGGGGCCTTGGGGCCGACCGGCCGGTTGAAGTTGAAGAACGTGACGGACCCGAGTTCCTTCGAGGAGGTCAGCGTGAGCTTCAAGATGTAGGGCGCGCCCGTCGTCGCCACGTACAGGGTTCCGCCCGACTTGTTCTTCGGGTTGTGGCCCCGGATGAATGTCGTCTTCTTCCCGCGGACCGTGCGCGTGCCTGAGTAGGCGAACACGGAGTTGGTGAGCTTCGGTCTGAAGACGTCCTTGAGCAGGTAGAGCCCGTCGAGGAATTCGGCGAGTGACCGCCCGGCCTTGGTCGTCGCCGACGTGCTGACCCACTTGCCTGCGAACTCGGCCGCCGCCGCTGCGCCGCTGCTCGCCGTCCAGAACGGCGCATCGGCGTCGAGATAGACGGTGCGGTTGACCAACCGGACCGTGGCGGTGCCACCCCCGCTGACGAGCGTGCCCTGCCCCTGACCGGTCCGGTCGTTCGTAGCGACGGTGAAGCTGATCGTCGCCGAGGGCGTGATCAGCGCGCCGGTGTAGGAGACCGTGACCGCGGCCTCGGTCGCGGTGATCGCACGCTCCACCAGCTGCTTGGCGGTGATGGCGGCACCCGCTGGCGCCTGGCTGACCAGCACGGTCCCGCCGATCGTCAGCACCGCGACAAGGGTGCGGGTGAGGGCGGTGCGCATGCGGGTCCTTTCCGGCCCGGTCGAACCCGAGCCGCGGCGGGACATTCTCGTCCAGACGGAACCGAACTGGGCAAACGGGCCGCCACTCGTTCAGCCACCGGCGGCCGCGGTGACGATCTCCACCCGGGCGCCGGCGAGCAGCGTCGAGCTCCTCCACGCCGATCTCGGGACCACCTCGCCGTCGAGGGCGACCGCGACCCCCCGCCGTCGAGTCCCCAGGACCTCGAGCAGACCGTCCAGCGTGATTCCGGCTTCGATGGGACGCTCCTCGCCGTTCACAACCACGATGATCGGCGCCGGCATGCCCTCACCGGGCACGACGCCGGTCATCGGAGGCCGGCTCCGCCGGTGTCACGTTGGCGTTCCCGTCGCGCCCCGAAGCCGGCCAGGTCGGTCGGCTGGTCCTCTCCGGCAACCAGCGCCGCGATCGCCTCGCCGGTGATGGGGGCGAGGAGCACCCCGTTGCGGAAGTGGCCGGTGGCCACGGCGAGCCGCGAGATCTCGGTCCATCCGACGAACGGCGCGTTGTCGGGGCTCCCCGGACGGAGCCCGACCGAGCACTCCACCAGTTCCAGCTCGTCGATGCCCGGCACGAGCGCCCGCGCGTCGTCGAGGAGCGAGTGCACCGCACCGGCCTGCACTCGCAGGTCGTCGCCGACCTCCTCCACGGTCGCCCCGACGACCACCGAGTGGTCCCGGCGAGCCACCAGGTAGCAGGCTCGGCCGCGGACGAGGCCCCGGATCGTCCGCTCGAACAAAGGGGCCGTGGCACGGAGGCGCAGCACGTGTCCCTTGACCGGCCGGACCTCGGGCAGGACGCCGTCGGGCACCCCGAGGAGCTGGCCGGTCCGCCAGCCCATGGCCGCGACGACCGCGCCGGCCGGCACCCTGGCACCGCCCTCGGTCGTCAAGCCGGCCGCCGTTCCGGCGCGGTCGAGGTCGAGCCGGGCCACGCGGTCCAAGACGAGATCGACTCCCGCGAGCCGGCAAGCCTCGACCAGCGCGTCGACCAGACGCCGGTTGTCCACGTGGTGGTCCCCGGGCACTTCTGCGCCGCCGCAGATGGAGGGGGAGAGTGCGGGCACGAGCGCCCGGCACTCCGACGCCGTCAAACGCTGCGAGGGGACGCCGATCGACGTTCGGAAGGCCAGCAGCTGGTCGAGCGCGGCGCGGTCCGAGACATCGCTCGCGACCACGACCGTGTTGGAGGCGTCGTAGCCAATGGACCGGCCGACCGCCTCTTCGATCGCGGCGGCGAAGGCCGGCCATCGGTCGGCCGCCGCCAGGAGCAGGCGGGTGAGATCCTCCTCGCCGAAGTGGGCCTCGTTGGCCGGCGCCAGCATGCCCGCGGCCACCCAGGCGGCCCCCCGGCCCGGCTCCGGATCGACCACGGCGACCGTCCGTCCAGCCCGGGCAAGCGCCCATGCGCAGGCGAGCCCGATCACCCCGCCGCCCGCGATCGCCACGTCCGGCGCGCCGTGCGTCGGAGTGTCGACCATTCCTCGATGTTACGAGCCACCCCCGTCCACCCGGCTGGCCCGGTCCCCAACGTCGGGGGCCGGGCCGGGCCGGTGTATTCTGTCGGCACTGCTCCAGGGCCAACGGCGTCCCGGGCGGCAGGACTCCGCATTTTTCGCAGGAGCGGAAACGCGTCGCCCGCGCAGCCGGGGGGCAAAGCCCGGAAGGACGTCCATGGCCCCCACGGACCTTGGCGACACAAGGCCCACCACTCGCACCCTCTACGACCCGGCCTTCGAGCACGACGCGTGCGGCGTCGGCCTGGTCGCCGACCTCAAGGGCCGGCCCAGCCACGCCCTCGTGCGTCAGGGCCTGGCCGTCCTGGAGCGCCTCGCCCACCGCGGCGCCTCGGGGGCCGAGGTCGCGACGGGGGACGGGGCCGGCATCCTGACCCAGCTGCCCCACCGCTTCCTCGCCGCGGTGGCGGGAGACCTCGGGTTCACCCTGCCTTCCCCGGGCCGGTACGCGGCCGGGAGCGTCTTCCTCCCGACCGACCCCGACGACGCCGCGAAGGCCCGCGCCCAGTTCGAGGGACTCGCGCTCGAGGAGGGGATGCGCGTCCTCGGGTGGCGCGGGGTGCCGACCTCGGATGCGACCCTCGGTGAGACGGCCCGGCGGGCCATGCCGCGGATCGAGCAGGTCTTCGTCGCCCCGACCGACCCCGGCAGATTCGGCGCGCCCATCGAGCTCGACCGGGTCGCATTCGTCCTCCGCAAGCGCGCCGAGCACCAGGTCGACGGCCTCTACGTCCCGTCGTTGTCGGCCCGCACCCTCGTGTACAAGGGCATGCTCACCGGCCACCAGCTCGACGAGTTCTACCCCGACCTCTCCGACGACCGGTTCGAGTCGGGCCTCGCCCTCGTGCACTCGCGCTTCAGCACGAACACCTTCCCGTCCTGGCCGCTCGCCCACCCGTACCGTTACCTGGCCCACAACGGCGAGATCAACACGCTCGCCGGCAACCGCAACTGGATGCGGGCCCGGGAGGCGGTCCTCGAGTCCGACCTGATCGAGGGCGACCTCGGGCGGATCTTCCCGATCTGCACACCCGGCGCGAGCGACGCCGCCTCCTTCGACGAGGTGCTCGAGCTTCTGCACCTCGGCGGCCGCTCGCTGCCGCACGCGGTGCTGATGATGATCCCGGAGGCCTGGGAGAACCACCAGGGGATGGACCCGGCCCGACGCGCCTTCTACCGGTTCCACTCGTCGCTGATGGAGCCCTGGGACGGCCCGGCCGCCATCGCCTTCACCGACGGCACGGTCATCGGCGCGGTCCTCGACCGCAACGGGCTGCGGCCCGCCCGATACTGGGTGACCGACGACGGGCTCGTGGTCCTGGCGAGCGAGGTCGGCGTCCTCGACCTCGACCCGGCCACCGTCGTGCGCAAGGGTCGGCTCCGGCCGGGCCGGATGTTCCTCGTCGACACCGAGAAGGGGCGCATCGTCGACGACGACGAGATCAAGGGCGACCTGGCGGCCGAGCACCCCTACGCCGAGTGGTTGGCAAAGGACCAGCTCACCTTGGACGAGCTCCCGCCGCGCACGATGCTCACCCCGCAGCACGCGAGCGTGGTCACCCACCAGCGTCTCTTCGGCTACACCAACGAGGAGCTGAAGGTGCTGGTCGGCCCGATGGCCAAGACCGGGGCAGAGCCGGTCGGCTCGATGGGGTCCGACACCGCCATCGCCGTGCTCTCGGAACGATCCCGCACGCTGTACGACTACTTCACCCAGCTCTTCGCCCAGGTGACGAACCCGCCCCTCGACGCCATCCGCGAGGAGCTGGTCACCTCGCTGGCCGCCACGGTCGGTCCGGCCGCCAACCTGCTCGACGCACGGCAGGGCTCCTGTCGCCAGGTCGTCATGCCGTACCCGGTGATCGACCTCGACGACCTCGCCAAGCTCATGTACATCAACGAGCACGGCGAGAACCCGGGCTTCCGGGCGTTCACGATCGACGGCCTGTTCCCGGTGCGAGAGGCCGGCGACACGGGGCGGCCGACCGAGGCCGGCGGCCGGGCCCTGGCCGAGGCGGTCGACCGGGTCCGTACCAGGGTGTCAGAAGCGATCGAGGACGGCGCCAACGTCATCGTGCTCTCGGACCGCAACTCGACGACCGAGCTGGCCCCGATCCCGTCACTACTTCTCGTCTCGGCGGTGCACCACCACCTGGTGCGCGAGCGGACCCGGACCCGGGTCGGGCTCGTCGTCGAGTCGGGCGATGCCCGCGAGGTGCACCACATGGCGCTGCTCATCGGCTATGGCGCCGCCGCGGTCAACCCGTAT
>Ga0116221_1002614_pt1 | contig 11732 bp, 9 predicted proteins | sample Sb_taG_5_FD_88965 | JGI IMG/M metagenome (GOLD analysis project Ga0116221, IMG submission 88965) | Peat soil microbial communities from Weissenstadt, Germany - Sb_50d_8_FC metaG | ecosystem: Environmental > Terrestrial > Soil > Wetlands > Peat | place: Germany: Weissenstadt | collected 2010-09-21 | reverse complement strand
ACCAGATCGACTGGTTGACGACGAATTCGAGGTTCGTCGACTGATACATCTTCACCCAGCGATTGGTGTGGTTCATCTTCGCCAGAATCGAGCCGCCGTATTTGTAGAGCATGTGCACCGGCGAATGGCCGGGCGCCGGATAGGAAAATCTGGCGAACTGGTGTTCGATCGATTTGCCCATCCACGGATAGCCTTCGGCCTTGCCGTCGATGATCGCCTCCGGCACGAAGATGCGCGGGATGCGCTGGCCGTTCGAGCTCATGCTCGGCAGTTGCGGCATGCGCTGATAAAGCTCGATCGCCATCGACGTGTAATCGAGATCGCCGGACATGCCGCCGTCGGCGTAGCCCGGGAAATAGAAATTAAAGTCGAGCGGGCAGCCCCATTGCAGGTGTCCCATATTGACGCCAGGCTTGCCTAGTCCCTGCATCGCGATAAGGCATACCATGGTGCGCGCCCACTGGATGCCGGTCTGGTTGCGGCAGGCGCCGCCGTGGCCGTTGCCCCAGCCACCGGTCGCGAGATAGACGCGTTTTTTGCCCCATTCGCGGGCCAGCGCACGCACGTCTTTCGCCGGAACACCGGTTTCCTTTTCCTGCCACTCGGGCGTTTTCGGGATGCCGTCGTCGTCGCCGAGCAGATAAGCCTTCCATTTGTCGAAGCCGATCGTGTGGGTGCGCACATAGTCTTTGTCGTAAAGGTCTTCCTTGATCCAGACGTAAGCGATCGCCATCGCCATCGCGACCGAGGTGGTCGGCTTCGGGGCGAACCACTTGCCCGGCAGGAACTGCGCGGTGGCGTTGTAATAGGGATCGACGTGGACGACCTTGATGCCGAGTTTTTGGTTTTTCAGCCACTGCCGGCGCGTAATGCCTTCCTGCGCGCCATAAGAGCCTGACGTCGAATCAGGGTCGGCTGACCAGAACACGATCATCTCGCAGTTCTGCAGGCAGTCCTCGACGGTGCCGTAGGTTTCCGACTGGCCGACGCGCAGCGTATAGCCCCAATGATGCGCGGCGCCCCAGTACCAGCCTTCCCACGAGTCCGGATTGTGGTGGATGCGCGTCATGCCGACCGCATTGGCGAAGCGGAACAGCGCCGAGAGGTAGTAGCCGATATTGCCCCAGGTATGATGCGAGCCGTGCGAGAAGGTAATGGCGCCGGGACCGTATTCGCGCTTCTGCCGCTTGATCTCGTCGGTGACGAGCTTGATCGCCTCGTCCCATGAGATTCGTACATAGCCGGACTTGCCGCGGTTTTGCGGGTTGCGTTCGCCGTTCGGATCGAAGTCGACCCGCTTCATCGGATAGAGGAGGCGATCCGGCGAATAGACAATCGACTTGGCGTTCTGCCCGTGCGGCGCCAGCGTCGTCTTGCGCGGCGGCGTAAGTTTCAGGCCCTTGGCCTCGATCGTCCACGACGCGCCGTCTTTCTCGGTGAGATCGATCGGCGTCATGCGCAAAATCTTGCCGTCCTTGACATCGACGAAGACCGGACCGCCGTTGGTCATGTTGCAATAGCGCGTCACGCCGCGGCGGAGCTTTTTGCCGTATTTAAGTCCGGCCGACTGGCTCAGCATCAGCGTCTGCGCGAACCAGTTGGTCAGATATTCCGGTCCATCGACGGTGAGGACGAAATCCTTCTGCGCATTAATCTGGTCGAGCCAGTTGATCGGCGGCGTGAGCAGCGACGCCCCGATCTTGACGTTCTTGAACATCAATTTGATGTCGGGCTTGGCGTGCAGCCCCGCCGCCGACGTGATGATGCCTTTTTTGAACTTGAACCAGCGGCCGATGCCCTCATCGCGCGCCATGATCTGCGCGACGAAATCGTGCTCCTGCAAGCGCGTACTGAATTCCGGATGCCGCTGTGCCACCCGTTTAAGGAGCTGCGCCACGCCGAACAGGAGGATCGGGAATTTGAATTTCGCCAGCGCCAGCTTGCCCAACATCCGCGTCCTCCTCAGTTCATGTACGCGCGTCGCGGGGCATTTCCCCTTTGGCGGCGAGCGGCCCGGAAACGCCAATTTTGCAATAATCTGGCCGCCTTGGAAACCGTCCAGGCCATGCCGGGCGGTGCGGTCTAATGCTCTCAACGGGCAACAATATTCTGCATCTCGCCCGGCCGGCCGGCGAGGAACAGCCGCATATTGTCGAGGATCAGCGGCATGACGAAGTCCTCATATTCGACGATATAGCCGCCGACATGAGGGGTAATAAAGACGTTCGGCAAGCTCCAGAACGGACTGTCGGGCGGCAGCGGCTCGGTTTCGAACACGTCGAGCGCGGCGCCGGCAATGCGGCGTTCGCGCAGCGCCGCGATGAGGGCGGCCTCATCGACGGTCTGGCCGCGTCCGGCGCTGATGTAATAGGCCGAGGGCTTCATTGCCGCGAACAGTGCGCTGCCGAACAGGGCGAAATTGTATGGCGCTGCCGGCAGTACGTTGATGAGATAGTCGGCGCCGGCTGCGGCGTCGTGCAAGCGCTCGACCGGAACCACCTCGTCAAACCCTTCGACCTGGCGCGGCGTATGCGTGACGCCGACGACGCGCATGCCGAACGCCTTGAGAATCTCGCCGACCGCGGTGCCGACAATGCCGACGCCGGCGATCACGGCGGTCTTGCCCTGCAGCGTGCTCCAGAGCCGCCGCTGCCAGACGCGGTGAACATAGTCTTCGGCCTGGCGGTTGGCATTGCGGCTGACCGCCATCATCATGTAGACAACCTGTTCGCGCATCGGCACGCCATGGATGCCGCGGCCGCTGGTGATGAGCACGCCGGACTTGAGCGACGGGCAGCGCAAAAAATGATCGACGCCGGTTGCCAGTGACTGGATCCATTTCAAGCGCGGTGCGCCGCTGAGCATCTCGTCGCGCACCTCGATGCCGAACATGATCATCACGTCGATATCGGCAAGACCGCCTTTGACCTCAGCAGCACTATGGGCGAGGGCGAACTCCAGCGCGGGAAATTCCGCGCGTAGCCGATCGCGATAAAGCTCGGCATGAATATCGACGATCAGAACTTTGGTGATCATAAAGGCGGAATGGCGGGCAGACGGGCGGCGGTCAAGTCTTTGGCAATCCGAGATGCCGAACGGCATTGTTGAACGCGATGTCGGTGCGCACGTTCTCGGCAAGCGGCGCATGATCGAGAAAATCGCCGGCCTCCTGCGCCGATTCGAAGGGATAATCGGCGGCGAACATCACGTGATCGTGGCCGAGCGCTGCGATGGTGCAGTTGAGCGGCTCGGCCGAGCACATGCCGGAGGTCATGACCACGAAATTGTCCTTGAAATATTGCGAGGGCGGCTTGCCGAGCTTGATCGCATAGAAGCCCGGCCCGGCGCGGCTGTCGAAGCGCCACAGCAGGAACGGTATAGTCTCGCCCAAATGGCCGAGGCCGAGCCGCGCGCGCGGGAAGCGGTCGAACAACCCGCCGAAGATGAGGCGGAGCGCATGCGAGCCGGTTTCGAACGTCCATTCCCAGGTGGCGCGGCGCAGCCCCTTGTGGCCTTCCAGCACCGGCGCCGGCGTCACCGGATCAGTGGGGTGCAGGTAGATCAGCGTGCCCAGGGCCTCGGCGCGCTCCCAGAACGGATAGAGCGCGGGATGGTCGAGATATTGGCCGTTGGTGTGGCCATTGATCATGGCACCGCAGAATTTGAGCTCGCGCACGCAGCGCTCGAGCTCGTCGGCCGCGGCCCGCGCGTCCTGCATGGCAAGATGCGCCAAGCCCGAATAGCGGTCCGGGCGCTTTTGGATTTCACGTGCGAGAAAATCGTTGGCGCTGCGCGCATTGCGCACGGCGGTTGCGGTGTCGCGCTCGGCCTGCACGCCCGGTCCGGCCAGGCCGAGAACCGAGCGGGCAATGCCGGCTTGATCCATCGCTGCAAGCCGGGTCTCGCCGAAATCGGTTAAACGCGCCAAAGCTTGCTTGCGCCGTTCCGCCGGAAGGTCGGTCGTGGTCGGGTCCCAATACTCGATAAAACCGGGACACAGGAAATGCTCTTCAAGCGCAATTTTTTTGACCATGCCGTCCTCGTTTTCCCCGTTGCCGCCGGACTTGACCTGGGCATCGTCTATAGCCGATATCCAGTTCAATGATATATTGCCTAATGATATAGAGGTTGCAACGAGTGGGCGTGCGAGGGAGGTGACGGCGGTGACCCAAAAGATACGCGGGGTGACGTTCGAGGAAAACCTCAACAATGCGATGGGTCTGGAGTTTTTCAACCTGTCCCATCGCTTCGGCTACCAGTCGCCGAACTGGCCGTATTTCGAAGACGTCAAGATCGAGCGCATCCATTACATGGCCAAATCGGGCGTGCTGTCGCAGCGCATCACGACCTCGATGCACAACACCACCCATATCGACGCGCCGGCGCATGTCATTCAGGGCACGCCGTTCATCGACGAGGTGCCGCTACCGCACTTTTTCGGCTCCGGTATCGTCATCTCGCTGCCGAAGAAGAAATGGGAGCAGATCACGTACGACGATCTGGAAAAAGCGGCCGGCAAGATCGTGCGGCCGCGCGACGTCGTCATCGTCAATACCGGCTGGCACGAGAAGTACGAGGATAGCGAAGACTATTTCTGTTACGCGCCCGGCTTCGTGTCCTCGGCCGGCAACTGGTTCGTCGAAAAGCAGGTGAAGGTCGTCGGCCACGATACTCAGGCCAACGATCACCCGCTGGCGACCGCAATCGGTCCGCAGCGCAATGGACCGCTGCATCCGCATCTCGCCGCGGAATACAAGACATGGTCGGGCGGCCGCGACTGGAAGGCCGATTTCCCGGATTGGGAGCCGGTGCACCGCATCCTGTTCAAGAACGGCATTCTCGGCATCGAGAACGTCGGTGGCGACATCGACAAGGTCACCGGTCGGCGCTGCACCTTCGCCTTCTTTCCGTGGAATTGGGACCGCGGCGACGGCTGCATCATCCGCCTGGTGGCGATCGTCGATCCCAAGGGCGCCTACCGCATCGAGAAGGGGGAGAAGTTCGCATGATCGTCCGCAAATTCTCGGAAGCGAAGTCTTACGAAGCGCCCAATCACCGCGGCTACAAGTCGTTCCGCGTGTTCGGCGCCGAGATGGGCGGCTCGCAGACGCTGGTGTTCGGCATTTCGCACTTCCTGCCGGGCGGCGGCGCCGGTCCCGACGCATCGCCGCCGGAGAAAATCTATTACGTGCTCGAAGGCGAGCTCACGGTGATCGTCGGCGGCAAGGAGACGGTCCTGCGCAAGGGCGATTCTTGCTACATCGGCTCGAACGAAAGCCGCGAGATTGTCAACCGCAGCAACGAGGTGTGCACCATCGCGGTCGCGGTCGCGCCGGTCAAGTGACGCGACTTTTCCTCCCCCTTTCAGGGGGAGGGAGAAGAGGAGCGGTGGGTAGATAGTGAGTAGGTCATGTCCGAAGATTTCCTGAAAAATCCGCTGTCGCTGTTCGACGTCAAAGGCAAGACGGCGATTATCACCGGCGCGACCGGCGCTTTCGGCGCCGTCGCGGCGAAAACCTTAGCGGCGGCCGGCGCCAGCGTCGTCATTACTGCGAGCAACGCCGAGGGGCTCAAGAAGATCGCCGCGGAATGCGAACAGCTCGGCGGCAAGGCCGAATCGATTGCCAAGCGGCCGAGTTCCGAGGCGAACTGCGACGCCATTCTCGCGACTGCCGTCGCGAAGTTCGGCGGCGTCGACATCCTGGTCGTGGCATCGGGTCAAAACAAGGTGTCGAAGATCGTCGATCAGAAGCCCGAGGACTTTCTCGATGTGATGGACGCCAACGTCACGCAATCGTGGTTGATGGCGCGCGCTTGCGTGCGGCAGATGCTCAAGCAGGGCCGCGGCGGCAAGATTATCCTGATGTCGTCGGCGCGTGGGTTGCTCGGCCACCCGGCCGGCTACGCGGCCTATTGCGCGTCGAAGTCGGCGATCGACGGCATCACCAAGGCGCTCGGCTGCGAACTCGGCGCGACCGGCATCACCGTCAACGCGCTGGGACCGACGGTCTTCCGCTCGCCGCTCACCGCCTGGATGTACGAGGACAACGACAACGCCACCGCGGTGCGCAAAGGCTTTATCACGCGCGTGCCCAAGGGCCGCCTCGGCGAGCCATCGGACCTCGCCGGACCGCTGCTCTTTCTCGCCTCGAAGGCGTCCGATTTTTACACCGGCCACATTCTCTACGCCGACGGCGGCTACACGGCGGGCTGAGGATGACGAAAGAGGCGGCGAAGGCGCGCATCGCAGTCGTCGGCGCCGGGCTGATGGGGCACGGCATCGCGCAGGTGTTCGCGCTTGCCGGCCATGAGGTGACGATCACCGACACGGTGATGCAAAATCTCAACATGGCGACATCGCGCATTGCCGCCAATTTGCGCGATCTCGGCGATGACGAAAATGCGGTGTCGCGCGTGCGGCCGTGCGGCGACCTCGCCGACGCGGTGCGCCAGGCGGATTACGTCGTCGAAGCGGTGCTGGAGGATTTGCCGCTCAAGCAAAAGCTGTTCGCCGAGATCGAGCGCCACGTGAGGCCCGATACGATCCTCGCCAGCAACACCTCGGTTATTCCCATCACCTCGATCATGCAAGGACTGAACCGACGCGAGCGCGCGCTTGGCACCCATTGGTGGAATCCGCCGTTCCTGGTGCCGCTGGTCGAAGTAATCGAAACGCAATGGACCGAGCCGGAGGTGGTCGCCTGGACCATGGCGCTGCACCGGGCTGCCGGGAAGAAGCCGGCACATGTCAAAAAAGACGTACCCGGTTTCATCGGCAACCGGCTTCAACACGCGCTGTGGCGCGAGGCGATCTCGCTCGTCGAGCACGGCATTTGCGATGCCGAAACCGTCGATGCCGTCGTCAAGGCCTCGTTCGGCCGGCGCATTGCGGTGCTCGGCCCGCTCGAAAACGCCGACCTCGTCGGCACCGACCTGACGCTCGCGATTCACAACACCGTGCTGCCGGCGATCGACAGCCGGCCGGGCCCGTCGCCCTATCTGCAAGGGCTTGTGGCGGACGGTAGACTGGGGTTCAAATCGGGCGAAGGTTTTCGCAAGTGGAGCGCCGAGGAGCAGGCCGCGCTCCGCGCCAAGGTCATGCAACATCTCAAGGCCTCGCGCGACAGCTGACATTGCTGACGAATTTTTGGAGGAGCAGATGAGCGACCGTAGCAACGATCTCGGGTTTATCAATCGCCGCGCGGTGGTCGCCGGCGGGCTGGGCGCACTGGTGGCGCCGGCCGTTTTGCGCGTCATCCCGGCCAATGCGCAGTCGAAGACCATCAAGATCGGGCACGTGAGCCCGAGGACCGGTCCGCTCGCGGGCTTTGGCGAAACCGACGGTTTTATTATCGATCAAATCAGCAAGATCCTGAAGCCGGGGCTGCAGAGCGGCGGCAAGACTTATCAGGTGGAAATTATCAGTAAGGACAGCCAGTCGAGCGGCACGCGCGCGGCCGAAGTCACCTCCGAGCTGATCCTCCACGACAAGGTCGATCTCATCGTCGCCTCGTCCGCGCCCGACACCACCAACCCGGTCGCCGATCAGGCCGAAGTCAACGAGGTGCCGTGCGTCACCACGAACTGTCCGTGGCAACCCTACTTCTTTGGCCGCAACGGCGACCCTAAGAAGGGTTTCACTTGGACCTATCATTTCTTCTGGGGCCTGGAAGACGTCATCGCCTCATATCTGCCGATGTGGGACTCAGCGCCGACCAACAAAGTCGTTGGCGGCCTGTTCCCCAACGATGCGGACGGCAATGCCTGGGGCGATCCCCAGCGCGGCCTGCCGCCGGAACTCACTAAAGCCGGATACAAGCTGCACGATCCCGGTCGCTATCAGGTGATGAACAACGATTTCACATCGCAGATTTCGGCCTTCAAGAGCGCCGGCGCCGAGATCGTCGTCGGCAACATGATCCCGCCCGACTTCGCGACGTTCTGGTCGCAGGCGGCGCAGCAAGGCTTCCATCCCAAGATCGTGACTATCGGCAAGGCGCTCTTGTTCCGCTCTGCCGTCGCTTCGCTGGGGCCGCGCGGCAACGGTCTCTCCACCGAAATCTGGTGGACGCCGAGCTTCCCGTTCAAGTCCGGCTTGACCGGCCAATCCGCGCGTCAAATCGCCGAGGCCTATGTCGATGCAACAAAGCGGCCGTGGACGCAGCCGATCGGCTACCAGCATGCGTTGTTCGAGGTGGCGATCGACGTTTTGAAGCGTGCCAAGAGCATCGATCCCAAATCGATCCTCGATGCCATCGAGGCGACCGACTATCATTCGATGGTCGGCCCGGTGAAATGGACCGGTCAGCCGGTCAAGAATGTCAGCAAGACGCCGCTCGTCGCCGGCCAGTGGCAGCGCAAAGGTACCGAGTTCGATTTGATCATCGCGGAGAACAAGTCGGCGCCGGAAATCCCGGTCGGCGGCAAACTCGAATTGCTGTCGTAATTTTTACGGTCAGCGTGCCGCCGATAGCGCCGCTTCGGCGCCGCTGGTCTTTGCGCGCAACGCCGGCATGACGTGGCTTGAGAACAGCGCGATCGAGCGCAGGCAGTCCTCGCCCGTCAGGTCGCCGAAAGCGAATTGCGCCACCACGTAATTGCAGCCGGTCTCGGCGAGCTGCTTGGCGAGGAAATCCGTCACCGTCGCCGGCGAACCGGCGACGCCCTGTCCGCGCTCGACGAGAGTGTCGAAATCCGCGGGGCGCGCATGGTTCTGCGGCCGTCCACGCAGACGGAAGAGATACGTGAAGCTCTGGTGCCATAGCGGATAGGCGCGGCGCGCGAGGACGAGCGCTTCGGCGTCGCTGTCGGCGACGACGACAAAGCGGCCAAGTCCGAGCTTGGGCATAGCGGCGCCTGGATGCGGCGGCCGCCACGTCGCGCGGTAACGCTCGATCGACAGCCGCGTTTCCGCGGTCGGATCGAGACTGACGACATGCAAGCTGCGCCGCGCCGCGCGCTCGGCGCTGTCCGGCGCGTGCACGCCGTACCAGACCGGCGGGTGCGGCTTTTGCAGCGGCGCAAGCTCCATCGGCACGTTGTCGAAGATGAAATGCTTGCCGTGAAAATCGAGCACGTCTCGCGTCAGTCCCTGTAAAATCAGCGCGACGCCTTCGTCATAGATGTCCTGCGCCGCGGCGGGATCGACGCCATAAATCTCGATCTCGATCGGCGAGGCGCCGCGCCCGAAGCCGATGTCGAGGCGGCCGCCGCTCATCTGGTCGAGCATGCAGATTTCCTCGATGAGCCGCAGCGGATGGTGCAGCGGCAGCGCGTAGATTAGTGGGCCGAAGCGAAGTTGCCGCGTACGTTGCGCCACCGCGGCGAGAAAGACGTTCGGCGACGGCGCCATGCCGAGCGGCGTCGAATGATGTTCGGCGAGGTGATAGGCGTAGAAGCCGGCGCGGTCATAGGCTTCGACGATTCTGAGGCGATCCTCGTAATAATCCGGCAGCGACGTGCCGGTGCGGTCGAGATGATCGAAGACGCCGAATTCGATTTTTTCCGGGCTCATGCCCGGCAAATGTAGCCCGGATTGAGCGGCGGCTCTAGCCGACCCGCAGCAAATCGGTGAGCGTGCGGCTGTCCGGCAGCGCGTCGAGCCGCAGCACCGCGTCGATCAGCGCGTCCTGCTGTTTGCGGGCCATGACGCCGTGCGTCAGCTTGCGGAACTTTCCGATAATATCGTCGGCGCTGGCGAACGCATGCTCGCTGCCGCGCGGGGCTTTGCGTGTCTCCTCTTCAACCGAGCCGTCGCGGAAATGCACTTCGACGCGCACCTTGTGCCGGTGCGCCGCGCCGAGTGCCGTGATCGCGGGGTCGTGCACGACCTTCACCTTGCGCGCCAATTCGATCCGCGCCGGATCGCCGGCGCAGTCCGGTGTGAATTCGTCGACGAACACATCGCCGGCAATGAGCAGCGTTGCAGCACAATACGACAGGTTGAGCTGCGCCCCGGTGAGCCCATCGGGCCGGTACGGCCAGCCGGCGTGATCGAGCGTGACCCGCGAGGCGTGTACGACGATCTGCTCTATCTCGGCGAGCGCGAACGGATGGCGCTTGCGGATATCGCGAATGGCGTCAAGCGTAGTGTGGTTGCTGCCGACGCAGGAATAGAATTTGAGCGAGATGCGCATGGTCTCGAAACGCTCGCCGAGCCCGGCACTCAACTTCGTGAGATCGAAGCGATCTTGAGAGCGCGAAAACGTGGTGCAGAAGCCGCCATAGGGCGCCTCGAACACATCGACAATCCCGGTAAATCCCTCCCTCGCCAAGAGCGCCGCATAAAGCCCGCTCTGCGCCGCGCGGCCGGCATGCATGCGCTTGACCATGGCGCCGTATTGCGCCGCCATCAGGCCTGAGGATTGCGTGCCGGCGATGCCGAGGGTGTGCACGGTCGCGTCGGCGCTGAGGCTAAGCGCCTTCGCGGCGCCGGCGGCGGCGGAGAAAATGCCGACGGTGGCGCCGGAATGCCAGCCCTGGCCGATATGCTCCTGGCCCATGCAGAGGCCGACGCGCGGCCCAATCTCGTAACCGGCGACCGCGGCAGTGAGGAAATCGCGGCCGGACAGTTTGGCGTGGCTTTCCGCCACCGCGATCAGCGCCGGCAGTGTCACCGCGCCGACATGGAGCACGGCGGTGCGGTGCACGTCGTCAAGCTCGAAGCCTTGCACCTGCGTGCCGTTGACCAAAGCCGCGTGCGGCGACGATAGTTTTCGATCGGTGCCCCAGATCGCGGTCGTGCGCGTCGCATCGAGCGCTTCGAGCGTGCCGCGCAGGATGCGGCACCATTCGAGATTGGCGCCATAGATGGCGCAGCCGAGCGAATCGAGGATGAGAAGTTTTATCCGCTCGCGCACCTCGGCGGGGATTGTCTCGTAGCTGAGCCGCGAGACGAATTCGGCGATCGCCCGGGTGTGGGCGTTGTTCGCGGGCTCGTGCGCCGTCATCGCGCGGCGGAGCGCGACTTCACGCTGTCCCACCACGGACAGACGCCGGACATCACCTCGTAATTGCCTTCCATCACCTGCACCGGGCGGCGAAAGCCGTCGGCGGCGTTCTTCAGCCGCAGCGCGCGGGCCTTGGCATTGTCCTCAGCCGACAGCCAGACGCGGTCATGGCCCCACATGCTCGGGCCTTCCTTGCGCTCGGACGCCCGCCAGGTCTCGACGTCGATCGAGCGTGCGCCCCAGCCGTACTCGACCATGAAGGCCGACGGCGTCCAGCTGTAGAACGAAGTGATGAAATCGCTGGTGTGTCGCCCGAGCGTGACGCCGACGCGGCCTTCTTCGCCGAGCGCGAGATCGTAACCCTGGCCGACATCGTCGAATGAGAACAGCTCCATCATGATGTGATGGACGGCGTTCTTGCCGGTCTGGATGAAGGCGAGGCTGTGATGGCGCGGATTGAGATGCAGGAAGCGGGCGACAAACGGATGCGAATAATAATCCGTCAGCCGGAAGCCGAGCATGTCGCGATAAAACGCCATCATGCGGTCGATCGTCGCCGGCGTGTCGACATTGAGCACGACATGGCCGAGGCCGAGCGGGCCGGTGCGGAAGCCCGAAATCGAGCGGCCGGGCTTGAACGGCTCCGCCGTCGTTTCGGCGCCGTGGAAGATTTCGAGCCGATTGCCGAGCGGATCGTTGAGCACGATCAGATCCTTGACGTGACGCTCGTCGGCCAGCGCGCGGGCGCCGCGCGCCACCTTGATCGCGTTGTTCTCGAGATGT
>Ga0116221_1002611_pt1 | contig 11736 bp, 8 predicted proteins | sample Sb_taG_5_FD_88965 | JGI IMG/M metagenome (GOLD analysis project Ga0116221, IMG submission 88965) | Peat soil microbial communities from Weissenstadt, Germany - Sb_50d_8_FC metaG | ecosystem: Environmental > Terrestrial > Soil > Wetlands > Peat | place: Germany: Weissenstadt | collected 2010-09-21 | reverse complement strand
CAGACGCGGATCAGGATAGAACGTCGGTAAACCAGCCGAGAGCAGGCGCCAGATGGATCCAAGGACGCTTCTCTGAGATGGTCGCACAGTCTCCGCGGAGTCAGCCGGCCTTCGCGGCGCCTGCACCCGCGGCGCGATCACCAGTTCCTCCACGCCCACGATGCCCGATTGATCGGCCACCTGCCGCTCGACGAGAGCACCTCGCACCCCGCAGACCAACCAGCAGGTCCGCTCCTGAGTCGGCGATGTGACCGCCCAGGATCACCACCTCGGGGTCGAAGGCGTGCAACTGGCCGGCGATTCCCGCGTCCCGGATCGCGCGCCCCGCGAGGCCTTTCGCCAGCATGCTGGACTGTCAGCTCACCGAGACTTGGTCTGCAGTAGTTCGAGAACCATCTTCCGGGCTCCCGCTCTGGCCCTGCGCCGGAGTCCCCATGGACACCACCCCTGAAACATGTTTGACTGAATTCATGCCGCTCGCTGGCGTGCTGCTCCGACGCGTTCTCCTGACCTGCCTCGCGCTCCCCGCCTTCGCGCAGTGGGACGACACCCTGCTCAAGCCCTTCGTGATGAACCACCGCGCCGCGGCCGCATCCCCGGCGGACGTGTCTTTCCTCCTCGACGCGCCCGCCGGCAAGGATGGCTTCATCCGCGTCCGCAACGGCCACTTCGTCAAGCCCGATGGCCAACGCATCCGCTTCTGGGGCGTCCACCTCACCGATTGGAGCCGCGGCTCCGTCGAGCTGCCGCCCAAGGAAGACACGCCCATGTGGGCCGCCACCCTCGCCCGCTTCGGCGTCAACATCGTCCGCCTGCATTTCCTCGATCTCCCTTCGCCGCGCGGCATCGTCGATTCCACCCGCGCCGACAGCCGCGCCTTCGATCCGCGGCAGCTCGACCGCCTGGATTACGAGATCGCCGAGTTCAAGAAGCGCGGCATCTACGTCGACCTGAACCTCAACGTCGGCCGCTCCTACAAAGCCGGCGACGGCGTGCACGACTTCGACAAGATCCAGCGGGCCAAGGACCTCACCCTCTTCGACCCGCGCCTCATCGAGCTCGAAAAGGAATACGCCAAACAACTGCTGACGCACGTCAATCCCTACACCAGGACCGAGTATCGCAACGAGCCCTCGATCGCCATCGTGGAGCTGCTCAACGAGAACGCCATCTACCAGGGATTCCGCGCCCCGACCCCTTACTACGACCAGGAACTGACCGATCTCTACAACGCCTGGTTGCGCAAGAATCGCACGCCCGAGCAGCTCCAGAAACTGCGCGAAGAGGCGGGCGTGGCAGCCGACGCGCCGGTCCCGCGCCTGGCCGGGAACCAGACCGCCGCCGCTCCCCAGGATCGCTATGAAATCGAAATCGCCTTCTTCATGGACCTGGAAAACACCTTCTACCAGGACATGAGCGGTTACCTCAAGAACACCCTGGGAGTGAAGGCGCCCATCACCGGCACCGCCGATCACAGCCACACCAGCAGCCCCTATACCATGCTGGCGTCGCTCTCCAAGCTCGATATCGTCGACGGCCACATCTACTGGCAGCACCCCGGATCGCCGCCGCCCGTCAACACCCCGATGGTCAACGATCCGCTGAACTCCACCGTGGTGCAACTTTCCCGCACCGCCTTCTCGGGCAAGCCCTACACCGTCAGCGAGACCAATCATCCATTTCCCAACGACTGGGCCAGCGAGGGCATCCCCATCATCGCGGCGTATGCCAGCTTCCAGGATTGGGACGCCGTCATTATGTATACCTTCGAACCCAAGCTCTCCCCGGACTGGAAGCCCTACATAGGCGATCCCTTCGATATCTCGCTCGACCCAATCCGCATGACCGAGATGGCCACCGGCGCGCTGACCTTCCTCCGCGGCGACGTCCGGCCCGCCCTCCAGACCGTGGCCCGGACCTACTCGCACGATGAGGTCGTCGCGAGCCGCAAGCTGCCGCGCACCGAAGCTCCCTATTTCACACCCGGCTTCCCGCTCGCGTTGCCGTTGCAGCACGCCGTGCGCATCCAGTCTCTCGACGGCCGGCCGACGGAAAAGTTCGCGGCGGTCGAAACCAACCCCATCGTCTCCGACACCAAGGAACTCTCCTGGTACACGTCTCCTGACAAAACTGGGCCAGAAAAGACCGGCCTCGTCACCGTAGACACCGCCCGCACCCAGGCGCTGATTGGGTTCGTTCCGTCCAATCACAAAGCCGTCCGCAACCTGAGCGCCGAGATTTCGAACCGTTTCGCCAGCATCGTGCTCTCTTCGCTCGATTCGAAACCCATCTCGAGTTCGGATAAAATGTTGCTGACCGCGGCCTGCCGTGCCGCCAACACCAACATGAAGTGGAATGACACCCGCACTCGATCGCAGGGGGGCGAGTCACCCAGCCTGATCGAACCGGTGGCCGGGACTATTACGCTGCGCAATCTGGAAGCCGCCCGCGAGGTCAGCATCTCCGCGCTGGATGGCAGCGGCCGCCCGATTGGCGACCCGATTGCCGCGAAAAAGACTGCCGAGGGATGGGCCCTCCGGCTCGGAGATCCCGTCACCACCTGGTACGTGATTACGAGGTAGCACAGGCATTCCTGCCTGTGTTCTTTTTTTTTATGAAACTGATCTTCACTCTCCTTCTTTCCGCCGCTGCCGCCGCTGTAAGCGCGGCCGACTACATCGTAGGCGCCGACCTGTCGTTCCTCAAACAAGCCGAAGACCGCGGCACGGTCTTCAAGGAAGACAACCAGTCCAAACCCGGCCTCCAGATCTTCAAGGACCACGGCTACAACTGGATCCGCCTGCGCGTCTTCCACACCCCCACCCAGCTCCCCAACAGCCTCGAATACACCATCGCCGAAGCCCAGGCGGCCAAAAAGCTCGGCTTCAAATTCCTGCTCGACTACCACTACTCCGACACCTGGGCCGACCCCGGCAAGCAGTTCCTCCCCAAGGCCTGGGAAGGAAAGCCGCATGCCGAAATGGTGCAGGCGCTATTCGAGTACACCCGGGACACCACCGCCGCTTTCCGCGATGCCGGCGTGCTGCCGGACATGGTCCAAATCGGCAACGAGATCACCAACGGCATGCTCTGGCCCGACGCCAGGCTGCCCGCCAATTGGGACAACTTCGCCGACTTCATCAAGGCCGGAATCGCCGGCGTCGAGGCCGGCAAGGGCAACCTGCCGCGCCCGCGCATCATGATCCACATCGATAAGGGCGGCGACAAAGTCGCGACCCGCGATTTCTTCGACAAGCTGAACACCTACAAGGTGAACTACGACGTGATCGGCCAGTCCTACTACCCGTGGTGGCACGGCAGCCTCAACGATCTCCGCGAAGAGCTGCTCGCCACCATCAAGGCGTACGGGAAGGACGTGATCGTTGTGGAAGCCGCCTACAACTGGACGCCCGGCAACTACCGCAACAAGCCGGGTCCGTTCCCCGAAACTCCCGAAGGGCAGAAGGCCTTCTGGGAAGAAGTCAACCGCACCGTCCAGGCCGCTCCGGACGGCAAGGGGATCGGCGTGTTCTGGTGGGAGCCGGCGGTCGCGGGCGGCACCGGAGCCCGCGGCTTCTTCGACCTCGAACACAACGTGCTGCCGGTGATCACTGTGTTCGACAAGTACACCCGGAGATAGGTGGGACAGGCCATCGTTTTCTAAGGAACATGTCGCTAAGCCACTGAATATAGGTTTGTTAGCGAATTCGGAAATTTGGCGAATATTTGGCGAAGACCGGCCTGTTCCTTTACGTCTTGGCCCGCCCCGCGGGCAGCAGGCTTTTGTGGCCTGTCACCTGCCGGGCTCGCAGCGGTTTGAGATTGAATGACATGAAAAATTGGACCGATTCCCTGACCCGCCGCGGCCTGCTGGGCCGCACCCTCGGAGCCGCCGCGCTCGCTTCTGCTCTTCTCGAAGAGCAACTCCCGGCCCAGGCGCCGGCCGCGCCGCCGCGCATTCGCGACGCCTTCGACTTCGGCTGGAAATTCGTCAAGGGCGACGCGCCCGGCGCCCAGCAGCCCGCCTTCGCCGACGCCAACTGGCGCGCCCTCGACCTGCCGCACGACTGGAGCATCGAGGGGCCGTTCGCCCAGAACGAGCCGTCGGGCGGCGCCGGAGGATGCGCGCCCACCGGCATCGGATGGTACCGCAAGCATTTCCACGTCCCGGCATCCTACAAGGGCCGCAAAGTCTCCGTCGAATTCGACGGCGTCTACCAGAACGGCGAGGTCTGGATCAACGGCCACTACCTCGGCAAGCGCCCCTTCGGGTACATCAGCTTCGCCTACGACCTCACCACTCACCTGAACGCCGCCGGCGACAACGTGATCGCCGTGAAGGTGGACAATTCCCGCCAGCCGTCTTCGCGCTGGTACACGGGGTCCGGGATCTACCGGCACACCTGGCTGGTCGCCGTGAGCCCCACCCACGTGGCGCATTGGGGAACGTTCGTCACCACCCCGCGCGTCTCGAAAGACGCCGCCACCGTTGAAGTGAAGACCCGCGTGCGCAACGAAGAAACCGCGCCCGCTGCCTGCACCCTGGTGAGCGCCCTGGTCGATCGCGATGGCAAGGTGGTCCAAACCGCGGAAGCATCGCAGCAAATCGGCGCCGGCGACGAGTACGAGTTCACCCAGCAGATCGCCGTCGAGAAACCCAGTCTCTGGAACCCCGGCGATCCGTATCTTTATACTCTGCGCAGCACCGTGCGGATCGGCCAGCGGGTGGCCGACGAGTGCGAGACGCCCTTCGGCATCCGCGAGGCCGTCTTCGACGCCAACCGCGGCTTCCTGCTCAATGGCGAGCATCTCAAGCTGAACGGCGTCTGCCTGCACCACGACGCCGGCTCCATGGGCGCCGCCGTCCCCGAGCGCGTTTGGGAGCGCCGCATGGAGGTGCTCAAAGGGATGGGCTGCAACGCCATCCGCACCAGCCACAATCCCCCCGCGCCCGAGTTCCTGGATCTCTGCGACCGCATGGGCTTCTGCGTGATGAACGAGGCCTTCGACGAGTGGAAGGCCGGCAAGGGCCAGGTCCGCGGCAACGGCTACTCGCTCTACTACGACGACTGGCACGAGCGCGACGTCACCGATTTCGTGCGCCGCGACCGCAATCATCCCTCCGTCGTATTGTGGAGCTGCGGCAACGAGATCAGCGACCAGCTCACGCCGCGCGGCGTCGAGCTCCTCCGCGACCTGCTGGCCATCTTCCACCGCGAGGACCCCACCCGCATGGTCACGGCGGCCTGCGACCAGATTGCCGCCGAGCCGCGATCGGCGCCGGTGGAGTTCCTCAGCCTGCTGGACGTGGTGGGCTACAACTACGCCGACCGCTGGCGGGAGCGCCGCGAGCTTTACTACAGCCTCGACAAACAGGCGCACCCCGGCTGGCGCATGATCGGCACCGAAAGCTCGGGCATGGGCGGACCGCGCGGCGACTATCGCGGCCTCGTGCCCCCCGTTCCGGGCCAGGCTGCAACGGTGGTGGCAGTTGCCGGCCCGCCGCCCCCGATGGGCGGCCGCGGGTTCGGCCGCGGATTCCGCGGGCTCGACACCGAGCAACTGTGGAAGTTCGTCAGCATTCACGACTACGTGGCCGGAGACTTCATGTGGACCGGCATCGACTATCTCGGCGAATCCGGCTGGCCCAATCACGGTGCCACCGCCGGCTGCATCGATACCTGCGGCTTCCCCAAAGACGGCTACTACTTCTACCAGAGTCAGTGGACCGAAAAGCCCATGCTGCATCTTTTCCCGCACTGGAACTGGAAGGGGCGCGAGGGACAGTTCCTGCCGGTGGCCTGCTACACCAACTGCGACTCGGTCGAGCTGTTCCTCAACGGCAAATCCGTGGGCGCGAAAGGCTACGTGTTTCCGCGCTACGGCATGCAGGGGCGCTACGGACAGTACGCGCCCGGCGCCAACGCCTCCATTCGCACCACGTCCGACCTGCACCTCGCCTGGGACGTACCCTACGAGCCTGGCACTCTCCGCGCCGTGGGCACCAAGGGCGGGCAGCCCGTCGTCACCGTCGAGATCACGACCACCGGCGACCCGGCCGCCATCGGCTTATCGGTGGACCGCGAGACCATCCGCGCCGGCCGCCGCGACGTCGCCCAAATCACCGCGAAAGTGCTCGACGCTCAGGGACGGATGCATCCCGATGCGGATCACGAGATCGCGTTCGAGATCCAGGGCGAGGGCCGTCTCATTGGCGTCGATAACGGCGACCCGTCCGACCAGGAGGACTACAAGGGCAAGCAGCGGAAATGCTTCCACGGCATGTGCCTCGCGGTTGTGCAATCCACCGCCACCGCCGGCGCGATCCGCGTGACCGCCACCGCGCCCGGCCTGAAGCCCGCCACCCTGACCGTCCGGACCACGTCGTAGCTGTGCTTGAGTCGGCCAGTCTTGGTGCGGCGGGCTTCAGCCCGCCTGCATCGCCTCCCGGACTTCCGCTGCGTTGCGATACCTGGCGTTGCGGTCGATCTCCAGCAGCTTCTCGATCACGGGCTCCAACCGCGCCGGCAGATCCGGCATCGGGGTGCCGCGAAGGAACAGTTGGCCGGTCAGCATTTCATACAGCACTACTCCGAACGAGTACAGATCGGCGCGGCCATCCACGGCCTCTCCCAAAACCTGCTCCGGCGCCATGTAGGCCAGGGTTCCCAGGATCGTGCCGGGCATGGTGACGAAAGTCGCTACCGTAGGCATTTCCTCCCCCCGGGCAGCCGCGGCAGCAAGCTGCGTGTCGTGGCGGCTCTTCATTTTCGCAAGGCCGAAGTCGAGCACCTTCACCACCCCTCGCCGGGTGATAAACAGGTTGCCCGGCTTGATGTCGCGATGTACGATCCCCGCCTTGTGCGCCGCCTCCAGGGCGCTCAAGACCGGAATCGCAATGCACAGTGCTTCATCGAGTCCCAGGCGGCCGGCCTGAATCCGCTCGCTGAGCGTCACGCCCTCGAGCAGTTCCATCGCCAGGAACGGGCGGTTTCGCCAGCGGCCCGCCTCGAACACCGTGCAGATATTGGGATGAATCAGCGCGGAGGCTGCCTGCCCCTCGCGCTCGAAGCGCAGCAACGCCTCCCGGTCGTCCAGGTATTTCTCGGCGATCAGCTTCAGCGCGGCGAACCGGCCGAGATAGGTATCCTGCGCCTTGTACACCGTCCCCATGGAGCCGCTGCCCAGTTCCGCGAGGATGCGGTATTTGGAAACGAGTTCGCCGATCACTGCTTACCCCAATTCTTTGCGGAACCCTATTGTAAGCCCATGCGGCACCAGCCTCGGTACGCGGGCACAGTACTCGTCGAAGGCCGGGCCGAACCGCGAGCGCAGTTCCTTTTCCTCCAGCCGGATCACCACTTGCAGCAGGATCACGCTGGCCGCGAAAAGTACGTACGACGAAAGGTAGTTGCTGAACAGCGCCCAGCCCAGGATGGCCACCAGGATCTGGAGATAGCGCGGATTGCGGACCCTGGCGTACGGCCCATCGGTCAGCAGGTGCACCGGATACTTGTCCGGCGCGAGTTCCGGCATGCCGGTCAGAATCTTCCCGGTCAGGTGCCGCGAGACCCGCGCGCGCATGGCTACGGACAGTGCGATCAGCAAAAGCCCCGGGACGAGGAAAGCTGGCCGGCTCCCGAATTCCACCGCGAGCAGCGGCTTGCGAAGCAGGTAGAAGAGGTAAGCCAGGAGAGTCAGGCCGGCCAGGTGAACGGCGATCGTCTTGCGCGGCCCGATCCGGCGCCAGAAGTGAATGAGCGGGTGAATGGAACACCAGTACAGCAGCCCGCCGGGCATCAACATCAACAGCAGGAGCGCGGCATAGTAGCGAACGGCGTCCATGGACTACGTCTCGTCTTTCTCCACGGGCTGAACGCTGGCTGGATGCAGTACACTCAGCCCCTTGAACCGCTTGAAGTCACGAACGTTAATCGTCAGGATTTGTGGAACACCGTGAACGTACATGCCCGCAGCAAGCCGGGCATCGTGGACCTGCACGCCTTTGACTTCGTGCTCCACAAGGAGCCGCCGCCATGAGTCCGAAGCTATTCTTGTCGAGCGGACGGGTCGAAGCGTTCCAGAACTCGCCCAACGTTTGCGACGTGCAGCAAAGGCGGATGCCCTGCCGCTTGAATGCGATCGGCGCGGCCCGAATTGCCGGGGACTGTGGGTCACCACGCTGGCTCATTCGCAGCAGAATGTTGCTGTCGAGCAGACACGCTGGGCCAGTCATCAGTCGTGGTCCTGGTACAGGCTTTCACGCGAAAACGCCTCCTCGGGCAGAATGGGAATTTTGTGCGAGAACTGCGCCATGTGGTCCAGCGTTTTCTCGAACTCTTCCAAGTTTTGATTCTCAGGTTCGTGCGGCGCCGGCAGGGCGGCCTCTTCCAGGAGGGCGGCAGCGTAGGACGGCACGTCCATGCCGCGCGCCCGGGCTAGGACGGCGAGCTCGGTCTGAACCTCAGGCTTGACCTCAATAGTGATGGTCATCGGCGACTCTCTTCGTTCAGTATAGCCGCCATTCCGGCTGTGGTGTCACCGCTTCGCATAGAATCGCAAAACGCGAACCGGGAACTTCCCGCGAAGCGGGCAAATGACGGGGACCGGAAGAGTGGTGACCGTCAGGTTCACGGCGATTGTGTTGCACGGCCCGCAGCAGCCCGCCATGGAAACTCGGTTCCTGGGGATTCTGCGTTACGGCTTCAATTGCTCCAGGAGTGATCCAAAGTTCATGCGGTCCGAGATCTAGCCGTTGGCCGAGCACTTCTGCAAACTCAGGCGGCTCGGCCGGTCCGCCATTCGGCGGCCCAATATACAATCGTTGAACCCGGATCAGCTCCAGGTCCGGTCCCAGCCTCTTTGCGAATCCCACTGGGTCGTTGCATCGGTGAAGAACTCACCCTGCCGGCACAGGGGACGAATCGCTTCTTCATGGACTTTGACGCCCATGCCGGGCTTCATCGGGACGTCGATGTAACCGTTTTTCACCAGGGGCCATGCGTCGGATATGTCTTTGTACCACGGCATCTCCGGCTGGTGCCATTCATAAGCGATAAAGTTTTCGGTGGCGGCGATCGCCTGTACGCCGGCGATGTAGCCGATCGGAGTAGACGCGCAGTGGACCATCATCCCGATCGAATATCTTTGCGCCAGGTCGCCCATCTTCTTCAGTTCGAGGCAGCCCCCGGTCACCGCGGGATCCGGGTGGATATAATCGACTGCCCGCGCCTGACAGAGCTTCTCAAACGATTCCGCCAGATAGACGTCTTCGCCGGTCAACGTCGGAACATCGAGCGCGTCGGTGATGGTCTTCCATTCCTCCGTCCGGTACCACGGAACCATGTCCTCCAACCAGGCCGGATTGTACTTCTGCAGCGCCCTCCCGAGTTTGATGAGGCTGTTGATTCCGAGGTGTCCGAAATGGTCGAACGCCAGAGGAATGTCCATGCCCATGATCTCGCGAACCTGACCAACGTAATCAGCCACGAGTGCACACCCCTTCTCGGTGAGCTCGTATGCCGTCATGTAGTTCTCAACCGTGTCGCCCCCGCCCCACGGACCGTCCATGGGCGCCTGGAAAGTGCCCGGCGTGCCTCTGAGAATTTCCTCCGCGCCCAGGTCCGTTTTGAGCATCGTAAACCCCATTTCGGCCCGCGCCTTGAGGTCTTTACCGATCTCTTTCGGGTCGTCCGAGCGCACCGGAGTCTCGCTGTACATCCGGACCTTGTCACGGTACTTTCCCCCGAGCATTTGATGAACCGGCACGCCATACGCCTGGCCGGCGATATCCCAGCACGCCTGTTCCACCGCGGTCACGCCGCCTCCCTGCCGCGCTTGCCCGCCAAACTGCTTGATCTTGCGGAAAATCTTCTCGACGTTGCAAGGATTCTCGCCGAGGATCCGGCTCTTCAGCATAAGAGCGTATGGGGGTACGCCGCCGTTATACATCTCGCCGTAACCCGAGATCCCCTGATTGGTATCGATGCGCACGAGAATCTGGCCGCCCAACACACCGCCCCTGCCCGCCGGCGCGGGATAAGCCTGTCCTCCCGTAGGCGCATTGGCCGGCCTTCCCCCGCGACCGCCACCACCGCGGCCGCCACCACCGCCTTGACCTCGGTTCTGACTCAGAACGGCGATGCGCATGTCGGTGATTTTCAGGTCCGACGGTTTCGAATTCCGGTTGACATTCTGGGGATAGGCTTCCAAGTCCGTGAAGAGGCCAAGTCCTGCAGCCATGCCTCCCGTTTTCAGAAACGAACGCCGCCCAAACAGATCGTTCTTCGAAGACATATGCCCTGCTCCTTTCTATCTGACTCTCAACCAGGATCACTGAATGACATGGCGACGATTCAGATCTCCCTTTTCGACTTATGCGGGGACGTTCGCCCGGCCTGCGGCGAAACTCGACTTGGGTCCCCGTACCCCTTCCGAAGACGAAGCCCGAGCCCCTGCAGCCCGGCCCAAGCTGGGGTCGGGACCATTATATCGATACCCGGTGACAGGTTAACATCAATCAAATTCCACTCCGAAATCCCGATTGAATCCAAGCTTCCGGCATTAGCCGGTATTGTGGCGGGCGGCGCGGCCAGTCGCCTGCCGCGCCGTAACCATTCCCCAGATTGTGTAAACCGAGCTGAATTGCGGCACGCATGCAGTTGCGTCCAAACAGATCAGGAAACTACATGCGGTCAAAGAAGATCTTGAACCTGTCGCCACCGCTCGCCAGGGTTGCCGATTTCGGTCATCGACTTGCCGATGGGCTGCTCTCTGTCGCCCTTGCGGGCTGGATAAAGGAGTTCTCAGGCTCCAGTGGCCGGCATGTGGTGGCATCAGCCGGTTACAATGGAGAAGTCCTTCCATGGTGAAAGCCCAGGCTGCATCCAGCGCCGCGCAAGCCGGCAGCCCGCCCCGTGACCGATTTGCCAGGTACGCCTGGGGCGTGCTGGCGTACAACGTGGCGGTGATCCTGTGGGGCGCGTACGTGCGCGCCAGCGGATCGGGCGCGGGCTGCGGCAATCACTGGCCGCTGTGCAACGGAGTGGTGACGCCGCACTCGCCCACGGTCGCGACCCTCATCGAATTCACGCATCGCGCCATGACCGGACTCGATACGCCGCTGGTGGCGCTGCTCGCGATCTGGGCGTTCCGAGCCTTTCCGCGCCGGCATGCGGTGCGCCGGGCGGCGGTGCTGTCGGCGGTCTTTCTGGTGATCGAAGCGCTCATCGGCGCGGCGCTGGTGCTGCTGGAGCGGGTGGCCAGGAATGCTTCGGCCTACTGGCAGTCCATGCACCTCATCAATACCCTGACGCTGTTGGCGTTCCTCACGCTGACGGCGTGGTGGGCCGCGGGCAAGCCCGCCCCGGAGTTTGAATATTTTCCGCGGGGGCGTGCCGCCTGGATGGCGGCCGTGAGCCTTGCCGTTGTGGCGCTGCTGAGCGTGAGCGGCGCGATCGCAGCGTTGGGCGACACGCTTTTCCCGGCGGCGTCGCTGGCCGCCGGTCTGGCGCAGGATTGGGATCCGGCCGCCAACATCTTCCTGCGGCTGCGCGCGCTCCATCCGCTGATCGCCGCGGGGGCTGGTGCGTGGCTGTTGTTCTTCGCGGTCTCGATGGCGTCGCGGCGCCCCGGCGTTCGCACTCTAGCCTGGACGATGACGGCGTGCCTGGGGGCGCAGTTGCTGGCGGGCGCGGTCAACCTGGTGCTGCTGGCGCCGGTGTGGATGCAGATGGT
>Ga0116221_1002607_pt1 | contig 11744 bp, 11 predicted proteins | sample Sb_taG_5_FD_88965 | JGI IMG/M metagenome (GOLD analysis project Ga0116221, IMG submission 88965) | Peat soil microbial communities from Weissenstadt, Germany - Sb_50d_8_FC metaG | ecosystem: Environmental > Terrestrial > Soil > Wetlands > Peat | place: Germany: Weissenstadt | collected 2010-09-21 | reverse complement strand
TTTATGTTATCGTCGCTCAGCGCGTGTGGCTCCGTGATCGGTCACTCCCTGGCACTGCATGTTGCGGACGATGCCGTCCTTGAACGGTACGCCGCCGATGATAGCTAGTTGCGCCCAATCGGCCAAGAATGTAGGATATTCCTCGCGCCGCCGTTGCGAGTTTCGCCATCAATGGAGCTACAGCGCCAAAATGCTTTGAAGGAATCACGCCATTATTCTTTGAAGGTTACAACGTTTGGACAGATAAGGCGCTTACTTCAAAGTAAAGCACTTATTGCTCATTTAGGAGGCCGTACAGCAGCGAAGTAGGTTTGTGGCTAGGTGGGTAGCTCCCTCCCCCTTTACTTCGCTTCCTGGGCGTTTGTATCGCGAATACGACGGGTCTCCTCTCCTCACTTTCCTGAATGCCACTTCTCTTTTCACCTGGCCTTTCCTTCAAGTGACCGTAGTGTCGTTCGTTCGGTTCCGGCTGGTGCGACCAACTTACCGTGGCGGTCTCTTGATGATTCAATGGCTTAGCTATCATCAGCGCCGCAAATGGCATCAATTCAGCCTACCATTTGAATGCCTTCATGACTTATCCCCAGGCGGTTTGCGTTAAGTAAGTTATATATTTCTCTTGAAGTTAAACAGTTAAGCGCTCCACACGTCTTTGAAGATGTACAAGATTCTGGCGCTTCGTGCGCCTGATGGGCCGAGTCTCTGCGCCTGATAGGCCGGGAAAGCTTGCGGCTAATGGGCCGTGTGGAGTGCGCCTAATAGGCCGTGGTAATTCACAGGTCGGCAAGACGCGAATTGCCGTCAAGCCGGAGATGCCCCCTGCCCTGGTTTCTGCGCCTGATAGGCCGTGCCGGCGTTTCGGTGGCACTTTCAAAGGATTTCTTCTCTTTTGTACCCGGACTAATGGGCCTAAGTGCGGGTGTTCGCATGCTGAAGGGACATTTCTACGCCTATTAGGCCATTTCGGGCCACGCTTTTCGTCCGTGCTTACGCCTAATAGGCCGTGTCCGATTAGCATTGATTGGCCAGTTTACGCCTAATAGGCCGCGTCCCTACTCGGCCACCTCGTTGAATTTAATGGATTTCGCTGTGATGCCGCGGGCAACCCGGCGGCGGGGATGGCGCGGCGTCTCGTATCTCGGGTTGTCGAGGGGGAGCAAGTCGCGCTTCAGGAAGTGGATGACCTCCTCCCCCTCCTCGTTCTTATGAATCATTGCCGTGTACTCCGGCAGTGAATCCAGATCGACGACCTTGCGAACGTCGATGGCAAAGTCAGAAAGACGCGACGACGAGCCGGATTTCTCATGGAGCTGGCGCATGGTGAACTGCCAGCCATTTTCCTGCTGTCCGGCATGTTTGCGGGCAACGCGATAGAGCCAGCGTTCGATGCCGCCGGTGAGCAGGAAGTAGTCCTCGTGGATGGTCAGCACGCCGCCTTTCATAAGGATGCCGTCGAAAAGCCAGTCGGCAAGCGTCAGGGTTATCCCCGTGGTTTCGCCGGTTTCCTCGTCGGTTACCTCGGTCCAGCTTTCCAGCCAGTGGAAGGACGCCGCCTTCTTCTTGCCCTCGGCGCGGATGTTGGTGCGGACCGCCGTGTGAGTCAGCCGTTCGAGGGCGGCGCGGAGGCGGCGGTAATGCTCGCCGCCGGTCGGGCGGCGGATTGATTTGAGCAAATTGTGCGGGTGGAAGTGGATCGTCCGGCTGGGCGTCACCATACGGTCGAGTGCCTCGGTGATCTGTGTCGATGCCCAGATCAGGATGTCGGCGTCCCAGATGGTCGCGAGCCCGAAGTTCGGGTTGGCGCTGACTTCTACCCAAACGTCGCCGACATGATACTCTATCGGCGCGAAGCGTGGCTTTTTGGCCAGGCTGAAGAACGGCCGTTCCATCGTGTCGCGCTGGTCGCGGATCGGTATGTCCGCGAAATTCGCGGCGAATAGGTCGGGTTGATGATCGCCCCTGGGCGGGTGCCGTTTGGTCATAAACTGTATCCAGGTTGATTCGCTCCGTCGTTTCGCCGGGCGCTGTTTGCCACATCCTGCCCGGCGGCAGCGATATGGCGAATCTCAACCGGACAGTAGATCAGGAAGCACTTGGATTCAAACGAAATCGTCAGCGCGCGGAGGGCATCGTTGCGTTGAGTCCGGGTGAGGTCTTTGCGGTCCCTCCCCTCGCCTGTCCTTCCCCGACTTCCTGCGCCGACCGCTCCGCCGCCAACTCGCGCTCGATCAGCACCCGTACCTTGTCCTGGATTGTCACCCCCTCCAGGACACAGCGGCCCTTGAACGCTGTGTGGAGGCCGGCCGGCAGGTTCAGCGTCAGCCGCTTCTGCGGCCCCGCGGCCGCCCCCTCCCCTCCCCGCACCCAACTGTCCGCGTCGGCGGGTAGTTCCTCCTTGGCCGCGCGCGGCCGCACCGTGAAGTCCAGCTGTTTCTTCTTCGCCTTCATGTTGCCAACTTCCATACCTCTCGGGCCAGGATCTGCAACTCCCGGCTGGCCGCGCTGTCCGGGTCCATCTCGAAGACGGTCTTGCCGTGGGCGCTCTCGGCGAAGGCGACGCGCTGGCACAGCGACGCCGGCAGCATGGGTATCGGGTAGTGCTTGAGCGCCTTGGCGGCGTCGCGGCCGATGGCCGTGTTGGCGATCTTGCGGTTAATGATGAAAGCCGATTTCAGGAGGGGCTTGTAGGCGGCACACTCCTCCAGGAGCTTGACCGTCTCCTCGGCCGCCCAGACGTCGAACTGGCTCGGCAGGACGGGAATTAACACGGCGTCGCTGGCCATGACGGCGCTCTTGGCCACCTCGTAAACCCGCGGCGGCCCGTCGATGATGATGACATCGAAGTCCTTTTTCATCTTGGGAAGCTCGACGTGCAGGATCGGCTTGGCCATGCCGATGGTAGCGAACGGCGACGCCCGCTCGCCGCGCGTGGCCACCCAATCCAGAGCACTTCCCTGCGGATCGGCGTCAACCAACAGCACGCGCTGCTTGCGGCCGGCCCAGGCGGCGGCCAGGCTGATCGAGAGGGTCGTCTTACCGACCCCGCCCTTTTGGTTGATGATTGAAATAATCAAGAAATGTCCTGTCCTCTAACCGTCGCGTCGGGCGACTTGCCGCTTTTCCGGGAAGGCGGCAACCCGCCTTTCCGCCGACGCGCCTTTCTGCATAGACGCTTTAGCGGCAATGTCAAGCAGATGATTACGCCTGCGCGGCGGCAAGGCGTGAAAGCGGTAACTCGCCGAAGCGTTTATCCGCTTTTGCGGCGAAGCGGTCAGGCAGCATGCCGGGAAAGCGGATTCACGCTATCCCGCCGATGCGCCGAGGATGGATGGCGCGAAAGCGGCAAGCCGCTGAAGCGGTCGCGCGCCGATGGGGAAAGGCGGCAACACGACGCGGCGGAGAAGCGGCAGTGTGGCAAAGCGGCAACACAGTAACCTGCCGAACCGCTTACCCGCCAATGTGTATCCCCGCCGACACAGTTAACCGCCTAACTGACTGGCCGGCTTTCACGGGTGCGTTTTGCCCGATTGACCCGATCCATTTTGCCTAAGCGAAGCATAGGGAAGATGCCTGACCACTTTTTGCTTTGCCGCACTTGCAAGATTACGTGCCTGCGATCGCTTGCCCTTGCCGGGTCTCGACGGTGATGCCGAGGGGTGACACAGGGCAGGGAGGCGGTGTTGCGGACGGGGCACGAGTATGCCGCCTTGGCCTCAGAGGGGGGTGCTTGCGCTCTGCCGGCGGGGCTGCATTTTTCGGTTTACCATCGGCGGCTCGATGCGCTAGAAATGCAAGAGAGGGGGCAACAGGGCACGGATGACGGGCGAACGGGAAGAGCAGTCTTACGGCGTGTTGGCGGATCAGCGTCTCAGCCGGCGGGGGCTGCACGTCAAACTGGATAAGGGGTTCGACGCGGGCACCTACTGCATTTACATCGAGTTCGACGAGCTGAGCGACCGGGTGGGGTTCGCTGCCGCTCGCCGGTCAGCCGGGGAATACTGCGCCCTGCTCAAGGAGCAGTTGGGCCGCTTGCCTGGGCATGCCCTCGGCGAAACCGAAGACCACTCGCAGAACGGTGGCCCGCGCCGCAGACGCGACCTGGAACTCACCTTCCTGTCCTTCCCCGTCGAGACGAGCGACGGCCGCTTTCACGACGCCGCCATGCGGGAGCAGTTCCGGGTTGCCTTTCTCCGGGCTGGTCAGGCGTGGGAGCAGGCGGAGGCTCGCGGGCAGACGCATCGCCGCCACACCCGCCAGGAGAATTTCCGGCAGCAGCTCGCCGGGCTGCTCGAAGGTGAGGGCTACGCCGGCATGGACGCGGCCACCAAGGAGCGATTGCTGGAGGAGGTCCCGGCGCTGGCCTTCCCGCTCGTAGCTGACTGGGGCCGTAGGCACCTGGTCGCGCAGCATCTCACGGACGAAGCCGCCCTCCCGCCAGGAAAAGACGACGGGGAGGCCGAGGGCCTCGCCGGTCGCCTTGACGTAGGCGGGCGTGCAGGGCCAGTCCATTAGCGGCTCGCCGTGGCCATCCACGTCATTATGATGTAGCTCCAGTTTCGAGCGAGGAACGCCGAGATCAAGCAGATGCAGGAGGCAGGCGAGGCTGTCTTTGCCGCCGCTGTAACTGACAAGGATCAGGTCGTACTGGTCGAGCGGAAGGAGCTTGAAGGGTTCTGCGGGCGGTTCGTCGAAGAGGAGACGCTGGACGGGGCGGCTCATGGCGGCCCTATGTTCGCCTGCGTCACGGCGTTCTTCTCTGCCAGTGCGTCCTCAAAAAAGCGGTAAGCAAGTAGCCTGACTGACTCGATGTCTGGCCAGGATTTCTGCTCCTGGGCGACCCGCACGAAAGCAGCGGTAGCCGCACCATGAAACAAATCATCGAGGATGTCGTCGGCGGGGGCGGCGGTCATACTCAAAACAGCGTCGGCTGCTCAACCAGCCTCTGAAGTTGCCGTCTGACGTGCCGCACGTCCTCACGCGCTGATTGCTCGCTCTCCACCTTCCCGATTCTCTCCAGCAGCTCGGTGATCGCTGCCAGCCGGGCATCGTTCGCTGTTTCGTGCGGTGTTGAAGCCCAGACGCTGGGGGCGTAGCCGAAGCCTGCGGTGGCTGACGTGAAGCCGCAGCAGTAGACGAAGACGCCGTCCCGCAGCTTGTAGATGCCGATCTCGGCGACGGCGCGGCCCTGCTTGGCGACGATCTCCCGCTCATAGTTGGCGAATACTCCGCAATCGTTGACATGGCCTTCGGCTCCCCAGGCGGTGATGGCCTCCTTCAGGGCCTCATCGGAGCGCCAGTAATCGATGTAGCGATCCATGATAGCGTCGATCTGGGCGGGGATGGTCATGCGGCCTCCTTGTGTGGCCGGTTGAATCGAAACTCACCCAACGTCGTTTCCAGTTCCTCGTAGCTGAATAGGCATGGGTCCGATAGGCCGTAGGGATTGATCTCGATCAGCGTGAGCTTTCCCATGTGATCGAGCCACAGGTCAGCTACCAGGTCCTCGACGTGCAGGTGCGGGATGATCTCGGCGGCGATGAACGCCTTCAGGGTAGCTTCCGTCTGTTTGGCGCGCCCGTAGACCTTGGCTAAGGCCAGCGGCTTGTTCGTAGCCGACCCTTCATCAAAACCGACGTAGTGGTATTGACTGATTCCCGCAAGCGTCAGGTTTTTGATGAAGCACCGAAACTCGCCGGATTTCTCGATGGGTTGCCATTCACGGAACAAAAGCCGCAACGGCTCGCTTTCGAGGTTGCTGTACCGGGCAAGGTCATCAAGCATCCGCTCGCTATAGATCAACCGCTTTACGTCATGCCACGAACAGGCGCGGAAGCCCGTCTTCTCGCCCCAGTAGTTGTCCTTGGGGCTTCGGGATTCGATTTTAAAGAAACAGCCGTTGGTGTGTTGGGCCGTTCCTCGTGCGATTTTGGCGATCAGCCCATCGCTCCAAGGCTGGTCGGTCTGCTCATTGAAAATACTTGCCAGTTCGGCCGTCTCAACCGGAGTCAATTCCTCAACCCATGTCTTGAAGGACAAGTCCTTGAACCGCTGTGGCCAGTGCGTGTAAAGACAAGGTCGTAAGGGTTCCATCCATCGTTCAGCGGTGCTATGGAATTCCTCGACTGTCGGAACGTGAAAGGCAGGGATCGTCATGCTCCCTTCCCTTCCATCCGTATAGTTGGATGGCTTGCCATGCTCTCAATGATTCTCATGACAGCCTGGCGCTGATGCTGGGGTAGCCGTAAAATCCTAGCCATCAGCTCAAGGCATTTTGCTTCTGCCTCGCACGATTCGTCACTACATTCAGCTATGCTCATACCCCTCCCCTCTGACCGCATCGCCACCACCTGCTTGTACAACTCAGGCTTATACCGCTCCAGCGTCTTCAACGTCGCCGGGATGGCGTCCGCAGGGAAGAATTGCGGGAAGGCCAGGGCGACCACGGCCCAATCGCAATCTTCCTCGTACCAGCGGCCTGGGCCACTCTGCGGGCCGCCAAACGGCACGAAATCCCGCAGGCACTTCGGCATCGACGCGATGCGCTCAGGCGACAGCCAGTAGCCGCCGTGGCTGGCGGTGGTATAGGCAATGATGCCGGGGGCGATTTCGGTGGCGGTTTGGGACGGTCCCCAAGGTGTCTGGACGGGGTGGGTCATGCTTTGACTCCTTTCGTGTTGATTGCATTGCCGTCTTCGTCCACTTCCCAGCATGGTTTGCATACACGCTTCGCTTTGCATTTCTGCGGATAATCACCGTCAGGATGAATGGCCATATCTTTCAATGCTACTGGACAAGCAATATAATGAGACGGATGTGACAGAAAATCCTTCGTCATTTTTGGGTGAGGCGAAAAGTGCAGTCCCTTTCCACACTCTTGCTTGCCTTCGTCCCAATCGGGGGCTTCTGGCATGGTGCCGGGCGTGTATTTGAATGCATTGTCATGATTGCTGCAATATTCTTGGCCTACAGCTTTATACAGTACAGCGATCCCATTCTTCACTTCAACGCCGTAGTAATCACACCATTGTTTGGGTGTAGAAATGATGGCCTTTGTTTTTTTACCCCCGGTGGCTTGTACCTCATCGCTATGGATAAAGGCATGGCATGTTAATGAAAGGGTAGCTGTCGCTTTACCCCATAGAGAAAGCGAAACAAAGCCTTTTGCCACGACGCGGCTGCTTCCCCACGCCTCGACGCGGCTGCTTCCCCACGCCACGACGCTGCTGCTTCCCCACGCCTCGACGCGGCTGCTTCCCAGCGCCTCGACGCGGCTGCTTCCCCGCGCCACGACGCTGCTGCTTCCCCACGCCTCGACGCGGCTGCTTTCCCACGCCACGACGCTGCTGCTTACCGCCGGATGAAATCGCGCTCCGCCGCGGGATTCAGCGGACAACCTGGGTATGCAAAAAGTTTATTTACCACAACTTGGAGCGTCGTATAATCGCGCATGCTCCGCATCACTCAACAGGACAGTTCCCAGGGTGCCAAGCGTTATTACGCCACCGCCGACTATTACAGCGAGGGCCAGGAAATTGTCGGCTCCTGGGGCGGCCGGGCGTCGCGTATGCTGGGCTTAGAGGGCGTCGTGGATAAGGACTCCTTCGAGCGGCTGTGCGACAACTTGAGCCCGCGTGACGGCAAGCCGCTGACGGTGCGCACCCGTTCTGACCGCACGGTCGGCTACGACTTCACCTTCTCGGTGCCCAAATCAGTGTCGCTGCTTTACGCCATGACCGGCGACCGCGAAATCCTCGGCGCCTTCCGCGAGGCGGTCGATGAAACCATGCGCGACATCGAGTCCGAAATGAAGACGCGGGTGCGCCGGAATGGCCGGGATGAGGACCGCACGACCGGCAACATGGTGTGGGCTGAGTTTATCCATACCACCTCGCGGCCGGTGGAGGGCATCCCCGATCCGCAACTGCACGCCCATTGCTTCGCCTTCAACGCGACGTGGGATGACCAGGAGCGGCGGTGGAAGGCCGGCCAGTTCCGCGGCCTCAAGGCGGATGCGCCGTATTTCCAGGCGGGGTTTCGCGTGCGGCTGGCCGGCAAGCTGCAAGACCTCGGCTTCGGCGTCGTGCGCAAGCGGGACGATTTCGAGCTTGCCGGGGTGCCGCTTTCTGCGATCAGGACCTTCTCGCGGCGGACGGGCATCATCGAGGCGGAGGCAGAAAAGCGCGGCATCACCGACCCGAAGCTCAAGGACACTCTGGGCGCCGAAACCCGCGAGAAAAAAAGTCACGCGCTGAGCTGGGACCAACTGCGCAAGGGGTGGGACAGCCGACTGACTGACAAGGAACGGCAGGCCCTGGCCGGGACGCACCGCCGGGAGGTGCGCTACGCCCGGCCAGTGAAAGGGGAAGGGGAGGCGGTCGATCACGCGCTTGTCCACAGCTTCACGCGCGAAGCCGTCGTAAGCGAACGCAAGCTGCTGACCGAGGCGCTCAAGCGCGGCGTCGGTGCGGTGACGATTGAGGCGGTGAAGCGCGAGCTAAAGCAGCGCCCGCTGATCCGCGGCGATCACGCCGGCCAGGCAATGGCGACGACGCGGGAGATGAAGGCCGCCGAAGACGGCCTGATCGCCTTTGCCCGGCTGGGGCGCGGCCGCTTCCGTCCGCTGGGCGATCCCGACCGGCCGGTGACGCGCGACTGGCTCAACGATGGGCAGCGTGCGGCCCTGCGGCATGTGCTCGGCTCGCGCGATCCGGTGACGATCATCCGCGGCGCCGCCGGCACGGGCAAGACAACGCTGGAGCAGGAGATCGGCGAGGCGCTGGCCGAGGCGGGAAGGCGCGTCGTCGCCCTGGCGCCGACGGCGGAAGCCAGCCGCGGCGTGCTGCGGGATGAAGCGAAGTTTGCCGATGCCGACACGGTAGCCCGCTTCCTGAAAGACGAGCGGATGCAGGAATCGGCGCGGAGTGGCGTGGTATTGGTCGATGAAGCCTCGCTGCTCGGCACCAAGGACATGCTGCGCGTCTTTGATGCGGCGAGGGCGGTCGATGCCAGGGTCTTGCTGATCGGCGACCGTAAGCAGCACCGCTCCGTTGCCGCCGGCGAGCCGCTCAAGCTCCTGGAGCAGAAGGCCGGCGTGCCGGTTGCCGAGCTGACCGAGATCATGCGCCAGTCGGGCGATTACCGCAAGGCATCGCATCACTTGAGCGAGGGCAGGGTGGCCGACGGCTTCGCCGAGCTTGACCGGCTGAAATGGATCAGGGAAGTGCCGGACGGCGAGCGCTACCAGCAGCTCGCCACTGCCTACCTGGCGGCGATCAAGGAGAAGAAACGAAACGGCGATCCCAAGTCGGCCCTGGTGGTCAGTCCGACGCACGGCGAGGGCGCCCGCATCACCGGCACCATCCGCGGCGCGCTCAAAGCCGAGGGCAAGCTCGGCGAGGAGCGGACGCTCGCCACCTGGACGCCGGCCCGGTTGACCGACGCCCAGAAGGCGGACGCCGTGAACTACGAGCCGGGCGACATGCTGCAATTCCACCAGAATGCCCCCGGCCAGAAGAACGGCTCCCGCCTGGTCATCGCCGAAGGCGGGAAACCGCCGATTCAGTACGCGGAGCGCTTCGAGGTTTACCGTCCGTCGCAACTGACGCTGGCGGTCGGCGACCGCATCCGCGTCACCGCCAACGGGAAAACCAAGGACAGCAAGCACCGGCTGGCCAATGGGGCGCTGTTCACCGTCAAGGGCTTCACGCCGCAGGGCGATATCGTCACCGACGGTAACTGGGTCGTCGCCAAGGAATTCGGCCACCTGGCGCACGGCTATGTCGTGACCAGCCATGCGGCGCAGGGCAAGACGGTGGACAAGGTCTTCATCGGCCAATCGAGCATGTCGTTTGGCGGCGCCTCGAACCGGCGGCAGTTCTACGTCTCGGTGTCGCGCGGCCGCGAGCAGGCGCTGGTGTTCACCAGCGACAAGAAGGAGCTGCTCAAGGCCGCCCTGCGCGCCGACGAGCCGCTGTCGGCGACGGAGTTCGCGGAAAACCACGGGCGCAAGAAGCCGCCGCTGCGCCAGCGCCTGAAAAAGCACCTGGCGTTCCTGCGCCGGCAAGCCGGCTTCGAGCGGCTGCACGCGCGGCGGCCGGCCGATGCGCAGAGAATGCCAACGCAAGAGAAGGAGAGGGGCCATGCACGATAAGCGCGACATCAGCCACCTTCAGCACCTGCCGCAGCTGCCGGGCCGGGCGGGCGGGCTGCCGGCGGAGCACGGCAACGGCAGCGATGGCGCGAAGGACGGGGCCGAGGAGTCGTCCTGCCCGGCCTTCGGCTATTTGCGCGGCCTGACCTCGCAGGCGCTGGCGGTGGAATTGCGCTTCCGCGACGGCAACAGCGACTGGTTCCCCTATAGCTGGCTCGGCCCGTGGCGATTTAATCCGTCGGTAGGTTTGTTGTTGAAATTCACCGGGGACGTGACGTCGTTGGTGCTGATCCGCGGCAGCAATCTCGACGCGCTGGTGGGCCAGACGGTCAACCTGACCGACCGGGGGTTTCAGCGGCACCGCATCCTGTGGGTGCGCGAGATGGACGAGGGCGAGCTGCGGCGGGTGGGCGAGGGGGGACCGACGATCGACAAGATCGAGGTCGCCGAGTTCGAGACGAACAAGGAGTTGCGCGAGTGGCTGGGGAAGGCGGCGCCGGCGTTCGTGCGGAAGTCGGGCTGATCGCGAAGAGCTGCTTCCCGTCTTTGCGGCTACCGGCGGCCGCTACGGATACTGGCACGACCATCCAGAAAAGCCCAGGCTTGCCAGTCTCTTAGCAATTGTCACAAATACTTAACACAATTGCAATGACTTTGTAACATTGTTAATGTATATTAATAAAAACGGAAGGCGGAGCCGTTGGACTTCACCGCTGTAACTACAATGTTGGGGAAATAGTATATGAAACCACTTCTTATAGGCACACTGGCGCTTGGCACCATGCTCAGCGCTTCCTCGCAGGCAATGGCAGATATAGCAATTACAATAAGCGCTCCGCCTCAGTGTCAAGCGCTTAATAACCAAGGTCAAGCCCGAGGTGTATTCAGCCCTATTCCACCGCAAGCTGTTTGTTACAATATTTTCTGTAAAAGTATCACTTTTACTACCAACTTTACGCTAACCTACCAATGCACCATCACTTGGATTGCTCTCGGCGGTTCTACTGTGAGTACAACAACGTTTAATCCAGTTTCAGCGAAATTAAGCAGTAACGGCAAGACCTGTAATCTGCTCCAAGTTTACAGTGCTTTTGAACAAATTATTGGAACTGAGTTATGTAGCGATCGTAAGCAAGAGGGCAGCGTTAATCTAACTCCTCCACCTATATTTTAACTTCCACTGTCCCGTTTATGGAGAAGGATCATTGACAACGTCGGGCGGCTGGCCAGGCGCTACCACTCGTTTTCCGACTCGAACGTGAAGCGGCAGGTCGTCCGGATGCTGCTGTTTCTGCGCGAGGAGGTCTACCGGCTGGAGCGTCAGGCAGGGCAGGGAACGGAGGCGGCGTGGGTCGAGCGGGTATCGAAATAACCGCCGAGATGACGCTGACCGGGGTGCCGATGGCCTGCCCCGCTGATGCGCTCGGCGCCACATTCAACGGCGTTCCTGCGGCATGAACGGCAGGCGCTGGCGGTAGCAGCCTACCCCGGCCCGCTCTCGCCTGAGCCGGAGGGAGCCGGGGGAGGAGTTGGGTGGCCTTTACGCCGGCATCGACGGCTGTGGGTCAGGAACAGCTCTATGGCGTTCGGGGCG
>Ga0116221_1002597_pt1 | contig 11757 bp, 8 predicted proteins | sample Sb_taG_5_FD_88965 | JGI IMG/M metagenome (GOLD analysis project Ga0116221, IMG submission 88965) | Peat soil microbial communities from Weissenstadt, Germany - Sb_50d_8_FC metaG | ecosystem: Environmental > Terrestrial > Soil > Wetlands > Peat | place: Germany: Weissenstadt | collected 2010-09-21 | reverse complement strand
TTCTTGCTCACTGCCATTCTCCGTACGAGCCAACTCTTCATTCCTCCATGATATAGGAAATCTCCTATAACGTCAAGCATTTTCTACGGCCTTTAGGGCGGGACGGGCGGAAGAACGCATGGACAATTCCCTGGTGATTTGAATGCGACTGGGCATAAAAAAATTCCGCCGTATGGCTCCCCGGCGTCGCCCAGTCACCGTGAAGCCGCTGCGGCAGGAATGTGCACGATACTATCGCGCGGCGGAGTGATTGCCAGAAAGAAATCGAAGTTATTCAGAGTGACGCCATGCAAACGTCGTCAATTCGTTGGCTGATCACTGAGGAGATAGCCGTCAAGGTTGCAGTTCCCGGTCTTTCATAGCGTCGGTAACGATGTCGTCTAGCTCGTCAGCTGCGTCGCGCATCGCACCCAGCACCGGATCGGGTGTGCTCACCAGAGACGGTCCTTGTGCAACTGCTGGCGTCTTGCCTTTGTAACCGAGATGATGCCGGAGAAGACGAACTGCTTCGGCGATTGCGTCCTCTTCGGACGCGAAATGTCCGCTATGGACTTCCGACTCGATGGACAGCCCCTGCATAATTGAAAGGGAGAAAAGAAGGCGCTTGGTATGAGAACAGGTGGCGTCATGCTTTCTGTCAAGAAAGCGGCCGCGCGAATTGGGGGGAGCGAAGCTCTTGTCTATGGGTGGTGCTCGTCAGGACTCCTTGCTCACTTTCGTCTCGGGGGCGTCGGGCGACGGGGCGGCATCAGGATTGCCGAGGCCGATCTGGAAAACTTCTTGCAGGGTTGCCGGGTAGGGCGGGATGAGCCGCATTCCGTTGCGGCTCATCCTGTCGCGATTCCGAGAAGGATCACGTTGGGGCATCTGCGGTTGCCATCCGGTTGAGCGCATCGCGCAGATGGTCAACCTAATCGCCGAGGTGACTGTACACGCGGGCCAGCATCGCCCCGTCCGCGTGGCCGAGCAGCGCACTTACAGTAAGCGGGTCTACGCCCGATTCCAGGAGCCGCGTTGCGAAGGGATGCCGGAAACTGTACATCGCGTATTTCGTGCCGAGCTTTTTTTGCAGGCGGAAAAAACGACAGTTGACGGCGGAGGTCGTCCACGGCCGACCGAAGCGATTGCGGAAGAGTGCTCCCTTGGGATGCCACTTGGCTAGGCGGCTGACGATCTCGACCGCGCGCTCGGTCAAGTAAATGATCCGCCGGCGTTTTTTACCTTTGGCTTCCTCGGGCGGGAACTCCAGCCGGGAACGAGCAGCGTTGAAGTGCCTGGCCTCGACCGCGTTGGCTTCCTGCGGCCTGGCTCCGGTTTCCCAGCAGAATTCCAGGATGTCGCGGAAGTGCAGCCCCTTGATCGTTGCCAGCAAACGGCGAAATTCGGACTCCTGGATTACTTGCTTACGATGGTCAGCCGATGGCTTCTCGACATAGCGAACGGGACTCTTGTCGATATGTCCGAGCTTTTCGGCCCAGAGGAAGGCTCGCTGTACCGAGGTTATTGCATTACGGCGGTAGGTCGGTCCCCAGTTACGATGGGCATCCACCCACGAGATGACGTGGTGCGGTTTCAATTCGTCCACGGTCATGGTGGCTGCCTTCGGTAGCTGTTGAACGAACCGTTGAAGATGCCATAGGTGACCTTGATAGGTACGCTTTGACCGATGCCGCTGGCACCATTCTAGGAAGCCGTCGATGACGCCAACGACGAGTTCCGACGCGACGGCCTTGGGTGCCTGCATCAGCTCATGGTAACGGCGAAACGCCTGGTCACGATTGGGGCCGAGATTGTGTTGCTTGCCCTCGATCTGGACACGCCAGATGTTGCGGGCCTTGACGAAAAACGGTTTCGGAAATTGTGGCATGGAAAGCCCTCCGGATGCACAGGCGTCCCGGAAGGCCGCTGGACCCCCGTTTCGGTGGCAGCCGTTGCGGGGGTCATTCTCTGACCGGTCAGAGAAGACGCGTCGGTCAGTGAAAATTATTCGCCGTAAGTTCTGATCTGACAAGTACCCCCGGCAGGATTCGAACCTGCGACCCTCGGTTTAGGAAACCGATGCTCTATCCCCTGAGCTACGGGGGCGCGCTCTTTTGAGATCAATCGTCACGTTTTGGGATCGTAAGTGTCTTGCTTCGCCTCTCTGCATCCATCCAGGGAATGCGAACTGGAGAAGGCTGAACGGTCGTCCTGCCCGTTCAGAATTCTACGAGATCGGTTAGCCGAAGCAAACCCGGCAATCGCTATTTGCCCGTACACGGAGCCGGGGCCTCACGGCTTGCTTTCGGCCGAGGCCGTCGGTTTTTTCAGGTGGCCGTCGAACCAGTCTATAAAAGGATCGACGTCTTTGATGAGATCGGGCCACCCGTGTCCCTTGCCTTTCTTGACCAGCAGCTTGCCTTCGACACCGGTTTCCTTCAGTTTCGCCATGAAGATTTCCGATTGCTGCAACGGCACCAGGTCGTCCTTGTCGCCGTGCGTGATCAACGTCGGCGGATCGTCCGGGCTGATGTAGTAGATCGGCGAAACGTCGTGGGCGATCTGGCGAAGCTTGGAGTCATCAGTTATGCGATCCCAAAGGTTCGTGCTCTTATTGAGCTCGTGATAATCAAACGAGGGACGGAACGGCAACCTGTGGTCCGTGGCGTGGATCATCTCTCGGCCCGCACTGCCGTAGTTGAGGAAGTCTGTGGGAGGGAAGAAACAGGCGACCGCCTGGACCCGGCTCGACTCGTGGTCTACGGGGTCCTTCGCCTTGGGGTCCCCCTGGGTGCCGGCCATACCCACCATCAACGATAGATGCCCCCCGGCCGACCCGCCCGTGATGCCGAGGCGATTCGGGTCGATGCCATAGCCCTTGGCGTTGTAGCGGATAAACCGGACGCTTCGGTTCATGTCCCGAATGATCTCGGGAATCTGAAACCGAGGCTGGCTGCCGTGCACCACCGTAAACACGGTGTAGCCGTGCTCCAGGAAGGGCTTGGCGAGGGCCGGATTGATCGCCTCGTGTGAGGAAAAGAATCCACCGCTGACGACCAGGATAATCGCTGCGCCGTTGGCGCCGCTTTTCGGTGTGAATACATCCATAGTCAGCGCCGTGCCGAATTTGCGGCCGTAGATCACGTCGGCCTGGTGCGTAAACGATGGTTCTGCCGCCACGGCTGGGCCGGATATCAGCGAAATGAGAACGCCCGCGACCGCTGTCGCGAACGCCGGCAACTGTCTTCTCGACATGGTAACTCCTGCGCGAGAGGTTGGAACATCCCAGGAAGATTAAGATAACCGCGCGCAGCCGCTGCGGCTATCAATATTGCGGCATTCCCATGCAGGCGTTAACTGCCTTTCCATGCGCGAACCGGCGGGATTCGGGGAACGGATAGGACGCAGCACCCGATCAGCTGAGGCGAGTCGCGGGGGGAAAGCGTGATCGAGAAGCGCCCCGTCTGCGCGGTGCTCGCAAGCTCCCTAACGCAATTACGCGCCGCAAACTATTGCGACAGTTTAAGTGATATGGTAAGGTTTCTGCTTGGATAACACTTCACTTTTTCAAGGAGGTCGGTAATGGCAGTAGCTAAGAAGAAGGCACCCGCAAAGAAGAAGGCACCCGCAAAGAAGAAGGCAGCCAAAAAGAAGTAAGGCGTCAAGGACGCCGGCCGCTCTAGGCCCATCCGAAAAGACGGATGGGCTTTTTTTGTTTGCGGAAGGAATGACAGAGCATTTGCCTGTGCGGCTAGCCGAGCAATGCGTGAATGGGATTTCCCGCGCTGACGATGAGAGGCCGGCCTTGCTGGTCGCGCACCTGAGCGCGTGGATCAATGCCCAGGGAATGAAAGATGCCGGCGGCCAGGTCGCCGGGACTCACCGGGTTGGTGGACGGGTAGGCGGCATGGCGATCGGATGAGCCGTACGTCTGGCCCCCTCGAATGCCGGCGCCGGCCATCACGACAGAATAACAGAACGACCAGTGGTCGCGGCCAGCGTCTCGGTTGATGCGCGGAGTCCGGCCCATGTCGCCCATCCAGATGACCAGCGTGTCGTCCAAAAGTCCTCGACTGGTCAAATCCTGCAGGAGTGCGGACAGCCCTTGGTCTAGCGGGGGCAGCAGGGTGTCTTTCAGCAAGCGGAAATTGTGGCTGTGCGTATCCCAATCGCGATTGCCAACCGAGTACAGGGTCACCATGGGGACTCCCGCCTCTACGAGCCGGCGCGCCAAAAGGCAGTTCTGCCCAAAACGGGTGGGTCCGTAGAGTTCGTGAATCTTTGGCGGCTCCTTTGCCAGGTTGAACGCCTCGCGCGTGGCCGACGAGGAGAGAAGCTGATACGCCCGGCGCGAGAAATCTTCCAGGCTGCGCATGTCGGCGGTGGCTTCCAGAGCGGGTGCGATGCGGTTCATGCAATCTACGAGCTGCCGCCGATCGTTCATCTGCGGTCCATCGATCTTGGTCAGGACAGACGTGACGCCCCGAAGATCGAGAGTGCCATCGATGGGCCGCTCGAAGGGCAGGGTGAATGGATCGTAGGCTCGCCCCAAGCAGCCGGCATTTTGGCCCAGGCTGTCGTTGTTGCCGAAGTGGCGCAGGTCGCCGAGCGTGACGTAGGAAAAGATCGCTCTGTCCGCGGGGCGCACCTTGCTGACCACGGAGCCGACCGAGGGCAAGTCTTGTGGCGTCGCCGGCGGTTCGATGCCGAGGATCGCATTCTTGGGATGCGAGTAGCCGGTCAGGGCGAGGTAGGCGCCGATGGCATGATCGTTATCGCGATGCGTGACGGAGCGAACGATCGCATACTGGTTTGTTAGCTTGGCCAAGCGCGGGAGATGCTCGGTGATCGAGATGCCGGGCACGCACGTTGCTGCAGGTTTGAACTCGCCGCGGACTTCGCGGGGAGCGTCTGGTTTCAGGTCCCAGGTGTCGAGATGAGAAGGTCCGCCATAATTGAAGATGACAATGCAGGCCTTAGACTTGCCGAAGGTACCCGCTCCAGGCGACCGGACCTTACGGCCTGGCGCGGCTGCGCCGGCGCGGCATCTTAGCAAGTCGGACCACAGCAACCCCGTGAATCCCAGACCGCCCACCCGGAGCATTTCTCGGCGCGTGATGCCGTCACAGAGCCGGCTACCGGGACCATGGATGGAAAGCATGCCAATGCACCTCCGGGCTGCCTCAGGATTCTTCATCCCGCCCTAGGCCGTTCGCGCCAAAGGAATGCAAGCGCTGGCGGACCAGGGCAAAGCTTCGGCTGGAATCTAACTCGGTCGGGCACTGCAGGGCCATTCGGGTGGGTTCGTTCAATGGCAGACGGCGACAAACGAGTTTACCGCTGACTGTCGAACGGTTCAACTCTTTCGGGTGCATTCCCATTACTGCAGCGCCCGAAAAATCGCTTAACCGCGAGCCAGCGGCGAGCGCGTCAACAGAAGGCGACCGGATCCCGTCTGTTCACGCGCTCGCCGCTGGCTCGCGGTTAAACGAAAAACTTACCAACAAATGCGACAATGCACCCAACTCTTTCTGATCCCTTAGATCCGAAAAAGCGCGCGCGCGTTGTCCTCGAATACCAAGGGATGGTAGATCTCCGGAATCGCCGAGCGGATGAACTCCAGGTAGGCCGATATCGGCACCAGCGGCCAATCGCTGCCGTACAGGAAACGGTTGGGCCTTTCCGCATAGCGAAACACCTGCGCGATGCTCCTGCGCGTATCCGCACGTACGTCCTCTCTCTCCGCCGCGGTAAAGGCAGACATGTCGCCGACCATCAGTCCGGACAGGTCGGCCCAGACATTGACGTTCTTGTATACGATCTCGGCGGCTTCGCTCAGCCAGGGATTGCCTACGTGGGCGAGAACAAAACGAACGTCAGGATGATCGACGGCCACCTCGTCCACGAGCAGCGGATGCGCAAACCGAAGTTTGGCGCGGGGCGAGTAAGTATCCCCTGTATGGAAAATGAAAGGGACGTTGTGGCGCGCTGCCATTTCGTAATAGGGCACGTAACGCGGGTCATCGGGGCCGACATGGAGGTAGCCCAGATATCCCTTCAATGCCCGCACCCGACCGGCCGCCAAGGTGTCGTCCGCAAGGCGTAAGTGGTCCGCATCCGTGCGCGTGGGGTCGGCAACGCCGATGGCGTGGAGTCCCGGTACCTGGCTCGCCAGCCGCAAGGTGTTCTCGGCGCCCAGGGGATCGCTCTCCGAGATGCGCCAGCAGCCCATCGCCAGGGCCGCGCTCAGGCCCGCGGAGCGCATTTCCTCGCGGAGGACGAGCGCGACGACTTCCGGGGGTCTTTCCAATAACGGACTGAGACAGCCGACGCCGGGAAGGGAAGGGGGCACGACATGAATGTGCGCGTCAATCATAAAGACCAAGAGAGAGAACGGAGCTTTCCTTGGTCTGTCATCTTATCATCTCTATCCGCTCCGAGGCTGCGCGCCGGGCACTTCGACCGGCATATCGGTAGATCGTTTGTCCTGAGCACCAGCGCGCGAGGCCTCGCTGCCGGGCTGTCTTACCCAGCGCGGCAGAACCAGGATCGCCGTCGCGCCCCGATCGCTGTTGGGGCGCAATTCCAATCGGCCGCCGTGCAGGGCTACCAGGTGCTGGCTGACCGCCAGGCCGAGGCCGGCGGCATCGAGAGTCGCATGTGCAGAGTCGCGGGCGAAGGGGCCTTTCGTGGAATAGAACGGCGTGAAGAACGCAGTCCAGTCCGAGACCGCCAGCCCTTCGCCCGAATCCTGTATTTCGCATTGCACTTCAGAGCCGTCGGCATGGATGCGCACGTCGATGCGCCTTTCGCCTTGTTGAAACACGGCATGAGCGGCGTTGGTCAGCAGGTGTCGCAGAACCACTCGGAGCATGCGCACGTTGACCTCTACCAGCGCCTCGGCGTTGCGGGCATCCACGGTCAGGGTACAGGCAAGCTCCGGATCGCCTTTGACAAATTCCTCCACCGACTCCTGCACGGCCACCGCGAGTGAAAGCCGTTGTTTTTCGCCCGCTGAATCGATGGAGAGATCTTGCAAAGAAGTGATCAATCGGCCGGCGCGCATGCAGCTTTCGATAATCCGAGTGAAGCATTGCGCGAGGCCTGGAGGCAGATCGCTCCGATCCAGGGCCATCTCGGCCAGGCCGACCGGTACCGTCAGATAATTGTTCAAGAGATGGCTCAACCCGCGCGTGAACTGGCGCAGGTACCTTCGAATGGTTTGCTCTTTTCCGATAGATTCTTGAGGCTCACAAGCTAGCAGGAGCCAAGCATCTTCAGCCGGGCCCGGCGGCGCTTGCCCAGCTCCCGGCAGATCCCGCGCGTGCGTGCCGAGCGCAGGCAGCCAGCTCTTCGTCTCCGAACCTTTTACCGGCAAGAACGTGCAGCAGAGGGCCGTGTTTTTATCCCGGCCGGCAAGTTCGAGGATCGTTTGCACGCCGCGCTGCGCGGGTTGTTGCAGCAGATCCGAAACAAATTCGCGATCCAACTGGCGCGGGAATAGCCAATCGAGAATCATCGCGTTGGAGACGCCGGCCAGGTCCTTGGCACTCAAACCGGTGAGCCGTTCCCACCGTTCATCCCAAAAGGCGATCGCTCCATTCGGGCGCAGCAGCAGAATCAGCCAATCGGCTTCCGGACAATCCGCGAGGTGATTGGGCGGCAGATGCTTCAGGCCGGGGTGCCAGAGCGTTTCCCAATCCTCCGCCAAGGCGAAGAGGAAACCGGGGCCGCACGGCAGGGGAACCTTTTGCCAGTAAGTAAGTAAATGATGCAGAGCACCCGCATGATCGAGCCGTTGCAGCAGGAGCTGGCCCTGGTTCAGGTCATCTGCAACACGAGCGCTGCGAAGGAGCCTCTCCGCGGCCACGGCTGAGGAAGTAATGAAATGTGATTGCAACGACTGTCCCACGGGCTGCGCCGCAGAAACGATCTCTCGGATATAGGCGTCATTAGCCCAGATCACCACGCCGTCGCGATCCGTCAGGGCAACGGCACAGGGTAATGCTTCTGCCAGGGCCTGGAAAGAGACCGCAGAGCCCTCCGGATCAATCGCGGACGCGCCATGCCGAGGAAGCCGGCGCATCAGAGCGATCGTGACTCGGCGTCCGTCGAACTCTTGAGCAACCGTTTCGGCCTGGCACCAGAAGAGGCGATGATCGCGGTGCCGGAATGGAAGGTATCCCAGCTTGGGGGTGGGCTGATCCAGGCCCAAGCGATCTGGCAAAATCGGTGCAGCCGGTTGAGACAGCACAGGCCTGGGCCCATCCAATGCCATCAAATCGTCATGGCTAAGCCAGAATGGAAACGGTGCAGGCCGATTGCAAAGCTCCTCCTGCGAATAACCCGTCCATTCCGACCAAACACGGTTCGCGAAGGCCAGCGTCCCGGCATCGTCGAAAACCAGGATGCCTTCCTTTGCGTTGTCGAGACAGAACTTCAGCCAGGCGGCAGGGATCTCGATAGGCCGTGTCGCGGGTTTGCGGATCAGAACCTTGGCAAGAATGTGAGCGCTTGCTTGGACGATGGCGGCGTCCTGAGGTGTGAAGCCGGTCGATTTGTTGGCGAGAACCACCTGGCCAAGGACAACGCCGTCACGTGCCAGGGGGCAAGAGAGGAGATTGCGAAGAGGAGGTTCACCGAAGAACGGAAACGCGGGTAGTTCGTTCAGCAGCGTCGGGCCCTGGCGAACTTCGAATCCCCAGACCGGCTGTCGCCCAGCTTGGAGCGCGAACCACTTGTCCGATACGCCCCCCCGCTGCAATGGAACGCAAAAACCACCACCAGGACCGACGAGGCTCATCCAGCCCCCGCTCGCTCCGGTCATCTCCAAGAGTGCATCCAGACCTTCCCCGAGGATGATGGCCCGTTCATCCTCCGGAGTCTGCGGTCCAGATTTCTCCCGAACGCTGGAGGTCATTGGTGGTCCGTTCTTGATTGCCCGTTCCTGTGGACGTGGGGCGTTCTTAGCACAAAGCGGTACGACATTCCGCGATGACAGCGAGCCCAAACCACTTCCGGCCGCACCTGGCCTGATGCGAGCCCTATCTCTGGGGCCTCCTTTTCTCTGGACAACGGAAAATTGCGGCCTATGGTTGACATTTGTAGTTCGTTAAAGGATTCCAGAGGTTTGCACGGATGGCCAACCCACCGGGCCTTCAAACTTCCAGGCAGGACCGGACGGATCAGGCCCATGGGTTCGTGAACGAAGGGCACAAGGCCCTTCGAAATCGGCTAGGATGAACGTATCACTTCGGACTTCGTTCGACCGGGCAATGCAGCCCATAGCCCAAGCACTGCGGTAGGGCAATCAATATTGGCTCCGCATTCGTGCAAATGGTATGCCATAGTTGTTTGGGGATACCGAGGCGTAGCTGGATACACGCACGTAGCCGGCCGGCACCTTGGACCCGTAAAGTAACAGCAGCGGGACTGCATTGTCGGCTGGAGCTATGTCCCTCAGATGCAGCGTTCAGCGAACGAGCAATGAAATAAGGGTTGGCGATGCGGGTTTGGCTGGTTGACGAAAAGAGCGCGGCGGGCACAGGTCCTCTGGAAGCGATCCTCAAGCAGTTGGAGGAGCGCTCCGGTGGACGGTTGCGCCTGCTGGGCTCCTCGTCGTTCCAGCCCGATTTCGCCGAAGCCATGCGTAAGCTCGTCCCTGACCTTCTCGACCTGGTCGTTGTCAATGAACGTGCCTGGCCGGAAGGCACCCACACGCAAGATGTTCTAAGCCTTGGCGTGGGAATGGTTATCATCGCAGGAGTCGAGCGCGTGGAGAGGTATCGTGCCCTGGCCGAGCAGCATCCGATTGGTTTTGTTCCCGTCTCCCCAAGCCCAGACGGGCTTTGGCTGGCGCTGGTCTCGGCGCTCGCTGCCAAGGAACGCGGTACACGTTGGCGGGAACAGATTGCGCATCTCCAGCAGCGGCTGGATGATCGGATCATTATCGAACGTGCAAAGGGCATCCTCGTGCAGCGGCTGAAGATTTCCGAGGAGGAGGCGTATCAACGCCTGCGCGTACTCTCCCGAAGGCAGCGCCGACAAATCCGAGATATCGCGCAATCGTTGCTGGATACGCAGGTGCTTTTTGCGCAGGAGAGCAATGGATTCAGCGGCCATCTAAATACACCCATGACACCAGAAGTGGAGCCCCAAAAATCAAAAGAACAAGGTTAACGAACGTCGATTTGAGATGACGAAAGTCCCAGCTGCGCGACCGCAGCCAGGTTATCAAGTAATTGCGAAGAAATACGGAGACGAAGCCCTTATTTCCTTGACAATGCTCTATTTATCCCCTAAAGTCAGTTCCTTATGCGAGGGTGGGCCCCGTCTGCCTACCTTCCGTCGAAGGGTGGCCTTGCGGCCTGCCCGATCATCCCCCACCGAGTCGGGGAACCTTGGCGCGAGGCCACGTCTGCCTTCGCCTGCCTTCTTCCCAAATTTTCCCGTACCCTCCCCTGGGACTGGAAGGCGCTGCAATCGGGGATCTCCCTACGCACCATTGCTGCTGCGTGTTCGGTGCCGAAAGACCTTCGTGCACTCCTGAAAATCTCTCTGGTGCGTTGCATTCCCCATTCCGAACGGACTCGGCCCGCCGAATGGATTCGTCATGCCGGACCGTGCTGTCCGCTAACAGGCCATCTTCTTTACAATAGATGGGCAGGTGCCCCTGGCCGTAGTCCATGCTCGGCCTGAGCGGCTCCGGAGACAAGAGTGCTCGGCATCTGCTCCAACTACGGTGGATCGTCTCCACTGAATTGCTAGCGAGGCGCCCAGAATGGAACCAGAGGCATGAGGTCAGGATTCAGGAACTAGGGATCAACGGAACTCAGATCTGCAGAAATTGACGGCGTGGAGGTGATCCATCCTGATGGGCCTCGATGAGGGGGGTATGTTGATGTCAGGCAATCGTTTGGCGTTGGTAGCTGATGACCCGCGCCTAGCCAATGCCATTGGGACGTATCTGAAGAAATCTCTGGGGCTCACTCCCTATGGTTGTAAATTCGCGACCATCCGGGAAATCTTGGGACCCGACACGGATGGCGTGCTGGTGCTGGTTGCGGGCTCGCCCGCGGACATCAAGAATGTCGTGCGTTTGGTGCGGGAAATCTCACTTCAGAAATGGCCGCCGGTGATTCTTGTCGTGGCAGCGGATGGCGCTGCACATTCCCAGGAGTTATCCAGCCTGAGCGGTTCGGTCGCCCAGGTCTCGCAGTGGCCCGAAGACGGCTCTCTGCTGGCAGGCCTGGCCAAAGAGAGGCTCGGCCGGGGTCGGAGCTTTGCCGAGAACACCGAAGAGTCGTTGGAAGAGATTATCGGGCGACGACTCCTCTGCTGGACGCCGTCCCTGCTGCCGATGGTCGAGCGCATCGCTCTGGCCGGCTCACACGATGTCACCGTCCTGTTGACGGGAGAGACAGGCACGGGCAAAACCTACCTCGCGCGCCTCATTCATGAATGTTCGCCGCGTAAGGATCACCGCTTTTTGGTCGTGCCTTGCGGCGCCCTGGCTGCCAATCTTGTTGAGAGCGAGTTTTTCGGACACTCGAAGGGCGCTTTCACAGGGGCCGATCGTCCCAAGGTGGGTAAGTTTGCCGCGGCGGGCGATGGCACGCTCCTTCTCGATGAAATCGATGCGCTGGGGCTGGAGCAGCAGGCGAACCTGCTCCGCGTGATCGAGACAGGTGAGTATGAGCCCGTTGGTAGCAATGAGACCCAGGTTTGCACCGCGCGCATCATCGTTGCCAGCAACTGGAACCTGGATGAAGCGGTGGA
>Ga0116221_1002592_pt1 | contig 11771 bp, 7 predicted proteins | sample Sb_taG_5_FD_88965 | JGI IMG/M metagenome (GOLD analysis project Ga0116221, IMG submission 88965) | Peat soil microbial communities from Weissenstadt, Germany - Sb_50d_8_FC metaG | ecosystem: Environmental > Terrestrial > Soil > Wetlands > Peat | place: Germany: Weissenstadt | collected 2010-09-21 | reverse complement strand
TTACTTTGGGATTCTGCATTTATTGTGGGGCGGACCCCCTGGTCCGCGCGGGTCCCCCCGGACCCGCTTTCGGCAATAGAATCAAGATCCGATCGAATGCGAGGAAGGCCGACGAGGGCGTCGGCCGCGGACCCGGGGGTCCGCCCCACAGTCAAATCAAAGTAAGTGCTATTGTGGCGGGCCCGGGCGCCCATCCTGTGATGCCGGCTTCGGTGCGGATGCGCAGCACGACGAGCCGTTCTCCACGCCCAACTCGTGGATGGCGTCGTAGTACGGCGAGCCGGGAGGGTTCTTCAGCCGGTCGGTTTCGATGGCCGTGATTTTGAGCTTTTGCTGGCCGCCGCGGACGGAGCGCCTCCCGTAAGGGGCAGTGCCGCCGTCGATTGGAGCAGTTGTCTTCTGTTCATGTTGCCCCCCTCGACGCGCACCCATACCACGTTTCTCCGCCGCGATACACTTGTGGGAGCATGCCACTTTCCGCGGGTGTGAGACTCGGGCCTTACGAGATCGCGGCCGCCATTGGAGCCGGCGGCATGGGCGAGGTGTATCGCGCCCGCGACACGCGGCTGAACCGCATGGTCGCGATCAAGGTACTTCCGGCGCATCTCTCGTCCGCACCCGACCTGAAGCAGCGGTTCGAGCGCGAGGCCAGGGCCATCTCCGCGCTCAACCACCCGCACATCTGCACGCTCCACGATATCGGCTCGCAGGACGGCGTGGATTTCCTGGTGATGGAGTACCTGGAAGGCGAAACCCTCGCGGACCGGCTGCGGCGAGGCCGCTTGCCGATGGACCAGCTCGCGAAGATCGGCTGCGAAATCTCAAGCGCTCTCGATGCCGCGCACAGCGCTGGCATCGTCCATCGCGACCTCAAGCCGGGCAACGTCATGCTGGTGAAGTCCGGGGCGAAGCTGATGGATTTCGGACTCGCTAAACTCGCGGTGAGGGGCGCCGCGGAAAATGCATCGGCGCCGCTGCTCTCCGCGGCTGTGACCGTGACCCGCCCGGGACCGCAAGCCTCTCCCCTGACCATGGCCGGCTCCCTGTTGGGCACCGTTCAGTACATGTCGCCGGAGCAGGTGGAGGGCCGTGAAGCCGACGCCCGCAGCGACATCTTCGCTCTGGGCGCCGTGTTGTATGAGATGGCCACCGGCCGGCGCGCCTTTGAAGGCAAATCCCAGCTCAGCGTGGCCAGCGCCATCCTGGAAAAGGAGCCCGAGCCGCTGAGCTCCGTCGAGCCGTCGGCGCCGCCCGCTCTGGAGGACATCGTCCGCATCTGCCTGGCGAAAGATCCCGATGAGCGTTACGCCAGCGCGCACGATATCCAGCTTCAGCTTCGGCGAGCCGTGAGGGTTATGCCGGTGCTGAGCCAGGACCGCGGGAAATCGCGGTGGTTGATCTGGGCGGTTGCGGTTCTGCTGCTGGCGGCGGTGGCGCTACTCGCCACCAGCCTTTTGCGACGCCAGGAAAGAACGCTGGTTTCCGCGGAGATTCTGGCGCCGCCGGCAACCACGCTTGACCTGACGGGGGAACAGGCGGCGCCACCCGTTCTTTCACCCGATGGGCGCTTGCTGGTGGTGGGTGCAGCCGGACGTTTGTGGCTGCGCCAGACCGGTGCCGGAACGTACAGCGCGCTGGAGGGCACCAGCGGCGCCGCCTTTCCGTTCTGGTCGCCCGACAGCCTTTCCATCGGCTTCTTCGCCAATGCCAAATTGCAGACGATGGACGTCCGCGGCGGCGCGCCGGTAACCGTGTGCGCCGCGCAAAGCGCGCGGGGCGGCGCATGGGGCCGCGACAACGTGATCGTGTTTGCGCCATCCATTCAGACCCCGCTTTCGAAGGTCCCCGCGGCCGGCGGCACACCGGTAGCGGTCACCTCTTTGAACACCCGGGAACACAGCACGCATCGCTGGCCGTTCTTCCTGCCGGACGGTCAGCACTTCATTTATCTCGCGGCCAACCACAACGACAACAAGGGCGCGGCCAACGGCATCTACCTCGGGTCGGTGGACGGCAAAGAGAACCGCCGCCTCATGCACGCGACTAGCAACGCAATCTACAGCTCGGGTTACCTTCTGTTCGTCCAGGACGGCGAACTGCTGGAACAGCGCTTTGACGCACGCGCGCTGAAACTCGCCGGCGAACCGGTGAGACTGCGGCGCAGAATCTTCTTGGACGGGGGTGTTTGGCGCAACGTGTTGTCGGCATCCGACACGGGCCTGTTACTGTATCTCTCCGGGTCCGCGGATCTGGCCGGCCGGATTCGGTGGGTCAGCGAGACTGGCAAACCACTGGCTACGCTCGACGACGTCGGGGCTCAAAACCCACGCCTGTCGCCGGACGGGAAAAAAATCGCCGTGGAAAAGGGCGATCTGCAGTCCGACATCTGGATTTACGATGTGGCCGGCCCGGTGCGGGTCCGGTTTACGGCAACCGGCCGGAACTTTTCGCCCGTATGGTCGCCGGACGGAAAGCAACTGCTTTTCACGAGTATCGGCGGCAGCGCCACGACGTCGCCGACGGCCAACATGATGATCGGTCCGATCAGCGGCGGTGGGAACGTAACGGCGGTTAACCCGTCCGACGTCTATCAAAACCCCACCGACTGGTCGCGCGACGGCAAGTTCATCCTTTTTCAACAGGGCGATACCGGCGTCAGCGAACTATGGGCCACCGAGGTCCGGGCCGGCAGCACTCCGTTTCCGCTCGTCAAGTCGCTGCATCAGTCACACGATGGCCGCTTTTCGCCCGATGGCAAATGGGTCGCCTTTACTTCCCGTGATACGGGGCAGTTCGAGGTGTACGTAACCCCGTTTCCCGGCCCCGGCCCGAGATTGCAGATCTCCACTGGTGGCGGTAGTGGGCCGCGATGGCGGCAGGACGGGCGCGAGATTTATTTCTACAGGACCGGCGGAGTCATGGCTGTCTCCATCAACACCGCGGGCAGCGAGGCGCGCGTCGGCAATCCACGCAAACTGTTCCAGGCCACGATTGGAACCAACACCTTCAATGCTCCCGCGTATGATGTGACGCCGGATGGGAAGAAGTTCGTCATTTACAGCACCGAGGATTTGAAAGCGAATCAATCGCCACTCAATCTTGTGGTCAACTGGGATGCGCCTCTGAAGCAGTGAGACGGGAGTGGCCAAGCCGCCGTTCCAACCCCGCAACCGCATGCCTGGGCGTGGTGTACCGCACCGCCGCCGCCAGCAGCACCAGGACCACGGTAGCCAACACGCTGCCCTCGGGACCCACGGTGCCGCCCGAGAGCCACGCGGGCCCTGCCGGCGCCCCGGTCAGGAAGTGCGTGGACACCACCGGGCCGCCGCTATTAGGCACCCCATAGAAAAACGTCTCGGCCCAGTCCCAGGTGAGATGGCATCCGATCGCCCACCACAGCGTGCCGCTCCACCAGACGCTGAACGCGAACAGCATTCCCGCCAGCACGGCATTCGCGATCCCGATGATTTCCTCGCCGCGGTTGCCGATGTGGCCCGCCCCGAAAAGCAGTGAGAGCACCACCGCCGCCGGCCAGTATCCGATGCCTTGCGAAAGTGCGAACAATCCGTAGCCGCGCATCAACAGTTCCTCGCCCAGCGCGGTGAACGTGAAGACCGCCATCCAGTAGAGGGCCCACCTCGCGGACGCAACGCCGTGCAGATCCGGCCCGCGCGGATCGAACGCCCGCGTCGCAACCAGCAACCCCATGAGCAGGCTCAACGCCACGAAACCCGCGGCGAGACCCGCCAACAGATTGCGGCCTCGATCGACCGCACCGAGTCCGTAGCTGGTGAACGGCTGGTGATCGAGCCGGGCCATGATCCACGTAGCGGCCAGAACGCCCAGGCTCCAGACTCCAAACGGCGACCGCCGGGCAAAGTATTGCGGGACCATCGCGATCACCGCGCTCAACAGCAGGAAGAGCGTCAAACGCCAGCCGGAGCGCAGCCCGTACGCGCCAATGAAGACCCGCACTACCGGCGGGCGGCTATTTCCCGCTTGCGTGGGATCGGGTTGCATGAAATTACGTTAGCAGCTATGGTGAGGGGATCAAACACGGAGGTCCTATGAGAGCATTCGCCCGCGCCACCCTTTCCGCGCTGGCCCTCGCGGCAATCGCGCAGAGCCAGGTCACCTCGCCCGAGAAGTTCTTCGGGTTCCAACTCGGCAGCGACAAGAAGATGGCCCGCTGGGACAAGATGGTGGAGTATTACCAGCTCCTGGAGAAGGAAAGCGGCGGGCGCCTCAAGGTGGTCAACATGGGGCCCACCACCATGGGGAATCCGTTCCTGATGGTGATCGTCACGTCGCCGGGCAACCTGTCGAAGCTGGAGCGGCTGCGGCAGGTGAACAACCAGATCAGCGACCCGCGCGGGCTCTCCGAAGCGCAGGTGCGCGCCCTGGTGGCCGAAGGCAAAGCCGTAATCTGCCAATCCATGAGCCTGCACGCTACCGAGATCGGTGGCACCCAGATGGCGCCTGAGCTGGCCTACGATCTTCTCGCCCGAAAAGACGAAGAGACCCAGCGCATTCTCGACAACGTGGTCTTCCTCATGGTGCCGTCCTTCAACCCCGATGGCGAGATCATGGTCCACGACTGGTACCAGAAGACCCTGGGCACGGAATACGAGGGCACCAGCCCGCCGTCCTTGTACCACAAGTACGCCGGCCACGACAACAATCGCGACGCCTTCCAGACCAACATGGTGGAGTCGCAGTACATGGCGAAGATCCTGTTCACCGATTGGAAGCCCGAGGCGTATGTCGACCACCACCACATGGGCAGCTACGGTGCGCGCATCTTTCTGCCGCCTTACGCCGAGCCCGTGCGCCCGTTCGCCGATCCGCTGATCTGGCGCGAGCTGAGCTGGTACGGCGCGCACATGGCCTACAAAGAAGAGGAGGCGGGCCTGTCGGGCGTCATCAACGACGCGCAGTACTCCGGGTGGGGCCATTTCGGATTCCATTGGATCACGCCGTTCCACAACATCGCCGGCATGCTCACGGAATCGGCCAGCGCCCGCCTGGCGAGCCCGCTCTACATCCATCCCGACCAATTGCAGGGCGGCGCGCGCAACTTGCCCTCGTACGAAGCGGAGACGATTTTCCCCGACCCCTGGCCGGGCGGCTGGTGGCGCCTGCGCGACGTGGTCGATCGGCAGAAGGTCTCCGCGTGGGCCACGCTCGACCTGGCGGCTCGCAATCGCGAGACCGTGCTGTGGAACGCCTACCTGAAAGGCAAGCGGCAGACCGAGCGCGGCGCGCAGTTCAAGCCCGCGGCCTACGTGATCCCGGTGGCGCAGCATGACAAGCTGACGGCCGTGAAGCTGGTGAACAAGCTGCTGGTGCAGGGCGTCGAGATCCAGCGGGTTTCGAAAACCGTGACCGCGGCGGACGGCATGACGTATCCCGAGGGCTCGTTCGTGGTGTCGATGGCGCAGCCCAAAATGGGGCTCATTCGCTACCTGCTGGGCCGCACGTTCTTCCCCGATAACGACTGGACGCGCAACAAGGACGGCTCCCCGATCCGCCCCTACGACATGGCCACCGATACGATGTACGAGTTCATGGGCGTGCGCGTGGACCCGGTGAACGAGGTCGAGGCCGTGAAAGGCGACCTGGCAAAATTGACGGGCGCCGTGCCCATGGTGGGTAAAGTTGCCGCGGGCGCCGCGGGATACTCGCTCGACGGCCGGCTGAACGACAGCTTCAAGGCGGTGAACCTGCTGCTCGAAAAGGGCGTGAAGGTGCGGCGCGTCGATAAGCCGGACCAGGGCCTGCGAGCCGGCGATTTCATAGTCGGCGCGGGCGCGGACGCGACGCTGGCCGACGTGGCCCGCCAGGCGGGCGTGGATTTCACCGCGCTGCGCGGCGAGATCCGGCAAGGCGCCCACGACGTCCCGAGGCCGCGCGTCGCCATGTACCAGCGCTACGGCGGTGGCAATATCGACGAGGGCTGGACGCGCTGGCTGCTCGAGGATTTCAAGTTTCCCTACACGTCGCTGTTCGATGCGGAAATCAAAAAGGGCAACCTGAACGAGAAGTACGACGCCATCGTCATCCCCGAGGATTCCACCGCCACCATCACCGGTGACCGTCCCGCCCCAGGTGCGGCCACCGGCGGCCGTGGCGGTGGAGGTGGGGGCGGCGGCGGCGAATTCGGCGGGCGCGGTGCGGAGAACTATCCGCCCGAATTCCGCACCGGCATCGGCGCCGATGGAGTCAACGCCCTGAAGGCCTTCGTGCAGAAGGGTGGCACGCTGGTGACCCTGGGCGCCGCCAGCAACTTCGCCATCGAGCGCCTGGGGCTGAGCCTGCGCAACGTCGTCGCCAACAAAACCTCGAAAGAATTCTGGTGCCCCGGCTCCACTCTCAAGGTGAAAGTGGACAACACCAACCCGTGGGCCTACGGAATGCCCGCGGACGCGCTGGCGGTCTTTCTGAGCAACAGCCCGGCGTTCGAGATCACCCCCACCGGCCACAACGAGGATTACGAAGTTGTGGTGCGCTATGCCGATCGCGACCTGCTGCAGAGCGGATGGCTGATCGGCGAGGACAACCTGGCGAAGAAGGCGGCCATGGTCTCGGCGAAGTTGGGCAGCGGCCACGTAGTCCTGATCGGCTTCCGCGCGCAGCATCGCGCGCAGACCCACGGCACCTTCAAGCTGCTGTTCAACGCGCTGCTGCGGTAGGTGGGGCAGGCGCTTTCGCCTGCCAACTCTTTTCAGTGGGGCAGGCTGGCAGCCTGCGGCCGACTGGCAGTCGGCCCCTGCCGGGCTTTTGGTCCGGCTGCCGGTGGTCTGCTGACGGCAAACCAATTCGCCCGCATTGCGAAGCTCGCCGCCTGTTATCGTAGTTACGGAAAACCATCGCGGAAATGCACACCAATCGACACCTTGGGACTTGCACAGGCGTAATCCTGGCAGCCCTCGCGGCAGCCGCTTACTGCCAGCCTCCCAACGCCGCATCGCCGGCTTCCCTGGCGCTGGCACCCGCCCGTATGGCCCGCATCGGCACCGTCGACGAACGCTTTCAGTCGTTCAACATCGAAATGGTCGAGATCATCGGTGGCCGATTCTGGAAGCCCTACAGCAACGAAGTCGACGCTCTTCTCAAAGCACCCCCATCCGCCGGTTCCGTGGGCATGGACCCAGCCCTGTTTCAACAACGGCCGCCCATCGATCTCACCAACACCAGCCTCCGCAAGTTGGCCGCCGCGCTGGCGCCTGCCTATGTCCGGGTCAGCGGCACATGGGCCAACACCACGTACTTTCAGAATGCAGAGAATGCCGCCCCGGCAAATCCGCCTGCGGGCTTCAACGGAGTGTTGACCCGCCGCCAATGGAAGGGCGTGGTGGACTTTTCACGCGCCATCGACGCCCGCATCGTCACTTCCTTTGCCACCAGCGCCGGAACCCGCGATGCCGCCGGCGTCTGGACTCCCGCACAGGCGCGCCAGTTCCTCGCTTACACCACATCCATCGGCGGCAGCATCGCCGCAGCCGAGTACATGAACGAACCCACCTTCGCGGCGCAGGGTGGCGCGCCGCAGGGTTATGACGCCGCGGCTTATGCGCGCGATATCGCCGTCTTCCTCCCCTTCGCCCGGCAGGCTGCTCCCGGCATGGTGATCCTTGGCCCTGGTTCCATCGGCGAGGGAGTCTCGCTTGTGCCCGCGGGTATGGCCAGGGGCCAGCTCAAGACCGAGGATCTGCTCACCGCCGCGGGTCCGGCCTTCGATGCCTTCTCCTACCATTTCTATGGAGCCCTCTCCAAACGGTGTGCGGCCATGGCTCCAGTAGTGGGAACAACCCCTGAAGACGCGCTCTCCGAACAGTGGCTGGCGCGCACCAGCCGCGCCGAGGCGTTCTATGCCGGTCTCCGCGATCGATTCGCTCCCGGCAAACCGCTCTGGGTCACCGAAACCGCCGGCGCAGCCTGCGGCGGTAACCCATGGGGCTCCACGTTTCTCGATAGCTTCCGCTATCTCGATCAGCTTGGACGTCTGGCCCGTAGCGGCGTCCAGGTCATCGCCCACAACACCTTGGCCTCCAGCGACTATGGCTTGCTCGACGAGAATACGCTGACCCCGCGGCCCAATTACTGGTCTGCTCTGCTTTGGCGCAGACTCATGGGTCCGGCCGTGCTCGATCCGGGTCCTTCGCCGGCGGCGGCGTTACATCTCTATGCTCACTGCCTGCGCGGCCACCCCGGGGGCGTAGCGTTGCTGGCGATCAATACGGACCGGGCGGCATCGCAGTCGTTCGAGCTTCCTTCAGAGTCAGCCCGCTACACCCTGACCGCCCGAAATCTGGAAGATACGCGGGTAGATCTGAACGGGAATGAACTCAGACTGGGTGTCAACGATGAGTTGCCGCCGCTTCGAGGCGTGCCCACTCTGTCCGGCCGCCTCACATTCGCGCCCGCCAGCATTACATTCCTGGCGATACCCAATGCCGACAACCGCAGTTGCCGATAGCGCCCGTATCTACGAAGTAATTGATTATCAATTTCTTACAGGCGACCTCGTTTTTGGCGTGGACCTGTGATTTTTCGAGTCACAAAAGAACGAACTTTATTTTTAGGAGACTTTTACTGATTCTAAAGCCACTTACCCGCACCCTTCCGCCGCTTCCAGCCCAGCCGCCGCACATTTGTCTGCTACCTTTAAATCAGGAAAGGAATTGCGCTCACCGGCGCAAACCGGTAGGGAATGGCAGGCGACGCACCGATGCGTCGCCGCTAGGTGGGGCAGGCGGAAGCGCCACCGCTCCGCGGGAAAAAACTAGGAAAACGGTGATAATTCTCACTGCGGAATTCGCGTAACCTACGCGTTTTCAACGTCTGCTCCGAAAAAACGGTGACAATTATCACCGTTTTTGAAGACCGTTTTTGAAGAAAGGTAGGCAAAATGAAACCGATGAACGACAGCACCGAACTCGCTTTCTCTATGGGCAAAGCACCAGTCTTTGGGCGCATCGCCAAAGCCAGCCCGGCGCAAGACCACCGGCCCTCCCCGGCGCAAGACCACCGGCCCCTCCCGGTCCTCTCCGCTGGCGGCATTGACCCATCTTAGATTTTCTCGGCTTTTGACTCTGGTCTCTCCGCGGTTTTCTCCGCGCCTCAGCGTCTCCGCGTCAGAAGTTGACTATAATCAAAGATGTCCCCAAAGTGGTCAAAGGAGTAATTCCCCCCATGCAATCGCGGCGTAATTTCATCGGCAAAGTGGCCTCCGGGCTGGCCGGCACCTTGGCAGCCTCCAGCGCCAACGCCTCGGACAAAGTCCTCGGCGCGAACGAGCGCATCCGCATCGGCATCATCGGACCCGGCGCCCGCGGCACCGAGATCCTCCGCCAGGCCGTCGCCTGTCCCAACACCGATTGCATCGGAGCAGCCGACGTCTACACGCGCCGCCTCGAAGACGTCAAGCGCGTCGCGCCCAACGCCAAGACCTACCTCGACTACCGCCGCCTGCTCGACGACAAGGACATCGATGCCGTCCTCATCGCCACCCCGCAGCACCTGCACGCCGAGTGCTTCACCGCCGCCCTCGATGCCGGCAAGCATGTCTACCAGGAAAAGACCATGGCGTTCTCAGTGGACCACGCCAAGCGCATGCGCGCCGCGTACCAGCACGCCGGCAGAGAGCGCATCGTGCAGATCGGCCACCAGTGGACCTCTTCGGGCCAGCTCCCCGACGCGCTCAGCTTCCTCAAGCCCGAGCTGATGGGCAAGATCACCATGATCCACGGCCACATGTACCGCAATACGCCGCACGGCAAGCCGCAGTGGACCAACCCCATCTATCCCGACATGACGCCCGAAAACATCGTCTGGAAATCCTTCCTCGGCGAGGCGCCGCAGCGGCCATTTGACGCCAACCGCTACGCCAATTGGCGCTTCTTCTGGGACTACTCCGGCGGCAACGTATACGAGAACATGTGCCACCAGCTCTCCTTCTGGTACAAGGCCATGGGCCTCTCAATCCCCAAATCGGTCACTATGACCGGCGGCCTCTACCTCTGGAAGGACGGCCGCGAAGTGCCCGACACCATGAACGTCGCCATGGAGCACGACGAGATGCTCTTCACCTGGGATTCCGGCTTCGGTAACGAGCGCCTCGGCGTCACCGAAGAGGTGCTGGGCGACAACGGCACCATCTCCCACACCATGCAGGGCATCCGCTACACGCCCGAAAAGAAGACCCGCCCCGACGGCAACGAAATGGCCGGCCTCACCCGCGCCGACCCCAAAGCTCACATGCAGAATTTCCTCGACGCCATCCGCGATTCCGGTACCCAGCCCAACTGCCCCTTCGACATCGGATTCCGCGTCTCCATCGCCTGCCGCATGGCCGTCGAAAGCTACCGGCAACAGCGCACCATGCATTGGGACGCCTCCCGCGAAGAGATCGTCTAACGCCCCCCCATGAACTAATCGAACAATGGACTTCGAGTACACGCCGGAACAGATCCAGCTCCGCAAGTCGGTTCGCGAATTCGCCGAAGCGGAAATCGGGCCGCACGTCATGGAGTGGGACGAAGGCCAGATCTTCCCCCTGGAGGTCGTCCGCAAGCTCGGCAAGCTGGGCTACATGGGCGCCATCTTTCCCGAGGAGTTGGGCGGCGCCGGCCTGGGATACATCGAGTATTCCATCGTCATCGAGGAGCTTTCGCGCGTGGATGGCTCGGTGGGCATTATCCTGGCGGCCCACACGTCGCTCTGCTCCAATCACATTTACAAGATGGGCAGCGACGAGCAGCGCCGCCGCTACCTGCCCAAGCTCGCGTCCGGCGAGTGGATCGGCTGCTGGTCGCTCACCGAGCCCGAAGCCGGCTCCGACGCCGCCGGCACCCGCACCAAGGCCGTTCTGCAGGATGGCACGTGGGTGCTCGAGGGCGCCAAGACGTTCACCACCAACGCGCACTATGCCGATGTCTGCGTGGCCATGGCGGTCACCGACCGCGCCGCCGCGCAGCACGGCATCTCGGCCTTCATCGTCGAAAAGACTACGCCCGGATTTCGCCCGGGTAAAAAGGAAAATAAGCTCGGCATGCGCGCCAGCGCCACCGGCGAGGTGATCTTCGAGGGCTGCCGCCTCTGCTCGCAGCAAATGCTGGGCAAGCTGAACGAAGGCTTCGTCGACAGCCTGAAGGTGTTGGACGGCGGCCGCATCTCCATCGCCGCGCTCTCCATCGGGATGGCGCAAGGCGCTTACGACGCCGCGTTGCGCTACTCCAAATTGCGCAAGCAGTTCGGCCGGCCCATCTCCGAGTTCCAGGCGATCCAGCACAAACTGGTCGACATGGCGGTCGACCTGGATGCCGCGCGCCTGCTCAACTATCGCGCGGCCTGGATGCTCGATCATGGCCGGCGCGTCACGCGCGAATCGTCCATGGCCAAGCTGTTCGCCTCCGAAGCCGCGGTGCGCATCGCCAACGAAGCCGTGCAGATTCACGGAGGCTACGGCTTCATCAAAGACTATCCCGTGGAGAAGTTCTACCGCGACGTCAAGCTGTGCACCATCGGCGAGGGCACCAGCGAGATCCAGCGCATGGTGATCGCGCGGCAGCTCCTGAAGACCTGATGAACGAAGTGGCTTCCAGAATTCGTGAAGGCGACGCGCGCTCTCTGGCCCGCACCGCCACGGGCGTGGAGAACCGCGATCCTCAAGCGCTCGAAACGCTGCGCGAGTTGGCCCCGTTCGCCGGCGGTGCGCGCATTATCGGAATCACCGGTCCGCCCGGCGCGGGCAAGAGCACGCTCGTCGA
>Ga0116221_1002587_pt1 | contig 11781 bp, 6 predicted proteins | sample Sb_taG_5_FD_88965 | JGI IMG/M metagenome (GOLD analysis project Ga0116221, IMG submission 88965) | Peat soil microbial communities from Weissenstadt, Germany - Sb_50d_8_FC metaG | ecosystem: Environmental > Terrestrial > Soil > Wetlands > Peat | place: Germany: Weissenstadt | collected 2010-09-21 | reverse complement strand
TGTGTTCATCGTTCCGAGTTGCTCTTGAGTTTGCCACAGAATAAAGGAGAACGACTGTGGTGATCACCGAAGTCCGCATTAAGCTCATGGAAGACCACAACGAGAACGAACGCCTGCAGGCCTTCTGTTCGGTCACCTTCGACAACGCCTTTGTCGTGCGTGATCTGAAGATCATCGAGGGTACCAAGGGCTCGTTCGTAGCCATGCCCAGTCGCAAACTGACCGACCGCTGCATGCAATGTGGCTGCAAGAACCACCTGCGCGCACGCTTTTGCAATCAGTGCGGCAACAAACTGGATGAAGACCGTGCGATTCGCGATGCCGATGGCCGGGCCAAGCTGCATGCCGACATTGCCCATCCGATCAACTCGGCTTGCCGGGAAGTGATCCAGGGCGCTGTCATCAAGGCATATCAAGAAGAGAAAGAACGGTCCAAACAGCCTGGCTACGTCAGCAATTACGACGATTTCGAAGCCGACTATGAGAATACTTACTCACAGGTCATCGGCGAATTGAATGCCGCCAATCGCGGCAACGGCAGCGAGTTTCGCGCTCACGGCGCCCACGGCCCGCGCGGCCGGCACGCGAACGCCCCCGAAACGAGTCGAGCCGACTCGGGCAACGGGTTTGGTGCGGGCATACTCTAAAGCGACGGGTCGGATAGGTCCCATGGGTCCCATGGGACCTATCCTTCATTCCTTATAAAGCGCCTCGAGCTGGGCTGCGTGCTTGCCAAGGACCACGTTACGGCGCAGCTTCAGGCTGACCGTCAACTCCTCGGCCGCGACCGTAAACTGCTGCGGCAATACCAAGAACTTGCGGACTTGCTCCCAGTTCGACATGTCGGCCAGGGCCGCGGCGATGCGCTTGCGCAAGAACGCTTGCACGCCCGGGTCCTTGGCTAACTTCACTTCCGGCTGCCCGTTCACGTTCGTGCCATTTTCCTGCATGGCACGCCGCAAGTTTTCCCACTGCGGAACGATCAAGGCGGTCAAGAAGTTACGCCCTTCCCCATAGATCACCGCCTGGTCGATGCACTGTTCGCCGAGCAAGAGTCCTTCGATCTCGGTCGGAATGACTTTCTTGCCGTTGGAGAGGACCATCAGGTCTTTCTTTCGCCCGGTGATGCTCAGGAAACCTTCGGCATCGATTTCGCCCAGATCACCGGTGTGGAGCCAGCCGTCGGAGATGGCGGCAGTGGTGGCCGACGGATTCTTCCAGTAGCCCTTCATCACGTGCGGGCCACGCGTCAACACTTCGCCGGCGGGGCCGATTGCAATCTCTATCCCGGGAAGCGGCAGTCCGACGGTGCCGAGCTTGTTCCGGCCCATGCGATTGAAGGAAATGACCGGTGAGCTTTCGGTGAGACCATATCCTTGATAGACCGGCAGCCCCGCGGCAACAAAGACCTCGCCGATCGGCTTGGGCAGCGGCGCGCCGCCAGCCGCCAGCCACTTGATCCGCGGGCCAAAAATAGCACGCAGCTTGCGCGCCGTCTCTTCGCGATCGCTTGATTGCACGGCCGCCAGCACCTTCTCGTAGAAGCGTGGCACCGAGGACACATGCGTCGGCTGTGTCTCCGCCAGGTTCAGGATTACGGTCTCCGCGGAATCCGCCAGAGCCAGGGGAACTCCTGCCGCCAGCGTCTGGTAATGGTCGCAGGTTCGGGCGTAGATGTGGCTGAGCGGCAGCCAGTTCAGGAATAGATCATCCGGTAACACCGGGGCCACCTCGAGAGAAGCGGTGGCGTTGCTCACCAGGTTCGCGTGGGTCAGCATGACCCCCTTGGGGTTTCCGGTCGTGCCGGAGGTGTACATGATCGTGGCCAGATGCTCCGGGGCCAGCTCGGCTTCGCGCCGAGCCAGTTCGGGCACGGTGCGTGCGAGAATCTGCCGACCGTGCTGGAGGAACCCTGCCCAGGAAAGCACGTCTGCAGCGGCCGCGGCGTCGCGATCAAAGAGGACGACTCCCTTGAGATTCGGCAACTCCGCACGAAAATGCTGGACCTTTGCGAGCTGGTCGGCATTCGAGACGAAAGCCCAGCGCACGTCGGCATCTTCGAACTGGAAATGGACTTGCCGGGCCGACAGCGGGCAATGCGGTGGAACGTTCACCCCGCCGGCGGTCAGGATGGCCATGTCCGCAACTAGCCATTCCACTCGATTCTCGCCGAGCAGTCCGACCCGGTCGCCCGGCTTGATCCCCGCCTCGACGAGCGCAGCCGCTCCAGCCAGGGCGTCTGCGCGGTACTGCTCCCAACTTATGTCATGGTAAAGTCCATGGCGCTTGTAGCGCAAGGCGGGCCGCGAGCCCAGCCGTTCTGCTTGGCGACGATGCATCTCTGGCAAGTTTCGATAGTTCACGGCAATCCACTCGCTATGCAGGAAACACTCTGAAAATTAAGCTCCTAAGTGAGCAATCTATCTGGAGCATTATCGCTAACCGCGGACCTCAAGGCAAAGGCTAATCCATGCGTTGCCCTCCCGCGGGAAAAATCGAAGTGGCTGCGGTCGGACAGAATGGTGTGACGAATCCCGGACCCTGGTGATTTGTGGGGGGGCGCGAAACGCACGCGGCGGCTGCTGGCTCCCTTCGCAAGGTTGTGTTATAACCCAGGGAGCAAGCGTCGTCCACCTGCGCACGGAGGAGTTATGGATTCCAACGGTGTGCCGCACGACTCGCAGCGTGAAAACTACCTGACGGTACTGCTCTGCCTGGTGATTGGAATTCCCCTCTTCGTCTTTTTCAACCTGATTACCGGCGGGCTATTCATCCTCCTGCTGCTGCTGGCAGGCTGCATCGGCCTTCTGGCGGCCGTGCACTATTTCCTCTGGGGCCGCTCCTTCAACCGTGAAATAGCCGGAGAGCGCGAAGAAGCGGAACTGCGCACCAGCATGGAGGATTGGATCGACGACGATTTGGGAAAATACCGCGGATTGTAGCTCCGCCCAAAAATCATTTCCGTGTGGCGGCGGCCAGCGCGCCGTCGCTATTGACGCCTACCGGCTTTTGCAGAAACTCGGCAAACGCAGTCAAGTTGTTGATCTTGCCCTCAGGGTAGCTTCCAACCACGTCGAATTTGCCATCGCCGGACGGCTTCAAGATGGCGTACAGCGGCAGTTGAACAGTGCCAAAGGTTGTCTTTTGAAGGGCGAAGTTTTCCGCGGCGCTGGTAGTCGGTTGGTAGTGGGGGGGAACGGTGTCAGTGTAAAGCTGCACGCGAGTGTATTGTTCCAGGAGCTGCTTGATCGCCGGCTTTGTGAAAACGGATTCCTCGTTGTACCTACAGTTCGTGCAGGTTATTCCCGTGAAATCTAAAAAAACCAGTTTTCTTTGATCTTTTGCCAACTCCAGTCCCTTTTCCAAATTGCCAATCCAGGTCAGACGCGTTGAGGACGCCGAAGGGGTTGAAGAACCCGACTCACCTGCTGGGTCCGAGAGCAAAAACGAGTTCACCCAGGCAAAGAAGGTTCCGGTCGGCTTCTGTTGCTCGCCGTTGCTCTGCTTGAACAGGCCCGGCATCAGATAAAAGCCGAAGCTCAAGAACAAGAGACTGAACATGAGCCGGGGAACACTGAGATGGGCCACGGGCTCGTGATCATGAGGTAGGCGGTAAACATTCAATAAATAGAGTCCGCATAAAAGAGCGATGGCAACGTACATTCCCAAAGCAAGGTCGTATGTTAGGAAGGCTGGATCTCCGGTCAAACTTAGTTCCCCAGCCCGCAGAAACTTCAACCCAGCGGCTATCTCGAGAAATCCCATCACCACTTTGACGGTGTTCATCCAGGAGCCACTCTTCGGTAGGCTGTGCAAGAGTGACGGGAAGACCGCCAAAAGGAAGAACGGCGAAGCGAAAGTCACCGAATAAACGAAGGCGCCAAGAACGAGCGTGAGCCAGTCGCCGACTGACTGGGCCGAGGAAGCGAGTGCGATGAAGCCGCCATAGAACGGAGCGACGCAAGTAAAACTGATCGTCGTGAATGTCAGGGCCATGAACATCGTACCCACCAGGCCGCCGCGTCCTTCCTGGGCTGAAGTGAAGTTCAGCAGGGCCGTGGGTAGCCGGAGTTCGAACATTCCAAACAGGCTCAACGCAAAAACGATAAAGAGTGCGCCAAGCACGTAATTCGTGAGCCAGTGCTGGCTGAGCGGTTGCAGTATCTTGATCAGCAAAACGCCGCCCAGAGTCAGCGCCACGATAATCGTCCCGCTATAGACGGACGCCATCGCCAGCGTTCGCGCGCGGCCATGGTGCGCTTGCTTCAAGAAGAAACTCACGGTGATCGGAATCATGGGGAACACGCACGGCGTGAGCAGAGAAATGGCTCCCCACCCGATCGCGTGCAACAGGAATGACCATATCCCCATCTGCCCCGATTGGATCGCAGCCGACGCGTCGAAGGCCTGCGCCGGCTTGGGGGAAACCTCACTAGCTCCGTCGCCGGTTTCCACCTTGCGATCGGGCTGCTGGGTTAGGGGCGGCCGGTTTGGAGCAGTTTTGTCCGACGATCCGGAGCCCTTGCCATTGAGCCTTTCTTGCAAGGCGGCCGTCAGAGCGGCGGGAGCTTCGCTGCTGATATCAACGCCAATCTCGAACTCGGCGTCCCCCGGCGTGCAGCGGTTCTCATCGCAAACCTGCATCCGCAATGTGATTGGCAGGCTCTTCAGACCCGGATCTGCATCAGGAAGGATAAGGATATCCTCAGATACCGTGAACTCCCCCCCGTACTCGAAAAGTAGGCCGGAACCTGGATAATTCCTTGGTTCCGGTTCCGATTCGGTCACGGGCGCCAAGGGCTTGAGCCATTTGGCGTCGCCAATTACGATCTGGCTGACCGATTGGGAGGGGTTATCGCTGAGCTTGATGAATGGATACGTGTGGTATCCAGGCTTTGGAACTCCTGTGAGAGTCAACTTGGCGGTCTGGCCGCGGCGCACCTGGGCCGGCTCAATGGCGAATTTGAAATCGATGAGATCGTCGATTTGAGTTTTGTTGACCTGACGCCACGATCCCTTTGCCACAGGATCGTTGCCCGTTGGCTTGGGTGAAACCTTCGGATCTGCCTTGCTGCCCGCGACCAGCGGGTTGTCCGTTCTCTGGTTTTTGTCCGAAAAGGGATCGTCGATTTGCTGGGCTCGGGCGGCGACTCCGGTCGCGCTCAACAGAAGCAAGGCGCAACCCAAGGAAACCCATCGGCTCCTTCGAACACCGGCAATCATGGCGCTCCCCTTCGAGACAAGTGCCACAGACAGGTTTCCCAATGGGATAACTCTTGGCGAGCGGTTCCAGGCCGCCTCGGGTCACCTTCTTACGGAACCGGTCCACCCTTTGCTACGTCAGAGCCCGAAAGGTGGATCACCCCGGCGGCGGCACCGGCGTCGAACTTGAGCGGGATCTCCCAGATGCGGCTCTTCACGCGGCAAAGGGCCTGGCTGCCTTGCCCGCACTCGTAGTACACCAAGGATAGCATTAAACCATTTGCATCATTGATTTTATCGGCCGGAACGGCAACTCGAAATGCGGTTTTCGGCGTATCCAGCTTCCGCGTTTCCGACCAGGCGGTCTTCGCACCCGGCAAAGTTTCCACAACATAGGTCATCTGAGCCTCGGGGTTCAGCTTGAAGCCGGCCGACAAAGTCAGCTCAACTTCCAGAGCGAGTTCGCCGGTTCGTGGTACAGTGGCGACAGGAAGCGTTACTTTGGTCGGGTTTGGAAAGACCGGTGCGGACGCTTCCTGCGCTACTTTCGGCGCCGTCACGCCCTGTAAATCGAGCGTCGAGACAGCCTTCGTTGCCAAATCGACCACGCGGATGCGGTGGTTGTTCGTGTCGGCGACATAGAGCTTCTCGCCCGCAAAACTTAGTCCACCCGGTTCGTTGAGCGGACCGTTGGTCAGCCATCCCTTTTCCTTGCCGCCGAGAAAAGTGACGCACGAGCGATCTGCCGGATCGATGATCTTGATTTTGCTGTTGTATGTGTCGGCTACATAGAGCTTGCCGGCGTGAAAGGCAACGCCGAGCGCGTGCTGCAACCGGACCTTGGGGCCCGTGCCGTCAACATCGCCAAACTCAAAGAGCCCCTCTCCGACCAGCGACGCGACCTCGCCTCGGCCTGATAGCGGCAGTGAGCGGACCGCGCTCACTTCGCTATCCGCAACAAAAAGCCTGGTGCCGTCGCTCGCCAGACCACTGGGTTGAGCGAAGGATGCCGCATCCAAGGAGCCGTCTTTGATATCCTCCCGGCCGTTGCCCGCATAGGGGGCGAGGATGCCCTTGTCGAGATCGAGGGTCCAGATCTGGTGATGGCCTGCCATGGCGATGAACAGCGTGCGGCCATGCAGAAGCAGGTCCCAGGGGCTATTGAGCCCCGTGGTAAGCGCGGGGCCGCCGCGCTCGCGATCTTGCCCCTGTTCGCCCGTTCCTGCGATGGTTTTGACCTTTTGGGTTTTCAGGTCCAGGGCGCGGATCAGGTCATTCTTGCGGTCGGCAACGTAGAGTGTATCGCCATCCAGTGCCATGCCCTGCGGATCATTGAAGCTTGCCTTATCGAACGATCCGTCGGTCTTGCCTGCCAGGCCGCTGCCGGCGCTGGCGATCTTCTTGCCGTTCAGATCCGTAATGACAATACGGTGGTGGGTGCTGTCGGCGATGAACAGGCGCTGGCTGGCTGCATCCGCCAGGATCTTGCCGGGGAAGAAAAGCGGGCTGTCGCCGCGTTCTTTAAACCGCGCCAAATCGAAGCGGAGCGGTTGCTCGTTGAGCGTTTTCTTCCCGCGATGAAGGGTAATGAGCTTGGAGATGACGTTGTCGAGCGGTTCATACAAGCCTTCGCCGGATGCGTAGCCCACGCCCTTGCCCTCGGGGTCGATGACGTGGATTGTTGGCCAGGAATTGACTCTATAGGCCCTCCAGATTTTCATGTCGGCGTCGTTGACGACAGGATGGTTGATTTCATAACGCAAGATGGCCTTGCGAATGCTTTCGGAATTCTTTTCGTTGTCGAACTTGGCAGAATGGACGCCGATGACGACGACTTGATTTGGGTATTTCTTTTCGAGCCTGGCAAGGTCTGGAAGCACGTGGATGCAGTTGATGCAGCATAGGGTCCAGAAATCGAGGATGACAATCTTGCCGCGCAGGTCGCTCAGCCGGATTGGGCCGGCTGTGTTCAGCCAGGCGACGCCGCCGTCCAGCTCAGGTACAACGTAGCGTTTCTCCTTATCGGACTCTTGGGCGTGGGCAAACGAGGCAAGTGGAAAGGCAGCTCTTGAATGGGCCACTTCAGTCTCGCCCGGGTCTTCACGAAGGAACCACCAGGACCAACCATAAATGGCCAATCCGATGAGAAGAGGCAAGCCGAACGCCAGCAAGCGCCGGATGCAGATCATACCATGCCTGCGGTCTGCCAAATGCGGCTGGTCGTCGCTCATCGCCAGTGTTCTCCTTCAAAACGGTGGGAAGCGCGCATGGTTCGAGTGCCCAGACGGCAGGGAGCGCCGCCCTGGCATTGCCCCCTATTCTACGCGGGTCAAGGTCCAGAAGGAACAGAGCACATTCCCCAGCGTACTCCGATGCCAAACGTGGCCCTTGCGGACAGCCCTGCCGCCGTTAGACGGCGGAGCAGCACGGTCGATTCAACTGAGAATTCTTGCGTCAGCGGAGTGCAGGAACTCGCGCTTGACCTAATCGCTTTGACCATCTACCGTTGAGAGCAGTTTCCCCTGCTCTTCCATCATACTTTGTCACCAAGCGGAGCGTAGGAACGCATTTATGACAGCAGCGAACGAGACATCGCCTAACAGCCCGGCTCCCGAGTCCGGCGCATCGACCACCTTGTCCTCTTCTCCAAATCCCGTAGCGGCGCCTCCGGACACCGGCGATGAGCGAGGGATTCCGTTGCCACCCCTGAGCAGCCCGCCTCCCGCCCCGATGACTGCGGAAGAGATGGCTGCCGAGATCAAACGCTTGGATTGGGGCATGATGGTTCTCGCCCTACTGTTGGTGTTCTTGCTCACGTCGTTTGCCATTCGCAACAGTGATTTCTGGCTGCACCTGGCGAGCGGCAGACTCTATGCCCACGGACAGGTGAACTTTGGTCATGATCCGTTCTCGTATACCACTGCCGGCACGTACTGGACGAACCACTCCTGGCTCTTCGACTTGATCGTTTACGGTTTGACCACTCTCCTGGGGGGGCCGGAGTCTGCTGTTGCCGGCACGGTCCTGGTGATCGCCAAGGCCGGGCTTATGACCTTGCTCGCCTGGTTGATGCTCCGGATCCGTCGTTTCGAACAGGGGCTGTGGATCCCGGCGGCCTGCACGGTGGTGGCCTTCCTGGCAATGAGCACACGCCTGCACTTGCAGCCAACGCTCATTTCTTTGATCTTCCTGGGATTGACCCTTTACATTCTGCAGCGCCCCCAGCATCAGGAGCCCGCCAACCTGGGGAAGACTGGGGCCAGGAAATCGCCTCTGGCGTCGTACTGGTTGCTGCCCTTGCTGTTCGTGTTCTGGGTCAATCTGGATAGTTGGTTCGTGCTTGGGCCCGCGACTGTCGCGTTGTACCTGCTGGGCCAGCTGCTTCAACAAGTCCTCGACCCGGTGCGCACCGGCATCGATGCGCCTGAACCGAAGCAGCTACGAACGCTGGCCCTGGTCCTCGTCGTGGGCTCGGCGGCCTGCTTGTTGAATCCCCATCACTACCATGCTTTTGAGCTGCCCTCGTCACTCGCGCTGGGTTTGGGAGAAGTTATCGAAGGGGATGCGCTTCTCCGGCGAGCCTATACCACGCCGTTCCAGGCCGAGTATTTCCAGTCGGCGGTCAACCCGGTCGGGCTGGCTTACTACGTGTTGGTAGCGGCAGGGCTCCTCTCGTTCATGCTGAGTTTCTCGACCAGTCGGCGCTTCTGGAGGCTGCTGATCTGGATCGCCTTTTTCCTCCTGAGCGCTTATCAGGTTCGGAATATGCTGTACTTCGCTGTGGTTGCCGCCCCCATCACCGCGCTCAATTTTCAAGACTTCGCGAGAGCGCGCTTCGGGACCGTGCCCCACTTGACCCGGGGGTGGAAGTGGTGGTCTCTGGGGGGGCGCGTTGCAACCCTCGCGCTGGGCGTGCTCCTGCTGGCCCTGGTGTGGCCCGGTTGGGTGCATGGCGATTGGGTGCATGGACGTCTTACGGACGTGTATCAGCCCTTTCGTGTTTCCTGGAGCATAGACGGCAACCATTCCGCGGCCCAGGCTGCCCAGCAGCTCAAGGCCTGGCGCGCGGAGGGCCTCTTGCAGCCGGACGAGCAGGGCTTCATTTGCAACCCGGAGCTCGTGAACTATTTCGCCTGGTATTGCGCGGGCGATGAGGGAAAACCGGAGGAAAAAGGGTTCTTCGATATCCGTTTTCAGGCGTTCACTCCCGCCTTGGTCAGCCACTTCATGGACGTCCGCAAGTACGCTCGGGACCTGGCGGAGGCGCGCCTCAAACAGTCGGGCTTACCCTCGCAGGACGAGTGGCAGGAACTCTTTCGCAAGCGGCACATCAACCATGTTGTCGTAAGCCGAGGCGATCCTTATTTCACCTGGTTGCGCGCCTGGCTGCAGCAAGACTGGCATCAGTGGACCCTTGTGTACATGGATGGGCGCACCAGCATCTACTGCTGGACAGATCCGCGGCGTGGCGCAGGAGCGGCGACGGCTCGGATCAAGCAGATCGACCTCGCGCCGCTGGCCTTCGGCCCGCAAGCGGAACGCGCGCCCCCCGACGGAGCGCCCCGGCCGCCGGAGGCGCGTGAACTGTGGAAGCTTTATCTCTATGGCGTGGCGCCGTCGCCCTTGGCCGAGGCACGCGCTTACGAATACCTGGAGTACCGCGAACTCATCCAGGGGCAGTGGCCGCTTGCCTATCGCTTCGGCTCGACCCTTGCCACCCGCGCAGATCTGGCCATTCTGTCGGGCATCAGTCCGGCCACATACACTGTCCTGGCGCCTGCAGGCCTCATGGCGCTCAACATCCCTGGCGTCCTGATGCGCGGCATCGACCCGGGCCCGCCGGGGGCTCCGGTGCTGGCCGTGCGCTCATCCCGTCAGGCCATTGCGAGCAACCCGGACGATCCGCAGTGCTACATGACCTTGGCGAAATCCTACCAGATGCTGTGGAAATCCATGGAGGATGTTTGGAGTCCGAGCGCCCCGAATCAAATGTCAATTAGACAAACTCTGCGCCAAATCGAGATGGTTAGCGCCCTCGAACATGCGCTGTTGCTGCGGCCCGACGATGCCGATGCTCACCGCAGGCTTGCCGATCTCTATAGTGCGATTGGCTATCTGGACCTGTCGCTCGAACACAGGCATGAATACGTTAGTGCACTCGAAGCTGCCGTAGCCGGCCTGGAGAGTGAGCAGAACGACAGGCAGATAGAAAAGGTGCAATCGGAAAGCAAAGAGCTTCAGGAACACGACACGCAACTCAAACGCCGGCAAGACGAGTTTAATGTGCGGGCCAGCGATCAACCTCTCATCAACCAGGTGCAGACGGCGATGCAGCTTGGGTTGGGGAAAAAGGCGCTCGAACTGCTTGTTCAGGCGGACGCATCGCAAATGGGCGTTGCGGAATCCCGTGCAAAGCTGGAATTGCTGCTCGCCATGGGGCAGATTGACCAGGTGCACAGCGAGCTTGCCGAAATTGAGGGGGACGACAAGGCGAAGGCCTTTGTGGACTATGTCCGCTTCAAGATCTTCCTGGAGTCAGCCGCCGGCAATTATCGCGAAGCCACTCAGTATCTCGATGAGGTAATCCGAAAGACCAAAAAAGACAGCATCGAGTCGGCCATGATGTTCACACAGGCGCGGTTTTTTCAAAGGCCCACGCCCAGGGATTTGTACAGCGCTTTCAACATCTTTGATGCAGCGCGCCGACTCCCCGATCTTCTGGTGCTGCGCGGCTTGCTGGCAATGGAAGAAGGAGACTGCGCACTCGCCGCCGATGCTTTCAAGCAAGCTCTGGCAGGCATGAGCGAGGGGCAGGCTGATCCAGATGGCTTCAGGATTAGTCGCCATTACCTGGAGCTAATCGAAAAGGCATCCGCCAAGAAATGAACGGCAAGGGCCGGCTGGTCAGAACGGCTGCTGTATGCCGAACCAGAATTGCCAGGGCGTGTTGTCATTGATGGTCTTGGCGACGTCGAAGCGAAGCGTCATCCGCTCGATGACGCTGAGCCAGGCCACGTCCAGGCGCAACCCTACTCCCAGGGCGTGCGCGACGCCTCCCAGGGAGTGGCCGCCCAGGTAGGCGTCGCCCACATCGTAGAACGGTGCGAGGTAGATGTTGCGTATGCCCGCCACGTGATCGCAGCAATCCCACTCGACGCGGCGGACCACCGGCACGCGCCATTCCAGGCTGCCGATCCAGACCGCGCTGCCCTGCCGCTGGCTGGGATCGAAGCCTCGGAAAAGCTCACCGCCGCCCAGGGGATAAAACTCTCCATTCTTGGGCAAGGCAGCCGCGCCATAGATGCGCGCAGCCAGGCGCGTCTGCGCGAGCGGACCGAGCCAGTCCGGCAGACTCTTTACCATCGAAAACTGACCATCCACGCGGTTGAACGGCTCGCTGTCACCCAGAATCTCCACTCCCGTGGTATACGTCGCGTCGAAGCGGAAGCCGCCTTCGGGGTCCCAGTACGGAGTCAGGTAGTCGAGATGATAATGGATTCCGAAGCCGGTCTGGTCATTGAAGCGGTTCGCTCCTGGAATCGTCTCGCGCGGCACGGGTAAATTGTGATCCAGGATCAT
>Ga0116221_1002584_pt1 | contig 11783 bp, 12 predicted proteins | sample Sb_taG_5_FD_88965 | JGI IMG/M metagenome (GOLD analysis project Ga0116221, IMG submission 88965) | Peat soil microbial communities from Weissenstadt, Germany - Sb_50d_8_FC metaG | ecosystem: Environmental > Terrestrial > Soil > Wetlands > Peat | place: Germany: Weissenstadt | collected 2010-09-21 | reverse complement strand
TCACCAGCCAGGCGATTCAGCTCGGCCTGTTGCCGCGGTTCGAGATCCGCCACACCTCGGCGCAGCAGGCCGGCCAGATCTACATGCCGCGGGTCAATACACTGCTGCTGGTCGGCGTGCTTTTGCTGGTCGCATTGTTTCGCTCTTCGAGCGCGCTCGCGTCGGCCTATGGCATTGCCGTCACCGGCACCATGGTCGTCACCTGCATGATGGCCTTCATCGTCATCTGGAGGATGTGGCGCTGGTCGGCGCTCGCCGCCGCGGCGTTGATTGTGCCGTTTCTGGTCATCGATCTGACTTTCCTCTCAGCCAATATGCTGAAGGTCGTGCAGGGCGGCTGGGTGCCTTTGGCGCTTGGCGGGCTGGTCATGATGGTGATGTATACTTGGCGGCGCGGCACCAAAATCCTCTTCGACAAGACCCGCCGGCTCGAGACCCCGCTCGACGATCTGGTCCGCATGCTGGAGCGAAAGCCGCCGCAGCGCGTTCCCGGTACGGCGGTGTTTCTTACCAGCGATCCGAAGAGCGCCCCCACGGCGCTGCTGCACAGCCTCAAGCACTACAAGGTGCTGCATGAGAAGAACGTCATTCTCAGCGTCGAGACGACGCACACGCCGCGCGTCGAGAGCGCTAAGCGCGTGCACATCGAACCGGTCGGCACGACGTTCACGCGCGTGCTGCTGCGCTTCGGCTATATGGAGACGCCGAACATTCCGCGAGCGCTCGCGATCGCGCGCAAGCTTGGCTGGCAGTTCGACATCATGTCGACGTCGTTCTTTCTATCGCGCCGCGCGCTGCGGCCTGCGCCACATTCGGGGATGCCGCGCTGGCAGGACCGTTTGTTCATCACGCTTGCCCGCTCGGCCAACGACGCAACAGACTATTTCCAGATACCGACAGACCGGGTGGTTGAAGTCGGCACACAGGTCACCGTCTGAGCCCTTCACGTTCACCTCGACAGTACATAGGGTGGGCACTGCGCGCCGTGATGTAGCGTTGGATGGGCAAAATCGTTCGCGCATATGGCCAACGCGGCGATGACGGAACAAACGAATCTACCGATCGCAAGGAGGCGAACGATGCCGGACCAATCCCCCAACGTGCGCGATCTGACGCCGGAAGAGGTCGCCCGCGGACTGCAAGAGGGCCGCATGGTACTGGTCGACGTGCGCGAGCCGAATGAGACGGCGGTCGAGCGCTTCCCGGACGCCGTTCTCGTGCCGCTGTCGGCATTCGATCCGGCCGCTATTCCCGAGCCGGACGGTCGTGAAGTGGTGTTCGCCTGCCGCTCCGGACGCCGCTCGGTGACTGCTTCGCTGGCGGCACAGGAGCAGGGCTTGGCTTACGACGCGCATCTCGCCGGCGGAATATTGGCCTGGAAGGCCGCCGGGCTGCCGACCGAGACGTGATGGACCGCGGTAGAGTGACTAAGCCGACCATGCTGTCGCGCATTATTGCGCCCGTTGTCGCGATGGCGAGCGCAATCGCTTTTTTGATCCCGGCATCGGCGGCGCCGAAGCAGCGTGTCGTCAACTTCTATAACTGGTCGGATTATGTCGACCCGACCGCGTTCGACGATTTTACCAGAGCAACCGGCATCGTCATCCGCTACGACACCTTCGATTCCAACGATACGCTGGAGGCGAAGCTCTTGGCGGGCAAGTCGGGATACGACGTCGTCGTGCCGACCGCCTATTTCCTCGCGCGCCAGATCGCCGCCGGCATTTTTCAAGAGCTCGACAAATCGAAGCTGCCAAATCTTGCCAATGCCTGGCCGGAAATCGCGAAACAGCTCGCCGGCTACGACCCCGGTAACCGCTATGCGGTCAACTACATGTGGGGCACGACCGGCATCGGATACAACGTGAAGAAGGCGCGGGAAATTCTTGGGCCGGGCATGGCAATCGATTCCTGGGACTACGTTTTCAATCCGGACAAGATTGCGAAGTTCAAGGATTGCGGCATTCATTTGCTCGATTCATCCGACGACATCATGTCGGCCGGCCTGCACTATCTCCACCTCGATCCCAACACCAGCGATCCCGGCGATCTGCAGAAGGTCACCGATCTTCTTCTGCGGATCCGGCCTTATGTGCGAAAATTTCATTCGTCGGAATATCTCAACGCGCTTGCCACCGGCGAGATCTGCTTCGTCGTCGGCTTTTCCGGCGACGTCAAGCAGGCGCAGAAGCGCGCGGCGGAGGCCAAAGGCGGCATCGAGCTCGGCTATTCGATCCCGAAGGAGGGCGCGCAATTGTGGTTCGACAATCTCGCCATCCCGAAGGACGCGCCGCACCCGGCCGAGGCGCATGAGCTCATCAATTATCTGCTCAAGCCCGAGGTCGCGGCGAAGAACACCAACTACGTATGGTACGCCAACGGCGATCTGCCGAGCAATTTCATCGACAAGTCGATCCTGGACGATAAGGCGATCTATCCGGATGCCGCGACGATGGCGAATTTTTACACCATCATCGCCCACGAGCCAAAAACGCAGCGGCTGATCAACCGGCTGTGGACGCGGATCAAGACCGGCGAATAACGTCTCACCGCCAGCGCCGGTGCAGCCAGAGCCATTGCTCGGGATATTGGCGGATCCAGCCTTCGATCACCGCCGTGATCGCCTGCGTGGTGCCTTTGACGTCAACGCGGCCGTCGGCGTCGCGCACCAGTTCGACCGGATCGGAGACCTCGCCCCAAAAACTGTTGCCGTCTTCCTTGCGCACGACGCGCATGCCGTAGATCGGCAGTTCGGTTTGCCGCGCCAGCATCGCGATCAGCGGATTGGCGAGACATGGCCGCCCGAAAAAAATCACCTCGACGCCCCGGGTAAAGTGCTGGTCGGCGAGCATGCCGACATGGATGCCGGATTGCAGCAGCCGCGCGAGCTTCACCGGAGCGTCGAGGCCGGTCGGGATCAATTCGCCCATCAGCGGTTCGCGCAGCTTGACAATGACTTTGTCGATGGCGGCGATATTCGGCCGCCGGTAGAGCACGGCGGATTTGGCTCCGATCAGTTTGGCGCCGACGCCTGGAAGCTCCCAATTGGCGAGATGGGCGGCAAAGCCGATCGTCGCTTTGCCGCTCTTCATGAGCCGGTCGTAGCGTTCCTTCGATTCCAGGGGATAGGTGATGACGTCGGGCGTAGGCTGGCCGAGACCCTCGACGCAGAATTCGTCGAGATGTGCGAACTCAATGGCGATCCGGCCGAGATTGTCCCAGACGCCGCCGAGGATTTTCTCGATCTCGGCATCGGATTTTTCGGGAAACGCGGCGCGCAATTGCTCGCGGCCGATGCGGTGCTCCTTAAACAGCGGGCCAATTTTGCGCATAAACGCGCCGGCAAAGTCCGCCATGCGCCTGCGATCGATGTGCTTGATCGCGCTGAGGAGGCCGACCGTGAGCGAACCGGCAGTCGCGTCGAGAACAGCCTTGAAGGGCCGGGGCATCAGAACATGACGATGATCTTGCCGAACACCTGGCGGCTTTCGAGCCGCTCTAGGCCGCGCTCGAACTCGGCGAGCGGCACTTCGGTGTCGATCACCGGGGTAAGACCGGACGCCATCTTGGCGAGGCTGTCGCGGATGTTGCGGAGCGAGCAGCCGAACGAGCCGAAGATGCGATATTGCTGCAGATAGAGCTGGAACAGATTCATCGTGATCGACTGTCCGGAAGTCGAGCCGCAAGTGACAAGCCGCCCGACGCGTTTGAGACAAAGCAGCGAGCCGTTGAAGGTGTCGGGGCCGACATGCTCGAAGGCGACGTCGACGCCCTTCTTGGCCGTCAGCTTGCGCACGATGCTCTCGAACCGCTCGGTGCGGTAATTGATGACGTGATCGGCGCCGAGCGCCTTGGCCTTCGCCGCCTTGGCGTCGTCGCCGACCGTGGTGATGACGGTGGCGCCGATCGCCTTCGCCATTTTAATGGCGGTCGTGCCGATGCCGGAGCCGCCGGCCTGCACCAGGATGGTTTCGCCGGGCTCAAGCTTGGCATTGTCGAACAGCATGTGCTGCACGGTACCGAACGCGACCGGCGCACAGGCGGCGTCGCGGAAGCTGACGCCGGCCGGTATCTGGACAACGAGCCGTGCCGGCATATTGACCAGATCGCGGGCAAAGCCGTCGACGTGAAAACCCATGATGCTGCCGACGTTCTCGCAGAGGTTGTCGCGGCCCTGGCGGCAGGCTTTGCAGGCGCCGCAGGTGAGCGCGCCATAGGCGACGACGCGATCGCCGGGCTTCAGCGCGGTCACGCCAGGTCCGACGGCGGCGATTTCACCGGCGGCCTCGACCCCGACGATCAGCGGCAGCTTGCGCTTGGCGAACGCCATGCCGCGCCAGCCCCAGACATCGATATGATTTAGGCCGATCGCCTTTATGCCGATCTGAACCTCGCCGGAGGACGGTGCCGGCGGCGCGCCGATATCGAGGAGCTCGATCTTGCGGTCGCCGACCAGCGTCAGTGCGCGCATGGTGCGCGCGGGGGCCGCGTCCGTCTGCGCGCCGCTTGGCGCCGTCTCGGCAAGGCCGGTCACGCCGGCTCCCGCGTCAGCACGAGACAGACGTTCTGGCCGCCGAAGCCGAACGAATTGGAGATGGCGCGATTGACGCGCGCGTCGCGCGCCACGTTGGGCACTACGTCGAGCGGGATCCCCGGATCGGGAACGCTGTGGTTGATCGTCGGCGGGATGCGCTGATGCTGTAGCGTCAGCGCGGTGAACACCGCTTCCACCGCGCCGGCGGCGGTCAAAGTGTGGCCGATCATCGATTTGTTGGATGAGATAGGAATGCTGCGAATATGCTCGCCGAAAACGGCCGAGACGCCGAGATGCTCCATTTTGTCGTTCTCGGGCGTCGATGTGCCGTGCGCGTTGATGTAATCGACGTCTTGCGGGCCGATGCCGGCGTCGGCGAGCGCATTGCGCATGCAGGCAATGATCGGCTTGCCGTCCGGGCTCGATCGGGTGCGATGGAACGAGTCGGATCTCTCGCCGCAGCCTTCGAGGATGCCCAGCACTTTGGCGCCGCGCGCAATCGCATGATCGTAATCTTCGAGCACCAGCGCGCCGGCGCCTTCGGCAAGCACGAAACCGTCGCGGTTCTTCGAGAATGGCTTTGAGGCCTGCGCCGGCGGATCGTTCTGCGTCGACAGCGCGGAGAGGAGCGAAAATCGCACCAACGATTCCGGTGTCAGCGAACCGTCGGCGCCGACCGCGAGCACGGCCTGGCATTCGCCGCGGCGGATCGCCTCGACTCCGAGCTGGATGGCGGTGCCGCCGGAGGCGCAGGCCGTGGTGAGCGAAATCGGCGATCCCTCGGTGCCGAAATGGGTGGCGAGATGCTCGCCGATGATGCCGTATTTCAACGTTTCGTAGATCGGCGCAAATTGCGGCTCGCGCGCCACGCGCATGAGATCGGAATACTGGGCATCCTTGTCGGGCGCCGCCTTTTCCGCCATCTCGATGCGGTAATGCCATTCGATTTCGAGCGGCGGCAAAGCGAGAAACAGCGGCCCGGGGAAATGGCCTTTCGTGCCGATACCGGCTTGCGCGATTGCTTCCTCGCAGGCGAGCAGTGCGATGCGCTCGGACAGCTCCGCCGGGGGCATGTAGTCTTTGTAGACGTCATCCACGGTGCCGGCGATGGTGGTGCGCAGGCTATCGAGGGGAAATCGCGAGATGCGGCGGATGCCGGACTGGCCGGCCGTCAATTTCGCCCAATTGTCGGTCTTGCCGACGCCGAGTGAGGTGACGACGCCCATGCCGGTTATCGCGATCATCGGACGGCCAGCTTTGTCGCGCCTCGCGCTTGCCGTTGGACGCGTCGACGTTGTCATGACCCTCTCCTTCAACCAACCCGTTCGAGCAGCGCGAGCCCTTCGCCGCGCCAATTGCCCACACTGGTGACCACGACTTGGCAAAGGCCGGGCGGACTTTCGCCGGTATCTCCGCTTCCTGTCGGGGCAAACAGCTTGCCGTGCTCAATCACCGCGCAGCCGATGCCCAGATTCGCCGTGAACTGGGTATCGACCCCATGCCCGATATACGTACCGGTATTGCGTACGGGAAGACCAATCTCCTTGAGAACATGAAGCTCGGCGGACGTTGCCGGCTCCAGGCCGGCGGCGCCGGAAATAACGGCGGCATGCGCACGGTCCAGCTGGGGCGTGATGGCGGCCCACTGCCGGCGCAACGCGGCCTCGGCTTCGCCCGTCTGTCGCCTATTGCGGTCCGATAAAACCGGTGAAATTCGCGCCCGTGGCCGCGCACCGCGGGCTTTCGCGTGGTCGCTGCTTTCGAGCACGAGGAACGCGCCCATGGTCGCAAACGCGATACCGCCCTGCGGCCCGCGATCCCAGACCGGAGCGAATTTGCCCTTCAACACGACGCTGCCGAGCTCGAAGGCGAGCAGGACGTCCCAGCGCGTGCCGTGGTAGGCGCCGCCGACGAGCGTCAGCTCGCTCTGTCCGGCGGCAATGCGCGCCTGCGCGACGCGCACGGCATCGACGCCGGCAGACTCCTCGCCCATGAAAGTGCGCGAAGAGCCGACGACGCCGTGCACCAGCGAGATATTGCCGGCCAGGAGATTTGGCAGTTGCGCCAGAAACAGGGTCGGACGCAGATCGCTCATCAGCCGTTCGTTGAGAAATGCGCCCGGCTGCTTGACCTTGCGCACGCCGGCCATGATCGCGGTATCGACGGCGATGTCGCGCTCGCCGCCGCCGGCGGCGACGATCATGTCGGTATGGTCGAGCAGACCCGCGTTGCCGGCGATGCCGGCGTCGGTGAGCGCCATGCCGGCCGAATAAACGCCGACGCGCTGCCAGGTTTCCATCTGGCGCTGATCGCTTTTTTTCGGAATCTGCTTGTCGAAGCTCATCGGCGCGAGCTGATGCACGATGTAGGGCGCGAAGCTCTTGTCGTCGTAGGGCGGCGGATCGCCGCGCTCGAGATGACCCCAAGCCGATTCCAGTCCCTCGCCCAGACAGGTGAGAAGACCGACGCCGGTGATCCACACCTCGCGGCGTTCGGTCACTTCACGAACTCCTTGGCAGGGAAATTGATGCGCTCCGCCCAATCCCACAGGCCGGCGCGAAGCTCCGGGCTCGGATAGGGGATAATGCGATAGGTGAGCGTGGCGTCGCACACGGCTGCGCCCTTGCACCAACCCTTGGCTTCGCCGATCGCGTAGCCTGAACCTTCGTGCACGACGCGGCCTTCGAATTCGAGCTGGTCGCCCGGAAACACGGCGCTGCGAATCTTGGCTTCTTTCACTCCGGCGAGCGCGGGCAAGCCGGTGAAGCCCGTCAGCGCACTCACGAGCCATCCCGTCGTCTGTGCCATGCATTCGATCAGCAGCACGCCCGGCATCAGCGGATAGCCGGGGAAGTGACCCTCGAACACTGTGCTTTCCATGGGCACGGTGCAGACTGATCGGGCCACGCGTTCGGCGACATCGACATCGACGAAGCGGTCGATCATCTGAAAATATTCAAGACGCATGTGCGGCGCCTCAGGCGCCCTTGGCAGCGATCAGCTCGTCGATTCGCTCGCACAGGTTCTTCAGCACGAAGTACTGATCGGTGGTCGCCTTGCCGTCATTGACTTCCTGCGTCCATTGCTCGAGCGGCAGCTTGATGCCGAACGCCTTGTCGATGGCGAAGGCGATGTCGAGGAAGTCGAGACTGTCGATCTCAAGATCGTTGATCGCGTGACTTTCCGGCTTGATGTTTTCACGCGGAATATCGCAAGTTTCCGCAATGATTTCAGCCACTTTATCGAACGTAGTGGACATCGGGCATGCTCTTTTGGTCAGCAGGAATGAGCGCCGGCCCAGCCCGGCGCGAGCAAGCCCGGGTCGCTACGGGCCCCTCAATTGTGAGTGCCCCGTATAGCGAAGGATGCCGCCAAGTTCAACGGCGGCAGGCTGAGGAAAACGCGCCGGCAGATTGCTGCCGGATAGGCCGATTTGGCTCTGCTGCCAATACCTTACCGACACCGAGGCGGCCGGCTGGCGGACACCGCCTCGCTTGATCGGGCGGGCCTTATTACCTAAGGAACCCGCGAGAGGGTCCGCCATGCCGGAAGCGCTCGTGCGCAAGCGTTGCTTCGTGCAGATGACCGGCTACGAGCCGGTCGGAGCGGAACATCAGCATCGCCGTTTCGTCCGCGAAATGGCGCGGTTTCAGAACGCCTGGAACGTGCAAGGCAAGGTTTCGCCGCCGAAACTATCCGCCGACGGCTCGGCGGCGAACTGGACGATAGAAACCTGGGGCCCGAACTGGCGCGTCATTACGGACTTTCACTATTTCCGCTGGGACGATTTCGTCGCCGCCGACATGGCGATGAGCGATTGGTGGCGGTTTGCGTTCGGCATCGCCGCCCTGTTCGAATTCATACTGACCGGCACGGTGATCAGATATTTCATCACGGCGTGGCGCTATGGCGGATTTTTTCTGTATCCGCTGGTCTTCATCTTCGGCATGGCCTGGCTGGCGATTTCGGCGACGCGATACGCGGTAATCCATCTCGGCCTGCCGCATCATATGTTGCTTGCGCCTATCCTATGGCTCGCGATTTTCGTGGCGCTGCGCTGGACGTTCGGCCGGATAGTCTACATCGGCTATGCACTCGATGACTGGTACTTCGCCCGCGATCTTGTCCATCGCGCGCGGCCGCAGGTCGATGCGCGGCTCGACCATCTCGCGCATGAGCTGGTGCGGCTTGCCCGCGAGACCGACGCCGATGAGATTATTGTCGACGGTCACAGCCTTGGCGCGCCGCTGTCGCTTGTGGTGGTCGATCGCGCGTTGCAGCTCGATCCGCAACTCGGCCGCGGCGGCAAACCGTTGCATCTCGTTTCCAGCGGATCGTCGCTCCTCAAGGTCGCGCTGCATCCGGCGGCCGGCTGGCTGCGCGAAGCGGTGCGCCGGGTGGCGAATGCGCCGGCCGTCTATTGGGTCGAGTATCAGGCGCTCGTCGACGTCATCAATGTGTACAAGGTCGATCCGGTCGTCGCCTTGGGCTTGCCGCCGGCCGGCAAGCCGATCGTCAAAATCATCCGCATTCGGCTTATGGTGGAGGAGCACACTTACCGGCGCTTCCATCTCAATTTCCTGCGCATCCATCGCCAGGCGGTGATGGGCAATGAGCGCCGCTATTTCTATGACTATTACATGATGTGCTGCGGCCCGATCCCGCTGGCCGACCGGGTCGAGCATCCCGATCGAGCGGTCGCGGCTTTTGCCGCCGACGGTGCATTGATCGATGGCGCCTCCGCCGCTGCAGCAGCGCCTGCGGCGAGGGAGGCGGGCCCGTGACGGCGACGTTGTCGAAGATCATCTGGCTGGCATTCGGCGTGCTCTGGTACGTATTGCGGCTGCATCCGGAACGCCGCTCGCGCCAGACGCCGGTGCGCTACTCGGCGCGCGGCGCCCGCGAATTCGTGCTGCTCGGCGCTTCGCTCGCCGGGCTGGGCATTGTGCCCTGCATCTATCTTGCGGTCCATTTTCCGCGATTTGCCGATTATCCCGTCGTTCCGGTATTGAGCTACCTGGGCATCGTCGTTGACTTGGCCTGCCTCTGGCTCTTCCACCGCACGCATCGCGATCTCGGACACAATTGGTCGGTCAGTCTCGACCTCCGGGAACGCCACACACTTGTCACAACCGGCGTTTACGCGATGGTCCGGCATCCGATGTATTCAGGCTTTTGGCTGATGGCGCTGGCTCAAGTCCTGCTGTTGCCTAATTGGGTTGCAGGGCCGGCCGGCCTGATCGGCTTTGGCATCCTCTTTTTTGGGCGCGTGCGGCGCGAGGAGGAGATGATGATCGCAGCCTTCGGCGACGAGTACCGGTCTTACATGCGGCGCACGGCTCGGATCATCCCGGGAATCTACTGAGCATCCTGGGCCATGAACGCGTTGCATTTTTGCTACAGGTAGGCGCAGCTTTGCAACGCAATGAGCAATCAGGGGGAAATTACGGCCGTCAAATCTGGCGGTACGGTTTGAATTGCTTAGAATGCGAAAAGCAGGTCAAAGCCTTGGGGTCGGGCATCTAATCGCGAGCCGTGAGGGGTTCATGAGAGCTTGGTTTCGGATTACCGCCGTCGGGGTGGTGGCAGCAGTGATGATGCTTGCGCTTGGATCGAGTCCGAGTATGGCGCAGTCGCGCGCGCACGTTTACCTGCTGCGCGGGCTGCTGAACATCTTCTCGCTCGGCATGGACACGCTGGCCGCGGAACTCAATAAACGCGGTGTCTACGCGACGGTGCATAACCACACCGAGTGGCAAGGGCTCGCCAACCAGGCGGCCGCTAATTACAAGGCCGGCAAGGAAGGCCCGATCATCATCATCGGTCATTCATTGGGCGCGGATGCGGCGATGGAAATGGCCAATTATCTGGGTGCGAGGGGTGTCCCGGTGGCGCTGGTGGTGCCCTTTGACGGCACCCAATCGCTATCGGCGGGGAAAAATGTCCAACGCGTACTTAACCTGACGCAGCGGGATTACGCCTATATGCGGCGCGGAGCCGGCTTTCAAGGAACGCTCACCAATGTCGACGTCAGGTCCGATCCGAACATCGATCACCTCAACATCGACAAGTCGCCGCGCCTGCACGGCCGGGTGATCAGCGAAGTTCTCGCCGTCGTCGGTGGACACCGCATGGCTGCGCCAGATGCCCCGAAGCCGGCATCGGTCCGCGCCCCGGCGGCGAGCGGCGAGACCGACGGCGCCAAAGCATCCCCGTCGGGCGAGGGCAGCGCCAAGCCCGAGGCAACGCCGGCCGCGCCGGCCGCGCCCACGGCACCCGCAGCGCCCGCGACGCCGGCCAAATCCGGCGATGGGGCGATGAATTCGACGGCGCCAATGCGGCCGGTGGCTGACAGCGGCACGCCGATCATCGCCCTTCCCGAGACACGCGGTGCACCCGCAAGCTCCGCCGCGCCGGCAACGCCGCCGCGCAAGCCAATCGTGGCAGCACCGCATCCCGTCACGGCGTCGCAAATAGCCGAGTGAAGGCTCGTTCGCGCCGCGCTACGACAAGCGGCTGACCCGTCGCTCATTTCCGGTGCGGTACCGGCACCTCGATCGGCGCACAATTAGCGCGGCCTTGCAGCACGCAGTCCTGGTCTTTCTCCATCTCGGCGATGGTGTCGGCGATCCAGACTCCGACACCGACTAACAGCGCGACGATCGCGATCGCGATCACGTTCATCAGCATGCGCTGCCGATAGTCGATGACTTCGTCTTCCTGTTCGTATTGAGCGAGATCGCTTTCGGGCTTGATTGCAGGATCGGTGGGCGCGGTTGTCGCGCCGGGAAGCGGCGGCTGACCACGGCGGCGACGTTGCCGAAAGCGCAGCACCCGCCCGGTTTCGTCCGCTTCTTTCGGCTCTGGTCGCTCGTATACCACCTGCGGACCGCTACGGATCGATTCCAGGATACACGATAATCGCGGCCGCGTTGTGCCGTTTCCCCGCCATTCCAAAGCGCCTCGAAGTGAATTAGATTCTCTGCGATGAGCATACGACACTATGCCCGCGCGATGGTGGCGCTCGCCGCCGCCTATGCGCTCGCATTGCAGGCCGTGTTCCTCGCCATCGGCGGTCCGATTGCCGGCGCCACCGAGTTTGCCGCGCTGCCGATCTGCTCGAGCCTCGGCGCGGGCCACTCCACGCCCGCCGACGGCGGCCACGATTGTCTCGGCGCCTGCCTTGCCGGCTACAGTTGCGGCAGCGCGGCGGCGCCTGCGCCCGCTCCGGGCGTCGCCTATTGGCCGG
>Ga0116221_1002579_pt1 | contig 11794 bp, 10 predicted proteins | sample Sb_taG_5_FD_88965 | JGI IMG/M metagenome (GOLD analysis project Ga0116221, IMG submission 88965) | Peat soil microbial communities from Weissenstadt, Germany - Sb_50d_8_FC metaG | ecosystem: Environmental > Terrestrial > Soil > Wetlands > Peat | place: Germany: Weissenstadt | collected 2010-09-21 | reverse complement strand
GTGACGGCAACGGTCGGGCCGGTGGAGGTCAAGCCGGCGGCGACGCTCGCCTGCCCGCTCGTGTCGGCGCTCGACCAATGGATCGCCGCTTCGGTGCAGCCGGCGGCGCTGCGCTGGTTCCGCCAGCCGGTCGTCGAGATCAAACAAATCTCCGCCTATTCCTGCCGAGGCATGAACGGCGATTCGAGCGCGCATATTTCCGAGCATGCGTTCGGCAACGCGCTCGACATCGCCGAATTCACGCTCGCCGACGGCCACAGGATCAGCGTGCAATACGGCTGGCGCGGCTCGCCGGAGGAGCAGGGTTTCCTGCATGACGTGCAGCTGGCGGCTTGCGAGGAATTCACTACGGTGCTCGCGCCCGGCGCCAACGTCTATCACTACAATCACATCCACGTCGATCTGATGCGGCGCGCGAGCGGCCGCCGTATCTGCCAGCCGGCGGCGATCCCCGGAGAAGTCGTGGCCGAGCGTGCGCGCGGGCGTTACGCCGCCCAGCATAACGGCGAGCCCGCCACCACCGGCTCGATCGGCAAATCAAAACCGGAGCGGGGCGCGCTCAGCTATTCCGGCGAAGACGACGACAGTCTGCCGCTCGCGGTGCCGGGCGAGGATTGATCAAAGCCGTCATTCCGGATTGCCGCAAGGCGACAAGTCCGGAATCCATATTCACGGATCGCGGTTATGGATTCCGGGCTCCTCGCTTCGCTCGGCCCCGGAATGACACGAGGGCGTTACTTCCGCGGCCAGACGCCGATGTCCTCGAGTTCCTTCATCGCCTTGTCGGTGAACTCGGCCTTCGGGCCGTCGCCGCCGATGACGAACATGAGGATCGCGTCCTCACCATTGGCGGCCGCCTTGACGTTCTCGAAACGGCGGATGGCGCCCGGCGGAAAGGAGATGACGTCGAGCGGATTGAGATCGACGGATTCGACCTGGCCCTTTTCGTTCTCCCACGAGCAGCGCCAGACGCCGGTCATGGGAATGAAGGTCTCGTTGGTGTCGTGATTGTGCATCATCGGGCCTTTGCCCGGCTTGGCGCGGCAATAACCGAGGTTGAAGCCTTCGGAGATCGGAATGGCCGCGAGCCGCGAGGCGTCGTCGCCGACCGGCGAGGTGACCGCGCCGCCTTCGTCGTGCGGCGGCTGAAAGCCGATGACGTTGTAAAGCGTGCGTTCGCAATGCGGGGATTTGCTGTCGGGAAGCCCGCCGTCGGAGCCTTTGAGATCCTTGAAGCGCGCGACGCGTTTGAGCATATCGGCGCGCGAAATGCCGAATTTCGGCAGCGTTTCCATGTCGTCTCCTCCGTTTTTCTTCTGCCGATTTTCCGTTTCCCGAACGAAGCTGTCAATGCGCGCCGGCGCGTCAGTTCTGCCTGGTCTGCATGTGCGCCAGCAGCGCCGCGGTCGGCCAGCAATCGACTTTGAGCCCGTTGCGCTTCTGGTAATCGCCGAGCGCGGCGCGCGTCTTCATTCCGGCCTTGCCGTCGATCCTGTCGTGGTAATAGCCGCGCGCCGTGAGAATCTCCTGCATGCGATCGAGATCGCGGCTGGGAAGCTGCGCAACCTTGCCCCAAGGCGTCTCGAACGGCTGTGGATCGGCGATGCGGTCGCTCAAATGCCCGACAAAGAGCACGTAGAGGTCGGAAAAATTGTATTCCTTGATGGCGAAATAGTTCCTGGTTGCGAGAAACGACGGTCCGTAGAGCCCGGCGGGTTGCAATAAAGAGGCCGGTACGGCGCGCGCGGCGGGCGAGAAGGCGCGGCCATAGGCCGGCGCAAAGCCCTCCTTGAGCCATTCGCCGATTGGGCGGGTGTTTTCGGGTATGCCGATCGTGCAGTCGACGTTGCCCGGCGGGTGCACCTCATAGGCCCAGCGCAGATCGCGTTGCCAGCCCTTGTCGAGGAGCTGCTTGGCCGTCGAGGCGAGGGCATTCGGCACCGAGTTCCAGATATCGCGGCGGCCGTCGCCGTCGAAATCGACGGCGTATTTGTAGAAGTCCGAGGGCAGGAACTGGGTCAGTCCCATGGCGCCGGCCCAGGAGCTTTTCATGTCGGCGAGTTTGACATAGCCCTCTTCCAGCATTTTCAGCGCCAGCAGCAGCTCCTCGCGAAATTTCTCCTTGCGCTTGCCGAGATAGGCCTGCGTCGCCAAAACGCGAATGGCGTTGTGGGTGTCGCGCGCGCGGCCGTAATCGGTCTCGCGGCCGAAAATCGCGAGCAGCAGAGGCGGCGGAACGCCGAATTGGCGCTCGATCGCCGCAAGCTGGGGCTGATACTGATTCAGGAGCTTGCGGCCTTGCGCCGCCAGGACCTCGATCGTCGTTTCTTTCAGATACTCCGCCGGCGTCTGCACGAATTCCGGCTGACCCGGCGCGGCCTGTTCCGGCCGGCCGGGAATAACAAGCTCGGGCAACGACAGATCGGGCTCAAGCCCGCGGGTCGCGGCGTCGAATGTGGCGCGCGACACGCCGAGTTCATGCGCCTGCGGCCACAAGGATTGCAGCCAGGCCTGGAAGGCTGCGTCGGCGGTGTGAGCGCTTTGCGCGCCGGCGAGTGCGACCAGCAAGGCGCCGCAAAAAAAGTACGGGGCGAATTTCATCGCCCCGTAATGTCAGCGTGGAGACGGGAATGCAATCCACTACGACGCTTTGGCCTGCGGCCGCGGCGGCGGCGCCGTTTTCTGAAAGCTCGGCCGCGCGGCCAGGCGATCGAAATAGGCGGAAAGCGACTTCGCCGCTGCGATCGCGCTGCCGGACTCAGGAAAATTCTTCAGATAGGCCAGGATCGGCATCACATTGATGTCGGCAAATGTAAAGCTGTCGCCGGCGAGGAAGCCGCCCTTGGCGACGGCGCGATCGAGAAGCTCGATCTCCTGCCTGACGGCGGGCACCACCGCATCGATCACCTTGCGATCGGGCGAACCGTCGCTGGTTTTCGGGAAGATGTAGTTGAGCAGGTAGGTGCGGACCAGGGTCCCGTCGATTTTGGTATTGACCAGCGAAACCCATTGCTCGGTGAGCGCGGCGTGACGCGGGTCGGTCGGTATCAATTTCGGACCGGGGAAGCTGAGATCGAGATAGGTCGCGATGGCCTTGGACTCGCACAATTCGAAATCGCCGTGGCGCATCACCGGAACCTTGCCGAAGGGATGAATTGCGCTGACATCCGGCGAATGCGGCGGCGACTGCTTGAGCGCGTAGGGGATCGCCTTTTCCTCGCAGACCATGCGGGCGACCCGCGTATAAGTCGACGGCGCCGGACCGATGATTTCAACGCTTGCCATGTTCGCAATTCCCCCTTTTGTCGACCGCCGGCGCCGACTTGCGCGCAAAGTGCATCGTGGCCGATATTAGTTTACCGAAAGGTTAAGTGTATTGGGTTGGCCAAGCCTGTCAAGCGACCGCCGGGCGGGATCTAGCGCACCGCCACGATGAACAGGCGAGGGAATTTCAGCAGCACCTTGCCGTCGGCGCGCGGCTTGTAGGCGGCGGCGATTTTTTCCGCATAAGCGGCGAGAAATCGCTCGCGCGCGGCGGCGTCGAGCAGCGACAGATAGGGTTGCAGCGAGGAGCCCTTGAACCATTCGACGATGGCCTGCGGCGTCGCCATGACGTGATTATAGACGCTGTGCCAGATGTCGATCTGCGCGCAAGCGGGCTTAAGCAGGTCGTAATACGCATCCGGCGACAGCAAATCGGCGCGGGGAACGGCCGGCTGCAAGGCCTTCGCCCACGGCCCGCTCGCGGCCACCTCGCGCTGAAGCGCATTGGCCGGCTCGCTCGTGTTGTCGGGCATCTGCACCGCCAGCACGCCGCCCGAAGGCAGCGCTTCCAGTAGCCGGCGCAGCACGCGCGGATGATCGGGCACCCATTGAAAGGCGGCATTGGCGAACAGGAGATCGGTACGGGCTTCCGGCGTCCAGGCGGCGATATCGGCTTCGGCGAACCTGCATTTCGGCAGCCGCTCGCGCGCCTTGCGCAGCATGTCGGGCGAGGAATCGAGCCCGACGATCTCGGCTTGCGGAAAACGCTCGATCAGAAGCTCGGTCGAGTTGCCCGGCCCGCAGCCGAGATCGACGACGAGCCGCGGCCGCTGCAACGGCACCTGCGCCAGAAGATCGCGCGGCGGCCGGGTGCGCTCATCCTCGAACTTCAGATATTGCCGGGCGCTCCAGTCTTCCATCGCGGGCGTTCCGCTTCCGAGCGTTCGACAACTCACTCCGCGGGGGAAGGCGAAACGCCCGCGGCTGAAGAGGCGGCCGCCCTTTTCGAGCGATCGACCGCGAGCAGCATATAGACCGCCGGCACCACGAACAGCGTGAACAGCGTGCCGATGGAGAGACCCGAGGCGATCACGAGACCCATCTGAAAGCGCGACACGGCGCCGGCGCCGGCGGCGGTGATCAGCGGCGCCACGCCGAGCACCATGGCCGCCGTGGTCATCAGAATCGGGCGCAACCTTATTCCGGCGGCGAGCTCAATCGCCTCGCGCTTCGACTTGCCCTCGGCCTGCAGATCGTTGGCGAACTGCACGATGAGGATGCCATGCTTGCTGATCAGGCCCATCAGCGTCACCAATCCCACCTCGGTATAGATGTTCAGCGATGCGCCGGCGATGCCGATGCTGACGAAGATCAGCGCGCCGGCAATCGACATCGGCACCGACACGAGGATGATAACCGGGTCGCGGAAGCTTTCGAACAGGGCGGCCAGCGCCAGGAAAATGATGATCAGCGCGAAGCCGAAGGTGGTGACGAAGCCGCTCGTCTCCTGGACGTATTGCCGGCTCAAGCCGCCGTAATCGATCGAATAGTCGCGCGGCAGGCTCTGCGCCGCCAAATTCTGCAAATAGGCGAGCGCGTCGCCTTGCGACACGCCCGGCATGGCGACGCCCTGGATGGTGGCGCTGTTGAGCTGCTGAAAGTGGTTGAGCGATTCCGGAACGGTCTTGGTATCGACGGTGGCGATGGTGGACAAGGGAACGAGCGTGCCGTCGGCGGTGCGAATGTGGTAATCGAGCAATTGCCGCGCATTGAGGCGGAAGCGCTGCTGCACCTGTGGGATCACCTTGTATGAGCGCCCGCTCATGCTGAAGTAGTTGACGTAGCCGCCGCCGAGCATCGATGCGAGCGCGCCGCCGACGTCGCTCATCTTCAGCCCGAGCTGCGCGGTCTTGTCGCGGTCGATGATCACATTGGACTGCGGATTGTCGATCTTGAGGTCGCAATCGAGAAAGATGAAATTTCCGCTTTTCTGCGCTTGCTGCAGGAATTTTTGCGCGATGTCGTACAGGCGCTCGAAGGATTCGGTCGTGCCGATCACGAACTGAACGGGCAGTCCAATGCTTCCCGGTAGCGGCGGCGGCTGGAAGGCAACCACGCGCACGCCCGGAATCTTGCTCAGCTCCTGCTGCACCACCGGCTGAAGATTATTGGTGGTCCTTTTGCGCTTGTCCCACGGCTTCATCACCATGCCGGAGATCGACTGGCCGGGCACGTCGATCTGGAAGACGTGCTCGGTTTCCGGATACTGCAGGAATATCTTATAGACCTCATGCGAATAGAGCTGCCGCTGCTTGAGTGTGGCATTGGGCGCGGCGATGGACTGGGTGATGATGACGCCCTGATCCTCCTGCGGCGCCAGCTCGGTGTGGGCGGTGATGAACAGGAAATAGATGCTGCTCAGCACGACAAGCGCGAAGACGACGGTGACCGGCAGATAGTTCAGGCTGCGATGCAGCCGCCGCTCGTAGGCCGCGCGCAGCCGCACGAAGCCGCGGTCGATGTAATAGGTGAACTTTTCCTCCCAGCCGCGATGGTCAGGATCGGGAGCCTTCAACAGCCGCGAGCACAACATCGGCGACAGCGTCAGCGCAACCACGCCCGATACCGTCACGGCGCCGACCAGCGCGAAGGCGAATTCCGCGAACAGCGCGCCGGTCAGGCCGCTTTGGAAGCCGATCGGCACGTAAACCGCGCCGAGCACCACGGTCATGGCGATGATCGGGCCGCCGAGCTCGCGCGCGGCGGCGACCGCGGCTGCAATGGGCGCCACGCCCTCTTCGAGGTGGCGGCTGACGTTTTCCACCACGATGATGGCGTCGTCGACGACCAGGCCGATGGCGAGAACGAGCGCCAGGAGCGTGAGCAGGTTGATGGAGTAGCCCAGCGCCAAAAGAATAACCAGCGTGCCGACGAGCGACAGCGGGATGGCGACGGTCGGAATGAGCGACGAGCGCACCGAGCCGAGAAACAAAAATACCACGAGCGTGACGATGACCAGCGCCTCGACGAGACTGAGCACGACCTCGTAGATCGCGGCATTCACGAATTCGGTGGAGTCGTACACGATCTCGCCGTTGAGCCCGCGTGGCAGTTGCGCCTGGATGTCCGGCCAGACCCGATGGACGCCGCGCACCACCTCGAGAAGATTGGCGGCGGGCGCAACCTGCACGCCGATATACACCGCCTGCTTGCCGTCAAAACCGACTTCGGATTCATAGTCTTCAGCGCCGAGCGTAACGTTGGCGACATCCTGGAGACGCACCACTGCACCGTTGCTCTGCTTGATGACCAAGTTGCGGAATTCGTTGGCGGTATGCAGGCCGGTCGAGGCGGTGAGATTGACCTGCACCATCTGGCCTTTGGTGTTACCGATGCCGGAAATGTAATCGTTGGCGGTGAGCGCCTGGCTGACGTCGGTCGCCGTCAGCCCATAGGCCGCGAGCTTTTGCGGATCGAGCCAGGCGCGCAGCGCGAACACCTTTTGCCCGAGCAGCTCCGCGGTCTGCACGCCGGGCACGGTCTGCAGCTTCGGCTGCACGACGCGCGTGAGGTAGTCGGTGATCTGGTTCGGCGCCAGCGTGTCGCTGTTGAAGCCGAGATACATCGCGTCGATGGTTTGCCCGATCTTGACTGTGAGCACCGGCTGCTGCGTGCCGGTCGGCAGCTGGTTGAGCACCGAATTGATCTTGGTGTTGATCTCGGTCAGCGCTTTGTCGGCGTCGTAGTTGAGCCGCAAATAGATCGTGATCGTCGAGGTGCTGCTCTGGCTGGTCGACGTCATGTAGTCGATGCCGTAGGCCTGGGCGGTGGCGATTTCGAGCGGCGTGGTGATGAAGCCGGCGACCACGTCCGGATCGGCGCCGTAATAGGTCGTGGTGACGGTCACCACCGCATTCTCGGTGCGCGGATATTGCAGCACCGGCAGCGCGTAATAGGCGCGCACGCCGAGCACCAGGATCAACAGGCTGATGACCGAAGCGAGCACCGGCCGGCGAATGAAGATATCGGTGAATTTCATGGTAGCGCCGCCCTACCGGTCGATCGGAACCGGCGCCGCATCGGCCGTCGGCGTCACCGAGTTGTCGATCAACACGACCGAGCCATTGTGCAGCTTGATCTGGCCGGCGGTGACGACCATGTCGCCCTCGTCCACGCCCTTGAGCACGGCGACCTGATCGCCGCGGGTCGGGCCGACGGTGACGAAGGTCTGCCGCGCAATCAGTTGCCGCTTGCCGTCGGCATCGTTGCCCTTGCCGTCGACGATCACATAGACCGTGTCGCCGTACGGATTATAGGTGATCGCCGTCTGCGGCAGCGTGATGTAATTGTGCGGCGCGCCGGTGGCGATGTCGATGGTCGCGTACATTCCCGGCAGCAGCTTGTGGTCGGGATTTTTCAGCGTCGCGCGGACCTGCACGTTGCGGCTGCCGGTGTCGACCTTGGGATTGATCGCCGAAATCTCGCCGCTGAAGGTCTGGTCCTTGAAGGCGTCGATCTTCACGGTGACCGGCTGGCCGAGGCGAACCTGGCTAACCGATTGCTGCGGCACGAAGAAATCGGCGAAAATCGGATCGAGCGCCTGGAGAGTTACGATGACCGTCCCCGGGCCGAGATATTGGCCGAGATCGACGGCGCGGATGCCCAGATGGCCGGCAAACGGCGCGCGCAGCAATTTCTTGTCGATGATGGCTTGCTGCTGCGCTACTTGCGCCTGGGCATTCTTCAGGTTGGCCGCGTCCGTATCCAGCGTCGCCTGGCTGACCGCCTGCATCTTGAATTGCTTCTGGTCGCGGTCGTAAGTCAGGTCGCTCAGCTCCGCCATCGCCTCGAGCGAATGAAGTCTGGCGACGTCGTCGGCGGTGCGAAGCTTCAACAGCGCCGCGCCTTCCTCGACGTCGTCACCGGAATTGAACGAGATCGACTCGACGACGCCGGAGACCTCCAGCGACAGATCGGCGCCCTTGACCGCGCGCAACGCGCCGACCGCCTCGATCCACGGCTGCCATTCGCTGTAGCCCGCCTTGGCGGCCGAGATGGTCTGCGGTGGATTGCTCGCCGCGGTAATGAATTTCTTGATCATGATCCCTTTGAAGACCTGGAATCCGAAGATCAGGCCGAACACGACGGCGACCGCGGCGAGCATGATCACCATACGTTTGGTCATTGACTGGATTCCGGCCTGGTGGGCAGCGGCATGTCGCTCGCGGCCTGGACGATTTGCGGCTCGGGACTGTAGGGATCGGGCAGCACGTCGGACCGGTTCCACCAGCCGCCGCCCAACGCCGCGAACAATGCGGCGGTGTCCGCATAGCGCGCGGCCTGTGCCTGCACCAGCGCCAGCAGCGCCTGCTGATAGCTGCGTTCGGCATTGAGCAGAATGATGTAGGTGATGGCGCCGAGGCGGTATTGGCCGCGCGTCAGATCGAACGTCTCGGATGCCGCGCGCACGGCGCGCTGCTGCGCTTTCAGCGTCGCGGCGTCGAATTGCAGGGCGCGGAGCGCATCGGCGACGTTCTGAAAGGCGGTAAGCACGGCGTTGTGATATTGCGCGTCGGCCTGCTCATAGGCGGCTCTCGCCGCGCGCTCCTGATGCATCAGCGCAAATCCGTGAAAGATCGGCTGGGTGACGCCGCCGGCAACGCTCCAGATCGCAGTCGCCGGCGTGAACAACGTCTCCGGCGTCAACGCGGCGCTGCCATAGGACGCAGTGAGACTGAATTGCGGCAACCTGTTGGCTACGGCGACGCCGATCTGGGCGCTGGCCTGATGCAGTTGCGACTGCGCGGCGCGAACGTCGGGCCGCTGTTCGACGAGTTGCGTCGGCAGGCTCACCGGCAGAGCGGTGGGAAGATGAAACGACGCCAGCGTCAGATGGTCGCGGCGCTTTTCGTTCGGGAAGTGGCCGATCAACGCCAGCAGCACGTGGTGCTGCTGCTCCAGCTGCTTTTTCAAGGTCGGCAAAGTGGCTTGCGTCGTCGCCACTTCCGAATCCTGCGTCAGCACGTCGGCGCGGGTGGCGGCGCCGGCTTCGAATTGATGGCGCACGACCTCGAGCTGGTCGCTCTCCGCCTTGATGATTTCCTCGGTCGCCTCGATCTGGCCGCGCAGGGAAGCTTCCTGAACCGCCGCCGTCACCACATTGGCGGTCAGCGTCAGATAGGTCGCTTCGAGCGCGAAGTGCTGATTTTCGGCAAGCGCCGCATTCGCCTCGATCAGCCGCCGCTGGCCGCCGAACACATCGGGCGTGTAGGAAACGGTGACGCTGGCCTGATAGAGATTGAAGATCTGCGAGGGACCGGTCAGGCCGAACTCCGCCGGCGAAAACGCCTGGCGCGTGGCGGAGGCGGCGGCGTCCACGCTCGGCAACAGCTTGCCGCCCGACGCGTACAGATTCTCCTTAGCTTGCCAGAGCGCCGCCTGCGCGGCCTGCAGGTTCGGATTGGCCCGGAGCGCTTCGGCAATCAACGCATCGATCTCCTTGGAATGGAAAACCTTCCACCACTCGCCGGGAATATCACGGCCAACGACGAACTTTTGCGCCGCGCCGCCTCGCACATCGGCCGCGGCGGTAGTCGCGGGAGGCGTCTCGGGAGTGTAGCCGGCGACCGGAGGCGCCGGCGGCGGGGCAAAGTCCGGACCCACGGCGCACGCCGTTAATAATGACAGCGACGACGCAAGCCCGGCGACCTGCGGCCCGAAAACGCCGAATCGAGCCAAATATTTGGCCCAACGCGCGCCGGCCTGCCGGCCATGGCGCAACCGCAACTGCCCCACCCAGATCACCAACTTGTCCACCCTTAACAAAGGCAGACTAGTTATTTACTATCCGGTTAGTCAATAATGGGACTTCTTCTCTCTGAGGGAATTCGAGGTCGCACATGACCGACGTGATGGGTGGCCACACGGAAACCCGGCGCCGCCGCAAGGCCGAGCGTCCGCAGGAAATCCTCGAAGCCGCATTCGCCGAATTCTCGCGCAATGGCTACGCGACGACCACGCTCGATCAGATCGCCGAGCGCGCCGGCGTGACCAAGGGCACGATCTACGTCTATTTCGACAACAAGGAGCACCTGTTCATTTCGATGGTGCGCGAGCTGATGAAAGTGACGCTCGACGCCGTCCAGGACATGTTCGAACGCCACGAGGGCTCGAGCGCCGATCTGCTGCGCGAACAGTTCAGTTTCATCTACCGCAACGTCGTCGAAGATCGGCGTCGGCGCGAGGTAGTGCGCATGCTGATCGCTGAAGCGCCGCGTTTCCCGGCGCTAGCCGACCGCTATCACGAGGAGATCCATCGCCCGTGCATGGAACTGCTCAAGCAGGCGATCGAGCGCGGCATGGATCGCGGCGAAATCCGGCGCTCGGCCGTGACCGAATGCCCGCTGGTCATCATCGCGCCGATCGCGCTTGTCGACGTGTGGATGATGATGTTCGACGACCGCCATCCGCTCGACTTGAAGACCTATTTCGACGCCCACCTCGATCTGGTGCTCAAAGGCTTGCTGGCAAAATCCTGATTGGCCCCCGTCATTGCGAGGAGCGGAGCGACGAAACAATCCAGCGCCTCGGCGCCTCCCTGGATTGTTTCGCGGAGCTTGTCATCGGGCCGGCCACTTCGGGCCAGACCCCGTTGGCTCGCAATGACACGAAATCTGATCGGATTCCGACCTAGTATTGTTCCATTTCGGACTTATATTTGTGGTCTTAGTCGGCGACGCCGCGCGCCGGTCAAGAGGGCCGTACAATGAGCGAATTTGACTATAATGCCGCAGCCGAGTTGTTCCCCGCCCGCCGGCGGGTGCCTAAGCGGCAGCCGATCGGCTATCGGCGCTTTGCGCAGGCGGCCCAGGCCATTCGTTTTGCCGTAGAAGAGGTCGCGCCCGAACTTCTTGTCGGCGCCTGTCTTGAAGTGGACGAGCGAAGATACGGCAGCGACGACATCCGTCGATTGTACGAGAGCAGCAACTATCCCCTAGCCCGTCGCGCCAGCGGGCGATGACCAGGAAATGACCGAGAAGACCGTCGAGCTCGATCAGCATCGCGGGATGGCCGCCCAGAAGGCCACCGGCCTGCGGCGACTTCTGGCCGACGTGGAAGCCAACGAAAAGCAGTTACGGCTTCGACAGGACGAATTGGAAGCGCATCTGATGGCGGCGCCGGCGGCGAGCTGGCAAGAGGCCGCCGAGAAAGCGCGTTACCTGCTCAATCTCTTTGCCGCAACATTGGTCTCCCAGGATCCGCGGAAGCAGCGGCTGATCGCCGCCGTTATCGCCGACTTCAAGCGGCTTTCAGGTGAAAGCTGAAGTTTGTTCCAATAGAGCCTGTTCACCCACAACGAGAGCGAGGACACCGTGGCAAAAGGTCAGTTGCGAAGCAACCGCGAGAAGAAAAAGCCGAAAGCCGACAAGAACAAGAAGAAGGAAGCTCCGCCCCCTTCGCCTTACGAGTCGCGGTTCGGCGGAAATACGGTCCAAGGCGGCGGCAAGAAGTTTTCCTGACCGCCCGCTCC
>Ga0116221_1002577_pt1 | contig 11795 bp, 13 predicted proteins | sample Sb_taG_5_FD_88965 | JGI IMG/M metagenome (GOLD analysis project Ga0116221, IMG submission 88965) | Peat soil microbial communities from Weissenstadt, Germany - Sb_50d_8_FC metaG | ecosystem: Environmental > Terrestrial > Soil > Wetlands > Peat | place: Germany: Weissenstadt | collected 2010-09-21 | reverse complement strand
ATCCATGATGGCCAGGAGCTCGAACGCTCCATCAATGGGCCGGATACAGAAGCGCAAGACCGACTTTCTCCAAATCATCACTTTCGGCTTGCAACGCGCGGCCGGTCCATACAGATGGGCCAAGAGCGTCATTTCGCACTGTAGAAAAACAGCGAGCTTTTCGCCGTCAGCCGCGACTGAGGTACGGCGTCATCGGCCACTCCGGTTTGGCGTTCGCGGCAGCCTTTGGAGCCAGCGTTACGAGTTTTCCGCCGCGGTTCTGCGTAACACCACACTTGACTTTGTCGTTCTGACCCTTCGCGTTGAACTGGATGCCGGCACCGATGCTGACATTGTCGGTAATATTTGTCGTGCGGATAGCGTCAGCCAGCGCGTTGGGATTGGTCGAGCCGGCGCGCTTGTATGCGTCGGCGGCGACCAACAGCGCCTCGAATGTAAAGACATGGTTGGCGTTCAGATTGACTCCCGGATAGGCCTTTGCCAATTCAGCTTCGAGCACCGGGGTCAGCCTCTTGTTGGGGTCCTGCCAAGGATTGAGACCCATTGGACCGTCGGACAGCTTGCCCAGGATCTTGAGATATTGGTCCTCGTACCAGCCCGGTCCCATGCTCAGAATTCCTTGCGGCGTCCAACGCTGCTTGACCAGTTCCCGCGTTATCAAAATCGCGTCATTGAGACGGCTGGTGACGAGCATGGCGTCGGCATTGATCGCTTTGACCTTCGCCACCTCGACGGAAAGGTCGCGCGCTACTGGATCGTAAGTGATCTCCTCGACGATCGTGTAGGGCATGTCGTATTTCGGCATGATCGCGCCGATGCCCTTTGACATGGCCGTGCCGAACGTGTCGTTCACATGCATGTAGACGACCGTCTTTGGCGCAGCGCCGGCGATAGCGAAGATCTCCTTCTGGTTGGCGAAGGCATCGTTAAGAATCATCGGCGCGGTGGGAAAATTCCTGAATACGAACTTGTAGCCCTGCTCGGTGATGGCGGGAGACGCGGCGATATTAATGACGAGCGGCACACCCTTCTGTTCGGCAACCTGGGCGACGGCGGTCGTCTGCCCGGAATCGAAGGCGCCGACTAGGAGCTGCGCGCCATCGCCGATCAGTTTTTCCGCGCGTGCGCGCGCAGTATCGACACTCGATTCGGTATCGGCGTTGATGATCGCGAGATCGGGGAGGCCGAGGGACTTGAATATCCCCGGCGCGATGTCGACACCGCGCTGGCAATCCTGGCCGATGCTAGCCTCGAAACCCGAGCGCGGCAAGAGAACGCCGACCTTCAGGGGACCACTCTGGGCCCGCACGATGGCCGGCGCGGCAAGGGTAACGGCGGTGGCGGCGGCGCTTCTGAGCAGGCGACGGCGGTTGAGCAACACGCGGACGCGGGTCATGGCGATATCCTCCCAGAATTATCGAAACGCCTATCCAATTTTGGCAACCGCGGTGTAGGCGCCGCCTGAATATTCGTACTTTTCGGCCTTCCTGCAAGACACCAGAAGCGAGATGCAGACGGCTCAGGCATCTCGGACAGCCCGAACGGTGTTTGAGGCGTGAACGAGGGACGGCCCAGTGGCTTGCCCTGCAAAAGGCGGAGCCGAGCGACGGATATATTTTGCTAGGCTAACGGCTGGTGCTCGGTTTAGATTCCAGTTCGTATACAGGAACTGATGCACAATGATGCAATCATCGAAAGAGCCGACCGTCAAGTCGGCGGACCGGGTGCTCGACCTGCTTGAATTATTGTGTTCTAGCAGCCATCCGCTGACCCATACGGAACTTTCGTCCGCGCTTTCGATACCCAAAAGCAGCATGTCTCAGCTGCTCGGCAATTTAGAGCGGCGCGGCTATCTCAGTTTCCAGGCGGGGCCGAATGTTTATGAATTAGGGCCAGCGGTTTCCAGACTCGCGGAAGCTTCAAAGTCGTCTTCGGATTTCCTCCACGTCGCGCAAAACGTGGTCGACATCACTGCCAAGACGACGCGTGAAACAGCGTCGTTTTACAAACGTCGCGGCGATCAAGTGGAGCGGGTCACGGTCGCGAACTCTCAACGTCCGTTGCGTTATTGGATGCAGGTTGGCGAATCGATGCCGCTGCACGCGACTTCCGGGGGTAAGGCGATTTTAGCCTCGCTTCAGCAAAGCCAGCGCGACAGGATCCTGTCACGCATGAGACTCACAAAGGTGACTGCCAACACGATCATCTCCCACGCAGCGCTCAGGGAAGAACTCGCGGTGACGGCCAAGACAGGAATTGCGTATTCGCGAGAAGAGTTTGAGGAGGGAGTTATCGGAATCAGCGTCGCCATTCTGAACAGCGATCATCAGCCGGAAGGTTCGCTCAGCGTGGTCTTCCCGACGGTCCGAGACAAACCGGCTCACCGAAAAATCATTATCGACGCGCTTCGCACGGGAAAGGCGCGCCTTGAGGCGGAGATTGGGCGTGCCGGTGCGGCCCCTGCCCGCCCTAGATCGGGCAAGTCGAAAGCCTAGAGCGCCGCACGGAGAATGCGACTAGGTCGGATCAATGAGAATCTTTAAGGAGCGTCCGGCTAAGGCCTCGCGGAAGCCCTCACGTGCCTCATTGAGCGGCAGGACGTGACTGATAAGCGGTTTGAGATCAACCCGCCGATCCTTCACCAGCCGCATGGCGTGGATCCAAGTCGCGAACAAGCGCCGCCCATGCAGGCCGCGTATAGTCAATCCCCGGTGCAGCCAACGTTCGATCTTAAGCTCGATCGTGCCGGCGGGCGCAGCCATGAGCCGGATCTCACCACCGCCGGCAACAACGTCACCCGCGACCTGAATCGATTCTGCCGCCGCGGAGAAATCGACGAATACGTCGGGCCCGTTCGGCAATGCCTCAATGATCCGGGTTTTTAGATCCCCCGTATCGACGTTGATGCAGAAATCCGCCCCGCGTTTTGCCGCCTCACCAAGCCGCATCGTATTTCGATCGGTGGCGACGATGGTATTTGCTCCCAGCGCCCGCGCGGCCATGATCGTCATTAGGCCGATCGGTCCGCAGCCCGCAATTACAATATTCATGCCGGAGACGCCGACACCGTCCATCGCCGCGTGAACGGCAATACCGAAGGGTTCGAACATGGCGGCAATGTCTGCCGCCACGTCGCGATCAACAACCCAAAGAATCTGCTCCGGCAAGTTCGTATATGCGGCGAATCCGCCATCAATGTGCACGCCAGGATACCGGGTATTCTCGCAGACATGCGTGAACCCGCGCAAACAATTGTAGCACTTGCCGCACGGGATGTGGCTCTCGACCGATACGAAATCACCGACCTTAACCCGGCTGACGCCTTCACCGACCGCCTCGACGATCCCGGAAATCTCATGGCCAAGCACCACCGGCACCTTCATATGCCGCAGAAAGGGCACCCAATTGAAGATGGCCAGATCGGTCCCACAGATACCTGCTTTGCTGACCTTTATTTTTGCGTATCCGGACGGCGGAAGCCCGGGCGCTTCGATCTCGTCGAGAGACAGGCCGTCGACGGCGCGTTCAATTTTTCTGAGAGCGAGCATGATCAAACATTATAAATATCAAGCACAGTGGGGATAAGGTCATTAAGAACGACAATCTTCTTCTTTTCGATGAGCAACTTCTGACCCTCGCGGGCCAACAGATAGGAATAGCGGCCGAAGAAAGTCGTGGTTTCATCGAAACGATAGGAATGCGTTTGCCAATTTGCCGCTACGCCGCAGTGTCGATCATCGACCTTGCTGGTGCGAATATTCGACACCATGTGACAAGTCCGCGGCATCGGAATAGACGCCGACGATTGCTTCAGACGCAGACGAAAAATCCGGTCCTCCAGACCCGACCGCGACGAGTAATAGATCAATGAGATTTGACTGTTTGGATCGTCGACGAGCTCATGCTCCCCGTTCCAGGCCGGAATCCAATATTCGGCATTTGGGCTGAAGAAACCCAGCCAATCATCCCAGCGCTGTTCGTCGATTGCGGCGGCTTCGGCGTACAGGAAATCCGCAATCGCCTCGGACTGGAAATCAGACATTATCGTCTCGTGCCAGACCGCGCGTCAACAAATCGAGCCAATACTCGTACTGACCAATGAAAATGCCTTCATCCCCGATCCACGCCCCGCTGCTTCGCGGATCAATGCCCAGATCCTTGGCGTACTGATTGGGCCCACTGATTTGATGCTTGGCGCCGCGACTAAAGTCGCTTTCGCCTAGTGCGCGTCCCTGGAATCCCATCTGCGAGGCATTGAATTCGGACAAGTCGTCCGGAGTCGCCATGCCGCTGGCGTTGAAAAAATCTTCATAATAGCGAATGCGTTGTCTGCGTTCGGCCGCCGTCTCTCCGGTCGGCGCCACGCAATAGACCGTGACTTTGGTCCGGTCCACAGAGACCGGCTGGATGACCCGAATCTGAGAACTCTGCTGATCCATCAGGAAGACGCTTGGATAAAGCAACAGATTGCGCAGGCGCCCGACCACCCAGTCGGCGCGCAGCTTGCCCATGCGCTCGGCGAACTCGCCGTGCCTCGCGTAATTGAAGCGATCCTCGGGGTTGGTCCAGTCGCCCCAGATCATGGTGTGACCATGACCGAAATCAAAATAGCCGCCTTTCACCTTGTTCGCGTCGATCACCGGATTCATGGCCTTGACTTTATCGCCGGTATTGTCGGTCTCGGCGCGATGCTTTTGCGTGGCGATGAAGTTCCAGTGAACCGTGCTCGGGTGATATCCATCCACGCCATTCTCGGCCTGCAGCTTCCAGTTTCCCTTGTAGACGTAGGAACTAACACCCTTAAGAATCTCCAGCAACGGTCCCTGATCTACCAGCATGTCAATGAAGCACTTGGCGTCTCCCAGGTATTTATCGAGCGGTTCGATGTCGGCATCGAGCGATGCAAAGATAAACCCCTTGTAAGATTCCACGCGCGGAATCCGCTTGAGCCCCAGCGATCGCTTGTCGAAGCTATCCGGATACGCGCCGGTCGATTCTTCCTTCGGTGCTATGAGATTGCCATCGGTCGTAAACGTCCAGCCATGATAGGGGCACGCGAGAATACGGGCGTTGCCGCGCGCAAGCCTGCAAAGCATCGCACCGCGGTGCGAGCAGGCATTGACGAAGACGCCGATGCTGCTCTGCTTGTCGCGGATGGCAAAGATCGGCTGTCTTCCGAGCGATCCGGTGATGTAATCACCGGGCTTTTTCAGTTGACTTTCATGGCCGATATAGACCCAGACCCGTTCCCAAATGTACTTCATTTCAAGTTCGAAGATCGCGGGGTCGGTATAGACGCTGCGGTGCACCTGACTTCTGCCGCGGGCATCGAGTTTGACCAACGCCTTAAGCGATTGCTCGGATACCTGCCGGTCGGCAGCGTCTTGATGAGCGGGCCTTTGAATATCGAGCATCTCATTCGCCTCTTCGACAGGGCTTCATCGCTTCGAGGTCGACCAGCACGTCGCCATCGTCAACGCGCAGCGGATATACGGCGAGGCAGCCTTCTCCCGGCAGCGTATTCTCGCCGGTTTGCGCGTCGAAAGTCCAATTGTGCGCGGCGCAAGTTAGTTCATTCCCCTCCAAGCTGCCATCGATCAGGGGAAGGCCTTCATGCAGACAATGCGCCTGAAACGCCCGTAAATCCCCGTGCTCGGGCCATACGACGAGAATGCTGTGGCCCTCCAGTTCAAACTCGCGCATGTCGCCCCGAAGCAAATCCGCCGTGTCGCAGAGCCGCCGAAAGGCCATCGATGTCTCTTCGGATTTAGCGCGCGAAGCCGAAGCCAGCCTTGTTCTGGAGGTGGAACTTGATCATACTTATGAATTCCGGGAAAATGGGTGTCAAGCCGTCCTCAAGCGGTAGCGCCCGGTGCAACAAGATCTTTCCGTGAACCAAAACACCCTCAAGGATTACGTCCACAGGCTCGCCTATAATCAGCACGGCGGCGTCATGGGCTACGTTCGCAACGCCGTGGGGACGCTCGAGGGCCCACGAATATTGGATGTGTTCGTAGTGGACCAGAAATTGACCTGCGCCGAGTTGGAGAAGGCCGCGGCCAGAGCGGATGATGACGAACTCGACCGCGAGATGGGTTTTCGCGGCCGAGTCGTGACTTGGACCGACGGACCGCTGCTTCGGCTGCTTGACTGCGGCGATATGTTGATCGGCCTGGATGACCGCGAATAAAGAGCCGGGCGGGCGGCTAGCGCCACACTTCGTCGGCAAGCCGTTTGACGAACGCCAGCTTTTGCCATTGTTGATCTTCCGTTAAAACATTGCCCTCCTCCGAACTGGAAAACCCGCATTGGGGGCTCAAACACATCCGCTCAAGATCGACATAACGGCTGGCTTGTTCAATTCTGCGTTTTATTTTGTCGGCCGATTCGAGCTCGCCTTCTTTCGAGCTGACGAGTCCGAGCACCACTACTTTGTCATTGGGCAGAAAGCGCAGCGGCTCGAAGCCGCCGGCCCGGTCGGTATCGTATTCGGCAAAAAAGCCGTCGACGTCCAACGAACCAAACAGATACTCGGCGACGGGGTCGTAACCGCCTTCCGCCATCCACTTTGACCGAAAGTTTCCGCGGCAGGTGTGAATGGTGATTGCCATATCGGCTGGGCGGCCCTTCAACGCAGCGTTGATCAACCCGCTGAATTCCTTGATCAGCAGATCCGGGTCGTCTCCACGCTGCCGTAATTGAGCGTGATAAGTATGATCGCACAGCATCGGCAAGTTACATTCGTCGAGCTGAAGGTAGCGGCAGCCTGCGTCATAAAATTGCCGAATGACCGATCGATAGGCGGCGGCCAGATCGTCGAAGGCCGCGATCGGGTTTGGGTAAACGTTTCGATCGAGATTTGGCCGCCAATCGCGCGCCACCGAGAACAACATGGCAGGAGACGGAATCGTCATCTTTGCCGTGTGCTTGGTATGTTGTTGCAGAAACTTGAAATGATCGAGCATCGGCGCCTTGGTGACGCCGATTTTCCCGGTAACGACGAGGGCCCGCGATTTTGTGCGGACGCCGGCAAAGCGGACGCCCTCACCGAGCTCGATCAATTGAACGCCCTCCAGACCGCTGAGAAAGTCCCAATGCCACATTTCGCGCCGCAACTCCCCGTCGGTGACGGACCGTAGGCCGATCTCTTCCTGTTTTCTGATGACGTGCTCGATGGCTTCGTCTTCGCACCGGGCGAGCTCGTCCTGGCTGATTTTGCCGCTCGCGCTTTTGGCGCGCGCCTCCTTAACTTGCGGCGGGCGCAACAGGCTTCCGACATGGTCGGCGCGAAATGGCGGCAGGCGGCGATCGAGCATGGCGTCCCTCTTTTCATAGTTTTGCCGGCTAGCTAGCAAGACTACCTCAATTCCACAGTCAGAACCTGTTCCTGTATGTAAACACTGGGAGATTGTTTGGCGGTGAGTTTGCCGATATGGCATGGGGCGGCACTCTGAGGCGGGAGATCAAGATCCATCGAGGGAGCGTCGGAGGCATAATGGCGGGTGAAGAAAAGGCCGGCGCGGTCAAGTCGCGCGAAGAGTTGCTCGCCCGGGTGCGCTCGCTCACCGCGGGCATCCGCGAGCGCGCCGCCGCCGCGGAAGAGGCGCGCACGGTGCCGCGGGAAACGATCGATGCACTGCTTGCCGCCGGCATCACCCGCATCCTCATTCCGCCGCGTTTCGGAGGCTACGGCATTGGTCTCGACACCTGGTTCGAAGTGGTGCGCGAGAACTGTCGAGCTGACCGGTCGCATGCCTGGTGCGCCAGCCTGATGATCCATCACCCGCATTACATCGGCCAGTTCGCTGAGGCCGCGCAGCAGGCGGTCTGGGCCGATGGCCCCGACGTCGCCATCGCGGCGTCGATCCTGCCTTCAGCGCGGGTCACACCGGCGGAAGGGGGATATCGCATCTCGGGCCAGTTCCCCTTTGCCAGCGGGATCAACCACAGCCGATGGCTCCTGGTCGGCGGCATGGTCGAGGCCGGCGGACATCCGGAATGGACGTTCTTCCTCATCGAGCGCAAGGACTTCAAGATCGTCGATGTGTGGTTCACCGGCGCGATGCGCGCAACCGGCAGCAACACGGCAGCGTGCGAGGACGTATTCGTGCCCGACAGCCACACCGTCCGGCTGTCGGTTCTCCGGGAGGGCAAAGCCCCGGGCGGGACATTGCACGCGCATCCAATCTATCGCGCGCCGTTCATCGCCTATGCGCCGCTGACCTTTGCGACACCGATGCTGGGCGCGGCGCTGGGCGCCTACGAGCTGTTCCGCGACTGGACTAAGACCCGGCGGGGCACGGGCGGCATCGCCATCGCTGAGATCACCAGCATCCAGGTGCGGCTGGCCCGCGCCGCCGCCGATCTCGACGCCGCCGAATTACTCCTGCGCCGCGCGGTCGATACGGCGCAAGCGCCGACACCCCCCTCATTGGCGTTACGGGCGCGCTCGATGCGCGACTTCGCGCGCGCGACCGAGTTGTGCGTCGCCGCCATCGACGCACTCATCGCGATGAGCGGCACCGCCGCCTTCGCCGCCTCGCATCCAATCCAGCGCGCCTGGCGCGACATTCATTTCGCCGCAATGCATGTGAGCCTCAACGCCGAACAGAACTTCGCCCATTTCGGCCGTACCGAACTGGACGTGCCGCGCGACTCGCACCAGCCATTCTTCTGAGGAAAGGAGCACGGCCATGGACCTCCATGAAGAGATCGGCCAGCTTGCCGCGCCACTGCTGCATCGGACACTTTTTGTCTGCGTCAGCGAACCGGTAGCGGCACTCGATGAGATCCTGCCGCATATTCCCGATCACCTGCGCCACCTCGTTGCGATGGAGAAGAGCGGAGTGCTGCTGGCGAGCGGTCCCTTCCTCGAGGCCGGCCAGGTCGGCCTGCGCGCCATGATGATCATACGCGCCAAGGACCTTGCCGAAGCCCGCCGGATCGCCGGAGAAGAAACCCTCCACAAGCTCGGCCTGCGTCGCTTCACGATCGAGGAATGGCAGCTGAACCAAGGCCGTATTTCCGTCCAGATGGACTTTTCCGATCAGAAGGGCGGGCTCGATGGCGGCTAGGAAGCGAGTGCTGCGACCGAGGCGAAGACTTGCCCCGGGCGTGCTCACCCCCGCGCCCGCACCGTCAGCGCTTCCTTGACCGCCGCACGCAAGGCCGCGACCGAGAAGGGCTTGGCGATCACGTCGTGAATGATGGCGTCGAGGCCGTGCGCGCGCTCGCGCTGATCGGCATAGCCGGTCATGAACATGATCGTCAGCTCAGGATATTCGCGCCCCGCGGCGAGCGCCAGCTCGATGCCGTCCATCACCGGCATGCGGATGTCGGTGAGTAGGAGATCGAAGCCGCCTGCCTCGCGCGCGAGGAGATCGAGCGCCTCGCCGCCGTCGCTCGCGGCCTTGACCTCGTGTCCGTCGGTCAGAAGAGCGCGCGCGCACAACGCGCGTAACGCTTCCTCGTCTTCGGCGATGAGTACGCGCGCCATGGCTGTTCAGCGTGCTCCGGTGATGAATTCGCGGCGACTGACGAAGCGAAGGACGAGGTCGTGCGCGTCGGGCGGCGGCGAGGCGAGCCGGGTGCGGAAGGACACCATCTCGCCCGGCGGCAGCACAGTGCGCGAGGGCGTTGTCGTCCAGGAATAGATTTCCTGCCGCGCGGCGTTGCGCACGATGAATTTGAGACGCGGCACGTCCTCGGTCTTGCGGGCGTCGTTGAAGATGTTGCCTTCGACGACAAGGACCGGCACGCCGTCGTGCTGCTCCGTGGCGGTGACGACGTCGTCGAAGGTGAGCCCGCGCAAATTCACCGGCAATCCGAGCAGGGCGTAGAACGAGGCGGTGTGCGGCAACACCCGCACCACGTCTCTCCGCCAGCCGACGACGGCGATGCTGAGCAAAGCAAGGACGAGAATAGCGGACTGCAATTGCGACAGCGGCCAACGTATCGAGGGCGGCGCGGCGCGGCGCCGCAGCCGATAGGCGGCGACGATCTCTCTGTCCCGCGCCGGCTCGGGATCGGGTTCGGGCTCGGGTTCGGCCTCATCCTCGGCGGTGGCGACGTCGATCGGCGGCGCGCCGTCATCGGCATCGTCGGCCGGAGCGATCGGCGACGCGTCGATGTCCGCCGCAGTACCGGCGTCGGTGACCGGCGCCGCTGCGGCTGCATCGATTGCCGGGTCAGGTGGGTCGGTCGTCGCCGCCGGGTCTATATCGCCAGAAGGCGGATCGACGGACGGATCGGACGGGGCGGCTTCGCCGGCCGGCTCAGCAGCGGGTATTGCGGCCGCTGGTGACGAGACCGTATCGGCCGCGTCCACGACGGGTTTCGGATCGGGGGCGAGCGCCACCGCAGCGGCAAGCAGCTTTTGGGCGTGAGTCAATTCCGCGTGCCAAACCAGGCCGCAGCATAGGCAGCGCACCTGGCGCCCATCCGGGCACAGGCTTGCCATCTCCACATCGTAGGAGGTAGCGCAGGACGGGCAAGCGATCAGCATGGGCGAATCAGCGGCGCGTCACCTTTGGAGGGGACCCTAGCCGAGATCCGTTAACGAATTGGAAACCATGCCGCGCCCGCCGCCGGCGGGGCATCGTGGTATGAGACTTGTGCGACGGCCGCGAATCAGCCGCGGCGGCGCGCTACCATCCCGGAGGCTTGCGGAGGGACGGCGTGATCCGGTTCGAGAATGTCGGCTTGCGCTATGGGCCCGGCCCCGAGGTGCTGCGCGACCTCAACTTCGGGATCGAGAGCCATTCCTTCCAGTTCCTCACCGGCCCCTCCGGCGCCGGCAAAACCTCGCTACTGCGCCTGATGCTGCTGTCGCTTCGGCCCACCCGCGGCCTGATCAGCATGTTCGAAAGCGACACCGCGATCCTGAGCAAGGACGGCCGCGCCAATCTGCGGCGGCGGATCGGCATCGTGTTCCAGGATTTCCGCCTTCTCGACCACATGACCACCTATGAAAATGTGGCATTGCCGCTGCGCGTTCTCGGCAGGGACGAGACGGACTACCGGGCCGAAGTGGTCGAGCTGTTGCAATGGGTCGGGCTCGGCGAACGCGTCGGCGCCTTGCCGGCGGTGCTCTCCGGCGGCGAAAAGCAGCGCGCGGCCATCGCCCGCGCCGTGATCGCGCGCCCGCAGCTCCTGCTCGCCGACGAGCCGACCGGCAACGTCGACCCCAATCTCGGCAACGCCTGCTGCGGCTGTTCGTCGAGCTCAACAAGAGCGGCACCGCGGTCGTGATCGCCACCCACGACATCGCGCTAATGGACGAATATGACGCGCGCCGGCTGGTGCTGCATGAAGGGCGCCTGCATGTCTACGACTGAGCCATTCGAAAGAATGACGGAACCGTGGGACGAACTCGCCGCATCGCCGGCGCTCGTGCGCACGCTTCCCGTCGCTACGCCGATCGTGCCGAGAGACTCGATCGCCGGCCGCTCGCTCACCGCCGTCGTCGCCATCATGACCTTCCTCGCCTCGATCACCACCGGCGCCGCATTGATGGTGGTGAGCGCGGCCAGCGACTGGCAGGCCGAAGTCGGCCGCGAGGTCACCATCCAAGTGCGGCCGACACCCGGCCGCAATGTCGACGCCGATGTGCGTACCACCGTCGACATCACGCGCGCGGCCGCCGGCGTCGCCGACGTGCACCCCTTTACCAGGGAGGAATCGGCACGGCTGGTCGAACCCTGGCTCGGCGCCGGCCTTGCGCTCGAAGACTTGCCGATTCCACGGCTGATCGTGGTCAAGCTCGCCGCCGGCGCGCGGCCCGATTTTGCCTCGTT
>Ga0116221_1002555_pt1 | contig 11823 bp, 8 predicted proteins | sample Sb_taG_5_FD_88965 | JGI IMG/M metagenome (GOLD analysis project Ga0116221, IMG submission 88965) | Peat soil microbial communities from Weissenstadt, Germany - Sb_50d_8_FC metaG | ecosystem: Environmental > Terrestrial > Soil > Wetlands > Peat | place: Germany: Weissenstadt | collected 2010-09-21 | reverse complement strand
GAATTATTCGGAGGCCATTCGTCTCGCTCCGGATATGGCCCTCGCCTATGCCGCACGAGGCGTCTGCCTGGTTCGTCTTCACCGGGACCCGGACGCAATGATCGATTTCCAGCGGGCGTTGGAAATGAAGCCCGACCTGGCGTTCGCCTTGAACGGGCGCGGTGGCGTCTATTTCCGCCGCAAGCAATATCGTATGGCCCTGGCCGACTACGACGCGGCCGTCAAGAGCAATCCTCGCTTCGCCCAGGCATACCTGAATCGCGCCCACGCCAGAGAAGCCGTCGGCGATTTCCGCGGCGCCAACGCCGACAGGGAGCGCGAAGCAGAGTTGCGCAAGCAGTAGCGCAGGTATGCCGATGCGACCAATGGCGTTAGGAAGATGGTCCAGGGACTTGCAGGAATTCCCTATCGACCGCAATGAAGCTTCGGATCGAATGGAGCGAGAGCGTTCTCAGATCGCGGCTCTGAACTCCTAATTCTCTAGAGACATTTTTCTGGTCAGTTCCATCGCCGCTTCCGGAGTGCTGCTCGTGCCCATTTCGGTATCCACGTAGCCTTTGTAGTTCATCTCGCGTAGGGTTCGGAATATGTATGCATAATCGATTTCACCGGTACCCGGCTCCTTGCGCCCCGGAACCTCGCCAATCTGTACCAGACCGATCCAGCCTTTCGACAACCCGTCCCGCAAGTGAGTCGAAATATTCCCCTCCATCAACTGCAGATGATACATGTCGAAGCAGATTTTCACATTTGGATGGGCCACTTCGTCGATCACGGGAAAAGCCACGGCCGCGGTGTCCAGCGCCATGCGGGTCTGTCCGGTCCGCGTGCTGAGCGGCTCCATCACCAGCGTCACGCCCCGTTCCTTGGCTATCTCGCCCGCTTTCCTCAGTCCGCTGACAATCTGCGTCCGCTGTGTTTCCCAGGGGACATCCGGTTGCGTTTTGCCCACGAAGATGATTGGTTGGGCACCACCAAACCTGGACGCGATTTTGATGCGCGCCGTGACTTCGTCGAGGTAGGCTTTCTCCTGGCCCGGCTTGGTGAGCCCCGTGGAACTCCCCACGCTAGCCGTGCCCGAAATACTTGCGCATCTCACGCCAGTCCGTTCCTGCGCCTTGAGCATGCCGTCTTGCTCCTCTTCCGTCGCGCTCCAGAAACTGTAAGCCTTGAAGCCCTGGGCAGCCACGATCTCAATGCGTTGGGCTTTCGGCATGGTGCGCGGGAACATGATCTCAATGTTGATCGACACCGTGTACGGCGGCGGGTTTACTGCCGCGGCGCTCAAGCTCTTATCGAGCGTAAGCGGAATTGCGGCGCCGGAGACGATCAGGGCGCGGCGGCTAATGCGCGTTCTCATCATCATTTTTCGTCTTGATTACCTTCGCAAGGATTCTAGCACGCCGTCCACTGAATTTCGAACGCTCTCCAAGAAGTCTGCGCGGAGCCGCCAGTTCGGCTCGATGTGGCTCGGATGGTTCGAACTCGAAAGCGCCTCGCGCTGGAACCGCGCCAAGTAATCGGCTGCGCCGGTGCCGCCGGCATCACCGTAATGGCGGTTGCGTGGACACGGTCGGGGCTGGTGGCGGTGATTGGTGCGAGCTAGCTGCATCCGGCGCGATGGCCCCAGAGTCCATCGGTTTCAAAGCGCCCACTACTTGGCAGATCCCGCTGGCGGGCACTCGGCTCCAGGTCACCGTTGGCAGAGGATCCAGGCGCGCTGGTCGCGTGCGTGTTCCTTGGCGTTCCCTGGCCGGAGAAGCAGACAAACAGGTCCAATTGATGTAAACTCGATTTAGCCGGGTTGCCGGATCGGCAAATCCTGGTATGCGCCGGGCCTGGGCACGCGAGGCCTGCGTCTGCAAAGGAGACAGATAGCTATGAATTCGAACTGGAAACCGGAGTGCGAGGACTCCCGTCGGAACTTCATGCAAAAGCTCGGGGCGCTGGCCGCGGCGTCCAGTGTGGCCGCAAACGCCCAACAGGGGCCACAGGTGGGTGCCGCCGCACCGGGCCGGGGCGGCAGGGGCGGACCCCGTGAGAACCCCGCGGTGCGGGAGCCAGGCCCGCTCGCCAGGGAGCCGATGCCGATGGTCAAATTCGGCAAGTACGATATCAGCCGCCTGATTATGGGAGTGAATGCCCCCGGCGAGCATTTCTCCGTCAAGGAAACAATGGAATCTCGTGTGTACCTTACGCCCGAGAAGATCCTGGAAGAGAACCGGCACATGCAGGAGCTGGGCATCAACTGCATGGAAGCCGGGACGCGCCGCATGGGCCAGTACGCCAAGGAACACGACGGCAAAATCCTGTGGGCCACCCGAAACACGGCGCCTCTGGACGAATCGATTAAGCCCGGGCGGGGCGCCAAGGAGATCGTCCAGACCCAAGGGTGCTTCGCCATTCACCATGGCGGTGCCGGCGATACCGGCACGGATGCCTGGTGGAGAAGGGGCAAGCTCAGCAGGGTGCGGGAGTGGTGCAAGAACGTGAAGGATGCGGGCGTGCTGTGCGCCATCACCAGTCACAGGCCGGAAGTGTTCATGGAAATCGAATCCCAAGGCTGGACGGAGGTCGATTATTACATGACGTGCCTGTACAAGTATGGCCGCACCCATTCGGAATGGCTGCGGGCATTCAAGTCCAACCCCGAAATGATGCCCGTCGAAATCGGTTATCCCACCGAGGGCAATTCGGAGTGGTACGGCGGGGAAATCGCGTTTGTGCAAGGCGATCCGCCGGAAATGCTCAAAGTCATCAAGCAGACCAAGAAGCCGTGCTGGGTGTACAAGCTCCTGGCCAGCACCCGCCTCACCCAGAGGGAGGATATCGCCGAGGACCGGTTCAAATACATTCTCTCGAACATCAAGTCCACCGACGCGGTGGTAGTCGGGATGTGGGGCAAGTATTCGGACGAGTTCGCCCTGAACAAGGAGTACGTGATCAAGTACGGCGGAACCTCAATCAAGGTGTCGTAAGAACGTCGTAACAAGCGGAACTGACGAGCATCCTAAACTAATCGTTCCGGGATGCTTCGAGCGAGCAGAGCAGCCGCAGAAGCTATTCAGAAAGGACTCGTCCCGCAATAGGCGGCAATCGCCGATATCGCGCATGCGACGCCGCGGGTCGCGTTCCAGGCAGGCGCGGAGCAGATTTCAGGCATGGTATCAATTCCGTACCGGTTTCGGGCGAATCACGCGCCACTCGGAAATTGGGCCCGGCCCGCCGGTTAGGGAAGGCCAGACTGGACTGTTCCAGATTGGCGCCGCGAGCCTCGGCGTTCCGCGCCCAAAACGCCTTAGCAGACCACGAAAACGGAAACCTGGAGAGCTAGCTGCGGAAAACCGGTCGACATAGAGATAGTTGGCTCCCAGCCCGAACACTCAATATGTACCGCATCCTCATATTAGAACCTTTTCAGGCGGTCAGAGACCGAGTGAGGTGCCAGTTCGAAGATAATCTTCCGAACGCAAAACGCGTCATACGTGATGTCGGGAAGCTTGACGCCGGAAAAGACCAAGGTCATTGTATTCAGCTCCGGACCAATCCATTTCGCGGGAAGACGGTATCCGTGTGTGCCGGCCACGCCCCAAAAATCGGAATGAAATGCTGTAGTCCACGGACCCCATGGTTCGGCCGCGTCATAGATTCCCCATCCGCCCTTGGAATTGTAGCCGACCGCCAGCAGATACCGCTTCAACAAGGGGTTGTACACCGCGTCCACCCGTTGGCAGTGGTCAGGGAACTGGAATACGGCGCCGCGCTGCTTAATATCATGCGTCCATTTTGGACTCCCCGAAGCGGCGAGCCCCTTGAAGAACTCGTACGCGTTTGAATCCCGGATTCGATCCTTTGGGACACGCGCCATCACCAAAGCATCATTGGACTCGTAAGCGCTCGCGCCATCCTGCGAATAGATATAGACGAACTGGTCGCGCGCATCCGCATAGTTGCGGCCGGCGTTCAGGAAAGCTGGGGATCCGAAACTCGTGTTGAAACGAAAGCCCCACTCCCAGGTACGGCCGTGATCTGGCGACCAGGCCAGTTGAGAGTTCCCCACGTTGCGAACCCACATGTACAGCACCCCGCCAACCATCAACGTGCCGCTGGCCTTGGCGCCTTTCGCACCATCTCCCGTCCGTTCGCCGGTATCGGAACGGATATTGATCCCCTTAAGCGCGGAAGGGAAGCCCGTGATCTTGGCAAAGCCAAGACTCAGTTTGTGGTCGACATAGGGCTCGAAGCCCGCACCATCCCCATAGGCGGTGTACTGCTCATCGTCATCACCCCACGTGATAGGCCAATTGTCGCTGTCGATTGCTTTTCGAATGATCGTCGATTCAGGTGAGAACGAAACGCCGCGAATGACGACGCTCCCCGGATAAGGCGCCTTGCTGCGTGCAGCCTCCACCGCCGGATCGAACACGTTGTCCACAACGTCGCGCCAAAACCGCTCCGTCGGACCCATCCACGCGCCGTTCCGGACCACAATCAGGTCCAGGCTGGGAACCACCAGAAGCAATTCCTGTCCTGCACCGGCTCCGGCAAACGCGTCACGCGGAACGTTGGGCCAGACACCGTCGAAGTTGACCCACCAGCAGAGTCCCGAGGCCGGTCCCGGACCTTCAGGACTTCGTTCCTGGATCGGCAGCCCCGCGTAGGTCGTCATGCGTTGCACTAATGAACGATCAAAAAGCCTCTTGCCGTTCCATTCTCCCTGGTGCAGCATCAGTTGCCCGATGCGGGCGGTAGCCCGCGGCGTGAACGACCCGCCGCCCCAAGTTGCGTAGAGTTGCATGCCATCCACTTCATAAGGCGTTCCGTAACCGATTGCCCAGGCCGACTCCGGTATGCCCAGAGGTTCCATCACCCGAGCTTTCAAGACCGCGTGAATGTCGGTTTCGGGCGCGCCCTTTAAACTCGCGGTCACCGCATATGCGAGATCGGCCATCCCTGGATTGCTATAGGCGTAACGGCTTCCTGGTGCGAAGATCACCGGCGCCTGATGGACCGCAATAGAAAAAGGATCGGGGCTGCGTTTCCAAAACGCGCCCTTCCACCCGGGCAACAACGCGTGGTCGATGTTGTCCTGTTCGGCGTCTTCGATTCCCGAAGTATGGGTCGCCAGGTGGCGTATCGTGATCCGATTCTTCTGGGCATCGTTCCGCCACGCTGGAATGTACTGGGATGCCAGGTCATCGGTTTGAAGGCGATGGTCTTGCAGCGCGACCATAAGCGAGGTGCCGCCTACAATGGCTTTCGCCAGGGAGGCAGTGCCCTGTTTTCGCTCGGGTCCATGTCCTTCCGCATACCACTCGTAGACGATCTTGTCGTGGCGGATCACCAGCAGTGCGGTGGTCTTCAGCGCTGCCAGCCGATCCTTCCAAGCATCCAGTGCCGCGCGGCGCATGCCGAGGTGCTCGGGAGTGTCTGATGGAAACGAGACGAGATCAGCGCCCATCGCTGTGCTGGCCGTTGCGACGCCGCAGAATAGAACTTGCAGCAGGCGAAGAGGAAACCCAAACCAGAAACCTGCCTTCATGCCGTATTCCTCAGGAATTACGTTTCAACGGTTGTCCTTGGGGCCTGTTGGCAAGTGGAGGATTGAACGATTGCGCGACGGTAACGAAGGAACCTGGTGAATGAATCAGACCTGCCCTGTAACGCCACCAACACCCTTCACTTGCTCCTTTCTGTACATGCATCGACTCGATGCCCATTTCGACTGATCAAGACCCGACTCGCGACAATTCGCGTCTTGATGAATCGAGAACCCTGCTCCCCTATGTTATTTCAGTTTGCGACGGGGCGGCATCGGCGGCGCCTCGCCCAGTTCACCAGTTTTCCCCATTCGGCGCTTGGCTGCTCGCAAACTGGCAGTGAAGACGGCCGACAACGGGTTGCTGGCGCCGGAACTGGCCGCCGGCATCACGGGTGAAGGGCGCCAAGTCGAAGGGTGACCGGGTTGGGCACGGAGGCCCAAAGGCTCCTGAACGCGCCGGGCATCGCGACGAAGAAGGGCTTGCGGGATCGGGCAATCGTCGGCGTGCTCCTTGGTTGCGGTCTCCGGCGATCCGAGGTAGCTGCGTTTACGCTCAGGCACACGCAAAAGCCGCGTGGCCGGGCCGAATCGCGGGGCGCCACGGTTGGCTTGCTACGCCAGTGTCTGTCCTGGTGGCTGCGGGTTGTGATTGCCGTTACGGATGGGCAAGGGGCGCTCGTGCCCGGCGCGGCTGTGACGGTGAAATCAGGCGATATTGGGGTGAAGCGCGGGAGTACGCGATTCCGCCGCTGAGAGTTTCTCGCTCGCCAGCACGCGACGCGGCGCGAGGGGATGAGCGGCGCGTGCTGTGACCCTGAGTCGCATGGAGTAAGATGTCAGAAACGGATGTACCCCGAACGCTGGCGGCAAATCGAGCAGCTTTACCGGGCGGCTGTCGAGCAGCCGCCGGATGCGCGGGACGCCTTTCTGGCCAGAGCCTGCGGAAACGATGAAGAGCTACGCCGGGAAGTGGACTCTCTGCTGGCGCACAACGATGAATCCACAGCCACCCTTCTTACCGAGACGGAGTGGGGAACGGGAGGTGTGGTCGACGCCGGCACGGTCCTCTCGCCGGGCACACGCCTGGGACCGTATCAGATTATCGGCGCCCTGGGAAAGGGAGGCATGGGGAGAGTCTACCGCGGCCTGGATACGCGCATGGACCGCCCCGTGGCCATCAAAATCTCGGTCGAGCGGTTTAGTGGGCAGTTCGAAGGCGAGGTGCGCGCCATTTCGGCATTGAACCACCCGCACATTTGCACGCTCTACGACGTGGGGTCGAATTTCCTGGTGATGGAACTGGTGGAGGGCGAAACACTGTTTGCCCGTCTGCGGAAAGCGGCTCTGCCTTTGGATTGTGTCCTGCGCTACGGTGCTCAGATCGCCAGTGCGCTGGCCGCGGCCCACGCTCGCGGCGTCGTCCACCGCGATCTGAAACCTGCCAACATAATGATCACGGAAGCGGGGATTAAGGTTCTGGACTTCGGCACGGCACAGTTCACCGGCCGCCGAGACGTTTCATCCGAGGAGACCTTTCCGGAGAGCGGCAGGATCATGGGGACGCGAACTTACATGGCGCCGGAGCAGTTGGAGGGAAGGGAGTGCGACGCGCGAACGGACATTTTTGCTTTGGGGCTGGTGCTGTATGAAATGGCCACGGGCAAAGTGGCGCTAAAAGGAGGCCAGTCCGGACCCATCGCGGAGGCCCTGCGCAGTGAGCCATCGCCTTTGGATGGGGTCTCGCCGCAGCTTGCGCGGGTGGTGCGGCGGTGCCTGGCGAAGGATCCCGAGCGGCGATGGCAGTCGGCATCGGATGTGATCCTGCAGTTGGAATCGCAGCCACTACCCCGACGATTCCCGGTCGCCGTGCAACTGTGGATGGCGGGTCTGGCTGTTGTCGCTTTAATCGGATTGCTGGTGACTCTGCGTAAGAGGCCGGACGAGCCATTGCGATTGATTCCGTTCACGACCTACGCAGGCGGGCAATACGAGCCGGCGTTCTCGCCGGACGGAACCCGATTGGCATTTGTCTGGAACAACGGAAAAGGGGAGGTCTTCAACTTATACACGAAGCCGATTGCCGGAGGCGAGCCGCTGCGGCTCACTTCAAATCCCGCCTCTGAAGGAAGCCCGGCCTGGTCGCCGGATGGATCGCGGATTGCCTTCCTGCGTTACTTGGCGGCTCCGGGCGAGACCGGCGTATACATATTGGCGCCTGCCGCGGGAGGACCTGCGACCAGGCTCGCCTCAACGTTCCCGCTGCCTCACATTTACGATCGACACCTCGACTGGTCGCCGGATGGAAAATACCTGGCTGTTGCGGATAAGGAGAGCGCCGATAAGCCCTTCAGCATTTTTCTAGTCTCTCCTGAAACCAGCGAACGGCGAAAGCTGACGGATCCGCCCATCACCAACATCGGCGATACGGGTCCGGCGTTCGCTCCGGATTCGAAGACGTTATCGTTCAGACGGACCGTGAGTGCGGGGGTCGGCGACATTTTTGTTGTTCCCATCACTGGCGGCCAGCCCAGACGATTGACAAACGACGACAAGGATGTGGCGGGGCATGCCTGGAGCGCTGACGGCCGCGAAATCGTCTTTTGCTCGAACCGCGGCAGCGACGGCGGTCTGTGGCGGATTCCCGTGCGCGGCGGCGAGCCTCGGGCAATTCCTTCACTGCGCCTATGGGCCAATTTTCTGGCAATCTCGCGAATTGGCCAGCGGGCCGCATTTTCACACTGGTTCGTCGATTCGAACATTTGGCTGGTTCGCCTCGGTCCCGGCGATAAACCTGGGGAAGCTACTCGAGTGATCGCGTCCACTCGGGAAGACCGAAGCCCGCAATTCTCCCCCGACGGCACAAAGATCGCGTTCCGTTCGGACCGCTCGGGGTGGAACGAGATTTGGGTTTCCGACAGCAACGGGTCGCACTCCGTGGAATTGACCAGCTTCCGCGGGCCCCTTACCGGCAGCCCTCACTGGTCCCCAGATGGACAATCGATCGCCTTTGACTCGCGGCCCACGGGCAATGGCGATATCTTTGTTGTTCCCGCCGCCGGCGGGGTGTCGCGGCGGGTCACATTCGATCGCGCGGAGGACGTGACTCCAACGTGGTCGAACGACGGCAGGTGGATCTATTTCGCCTCGAACCGCACTGGAACGTACCAGGTGTGGAAGATCGCGGCCGATGCGGACGAGACCAACAGCAAGCCCGTACAGGTGACGCATCAAGGCGGTTTCATTGCGATGGAGCGCCCGCTCCATGGCGGGGTCTTCTACACCAAGGGACCGGACGTGCCCGGCATCTGGAAGCTGACGCCGGCCGGACAGGAGGTGCCTGTTCTAGATGAATTCCCGGCCGGCTATTGGGGCTACTGGTGTGTCTCGGATCGCGGGATCTACTTCGTCAGGCCGTCGAAGCCGGATGGCGGGGTGCTGGAGTTTTTCAACCTGGAAACAGGCCGCATCCGGAAGCTAGCGAAATTTGAACATGGCCCGCTTTTTTCCGATTCGGGATTGAGCGTTTCTCGGGACGGCGGGTCCATTCTGTATACGCAGGCAGACACGTCAGGAAGCGAAATCATGCTGGTCGAGAATTTCCGATAAGAGCCGTGCCTTATCCCCTTCGGCACTGGAGGGAGTTTCACCGAATCACGCCGCGGCGCGGTAGTAGTAATTCAGCATGCCACCCAATGAATCGCGGTGAGAGCGCTGTCATCGAGGCCCAGTGAAGTCCCAGGTCGTGCCGGCAGGAGCGGTCTCGACATGTGTAGGAAACTGGAGCCGAAAGTGGGCTCGGAGCCGTGTAGATTGTGCCGCCCCACGTTTCGCAGTGCATTGGCCGGTCGTGGAGGCTGAAACGGTAGGTTACCGTACACCTTGGGCACGTGGGTACCTGGGTCTTTGACCGCCTGAGAAAGTTCTATAAAACACTTCGACTGCGGAATGTTTATTGCATACTGGGGCAAGGCACGCTGGCCAATCCCGATTATCAAGTCATGGCTCGGCAACAAAATCCGAATCGCGACCCACATCGGGTACCAGTTATCGTTTGCCCGCCTCTTCGGCCACCAACCGGACCGTCCAGCGCGCCTGCCCTTCCGGGGGACTACTGCAGACCATGACGACGATGCGCTGCTTCTGGGAGTCGGCAAGAATCTGCTTCGGCCCGTGCCTCTGTTTCGCGTAAAGGGCTTGTTCTAGGCCGTTACTGTTGTAGCGATGGGCGATCTGGCGAATCGACTTGGGAGTGGGGGGACGGTTTGGGCGACCTGCGGCGCGGTCAATCCGCGGGCAAGTTGCTGGAGCACCAGCGCGCGCAGGACGACGCGCACCTGTTGGCCCCCCCTCGCAACAACTGGCCGATCTGGGTGAGGTCCTTTGACTTGAAATTTCGGGACGGCCCAAGATCGCCTGGTGAAAGGGATGCGGGTAGCCGGAGTGAAGACGATCGAGCAAGCCAACCGATATCTCGACGAGGAGTATCTGGTGTGGTGGGAGCGGGAGCTGACGGTGGAACCGGCCAACATCGACGATGCCCATCGCCCGCTGGAGAAGGGCCACGATCTGGCATCGTCAATGAGCCATGTGGAAACGAGGCAGGTGCGGAATGATTGCCACCCTGCGACTCGACGGCGGGTTGCACCAGATCAAGCGCCAGGCGATCGTGAGTGGGTTGCCTGGGGCCGACGTTCACGCGGAGAAGCGGCGACGGTTCCATGGCGGTGAGATTTGGCGAGCGATACTTGGCGATCGGGCCGTGTGCCGTGGCCGAGAAGCCGAAAGCGGCGCCGGTGAAGCCGGCGGAATTAACATGCACGTCCCAGATGCCAAGGTAAAAAGGGGACGTTTTTATTTTGGCGGAAAGGGAACATTTCTATTTTGCCTTGACACGCTAGCCCGCAGCTTCCAAAACCGGTGCCTTTGGTGGTACCCTTACGGGACGGGGGAGAAGTTATGGCGGACACCATCCGCGTAAAGGGCTTTGGGAAGAAGAGCGCCGATCCGCCTCCCGCCGCCGCTGCTCCGCCTCCCAAAGCGCTTGCGAAGCCGCCTGCCGTGGTCTTCAAGCAGCGTCCCGCCAGCCCGCCACCGGCGGAAGCCTCCGCCCCTCCGCAAGTTGATGAAACCGCCGTGACCGAGACGCCCGTCGAGCCGTACGAGCCCGCTCCCGTCGAATCGCCGGAGGAGACCCCCGCTGAGCAGTACGCGGACGCTCCCGCGGAAGCCTGCGAAGAGGTGGCGCCCGGCGAGCCGCTTACATCGGTCGAGGAACCGGTCGAGCCTCATCCGCCCGAGGCCTCCACGTCGGGCGGCATTCGCCTGAATTTTCGACCGCAAACCATGCCTCCGAAGGCTGAGGAAGTCCCCGTCGCGCCGGCCTCGGCGCCGGCCCTCTGCTCTTATGACTCCGACCACGACCCAAACCGAGTCTTGAGACGCCAGCAGTGGAAATGGAATCTTTACGTGAGGTCTGGCCGCCAGAAGGAGGATGAGGCAGCCAAAGGCACACCATGAACAACGTTAAAACGATCCTTACCTGGTTGGTCTTTTGCATCGTCACCGCGGTCGTCACCATTCTCGTGGTCCAGGCGCTCAACCAGCAGCTTGGCTTGCAGCCCAAGGTGGCCAGCTTCGGAAAGGTCCGCTGAAGGCGAGCCATTGACTTACTCTTTGTAGGTACTCTCACGCTGCGATCTTACCCCAGAAACACCCCTGCCAAAAACCACGGTCACTCGCCCACGAACTATTTTTTCAACCCGCGCTTTCGCTGATTCTAAACCACCTAACCCAGCCCACTCGGCGCCGGCACCCCCTGTCGGCGCACATGCGTCTGCTAGATTAAAATCAGGAAGAGATCTACTGCCCCGAGCCGCGGGCGGCTTCAGCGCAACCGGGGAGGAAACCACCCCTCTCGGCCGCATTCTCCGGGGAAATTTCGTGAAAATGCCTCACTTTTGAGCCATTTTCGCTGTTAAGTTATTGATTATAAATAAACCGACCGCTCACTTTGAGCGGTTTTTCCTTTTTGGAGACCTTTTGTGGAAACCATCAAGACGACCGCCAGCCTGGGAACCCGGCTGAGGGCGTCACAAATCCCCGATCCGGGGGCGCATCTTTTCCACAAAACGCTCCAGATGCGCCCCCCGATTTCGGCTCCTCTCCGCAACCCACACAAACAGAAGAGTTTACCGCCTCATGAATAATAAATCGACACACCCGCCGAAGATGCGCCCCCCTGGCCCCCAGCCCCCGACCCCTCGCCCCCAGCCGGTTGTGTT
>Ga0116221_1002551_pt1 | contig 11824 bp, 12 predicted proteins | sample Sb_taG_5_FD_88965 | JGI IMG/M metagenome (GOLD analysis project Ga0116221, IMG submission 88965) | Peat soil microbial communities from Weissenstadt, Germany - Sb_50d_8_FC metaG | ecosystem: Environmental > Terrestrial > Soil > Wetlands > Peat | place: Germany: Weissenstadt | collected 2010-09-21 | reverse complement strand
CCAGGTATACCGAGATGACTATGCATGTCGCGGTGGCCAACAGCGCGCCCGCCACATTCAGCGAATCCACCAGCCGGTTGCCCAGCGCCAGCCCCACCACCCCCCCCACCCGCACGTGGCCGCCGTACAGACGCCATGGCAGGAACGACAGCGCGGTCGACAGGCTCAGCAGCAACAGGACCGATCCGAGAAGCTTCACCGCGCCGGCCTGCAATTCTTCCGAGAGGATCCAACGCCAGGCCAGCGCGAAGGCCAACATCGGGAAGAGAAACGCCATTACGCCGAACGATTGGTACAGGAGGTCGCCCAGGTAGGAACCCAGATACCCCACAAGGTTAAGGGGCCGCGTGTTGGCCGCCGTGTCCCAGGAGGGATCTTCGGCATGATACGAAACCAGGCTCAACAGAATCACCAGTCCCAGCGATAGAAGCAGGAGACCGGTAAGCTCGTTCAGCCTTTTGTGCTGCGTCGGTGATAGGAGCTTCATCACGCTGGCCGGCGGATGAAAGCCAGAGCAAGCACTATTATGCCAAAAACAATCCGGTAGTACACAAACACACGCAAACTGGCGTGACGCAAATATTGCAGAAACCAGGCGATCACCGCGCAACCCACCAGCGCGCTCACCGCGACGCCCACCAGGAACGGCGCCGTCAGAAGGGCGTGGAGCCCGCTGTGCTTGTGGATGTCCCAAAGCGCCTTCACCGCCGCTCCGCCGATAGCCGGCGTGGAGAGCAGGAACGAAAAGCGCGCCGCCGATTCCCGCGTGAGGTTCCGGAACAGGCCGGCCGAGATGGTAATGCCGCTGCGCGAGCACCCGGGGATGATCGCCAGCGCCTGCGCCCCGCCTATGACCAGGGCGTCCCCCAAGCCCAGGGAAGCCATGTCGCGCACCCTCTTCCCCGCGTTCTCGGCCAACCAGATCACCACCCCGATCGCAATCAGCATGACCCCCATCACCACCGGGGTGCGCCACACGGTCTCGGCCATCTCGTTGAACAACGCGCCGCACACACCGATGGGAATCGTGCCGATGGCCATCAGCCAGAGCAGCATCCGGTTGTGTTTCAGCTCCGGATCGCGGCCCACGTCCATACCGAAGCCTTGGCCGATGATCTGCACCCAGTCGCGAAAGAAGTATGCCAGGACGGCGACCAGGGTGCCCAGGTGCAGCATGATGTCGAAATCCAGCGATTCCGCATTCCAGCCCAGGAACCAGGACGTCAGGTACAGGTGGGCGCTGCTGCTGATGGGCAGGAATTCGGTGAAGCCCTGGACCACCGCCAGGACGATCACTTGAAGGATCGGCATAAGTGTTCAGAGTGAAGGATGGACCCCGCGATGTCAAGGGGTGGTCAATGAAGCTCCAGGAACTGCCGGACCCGTGGCTGGATCAGGCGGCGGTGCGTGAACAGGCACACGTGCTGGCCATCCGGAATCCTTAGTACACCATTTCATAAATACCATCTCGTATCCAACCGTGGCGCGGGCACTCGTGCCTGCCGCGTCGACACTCGTGTCGACGCTTGTTCGGCGCCCGAAGAATACTTGAAACGATGTACTTAGCAGTTCTCCCGGCACCAGCCGGGCGGCAAGTGATTCGGCCTGCGCGAACGGCACAGCCTGGTCCGCTGTGCCGTGGACAATCAGTACCGGCGCCAGGATCCGCTCCACAGGATAGGCGAACGGTGCGCGGGATTGAGCGATGTCGTTGCGCGTTCCGGGCAGCCTTTCGGCCATACGGTCCATCGTGCTCAACAAGTGCGCGCGCAGCAGCGGACCCGCCTCGGGGTCGTTCAGTGTCTTCGCGCGCAAGGCCGGATCGGGGATGGCGCGGCCGGCGGCCCATTCCGGATCGTTCTCCGCCTTTCTGCGCATGCTGGACAGCACCCCGGGCAATCGCGTCATGAGTGTCATGAGGTGAAACCGCAAAGGCACCCGAACCGTGAGGGGTGCGCTGCAGGCCGAGATCATCACCAGGGCGCGGCAACGGCCGGGATGGCGCAGAGCGAATTGCAAGGCGCACTGGCCGCCGCCGGAAATCGCGATCGCGGCCGCCTGGCGGATAGCCAGCGCGTCCAGCACGCCGGCGCAGAGATCCGCCTGCTGCTCGGGCGTTGGACCCAGTGCCAGCGGCGTACGCAGGTATCCGGGACGTGAGACGGCGATAAACTCGAAGCCCGTCGAGCCAAGGGCGGCCTGTCCCAGATGGAGTCCCTGGTCGTAGCCGCCCATGGCCCCGTGGAGCAGCAGCACCGCTGCTCCTTCACCGGAGCGGACACACTCGACCGCGCCCCGCGCAGTTTCGATCATTACCGAACGGATTCCCGCTGTGTCCTCCCGCGTCCCCGTCATTGTCCACCCCCAATCGGATTCGGGCGGCCTGGCGCCGGAGCATTGTTGTGCCGTTTGCCAACATCATATTATAAGGTCTGCAAGTCTGCTTCCTGGGCCCCGACGTATGCAGGTACGGGTTGACTTCCCACGTCGAACGTTATACATTTCGTATAGCGATGCGGTTTGAATGGGACAATGAAAAGAACCGCATCACCCAACAGAAGCACGGTGGCATCGCGTTCGAGAGTGCGGCACTCGCCTTCGATGATCCCAATGTAATCTTCCGCAAGGATCGCATCGTGACTGGCGGGCAGCGATGGCACGCCATAGGAGCCGTTGAGGGGGCGGTGCTGCTGGTTGTCCATGTGTATTGCATGGTGAATGAAAATGACGAAGAAGAAACCATCCGCATCATCTCGGCCCGCGAGGCTAATAAGCGTGAGCGCCGAATCTATATTCAGCAAGCCGGTTAGTAAGAAGCAGAAGGCCGTCCTGTCCCGGATCGCGAAGCGGCAGGCTGCCGGGGACGATTCCGGCATCGATTACTCGGACATCCCTTCCCTGACCGGCGAGCAACTGGCCCAATTCCACCGCACTCCGAAGGTGCTGGTGGCCGCTCGCATCGACCGGGAAGTTTACGACTGGCTTCTCCAGTATGGCAAGGGCTACTCGACAAGAATCAACAGCATCCTGCGTACGGTTATGGAGAGGGCTCGCTAGTTCCACCACGCTACGCCCGGTTCACCTGAAATGAGGGTCCTTCGGGGCGCAGACAATTGCCACGATGGTCGCGAACCTGGACAGTTCAGTGAAAACGCCACCCATCCTCCCTCCCATGTAAGCTCGCCAAAAAACACGGTCACCAAATTTGACGGAGAATTTTCCCTTTATTTTCAGCTCTTTAGTTCCCAAATCTCCCGCGATCGCAACCGGGTGGGTATAGCCTTAAATCAGGAAGGGAAAACGCTGGTGGTCCTTGCCGCCGGCCACACACATGCATCTAGTCGTCCACAACCCGAACCCGTCGATCCCCCCAAATAGGGGGGTGACGGCGATTGCAAAAATGACCCTGAATCGCCGTCACCCAAATTCGTCCCCTCTCCACAACCCACAGAAACAGGGAGACTTACAACGCATGAAAAATGAACTGACACACACCGAAAACGCCGTCACCCGGCCCCACCCCAGCCGCGCTGTCCCCGCTCGCGCCCTCGCCAACCCGCGCTCAGCCGTGCATGGCCATCGCAGCCCGGCGCAGCGCCCGCTCGTAACCCTTCACCAGGTGGACCGTGAGCACGTCGAAGAACCGGCCCAGCCGCCGCTCCAGCTCTTCTTCCGCGTAAAGCTCCATGACATTCTTCGAAAGAATGTGCTCCTCCACGAAATCCAGCATCTTCTCCCGGACGATGCAAAGACATCGCACGGATTCGTGCAGCGGCACATCCTGTTCGCAGCGAAGTTTGCCGAGATGTTCGTACTTCTCGGCCAGGTCGTCCTCGTTGCCGGCGGACAGCCAATGGCCCAGGTTCTCCAGCAGGACCTGTCCCCATTCATGCAGCTCGCTCTCGGCGAGCCCGCGGACATGGGTCAATTGTGGTTCGCGGCGGATTTGACCAATCACCCGTGACGCGATTTCGTCCCAATTCGATTCGATCAGATGAACGAGTTTGCCCGAAATCATAATCCACCCCCGAATGTATGCTACCTCCAAGCCATCCCGTCAACAAGGGTTCCGGAATCGTTTACCCTGGGTCTATGCGCAAAGCTGTCTGTGGGTTGCTGCTGCTCCTCCATTCGCTGGCGTGGGCGCAGGGCGTCCACCCCATCAGCGGACGAAAATATGCCGGCGTGATGGGGGCCAACGGAGCTGGCTGGCTGGTGCGTCCCGAGCGCGAAACCGAAGAGCACCCCGATGCCGCGCTCGACGCCATCGGAATTGCCAGGGGCTCAACTGTCGCCGATGTCGGCGCCGGCGCCGGGTACATGACGTGGCGCATGGCCGAGCGCGTGGGTCCATCCGGCAAGGTCTATGCCAACGACATCCAGCCGAACATGCTCGACCTCCTGCGCCAGAACATGGAGCAGCGCAAACTCACCAACGTGGAGACCGTCCTGGGAGCCATCGACGATCCCAAGCTGCCCGCCGCCGCGATCGACCTGGTGCTGCTGGTGGACGTCTACCACGAGTTCTCGGAGCCCCAGAAAATGCTCCGTCACATTCGCGAGTCGCTGAAGGCCGATGGCCGCCTGGTGCTGCTGGAGTATCGCGCCGAAGATCCCAATGTCCCGATCCGCCCGGAGCACAAGATGACCGTGGAGCAGGCCAAACTCGAAGTCGAGGCGGAAGGTTACCGCCTGGATAAGGTGCTGGAGTCACTGCCGCGCCAGCATATTTTGATCTTTCGAACCAGCATTACCAGATCCTTAGGAAAGGTGAACTGACGCATGCGCAAAGTCCGCTGGGGAATTCTGGGCGTCGCCCGGATCGCCACCACCAAGGTGATTCCGGCCATGCAGCAGGGCGAGCTGTGCGAGATCGCGGGCATCGCCTCGCGCGACCCCGGCCGGGCCGAAGAAGCCGCCCGCACCCTGGGCATCCCCAAGGCCTACGGCTCCTATGAGGAGATGCTCGCCGACCCGCAAATCGAGGCCGTCTACATCCCCCTGCCCAACCATCTGCACGTGCCGTGGTCCATCCGCGCGGCCGAGGCGGGCAAGCACGTGCTCTGCGAAAAGCCCATCGGGCTGAACGCCAACGAGGCGCTGGAATTGATTGCCGCGCGCGACCGCACGGGAGTCGTTATCGGGGAAGCCTTCATGGTCCAGACGCACCCGCAGTGGGTGCGGACCGTGGAACTGGTGCGCAGCGGCCGCATCGGGCCACTGCGTTTCGCCATGGGCTCGTTCGGCTACTTCCAAACGGCGCCCGAGAATGTCCGCAACGTGCGCGAATCGGGCGGCGGCGGCCTCATGGACCTCGGCTGCTACCCCATCAAGTCTTCGCGCATGGTTTTCGGCGAAGAGCCGCTGCGGGTCTCGGCCACGCTGGTTCGCGATCCTGATTTCGGCACCGATATCCTGACCTCCGCGATTCTCGAGTACCCCTCGGGCCATTGTGTGTTCGCCTGCGGCACGCAGGTGGTGCCGAATCAAAGCATGCAGTTCTTCGGAACCACCGGGCGCATCGAGATCGAGATTCCGTACAATGCGCCGGCCGGCGGGACGACCCGCATCCGCATCGATGACGGCGGCGACGTGCTCGGTTCGGGCATCACGGTGGTGGAATTCGCGCCCTGCGACCAGTACACCATCCAGGGCGACCAGTTCTCCCGCGCCATCCGCGAAGGTAGCGCGCCGCCCGTGCCGCTCGAAGATTCCCGGCGCAATATGGCGGTGATCGATGCCGTCTTCCGGGCCGCCGAAAGCGGTGGCTGGGAGACACCCGCGGCCGCTCCGTGCAACGGAGTGCCGGAGCGCCGGATTCGCGGATCTTTTTCCGAATAGGAGCGTATATCCTTTTATGAACGTATCGCGCTGGGCGGTTTGCGCCCTTCTGGTGTCGGCCCCTGTATTCGGCCAGACTGCGCCTCCACGGCCCGAATTCGAGGTCGCATCGATCCGCCCCTCCGGCCCGCAACCCCCGTCGCAACTGGGCGTCGGCCTCCACATCGACGGTGCCCAGGTCACCATCAACTACTTCGCTTTGCGCGACTACATTGCCATGGCCTACGACCTGAAGATCTATCAGGTTTCGGGGCCGGACTGGCTGCCGTCTACGCGGTTCGACATCGCCGCCAAAGTGCCCGCGGGCACCGGCCGCGACCAGGTCCGGCCCATGCTGCAATCGCTGCTCGAGGACCGCTTCCAGATGAAAACGCACCGCGACAGCAAGGAATTCGCGGTCTATGCCCTGGTGGTTGCCAAGGGTGGCCCCAAGTTGAAAGAGTCGCCGAAGGAGTCGCCGCTCGATCCCGCTGACCCCGGCGCACCCTCGCAAGGCGGCGGTGTCAATGTGAGCGCACAGGGCGGGCGCGGCGGTGTCAACGTCAATTACGGCGGAGGGTCCTCCGTTGCGTTCGCCAATAACCGGTTCGAAGGCCGGAAACTGTCCATGCCCCTCTTTACCGAATGGCTCGGGCGCTTTATGGACCGCCCCGTGGTGGACATGACCGGCCTGAAGTCCACCTACGACATTACGCTCGACTTCACACCGGAGGACTACATGGCGATGATGATCCGGTCGGCGATCGCGGCCGGGGTCGTGCTCCCTCCCGAAGCGATGCGGGCCTTGGAGGGCGCCTCGGGCGATTCGCTATCCGCCGCGTTGCAGACGCTGGGGCTCAAGTTGGAGTCGCGCAAGGCGCCGATCGAGGTGTTGGTGGTCGACAAGATGGAGAAGATGCCGACGGAGAACTAGTGGGGCGGACGCCCTCGTCCGCGCGCGACCCCCTGGTCGCGCTCTTGCCGTCGCCTAGCGGCCGCCGCCCACAGTCACGTCCTCGCCTTCCATTCGCAGCGCCCACTTCAGCGCCGCGAGATACATCTTCTGCACCTGCGGATTGTCCCAGGCCTCGTCCGCATGGCCGAAGGTCGAGTAGAACACGCGGCCCTTGCCGTACATCTTGGTCCACGCCACCGGGAAATCGCGGTCGGTGCGGTGGACCTTGGGATTGGTAAGGTCCAGCTTGGAGGCATCCAGCCGCGCCAGCACGTGCACCTTCTCTCGTGAGAAGTCCTTGTGCTGGTAGATTTCGTCGCGGATGCTGAAGGTCGCCGGGAACATCTTCATCGCCGGAAAGTTGGGGTCCTCCACGATGACCGGGGCGTCGAAAACTCCCCACGGGTGATCGTCGAAATAGCCGCCGATCATCTCGCCGAATTCCGGCCAGTCGAAGAACGCATCGTCGCCCGTGTGCGCGCCCACGAAGCCTTTGCCATCCTCTTTGATGAACGACATCAGGTCCTTCTTTTGCTGCGCGTCAAGGTTGTCGCCGGTGCCCATGAAGAAGATGGCATCGAAGTAATTCAGGTTCCGGGTATTGCGCGCCGGAGCCGGGATGGCCTGCTTGCTGATCAACTGCGAATCGGTGCGGATGTATGTGTCGTAGGCGCCCGACTCGCGGCCCAGGCGTTCGATGGTGGCCATGGCATGCGAGATCGAATCGTGCTGGTAAGCGGTGAGCGTGTCTCCCCAGGCCAGGATCCGTTTCGGGCGGGCAGGCCCCTGCGGCGAAGCCTGTGATACGAGCATCGCTCCCAGAAGGACGGCAGCGAAGCACGCAACGTGCGGGCGTGACATGCCACCTATGGTAACTCGTTAAATGACGAGCTGTACTGCGGCTCACCGCGACATCTCGCGGGTCGTAAGCGCCGCCGGCATGTTCCCGGTGAGCGGTTATCAAACCGACGCCTACTCCGCGGGGCCTGCATGGCGGCCGGGCTACGAGCGTCATTTTTGGTTTTGGCCGACGGCCGTAACCTTACCGCAGGTTCCCGTTGAACCACTCGATCATGCGCACCAGCACATCGCGCTGGTGCTCGGGCTCGTGGAACAGGTGGCCTTCGTTGGGATACACCACCATCTGGGTCTTCACGCCCAGCGTCTTGAGGGCGTGCCAGAATTCGTAGGATTGCGGCGGCGGGCACTCGCCATCGCCGCTGCCCACCAGCACCAGCGTGGGCGTCTTCACCCGCTTGATGAAGGTGATCGGCGAGCTCTTCGCATAGACTGCCGGATCGTCATAGACCGAGGCGCCGAAGTAGGGAATCATCCACTGGTCGATGGCGTTCTCGCCGTAATAGCTCTGCCAGTTGGCGAGTCCGGCGCCGGCCACGGCCGCGCGGAACCGCGTGGTCTGGGTCACCGCCCACATGGTCATGAAGCCGCCGTAGCTCCAGCCGGTGATGCCTATGCGGTTGGCATCGATGGGCGCCGTCTTGACGGTCTCGTCGACGCCGGCCAGGATGTCGCGCAGGTCGCCGCCCCCGAAATCCTTGACGTTGGCGAGGGTGAACTTCTCACCCTGCCCGTAGCTGCCGCGCGGATTCGGCATCAGGACGAAGTACCCCTGCTGCGAAAGCAGCGCCGGATTGAATCCGGGCCGCGGCCAGAAGGGCTTCAACGACGATGCCGGCCCGCCGTGCACCGCGACCACTAGCGGGTACTTGCGGCTTGGGTTGAAGTTCACCGGGTAAAGCAGCCAGCCCTGCACGCGGAAGCCGTCGCTCGTCCAGTGGAGGCTCTTGGCTTCGCCCCACAGCGGCTTGCGCTGGGAATTCGCCCGGGTCCTCTGGCTCCAGTTGCCGATGGCGCCGGCCCACACCTCGGGCGGCTGCCGCCACGAGCTGCGAATCAGGGCGGAGACCTTGCCGTCGTCCGAAAGCGAAATGCCGATGTCTTCGAACGACGGGTTGGTGCTCTCGTCGCCCTGCGACAGCCGCTCGACCTTGCCGGTCGCGGGATCCCATTGGGAGATCGCGCTGCCGCCGTCGGCATGTTCGGTGAAGTAGAGATGGGCGGACTGCCTGGGCCAGGCGAGGTGGCTCACCGAGGACGCGATTCCCGGCGTGAGGTTGCGCGCCGCCCCGCCGCCGACCGGCACTTGCAGGATCTCGCCGCCGTTCACGCCTTCGTCGCTCATCAGCCCGGCGATCAGGACGATGGATTTTCCGTCGGGCGACCAGCGCGGCACGGCAATCTGCTGTTGCACGCCGGGCTTGAAGATGGCCCGCATCTGGCCGCTGTCGGCGGCGATCGTGTAGAGCTGGGCGATCCACCAGTTGTCGTCACCGGCGCCGCGCGCAGCCGTCGCGGCAAAGCTCCGGCCATCGGGCGACCAGTCGTATTCATAGATGTAGAAGTCCGCCGGAGAGACCTGGCGCGCGGCGCCTCCGGCCGCGTCCACGATGGCGATGCGCTGCTCGTAGACCTTCGACTCGACCACGCCCGAATCGGGAAGGACCGGATCGAGGGGCCCGGCGGCGCGCGGCAGATTCTCGGTGAAGAGAATCGCAATCCGCCGGCCGTCGGGCGACCAGCGCGGGTCGGCCAGCAGGCCCGTGAGATGGGTCAATTGCCGGGGCCGGCCGCCGGCCGCGGGCGCCACGTAGAGCTGAAGCTGGCCGAACTTCTCGCGGTCCGACAGGAAGGCGATCTGCTTGCTGTCGGGCGACCACGCCACGCTGCTCTCGGCCGAAGTCGATTCGCCCGCCCAAATGCGCGCCGGCTTCGAGTCGCCGCCGGCCAGGCTCACGGTGAAGATTTCCGACTTGCCCGGACTGGCCGACTGCACGTACGCCAGCCGCGAGCCATCGGGCGACACCACCGCCTGCTGGTACCAAATCGTGGCGGAAATTTCGGTCAGCGCCGGATCTACCGGAGCCGCGGGCTGCGCGGAGGCAGTGGTTGCGGCCAACAGGAAGAAGAGGAGGTGGGAGCTTCGCACTCGGGTTACTCTATCACGTCTTCCACTTGTTCCGGGAGCGGGCCGGCCATGTCGCGGAGTTTTTCGAACAGGTCGTCGTAGAGGCTGGCGTAAGCTTCAAGGGAGGGATCGCTCTTGCGCGGCTGCGTGAAGGTGCGCCGCATTTGCCTCACCGCAACCAGCAGGAGTTTCAATTCGTCTTGGTTGAACCCGAACGCTTTGGCCGACATCTACTCCAGTTTATCGCCCAGTCCGTAGAATCGCGCCGCCGTGCCTCCCAGGAGTTCCTCCCGCACTTCGATGGTCTGCGGACCGATGGCCTGCGTGAACGCGGCCAGCGAGGCCTTCCAGGTGAACTCCGGCAGGCACGCCGGCCAGTCGCTGCCGAACATCAGGCGCCGCGGACCGAAGACCGCGAGCGCATGCTGCACGTAGGGGCGCGGCGACGGTTGAAAGCGGGCCAACCCGCTCAGCTTGCAGAAGACCTGCGGCGACTCGGCGGCCATTTCGAGATCGTGCGCCCAATCGCCTTTGGGCGGGCCGCCGAGGTGATCGATCACGATCCGCAGCGCGGGAAAACGCTCCGCGATTCGGCGGATCAAAATCAATTCGGCGTCCGCGTCGAGGGGGATGCCGCGGCGCTCGAGCTCCCCGAGGGAGTCTGGGATTTCGGAGGTAAAGGAATGGCAGACGCCGCGGAATTTGGGGTGGCGCTGATATTCGTCCAGGAGATGCGGTTCGAATGGCGGGATGATGGCGCGGATGAAGTCCAAAGACAACACAGGCATGAATGCCTGTGCTACCAACACGGAACCGTCGAAGCGGTTACGCGCGAGAATCGACGCCAGATGCTCGAGGGGACAGCGTTCGGAAAAGGAGTGGTGGGAATCGATGCGCAATCAGAAGATGAAGCTGAGGCCGCCGCGGAAGCTGCGCGGGGTTTCGACCAGAAGGACCTGCTGGCCATTGACCATACTGAGCGGCAGGTAGCCCTGCGCCAGCATGTTGCGCAGGTCGGCCGTAGCTTCCATGCGCCAGGGCAGCATGGCGAAACCCGGAATCGGCTGCCGGATGTACAGGTTCAATCCCGGAGTCTGCCGGATGGCCTGCGTGCTGTACAGGTTGCCACCCATGACCCAGCGATGGTCGTTGCTCCACTGGTAGCTGGCCACCATGTGGGTCCCGGTGCGCGGCGCGGTAAACGCTACCCGGCCGGTAGCGGCCTGGCGGCGGCCGGCGCGGATCATGGAGCGTAATTCATCGGGGCTGTTGCTCACCAGTTCCCGGTTATCGGCGGTCAGCACGCCCATCGATCCGTACATCACGGTGGCGCTCACATGCTGGCCCACGGCCTGGGTGACGGCTGCGTTGTACCCGGTGCTCTGGCGATCGCCGACGTTGAAAATCGAATTGCCCGAGAAGAGGTCCGGAAGCAAGTCGCCCGCGGCGTATAGGCCGGCCGGAGCCACAATCGAGAGGGCCGCGTTGCTGATCGATTCGCCGTAGGCGGAGAGGTAATAAGTCCGTGAACCGGCCTTGCGCGAGTACGTCAATTCGTACTCATTGCCGCGCTGCACGCGGGCGCGGCCGCTGAGCAGCGAAACGTTCGGAAAGACCCCCAGCGTGCTGATATCGCGCTGCAGGTCCGCATCGTTACCCCCGGCGGCGGAAGCGGCGAGATCGGGCCGCGCATTGCCGGACGTGTACGCGGCTTCCAACGCGGAGCCGCCTCCCAGGTCGAAGCTGAGCCGCGCATAGTGGCTGAAGTAGCTCAGATGGTCCAGGAAAGTGACGGCGTCCATCGTCATGCCGTATTGCAGCGTGACGTTGTCGGCAAGCTGCAGATGGTCGTCGATGCCGGCGGTCATGGTGCGCAGCATCGGCAGTGCGGCTTCGTTCCCGGCGGCCACCGCGCCCAAGCGCGCCGGCAGGAACAACTGCCGCATGGTGAGGGAGACCTGGGGACTGGTGCCGGCGATGTTGCGGCTATAGCTGGTTCGGAAGGCCGCGGTGGGCGTCCCGGTCTGGGACCCGTATCCCACGTTGCCGCTCACCTGGAGCAT
>Ga0116221_1002547_pt1 | contig 11839 bp, 13 predicted proteins | sample Sb_taG_5_FD_88965 | JGI IMG/M metagenome (GOLD analysis project Ga0116221, IMG submission 88965) | Peat soil microbial communities from Weissenstadt, Germany - Sb_50d_8_FC metaG | ecosystem: Environmental > Terrestrial > Soil > Wetlands > Peat | place: Germany: Weissenstadt | collected 2010-09-21 | reverse complement strand
GAGCCGCCATCGAATCGACCTTTGCGAGCCTTTCCACCACCCACGCGAACAAGCTGAAAACCCTGATGACGCTCGTATTTCAAGAATTCGACGATGTCTCACTCTTGGGCGGGTAAGGTATAGATCGGTGGAGGAACGTGACTCCCGATAATCCCAACTACCCCATGCCACACATCGTGCGAGCTCGCCGGGTGCCAAGCCCACGGTACTCCGTGGGCATGTGAGGCACCTGGCGTTCAGTTGTGATAAGTCCCCCGCGAGCATGGGGCAGCAGCTTGAAGATGTTCACGATTATTCGCTCCAACTCGGGCTCTGCGAAAAAGAAGAGGACCGGCACTGCTCGAGCCGGACCATGTTCGCGGAAATGTTGGCTCATTCAGGCTTGATTTGGATTCGCTACCTGGAATGCTGAGTTCCTGATGCTCTGCTGTCGCTCACATGCCCGCGGGGTACCGTGGACATGGCACCCGGCCCCTTGCGAATCGTGCGGGTTACGGGGGGCAGACGACGGGCGAATCCAGGAACGCGTCAACATGGCAAACTCCCAAAGAGGATGGAAAACCGACAGTCCCGTCCGCGAAATGCTGTAAGGGATCAATGCCGAAAAAAGTCGCCCCGACGTAGAATCGGCGGTATAATTTGTTCATGAGGAACCCCAATTTTACAGCCGTCCTCGATCGGGCTCTTGAACCCATCGGCGCCTGCTTGACTCCCAAGGCTGCCGGGAAATTGCTCAGGCTCAAGCTGGACAAAAACACACAGGCCCGACTCGATGTTCTTGCCGACAAATGCACGGAGGGTGAGCTATCTGCCGAGGAGCGCGCGGAATACGAGTCCGCCGTGCTAACTCTGGAACTCGTTACCCTTCTGCAAGCCGAGGCACGAGCGTTCCTGGCCGCGCACAAGGGCTTATGAAACCATCGCGCCGCCAACAGGTTCGCGAGCGCGCCGGGCACCGTTGCGAGTATTGCCGCTTGCCCCAGGCCCTGGTCTCTCCTTTGGGTTTCCACGTCGAACATATCGTTCCCAAGAAACACGATGGTTCAGATCAGGTCGAAAATCTGGCTCTGGCCAGCTATTTCTGCAATCTCCATAAAGGCCCCAACCTCACCGGCATCGATCCGCGCAGCGGTCGGATTGTCCCCCTATTCCATCCCCGACAGCAGCGCTGGCCAAACCATTTTCGTTGGGACGGTCCTATGCTTGTGGGCCGCACGGCCTCGGGACGCGCTACCGTCCGCGTCCTGGCCATCAACCTCCCCCACCGCGTCCGCGTCCGGCAACGCTTGATGGAAGCGGGTCTCTTCCACGTGTGAGCACCGAGCACCTGGCGATTTCATCCTTCATCCCTCATTCTTCTTTCTGGAGTGTTGAGTGGCTGATGCTCCGCTGTCGCTCAAATGCCCACGGAGTACCGTGGGCCTGGCACCGAGCTCTATGGGTGCCGCACGCCCGCACGCAGACTGACATCAGTTATCCTCTCCACCGAACGTGGCGCCGTTAGTTGACTCGATTCACGCACCTGGCATGACGCCCACCGCCCAGAAATCCATCACCTCTCCGCAAAATCTGGGCGCTATGCATTGGCTCACTCACGATGGGAGGCGCGCATTCAACCAACGTAAAGTATGCGATTCCATGCAGTTATATGTCGCAGCCACAATTCGCTGATGCCGGCACAAGCTTTGCTAAAGAGGTGGAACTTCCTTTTGGCCCCAACAAAGCCCATGTGTGTAGAGAAAAAGCGTGGAAGACATTTTTCCTTGCATCATCTGGGTTTCGTCAACCTGCAATGATCTTGCAAACCGCGAACCCCACCACCACGGAGAAGTAGATGAATTTACGACAAGGCGAAACGAATCGGAGTCACCGGAACGGTAAGTCCCAGGCATTCAGCGGGCCGCAAGCGATATCCCAGCTGACGCATCGAAGCCAGCGTTTTCAAACTTTGCCACCACCCCTCGGCCAGCCCCCCTATCACTATGATCTTGCCAAGGTAATCGACCTCGAACACAATTTGAGCGCCCTGACATTCCACGTGGTGGGAGACACGTGTGGTGTCAAGGATTCGAGCCGACAATTTCATGTTGCCAAGGCGATGAAGCAGGATCTCACCCCCGAGTCGGGGCAACCGGTGCCGAAGTTCTTTTATCATCTGGGCGATGTCGTGTACTTTAACGGCGAGCACGATCAGTACTACGAGCAGTTCTATGAACCGTACGACCATTACACGCCGCCGATTTTGGCGATCCCGGGCAATCATGATGGCGACCCCGACGAAAACAATCCTTCATTGCAAGGATGGATTGCCTACTTCATGACCGCTGAGCCGCATGTCGATCCTGAATCGCAGGAATCGCCGCGCGTTACGCTATCTTTGCCGAACGTGTATTGGACCCTGATCACGCCATTGGCGACGATCATTGGAATGTACACGAATGTACCGGAGCACGGGTCCGTGGATTCCGTGCAACAACAGTGGCTGACAAACGAGTTTGCGACGGCGGCGTCCGAAAAAGCCCTCCTGCTCGCCTTGCATCATCCCGTGTATTCGTTCGACCGTTTCCACAGTGGCAGCCCCAACATGGCGGACATTTTGCAGCAGGCGATCAACGATTCCAAGCGGATTCCCAATCTCGTCTTGACCGGTCACGTCCATAACTATCAGCGGATCAATCGCGTCATTGGCGGGGGAGAACCTGTACCATTCCTCGTCGCGGGCACCGGCGGTTACCATAATCTTCACCAACTGGCAGTTGACAAGGGAACGAACACGACACCGGCGCACCCGGTTCACAAAAGCCATCCGGCCGCGAAGCATGGCAAGAAGAAAGCGGGCGGAGGCGCGGTGCCCCCGGTCGTGACGGATGCCGACACTCAGGCCGCACTCCAGTACGGCGACGACAAGAACTGGGGCTATGTGACTCTAACCATCGACAAAGAGCACATACACGGCAGCTACACGTCGGTGGACAAGAATGGAGATGCGATCAAGGACGCCGACAGTTTCACGACGTCCGCTTCCCACCGGACCCTGACCACGGGCCCCGTGTCTCTGTAGGGAATTGAATTGAAGAAGAGTTCCGCACCGGTCCTGGCACTTTCGCCCGACGGGTGCACCTGGGCTTGTCGGCGATTATCTTCCCAAGACTGGTGTTCGAGGCGCCGGTTGCCAAGTTTTCGCGGCCATTCAGATTGGATGAATTGCGAAGTCAACATTATGGCCGCGAAAGCATGCCGAGCAGCCGGGGACATGAACTCCTAGGTCGGGCACGCTGACATAGCGCGGATTAGTGATTGCCCCGGAGAAATGGTGGAGGGTGCGCCAAACCAGCCCGACGCGTGAGCGAGGGTAGCTCCTGTCCCCAGCCTCGCTGACGCGTCGGGTTATGAGGTCATGAATAATCCTGGCCAGGTTTTGTGACACGATTGCGGCTGCTGCGTTCGATCTGCCTGTGCAGATTCGCCAAGACAAGCATGCAACCTTCTGGTTGCCTCGCGATGTCAGAATTGGCACCTTCCCGGGCGCCCCTCAGACGACACGTCTTGGATAGGCTATCGATCTCCTTGTGATCGATGAAATCCCCAACCGAGCATTATTTGCGAGTTTTTCCAGGGAATCGAGCTCATCATGAGAGGCGGTCCGTCTCAATATGAAGATTAACAGCATCCCTAATATCGTGTGACATTCGCCTCCCAAACACATTTTGCGCCAAGGGCGTTTTTAGTCCCAAAAGTCTCATCACACAAAAAGCCCGTGTTTTTGATGCTTTCTGAGGTCTCGACAGGACATTTCGGGTGGGGCCGCATTCTCACAATTCGGAGGCCGGGCAAGTGAAGACCTCGCCAGGTTTCTGGTCCCGTTTCTGTCTCGACTCCATTAAACTTTCTATGGGCCGATTTCGCTTGGGCGGGCATGAATAAGCGGGGAAGATTACTGCCAACCGAAGACGGGAATAGGGCGATGGCGAGTTGCAAAGCCAATCTAGTCCGGCAATGCATTCAGAAACTGGTCCGGAAGCACGACGACTCCCAGGCCACAGACCGGGAGCTACTGGAGCGCTTCACCACCCAGCGGGACCAAGCAGCTTTTGAGATTCTGTTTTGGCGGCACGGGGCAATGGTCCTGGCCACGGGCCGTTGATGACAAGCTGAAGCTGACGCCTCTTCTCTCGGTGACATTCTCGGCCGACGGGCAGTTGCTATGCGGTAGGCTGCGAAGCGTCGATGATCCGCTCGACCTCGACGAGTGCGCGGTCTGGGAGGTGGCGTCGGGGATGGTGGTCGCTCGGCTCCCGGCCAAGCATATCGGCCAGGTCGCTTTCAGCCCAGACAACCGAATCATGGCCTACGTCACTGGCTGGGGCCTGAACTTGCTCGACTTGACGACCGGGCAGCCAGTTGCCGCCTACGAGGCTCCGGATGTGAACTGCAACGGCCAAATGATGACCGAGGCCCGCACGCTGGTGTTCGCCCCGGAAGGGCAGACCGTTGCGACCGGACATCACGACGGCAGCATCCAATTCTGGAAAGTGCCGTCGGCAGCCGCGGCGAAACTCACCGAGGCAGACTTGGCAATGGCCTGGGGCGACCTCGACAGCGAGGACGGGACGAAGGCCAGGGACGCGGCGGATCAATTCACCCGTGATCCGACGGCCTCGACGACTTTCCTGAAAGCAAAGTTCCGAGTTCCCGATGCTTCGGCCAGCCTCGATCTGCCACAGGTAATACGCGACCTCGATAGTCCTGTTATTGCCACCCGCGAACAGGCTACGCGGAAGCTTCACGAGGTTGGCCGTCAGGCCGAGCCGGCGCTGCGTGAAGCCCTCAAAACGGCGCCACCCGATACGTCTGAAGTAGGCTCCACAATTGGCTTGGACCCGCATCAAACGCCTCAGCTAGGCGCCTAGAATCTGGGCGCGTCCCCCAGAATCTGGGCGCTTTCATGGCGTAACGTCAAGGCACAGGCTTTCGCAGCTACGCCACAATTGACGCAGCATGAGGGACTTGCAACCGAATTAATGTGATCGGCGCGACACGGCATCATTTCTGCTCTTCCGCTGGCAATTGCGAACTCGATCTCAGCCATGCAGCGACTCGGCTCGGTGAAATAAGAGACGGCGCAGCTTTTTCTTTGACAGGTCCAAGCCAATGTTCGACTCTCACTTGAAGCGAGTTTAAGCGCGGTTTTCCAGGTCGCCGCGCGGTTCCACGGCCTTCGGTTGAACCGGCATAGGTGCCTCCATGAGTACGTCGCCCGCATTGAACCAGGATCCCACCCCAGCTCCGCCAACCGGCCTCTCCTCAACGACATCGCTCGAGCCCGGGATGGCGCTGGCACTCTCCGGCGGCGGCTACCGCGCAATGTTATTCCACCTTGGGAGCCTGTGGAGGCTTAATGAGGCCGGGCTGCTAAAAGATCTGGCATGTGTCTCAAGCGTTTCTGGAGGCTCCATTACCGCGGCCGCCTTGGCGACGCGCTGGGGAGAACTCGACTTCAAAGCAGGTGCCAGCGCGCAATTGGTTTCTGCGGTGATCGAGCCGGTCCGCAAACTTGCGCGTCACACAATCGACATTGGATCCATCGCGAGCGGGCTGCTCAACCCCTTCAGCTCCATCGCGGATTCCTTGGCGGCCGCGTACCGCAAGCACCTACTCGGGGAGCGTACTCTTCAAGACCTTCCGGACCACCCCCGCTTTGTAATTAACGCCAGCAACGTCCAGACAGGGGCATTGTGGCGGTTCAGCAAGGCGTACATGGGGGATTATCGCGTCGGCCGCGTAGAGCTGCCAAACCTGGAGTTGGCAGTCGCCGTGGGAGCGTCCTCAGCGTTTCCCCCATTTCTTTCGCCGGTCCACCTGCGCCTGCCGGAAGGAGCAGTCCGTTCGGACCTCGGCGCCGACCTGCATCGGCCCCCTTTCACTACCAACGTTTTCCTCAGTGACGGGGGCGTGTACGACAACCTGGGACTGGAACCGGTGTTCAAGCACTACCAAACAGTGCTCGTCAGCGATGCCGGGGCCCAATTGTCTCCAGAGCAGAAGCCCGCCCGAGACTGGATGCGCCATTCGCGCCGTGTGATTGACCTCGTCGATCACCAGGTTCGGAGCATGCGGAAGCGCGTGCTTGTCGAAGCTTACCGGAACGGGAGCCGCCAGGGCGCCTACTGGGACATCCGGACCAATATCAACGACTATCAGCTGAGCGATGCGCTCGAGTGCCCCTGGGAGGTCACCAAACGGCTTGCCGAGGTCCCGACCAGGCTAGCGGCGGTGGCAGACGATTTGCAGGAGCGGCTGATCAATTGGGGCTATGCCGTCTGTGACGCTGCCCTCCGGAAACACGTCTGTCCCGGAATTCCTCGACCCGCGGGGCTCCCGTACCCGCGCGGAGTTTGACACGTGGCCCGAAACTTAGGAGAACATCGATGGCAAAAGCCCGAACCTCCAGGCCTGCCACGACTAGCGCCCCCCATGCACGTAAGGTCGACGCCGGTGCCAGTGGCGTGCAAAGGCCCACCTACCGTCGCTTGCGGGTGTACACTTTCGACCCTAGCCTGGCTACACGGCTCGATACGGCCCTGATCAATGAAACTACGCTCTTAATCCCGTGGGAAGATGAACTCCGTCCCGGACCTGTGGGCGAATACCTTGAGGTCGTCGACTACGACCCAGCCAGCAAGTGCTTCTACTCGCCCGTGAACCTGAACGACCTTTACCTGCTCGCCCAGGAGGGCATGGTTCCATCGGAAGGTAATCCACATTTCCATCAGCAGATGGCCTACGCCGTGGCGATGACCACGATCCACAATTTCGAGCGCGCACTGGGACGGAGGGCGCTATGGTCGCCCCACATCGTCCGCGACCAGGCGACAGGCGAATTCGTATCCTCCGAACCAGTTTCCCGGCTGCGCGTCTACCCGCACGCTCTTCGGGAAGCCAACGCTTACTATAGTCCAGAGAAGAAGGCGCTGTTGCTGGGCTACTTTCCGGCCATCCTGTCGAATCCGGGCGAGAATCTGCCGGGAGGTTTCGTGTTCACTTGCCTATCGCACGACGTGGTGGCTCATGAGACCACACACGCGCTGCTCGATGGCTTGCACCGCTACTTTGCCGAGCCGAGCAATGCCGACGTGTTAGCCTTTCACGAGGCGTTTGCCGACCTTGTTGCCCTGTTTCAGCACTTCACCCAGCCCGAGGCCCTTCGGCACCAGATCGCCAAAACCCGAGGGGACCTCGCCAGCCAGAATCTTCTGGGCGAATTGGCCCACCAATTTGGGCAGGCAATCGGCAACCGCGGCGCGCTACGCGACGCCATAGGCCACGTGGATAGCGAGACGGGCAAGTGGGAGCCGCAGGTGCCCGATCCCGAGGCGTACCCAACGACACTCGAACCGCACGCGCGTGGTGCGATCCTCGTAGCCACGCTGTTCGACGCGTTCCTCTCGATCTACAAGGCCCGAATCGCCGACCTGCTCCGCATCGCCACAGGCGGCTCGGGAGTACGGCGCGCGGGGAGCCTGCATCCCGACCTTGTCAATCGGATGGCCGTGGAGGCGACGATGACAGCTGATCATTTTCTCGGCATGATAATCCGGGCACTCGACTACTGTCCGCCGGTGGACATTACTTTCGGCGATTACCTCCGCGCGCTGATCACCGCAGACTGGGACATCGCTCCTACAGACGAATTGGGATACCGAATCGCCGTCATCGAGGCGTTCCGCCGTCGCGGCATCTACCCGACCGAGGTTCGCACTTTAGCAGCCGATGGACTGCGGTTGCAGCGGCCACCTGCTTTCTCGCTCAACTTTGCGGAGTTGATCAAGTCGCTCAAGCAAGATCTGAGCACGCTCGAATGGCAGACTACCGGACCACGTGACCAGATCGATCGCCTCAACAAGAAATACCAGGAGATCACCCACGACTGGATCGTGAAGAAGCTCGTCGATCCTGAGACCGGGAGGGAGCGCGACCCCAAAGTCGCGCGGTCGCTCGGGCTATCTCCGGGAGACGATGCCTGGAACACGATCTACCGAAGCTCGAAGAAAGGTGGCCTGCCGGCTCTGGAAGTCCATTCCGTTCGCTCAGCCCGGAGGCCCCTCCAGGACGGTCGTACGATTGTGGATCTCGTAGTTGAGATGACCCAACGCCGACGCGGATACCTCGACCCTGAGAAGCAGAAGCAGGCCGAGAAACTATTGACCGATTCCTCCAAACAGTTCGACGAGGGAATCAAGCCGGATTTCACGGTGCGAGGCGGCTGCACGCTGCTCATAAATAGTGAAACCGGCGAGCTCCGATACTGCATTGCCAAGAGCATTCGCAGTGACGCTCGGCTGGCCCGCCAACGGGACTTTGTTCAAGGATTGTCGGCGCCTTCCCTTCGAGCCACATATACAGCGGCAGCCGCTAGTGTTGGGAGTCGCGAGCCGTTCGCCCTCCTGCACCGCTGCCATTGAGAAAGGAGCCACCATGGCCCGGAAGAAGCCCCAGGCGAATGCGCAAAAATCGCCGCGACGGACGCGCAAACCAAGCCGACCAAAGAGCCCTCACAGGGCCTCAAGTCGGTCTGACGGAGGTCCGGCCAGCGCCCAGACCGCCCACGCCGCTCCGCCGGCATCTGGAGGTCGAATGGTGCCGCCCCTCAAAGGGGTAAAGGTCCGCATGTACCGTACAGGCCTGGGTGACTGCTTTCTTCTCGCCTTCCCGAGAAATGCTTCCCCCGCGGACGGCCAATCCGACGGCTTTTACTTGCTGGTTGATTGCGGCGTCTACAAGGGGACCCCTGAACCGGGCGGCGCGACGCTTATCAAGGAGATCGTGCAAGACATCCGCGAGGCGGTCGGCGGCCATCTCGATGTTCTGGTCATTACCCACGAACACTGGGATCACGTGTCGGCCTTTCACGAGAGCCAGGCCCAGACACTCTTTGCCGAGAGCATAAGGCTAGGAACGCTCTGGCTGGCGTGGACCGAGAATCTGGACATCAAGCTTGCGAAGGACCTTCATGACGGCCGCAAGGCGACACAGACCGCCCTGGCCGGCGTGCTGGAGCAGACGAAAAGCGCAGCGGATCCATGCGGAACGTCCGAATTGGTGAGGAAGGTTCTCGACTTCTTCGGCGGACCAGACGCGGACGCATCTGACAGCGGTGGGGGCTCGCCCGGACTCGGCGTCACTCTGCTGGGCGCCCAGGCCATGCAAACCGAGAAGGCAATGAAATGGATCAAGGAGGAATACGGCAAGGAGAAAACGAAGTACCTTCACCCCGGCGATGGCCCGCTGACGTGGGACGGTGTGCCCGACGCTCGAATCTACATCCTTGGCCCGCCGGAGGATCCCGAGCTTATAAAGCGCTGTAATCCGAGTGCGTCAGGCGAAGAGGTTTATCCCAAGGCAATGGCCCCAGCAATCGAAGCCGCCTTTTTCGCCGCCTGTGGTGTTCTTCCGAAACGGCTGGACGTCCCCCTCAACAAGGATGACGTAAGGGCCGCGCAAGCAATGAGCTTGCCCTTTGATGAGGAGCACCAGGTATCCGTGGAGAAAGCGAAGAAGATGAAGTTTTTCCAGGAGCACTATTGCTGCCCTGGCTCCAATCAGGAATGGCGCCTCATCGAAACCGATTGGTTAGGTGCCGCGGACGAGTTTGCATTGCAACTCGACAGCGCGACGAACAATACGAGCCTGGCCTTTGCCCTCGAAATTGGCCCTCCGGGAGAGGGGAACGTCTTGCTCTTCCCAGGTGATGCCCAGGTGGGGAACTGGCTGTCGTGGTTCGGCAAAGTCAAGGTCGGTAAGCGAATGCTTGGCAAGGACATGGTCTGGAGCGTCGCCGGCAAGACCATCACGGCCGACGACCTCTTGCGACGGACGGTGCTCTACAAGGTCGGCCATCACGGCAGCCACAATGCTACTCTCCGCGCCCAGGGGCTGGAGCGCATGGGCCGACCTGGGGAGCTGATGGCGCTGCTCCCAGTGGACGAGCACGTGGCCCGCGACCTGGCCCATTATGGCGAGATGCCACTACGGTCGCTCGTCCGGGACCTGGCAATTCGAACTGGCGGCCGGCTAGCCCGCAATGATGAGGGAGCGAAACCAAAGGACAAGACCTCCACGCTGGGCCCGATCCCCGGTGCGCCGGCGCTCCGGTCGAACTTTGGCACTATGAAGCCGCTCTACTTCGAGTGCGTGGTCGCTCCGACATCTTGAGGGCATCTGACCAGAGGGCTTCATACGCCGGGCCTGATTGACTACAAGGATCCGGAGCAGGCCCGACCCAGCAGCGAGCTCGGCTTGTGTGCTGGTTCGACGAATCCTCCGGTTGCAAAGACTATCGAACGAACTTGGTTACACGTGGCCGAGCTTTTCCCAATCTCCGGCGAGAAGGGAGACTCTTGGATGTAAGTGGCCCTGCTATGAGGTCAGGTCTTGCTGCGGTCCCACGGTTGTTCCGACGACATCAATGAACGCGATCCACTCCGGCCTACGAACAGGCTCTCAGCGTTGGCGAAGTTGCCCACCACGTCGCCAAGATTGTGAAAGCTTCTTGGCACATTTCTCGGCCGACCCATGAGGAATACGCCTGCTTCCTCGCGCTCATCGCGCACTTCCTGCTGAACGAGACGCACGAGGCGGTACGCCTCGCAAGGCCCTTGGAAGGCCGATCTCCCGTACCCCTTGCGCTCGCGGATGCCGTCCTCACCGGCGGTCTGCCCGCCCCAGAAAACTTTTCCGCTCGCCTGCGCTCCGAGCATTCCCAGTACTTTGACGCGGAGCTCAAGGCCGCGCTGATCGAAGGGGGCCCCTTGGGTGCGTGGGCGTGGGCCTGGCCCTGGCTGCGGCGATCGGCCTCAAGCAGATGGCGCGCGAGCAGCGTTCCGCGTTGCTGCGGGCGCATGCCGCACTCGCCGAGGCTTTCGGGAGCGGGGCGTAGAACCTGGTGGACAGTATCGTTCCGGACTTGGTGGACCTGGAGCAGTCCGAGGGCAAACTTTTCCGGGCGGACCGCTATCTGCGGTATGGCGACCTCGACGCCGCAGAGGCACTTCTTGAGAGGGTGAAGGACATGACAAACCCAACCTGGCTCGAAGCCGCGGCGTTGCTACTGGAGCGGCGCAGCGACGTCGATGGCGCACTGCTCCTTTTCCTTGGGGCGGCAGCGGAACACCCGCACCCGAGAATCCTTCGGCACGCCCCGTCGTTTGCGTACCACCAGGGCCGGCTCGCGGCCGCCTCCGATTTTCTTGACCAGCTCGTGGTGGCTGACCCCGACGATCTTTCATCGCGCAGGAACCTGGCGCTGATTTACGGCCGCATGTCGGATTTCGCGCGAGCAGCCATTCATTTCCCGGTGGCCTATCAGGCGGAGCATGGCTAGCCCGGCCACACGCTGAATGAGTCGCCGAATCGCGCAGCGTCTCCACAGGCGCCTTGGAGAGACCATTGGCCGCTCTACGACTTTGGCCTGCTTGTCCGAAAGGCTCATTTTCTCGCCGACCGGAGACCTGTCTCCTCTATGGATTAGCAAACGATCTGAGCAAAGCAGGACGGTTCGGTGGGGCATCCTTAGTAATCGGTGCCTTTCGGAATGGGAACATTCTCATTTGCCGTTATCAAGCACCGCAAAGCTAATGGGTCGATATTTTGGCTCAGGAACGACACGTGGCAATCCATGAAAACTACGTTGGCTCCGCCCGGGTGAAAACTGAAGATCTCGTCGTTCGGGCCGCAGTCCGTTGTGCTGTTCCAGGGGCAAGTCTTTGGGCCGTTGAAAGGGAATTGGCTGTTGTTGATGACCTGCACGCCGGGCCCGTAGGTTGCACCGGGCGGGCCGGAT
>Ga0116221_1002542_pt1 | contig 11855 bp, 12 predicted proteins | sample Sb_taG_5_FD_88965 | JGI IMG/M metagenome (GOLD analysis project Ga0116221, IMG submission 88965) | Peat soil microbial communities from Weissenstadt, Germany - Sb_50d_8_FC metaG | ecosystem: Environmental > Terrestrial > Soil > Wetlands > Peat | place: Germany: Weissenstadt | collected 2010-09-21 | reverse complement strand
GAGAGGGAGATCGAAGAGATTCGTAAGAAGCTACAAGACCCGAGGCCGCCCTACTACGCATTTCTGCTGGGCGATGGCGACCGCATGGGAAAGGCCATCGGCGACATTGACGAGGAAACTAAGCACCGTCAGTTGTCCGCGCGGCTCTCCGAATTCGCGGTTGAGGCGCAGCGATTGATCGACAAGGACTACGATGGCTGCGCGATCTACTGCGGGGGCGACGACGTGATGGCATTGCTGCCGCTCGATCGGGCGCTCGAATGCGCCGCCGCGGTGAACGAGAAGTTTCGCGACGTGGGGCGCGATGTAACGTTCAGTGCGGGTCTGGTGGTGGCACACGCGTTGGAGCCTTTGTCGGAAGTGAGGGAATGGGCCAAGCAGGCGGAGCATGACGCCAAGGACCCGAATCGCGGGAACCGCAAAGCACTTTGCGTCTCAGTGTATCCGCGCAGCGGAGCGCCGGTTAGCGTGTATGGAAGGTGGGATGAGACCGGCAAACTGCTGGGCGATATTATCGGCCTCTACCTGGGCAGGAAGCTGTCGTTCGGACTGGCTCATGAGTTTCGAGAGCTACTGGAGCGCACGCGGCACCTGGAGATTGACGATGTTCTCGTCTCGATGGCGAGATCGATTGCCAGGAAGAAGGACGAAGACCAGGGTGCGCGGAATCTCTTGGAGACGGTGCGAGACCGCCGGGGGCTGGAGCGGTTGTGCCGCGCGATGCTGGTGGCGCGTCCGTTCGCGCGAGCCAAGAAAGAGGCGGCATGGACGGGGGAGGCGGAGTGACGGAGCGAACCTTACTCATCCAGCCGCGCGATCCGGTGATCTTCCGCGACGGCAAACCGTTCACGCTGGGGTTGCCGGCGAGGAGCACCGCGTGGCCCATGCCCTCGGCGGTGATTGGCGCCATCCGCACGCGATTGGGACGGCTGACGACGTACGACAAAGACACGGTGAAACAGCTCAGGCTCATCGAGCATTTCGGGCCGTTTCTGGCCGCGCCGGAGGGCGATGGATACGCGCTGGCGTTTCCAACCCCGGCGGACGTGGTGGCGTTTCGAGAGGACGACGGGCGGCTGGAATTGTGTCCGATACGGCCGGAGAAAGTGAGTGACGGCGAGGGCACAGATCTTCGAGACGTCGCGCCGCTGATGGGGGCGAAGGACGAGAAGCCGGAGGAACTCACGCCTTTCTGGACAGGGGCCGAGACGCTGGCATGGCTGGCGAAACGCGATCACGAGCCTCTGGTTCGGGAGAAGGCCGGTTTGGGGCTCGGACCCAGGCCGCGGCAGAGACGCACTCACGTGAAGATTGAAGCGGCCACGCAGGCAGCAGAGAAATCGATGCTGTTCACGACCGAGGGCCTGGAATTCTCCGACCATGAGCGCGTTCGGGACGGGGACGACTGGATATTCACGGAACCGCGGCCGCGCATCTGTTCGCGCATTCGCTACGACGATGGAGAGGCATGGGCGGAGTTGGAGTTCGAGCGGCTGGCGCCCATGGGAGGCGAACGGCGACTCGCCTACTGGTTGGAAGAGAACGTCGAGTGGCCGGAAGCCCCGGAATCGCTGAAGGACGAGAAGCTGGTGCGGCTGCAACTGGTGACGCCGGGTTGCTTCGAGCATGGATGGAAACCGGGATGGCTCGCCAATGGAAGACCTCCGGGAACCGAGGACCTGGTGGTTTCGCTGGTGGCGGCCGCGGTGCCGCGGGCGGTACCGCTGTCCGGCTGGGATCTCACGAAGCCCGGCAAGAATGCGCAGAAGGCAACCCGATTCCTGGCGCCCGCCGGGAGCGTATATTTCTGCAGCGTGGAAGGCGATCCGCGGCAGTTGTGGATGCGATCGATATCGGATGACGGCCAGGACCGGCGTGACGGATTCGGCCTGGTGCTTTGTGGAGTGTGGCAATGATAAAGCTGATGTTTGTGCATGCGCTTTCGTCGCTGCACGCGGGGACGGGGCAGGGGGTCGGGACGATCGATCTGCCGATCGCCCGGGAGCGGGCAACCAATCTGCCGGTGGTACCCGGCTCTTCGATCAAGGGGTGGTTGAAGGACACCGTCCCGGACAGCGCGGAGCGCGAAATGGTGTTCGGCAAGCAGGAGTCGGCCGGGCTGCTGCAAGTGGCCGACGCGCGGCTGCTGCTGCTCCCGGTGCGCTGCCTGGGCGCGACCTTCGTCTGGACCACGTCGCCGTACCTGTTGCGCCGGCTCCAGCGGGATCTCGAGGCGGTGCAAATGGCGGGCGATGTTCCAGCGGTGCCGAGCCTTGCCGACAGCACGGCCAGGGTCGCGACGGGCGACTCGCTCGTCACCGTGAACGGCAAGTTGCGGCTGGTGCTCGAAGATCTGGACTTCACCGCGTCGGTGAGCGAAGCGGCCGAATGGGGCAAGTGGATCGGCAAAATGCTGTTCGGCGAAGGCGACTCGTGGTTCGCGGAGTTCCAGAAACGCTTCGCGATTGTGGATGACAAAAGCTTCCACTTCCTGGCGGAGTTCGCCACGGAGGTGACGGCCCACGTCAAGATCTCCGACAGCACAGGCACGGTCGACCGCGAGCAGGGCGCGCTGTGGTATCAGGAGGCATTGCCGGCGGAGACAGTTCTGGTATCGCTGTTGCGCGCCGAGGAGCGCAACGGGGCGATGGATGCCAAGGCCGTGTTCAAATTGATTGCAGGCACAACGCACTTGCAGTTGGGCGGCAAGGCCACCACCGGACAAGGGCTGGTGCGCCTGGCGATTCCGGGAGGCGCGGCATGACGATCGAGCGGCGCATCGCGGGGCAGGCGAAGGACCTGGTGCGGGAGCAGGTGGAGAAAACACCGGAGCATAAGCAGGAGAGCGAATACCGGTCGCTGTGCGAGAGCTTCCCGATCCTGCTGCGGAGCGCGGGCCTGGCGCAGACGGTGTCGTATTTGCGAGCGAAGACGAAGTCGAAGAAAGAGTACGGCGTGCTTTACGGGCATTTGCAAACGCAGTTCCGGAACCTGGAGTTTTTGGGGGCGCAGGAAGAGTTGGGCGAGAAGGCGGCCGATCCGAAGCTGAGCCAGGCGAATTACCGCCTGTATTCGGAAATCGCCATGAAGGCGGCGTTGTGGCACAAGCGGCTGTCGCAGGCGCTGCTGCGGAAGAAGGGGGAACAGTGAGCCGGTTCTACGCACTGCCGCACGAGACGCGGCGCGCACATCCCGGGCTCCTGCTGGACAAGTTCCTGGATCTCGACGAGCCCGAATGGCGCGAAGTGGCGGGGCGCAAGCTGGACGACGCCGTCTATCGCCTGGCCTACCAGAGGTGGGAGAGCCACTGGAGGGACGGCGCACCGGAGGGACGCCTGGTAGTGAAAGGCCGCGTGCGCGGCAGGCTCGCGGTGGGGCTGGGAGCGAAGGGCGTGTTGGAAGTGGGGCTGCGGCTTAACCACTCGTATGGGACGCCGGTGATTCCGGGCTCCGCGGTGAAGGGCGTGCTGAGCGGCGCGATCGAGGATGCGGAATTGAAATCCTTCCTGTTCGGCAGCGAGGAGAGTATGGGGTTCGTGGGATTTCAGGATGCCTGGTGGGTGCCGGAGAGCAAGTCTCCGCTGGCGATGGACGTGATGACGGTGCATCATCCGCACTACTACTCCGGAAGCGGCGCGCCTTCGGATGCGGACAATCCGAATCCGGTGCAGTTCCTCTCGGTGCGGGGGATGTTTCTGTTCGTGGCGGACGCGCCAAGCGGGGCTTGGCGCGGGTACGTGGAGAAGCTGCTGATGAAGACGCTGGAGCAGCGCGGGATCGGGGCTAAGACGGCTGCGGGGTACGGGCGGTTTGTGTTCGGGGGGTAGGGTGTGCGCAAGTTCAAAGGCGACTTGAGTTGGCTGGTGGGCGATCTCCAGCGCCATCGGGAGCAGTGGCTGAACGGGGAGAATCCGAAGAGTGGTTGCGCCGTGGTTATCGGCGCGGGCTGCTCGGCCTCGGCGGGGGTTCCGATGACCGACAGCTTCGTTCGGCACGCGCACAAAGATTACGAAGAGCGCTTTCCCGAGGAGCCGAAGCCCGAGGGCTACATGGAGTGCATGGGTCGCCTTTTCCCCAACGAGCGCCTGCGAATGATCCGCGAATTGGTTAAGGTGCCGGCTCTGAACCCAGCGCACCTGGCCCTCGGTCAGCTCGTCCGCGACCAGTTTGTGCGTTACATCCTGACCACTAACTTCGACTCGCTGGCCGTCCAGGCCTGCGCACTGGCGGGCGTGGATTCCGCGGTCTACGACTACACAGCAATTGCCGCGCCGGAATTTTCCGCCGACCAAGTGGACGGGCCTGCGGTCTTCCATTTGCACGGGCAGCATTCGGGCACCATCCAGATCAACACGGCCGAGGAGTTCGATAAGCACGGTGGGTCGATGTTACGCCGCTTATTCGAGGACCTCAACGATGATTGTTTCTGGGTTGTCGTTGGGTTCAGCGGATTGAACAATCCAACACTGGATGAGTTGATCAAGCTGCCGCGCTTCCCAAACGGTCTGTATTGGATTGCGCATAACGACAGGGAGCCCGGCGGAAATGTGATGGAGGAGTTGGCGAAACCGGCAAAGTCCGCATGTCTGGTTACGGGGTTTGACGCGGATCTCTTGTTTTGCTCTCTCTCGCGTGCATTGCTGTGCGATAAGCCGATGGTGTTCAAGGGCTTTGATTATTTGGGATCCCTATTGGACCGGGTTCGGCTGCCGGAAGGTTGGGACCGCTCTGAGGGCGCCGTGCAACAGGAGATTTTTCAGGAACTGAAAAACGCGCGAGACCGGCTTCAGTTAATGAAGCAGTTCGGGGCTGGCTCACGTCCCGCTTTTCGCGGCGGGGAGCCAAGGCCAACCGAGGGTCTCATTGCCAGCTTATCCCTCTATTCGGGCCGCGGCTCTTACGCGAGTGCGGATAAACTCGCAGCGTCCCTGAGTGATTCAGACTTCCGTTCCAGAGTGTTCCAAACGAACTGGGGGCCCTTGGCCGTGGCAGCCGAATATCATGGGGAAGCGTTGCGTCACTGCTGGCTGTTGTGCAGCCGCGAAGTTGTGGCCAGTTTCTCCCATGCTCAAGCCTTGGTTCGCAGATTTGCACCGCGGGCCGCCTGCTACAAGGTGGATATCACCGAGCCAAACAATATTCTGGACGTACAGGAGAGGATCAAACACATCTACGACGCGCTGGCCCCCGAACAACATCTGGCGCCGGAGCAGGTCATTGCCGACATCACGAGCGGCTTATCCTCGATGACGGGGGGCATGATTCTCGCCACGCTGGATGAAGATCGTAATCTCGAATACCTGGTGCAAGGTGCACCATTGGTAAAAGACGGCGTCGCATTGACTCGCGAGGAGATTCGCCGGAATGGGCTGCTGATCGGCATCAGGACGAGCGGTGCGATGGTCCGGGATGCAGCGCTGAGGGCGCTGGCGTGAGGATGTACCGGCGGAAGCGCACAAACTCGAAGCGCGATTTCTTTTCCGTCGCGCCGCCGGGCTGGATGGCGCTCTCGACCACGCGGCGGGTCGTGGCCGCGTAACACGGCACGCCTCGCGCTTCCAGGGCGGCGACGAGGTAGAAGGCGAGAGTGAATTCGCCCTGGACCATAGCGGCGTCCGGCATACGGGCCGCCACGCGGCGGAGCAGTTCGTCCCCCAGAGCGGCGACGGATGCCGGCGCGGCATCGGGAGGAACATCGGGGAACGGTTCGTCAACCACTTCGCCGGCGAGGGCCTCGGCTTCAGCGCGTTGGGCCGGGGACCAGTCTCGGGAGCGGTGGTTGCTCAGGTTGAGGAACACTGTTGAGGTCATCATAGCCGAATCGGCGCGATTCGGACAGGAGTTAGCATCATGGCGAAACGACCACACCGGGCATTAGACCCGGCAAATTTTGCGATCTCGATCCTGCTGGCACTGCTGGTGGGCGTGGCCGGGAGCCTCGGCGGGGAGATCGTCAAGGGCACGGCGGACCGCTCGGTCTGGGTGGGCTTCGTAGCCATCGCGATCGGAGTAGCCGGCCTGGGCGTCGTGCTCTCGGATCGCATCCAGCGCTGGATGCGCCGCAACCGCGAGTTTTTGAGCATCGGCGAGACGCACCACGTGACGCGGGCGAGGGCACTCATCGCCTTCGTGAGCAAGGGAGCGGGGCGGACCTCGGCGAGGGACGCAGTGCTGCACCACGCCGGCGATGGAGTGCTCCAGCAGCTTTGGCTGCTGACGTCGAAGGAGGCGGAAGCGGACGCCGACTGGGTGCGCGGCGAGGTGGCTCGGGGATGGCCCGCGGTGACTGTGTATCCGACGGTGTGCCTTCCCGACATCTACTCCATCGTGGACGCGAAAGAGGAGGTGGAGAAGATCCGCAAAGGAATGCTCCGCAAAGGTCTGGAGGAGAATGACATCATGTGCGACTTCACCGGGATGACCAAGCACATGAGCGCCGGCATGATCTTCGCGTGCGCGCCCAAAGAAGCACGGCTGCAATTCATGCATCCCAAGAAGTTTCTGCCGGACGGACGCGCCGACCCGGAAGCGGGACCCTCGGAGCCCGTAGAGGTGAAGATCGCGTACCAACTCGAAGAAGAAGAGTGACGGCGTATGGCGCTTCCGCTTACCGACGAGCAGTTTTGGGAAGCCTGGGAGCGGGTGCGCGAAAACGAAGGCTGCGCGGGGTCGGACGGCGTGACCATACCGCAATTCGCGGCGCGGGCGCACCGGGAGCTGCCGCGGCTTCTGGAGCGCGTGAACGAGGGAGGGTACCGGGCGTTTCCGCTGCTCAAGATCGTGATCGAGAAGCAGCCGGGCTCGGCGGCGACACGGACGCTGCTGGTGCCGGCGGTGAGGGATCGCGTGCTGCAAACGGCGGTGGCGCGGCACCTCTCGCGCTCGTTCGAAGAGGAGTTCCTGGAGTGCAGCTACGGCTATCGCCCGGGCCGGTCGGTGGATCGCGCCATCGCGCGGATCCGCAAGTGCCGCGAGCTAGGGTACATACACGTGGTGGACGGCGACGTCCAGACCTTTTTCGACCGCGTGGACCACGATCTTCTGCTCGAGCGCCTGGCGGAGCGGCAGCCTGGCGAGGAGATCATGGGCTTGATCCGGCAGTGGGTGCGGGGGTGCGTGTGGGACGGGTCGCACATCCACGCGCTGCGGCAGGGGATTCCGCAGGGCTCGCCGATCTCGCCGTTGATGGCCAACTTCTTCCTGGAGGATTTCGACCGCGAGCTGGAGAAGAGCGGGCGGAAGCTGATCCGGTACGGCGACGATTTCGTGATCCTGGCGCGGACGGAGGAGGAGGCGGGGCAATCGCTGGTGGAGACCGAGAAGCTGCTGGCGGAAGCGCACCTGGAACTGAACCGCGCGAAGACGCAGATCGTGGACTTCGCGCACGGGTTCCGATTTCTGGGCGCGCTGTTTCAGGGCGACTGCATCTGGGTGCCGTGGAAGAACGAGAGAGTGAAGGGGCGGCTGCTGTTCATGGCGCCGCCCATGCCGCTGCGGATGCGGACGCGGTTCGAGCTGCCGGCGCCGCGCGGGGCGATGGAGGAAGCGTTGACGAAGGCGGCGGTGACGACGGCGGGGCCGCCGCGGCAGGAGAACAGGAGTGGGGCAGTGGCATATCTCTATCTGACGGAACAGGGCGCGATGTTGCGCAAGGCGGGAGACCGCTTCTTGGTGGAAAAGGACGACGAGGTCCTGCTGGATCTGCCGTATCACAAGCTGGAAACGGTGCTGTTGTTCGGCAACATCCAGGTGACGACGCAGGCTCTGGCGGAGTTGCTGGAGAAGGGCGTGAACCTCAGCCTGTTTTCGCGGCAGGGGCAGTACCGGGGCTCGCTGGCGTCGCCGCGGGGACGGAACATCGAGTTGCGGCTGGCGCAGTTCGATTGCTACCGCGACGGCGGGCGCGCGCTGGAAACGGCGCGATCGATCGTGAGCGCCAAGATCGCCAACGGGCTGGCCGTGCTGGCGAGGTACCGGGAGAAGAACCCGGTGACGGCGGAATTCGAGGCACGGCGTGCGTCTGTGGAGGCTGCGCTGACGGCCTGCGCGAGCGCCCCGACGGTGGCGGCGTTGGATGGCGTGGAGGGGTCGGCGGCGCGGGAGTACTTCGGGCTGCTGATGGAATTCAACCGGTCGGAGATGAAGTGGCCGGGGCGGCAGAAGCATCCCGCCACCGATCCTTTGAACGCGTTGCTCTCGCTGGCGTACACCTTGCTGATGCATGAGCTGACGGCGCTGGCTGAGGGAGCGGGGCTGGACCCGTACCTGGGCTTTTTGCACCAGGTGGATTACGGACGGCCGTCACTGGCGCTGGACCTGATGGAGGCATTCCGGCACCCGGTGGCGGACCGGCTGGTTCTGACGCTAGTGAATCGCGGGATGTTGGGAAGCGACGACTTCCGGTCGGGAGGCGAGCGGCCGGGCGTCTTTCTGGCGCCGGCTGCGATGAAGCGATTCTTCGGCGAGTACGAACGATGGATGTTGGATCGGCCGGGGGCCGGGGATGGCTCGACGGCGGCGCGTCCTTCGTTCCGAGAGCGGTTGAAGAACGAGGTGGAGAAACTGGCGGCGTCGCTTCGGGGCGGTCCGAAGTTTGAGCCGTTCCGTTTCGATGGAGAGGAAAAGGAGGGGGCGTGCAATACGTCGTCTGTTACGATATAGCGGATGACCGGCGGCGCGACCGGGTGGCGTCGGCGCTGCTGGATTATGGGCCGCGGGTTCAGGAGAGCGTGTTCGTCGCGAACCTAGACGAGGATTTGGCGACGAAGATAATGGGGCGGTTGAAGAAGCTGGTGGATGAGCAGTGGGACCGGGTGCATGTTTTCGAGTTGTGCGCGGGGTGCGGCAAGAAGACCCGGACGCTGGGGACGGCGGAGTTGGTGCAGGACCGGGATTTCTACGTTATCTAGCCTGTTTTCAGATACCTGGGGCGATTGGGGGAAAGCGGCGGAAAAGGGGGGTGGTGGCGGAAGTCCGGGATGTGGTTGAGGACAGGGCAGTTGGGGTCGTTTTGGGGGACGACGGCAAAATGCGGGAGGCGAAAGATAAGCGTTGACACGGGGGATGGTGGAAATCTACACTCTAGGTGGTTGGAATGAAAGGGCCAGTTTTTGGAAGGGGGAGCGCTCCCGCCCCGATGAGAAGGGGATTGAAACCTGGCCCATATCGTCCCGGTCGTACAGCAGGTAAAGGGAGCGCTCCCGCCCCGATGAGAAGGGGATTGAAACTAGTCATGGTCGTACCTCTTCGGTGCGTTCCAGGTCGAGGGAGCGCTCCCGCCCCGATGAGAAGGGGATTGAAACACTACAGAAGTTATGACCAAAACCCGGCCAACCACACTGGGAGCGCTCCCGCCCCGATGAGAAGGGGATTGAAACTGTTGATATCCGTGCGCGAAGGTTGGGAATGCGCCGAGGGAGCGCTCCCGCCCCGATGAGAAGGGGATTGAAACCCAGCCGGTTGTGGCGATCCGCCAATCGTGCCGCGCCGGGAGCGCTCCCGCCCCGATGAGAAGGGGATTGAAACGTTGGGATTGCCACAGCTAGGAGCTTTAGTGAGAAGATCGGGAGCGCTCCCGCCCCGATGAGAAGGGGATTGAAACATGTAGATCTTCCCCCTCAACGCCATGAATTCCGGAAACTGGGAGCGCTCCCGCCCCGATGAGAAGGGGATTGAAACTCTTCAACCCCATCGCCGAACGCCCGCACATAGTCGCTATCGGGAGCGCTCCCGCCCCGATGAGAAGGGGATTGAAACTCTTTCTGTCAATCCCTCTCGTCTATCCATTGTTGAAGGGAGCGCTCCCGCCCCGATGAGAAGGGGATTGAAACAAAACAAATCTCAAACCCAAGGGGACAAAAATCCCGAGGGAGCGCTCCCGCCCCGATGAGAAGGGGATTGAAACCTTGTCAAACCGCGCCGCAGCGTGCTCTCCCCACATCTGGGAGCGCTCCCGCCCCGATGAGAAGGGGATTGAAACAGTTCTGCGATTTCTTCCGCCTGCTCATGGACGAGCTGGGAGCGCTCCCGCCCCGATGAGAAGGGGATTGAAACCTTTTCTGTTCTTTTACTCTACCGATTAACTCTCCACGCTTCTTGGGAGCGCTCCCGCCCCGATGAGAAGGGGATTGAAACACCTTGAATTCCCGCCTTTGATAAGTGACCTCGGCTATGGGAGCGCTCCCGCCCCGATGAGAAGGGGATTGAAACCTTTCAGCTTGATAGCTGTAGGTCTTACCCCCGGCTAGGGAGCGCTCCCGCCCCGATGAGAAGGGGATTGAAACGGATCATGATCGCAATAGGGATCATGATATACGACTTGGGAGCGCTCCCGCCCCGATGAGAAGGGGATTGAAACGCTCCTATGACCTTCTGCACGGGCTTGATGGAGCTTATCCGGGAGCGCTCCCGCCCCGATGAGAAGGGGATTGAAACGCAGCGTCTTTCACGTAAAAGTTGTATTTCATCGGGGGAGCGCTCCCGCCCCGATGAGAAGGGGATTGAAACTACAAAGTGACGGGGAAGCCCGACACCTTGAAGGTCAGGGAGCGCTCCCGCCCCGATGAGAAGGGGATTGAAACAAACCACTGACCGCTGGATGTCTGCCAGCAAAAGGAAGGGAGCGCTCCCGCCCCGATGAGAAGGGGATTGAAACATCACACCGTTATCATCCACGGTGTAATCACGCAGAATGGGAGCGCTCCCGCCCCGATGAGAAGGGGATTGAAACTTCTTTCTCCCCCCCAAGGCCGCCGTCGAGATTGCCCGGGAGCGCTCCCGCCCCGATGAGAAGGGGATTGAAACCTCAAAGGCCAGATCAGGAAGAACGACGCGAAACCATTGTTGGGAGCGCTCCCGCCCCGATGAGAAGGGGATTGAAACGGTGCGGCGCGAGGCCTGGAGAAACGGCGGGGGTCAAGGGGAGCGCTCCCGCCCCGATGAGAAGGGGATTGAAACATGCTGCCGCTCCTTTTGCCCGCCATCGCAGGCCGGTGGGGAGCGCTCCCGCCCCGATGAGAAGGGGATTGAAACGTTGTGTAGACACAAAATATCCACTCTCTAAATGTTGGGGGAGCGCTCCCGCCCCGATGAGAAGGGATGGAACGCCCTCAGAGCCGCGGCGTTACGGAGACTGGGAAGGCCACCCCGCGCTCTACTGCATGCACGTGGAGAAACTGGTGGAGAAGACGGAAGCGGAGACGGGGTAGTTCAGTACTCCTGCCACGTCAGAGGCGCCCGCAGCAGAAGAGTGTCGTTGTGCGCGACATTGATGTGATGCTGGGCGAACGCCAGCGCAGCATCCTGGGCTTCGGCGGCGGTTGCGAACCGATCTTCGTGCACGATGTCCTCAGCGTGCCTTCTGTCTCGCAGCGTGAGGCCCCATTGGCCCTCCCGCGGCTCCACAACCAGCTCGACGTAATCGTACTGCGCTTTGTAGCCGTGCCCTGGCATCATGAGTCCTAGTATAAAAGAAGAAAGCCTTCAACAGCGCATGTTGGCCGGCCGGGGTGACCGCTCCCTCACGGTCGCGGCTCTGTAGCGGTCGCGGCTCTGTAGCGGTCGCGAAACACGCGGCACTCGAAACAGAGTGGCAGCCTATTTGAAATTCTCAACTAACATCAGGTCGCTCTCCTGGCGGTCAGTCTGCGCAAACATGATAGTGCGCTCGTCGGCTGAGACGGTGAACGCCGTACCCAGGTCGAACCAGGTGGCACGCTTGGGAAACTGCACGTACTCGAATGTGCGGCCCGTATCCACGCGCAATACCATGATTCGCTGCGGGTTTTGCAGGCCGTAGTAGACGCTGTGCCCCGCCAAAGCATACAGGAACGATTCCGCTCCGGGCACCACCAGCT
>Ga0116221_1002540_pt1 | contig 11857 bp, 8 predicted proteins | sample Sb_taG_5_FD_88965 | JGI IMG/M metagenome (GOLD analysis project Ga0116221, IMG submission 88965) | Peat soil microbial communities from Weissenstadt, Germany - Sb_50d_8_FC metaG | ecosystem: Environmental > Terrestrial > Soil > Wetlands > Peat | place: Germany: Weissenstadt | collected 2010-09-21 | reverse complement strand
GCGCTGTAGATCACCCGCTCCCCTTCCGGGACTTCCTCCACGCTGTCCACGAACACCGCGCCCTTGGCCTGCAGTTCTTCCACAACATAGCGGTTGTGGACGATCTCCTTGCGGACGTAAATGGGCGGTCCGAAGGCCTCAAGCGCGATACGGACAATGTCGATGGCGCGTACCACCCCGGCACAGAATCCCCGGGGCTTTAGCAAGAGCAGGGTCTTACCGTTTTCTGTGGATGTCATCAGGGTTTTATCCAGTATATCCCTTAATCCGCCTATGAATAAAGTTGCAAAGTTAGCTCAATTGGATGCCAAGGTCAACGTAAACCACTGAGAGGCAAAGAATTAGCATTTTTCGGTAGGTACCAGAAGATAAACGGTCAGGTGGGGGGCGCTCGGCAACCGCTACACAAACTCATGTAGAGACGCAGCATGCTGCGTCTCTACATGAGTTGCAGATCCTTCACTTCCCAGCCACGTAGCTCAAGTCCGGCCGGTACTGCAGTATCTCCGAGTACGCGGACCGGTAAGCCTTCCGCAAGGCAGCCAGGATGGCCGCTCCCTGCTCTTTGCCGTAGGCTTCTTCCATGATGGCGTCCAGGGTCTTGTCCGAAGGCGGCTGGAAGCTCGCCCAGTTCGCGCGGTCGCCCACCAGCACAAAATGTGGACCCTCTCCCCCGTTCAATAATTGGTACCAGTGATTGATACCCGACGTCGGCGTGTTAGTTTTCTTGAACGCCTCGCCCACTCTCTTCACGCCTTCGATGAAATCGTTGATGCCCTCCGGCTTGACCATGAAGTGGGTGACCGAGATTACTTTGGTCGGTGGGGGAAGCATCTCGGGCCCCGTGCTCAGGTCCTCGCGGTAGCGGTAATAGCTCATCTGCTCGCCGGCCAGCGACGCGCCCATGTGGGCCATGGCGTCGGCGCCGTCCGCCTCGTTGAACTTGTCGCGGCCGTCGAAATCCTTCCAGTGGTGCTGGAACGTTCCCACCACGTACGACCCGGTGAAATCGCCGGTCAGAACTTCCCACGTGTACCACGACCACGCGTCGTTCTGGCTCTTATGCCAGCCCATGTGCTTCTTGCGGCCGGCTTCATACTGCGTTGTCATTCCCGGCTTGACCCGGTTGATGTGGATCTCCGCCACCTTGCCGGCGTCCTGTGCCATCCCCGGCAACACCACCGCCAGGGCGAACATCACCGCCAACGCCACGCTTCGAGCGCGCATCAATCGCCTCCCTGTCTTCTATTTATTGAGTGTCCTGGATTTCCTTGACCGGAGGCGGAGACTACTCTCTCGCCTCGGCGCTGTCAACTGCGCGTGAGTTGACGAAACTGTGGCGTCCCGCCGCCGCTGACCTTCAGCGTATGCCCTCGCTATAATCAACCTGCGTCTGGAGGTCGTGCCTCATGCGATCTTGTTACCGTCATCTCCTGCTGTGCGCTCTCTCCTGCCTCCTGCTGGGCCGCACTGCGCCTGCCGACGAAGGCATGTGGACCTTCGATAATCCTCCCAACAAGCTGCTGCACGAGCGCTACGGATTCACCGCGACGCCGCAGTGGCTGGACCACGTCCGGCTTTCCAGCGTCCGTCTGAATGACGGCGGTTCCGGATCGTTCGTCAGTCCGCACGGCTTGCTGCTGACCAACCATCATGTGGCCATCGGACAACTGCAAAAGAATTCCACGGCGGAGCATGACTACGTCCGCGACGGCTTCTACGCTGCCATCCCGGACCAGGAGATGAAGTCGCCGGACCTGGAGGTGAACGTTCTGGTCGCGATGGAGAACGTGACCCAGCGCGTCCAGAATGCGCTGAAAGACATCACCGACGCACAGAAGGCGCTGGCCGCGCGCAAAGATGTGATCGCGCAGATCACACGCGAGAGCGAGCAGAAAACCGGGCTGCGCTCCGATGTCGTCACCCTGTACCAGGGCGGCGAGTACTGGCTCTATCGCTACAAGAAGTACACCGACGTGCGGATCGTCTTTGCCCAAGAGCAGCAGATTGCCTACTTCGGCGGCGACCCCGACAACTTCACCTATCCGCGCTATGACCTGGATATGGCGCTGTTCCGCGTCTACGAGAATGGCAAGCCTCTGGAGACCACAAACTTTCTTAAGTGGAACGCCAAGGGCGCCGGCAACGGCGAACTGGTATTCGTTCCCGGGCATCCGGGCTCAACGTCGCGTTTGGATACCATGGCGCAGCTCTTGCAGGAGCGCGACGTGCGGATACCGCTGATCCTGGAGTTGCTCAAGAGCCGCCTCCAGACGATGCACCACTATGCCGCCAGGGGACCGGAGCAGGCGCGCCAGGCGGAAGACCTGATCTTGAGCCTGGAAAATTCCGCGAAAGCCTATCAGGGCATCTACCAGGCGCTGCTCGACAAGCGCGTGATCGCCAAGAAGCAGACGGAAGAAGATCAATTCCGCAAGCTGGTGGCATCGAAGCCGGAGTGGCAGTCCGAGTTCGGCGGCGCCTGGGACACCATCGCCGGCGCCGAAGCCAAAGCTGCGCCGATCACGAAAAAGCTGCTCTTCCGGCGGTTGGATTCTCAGCTTGCCAGCCTGGCGCTGTCCCTCGTGCAGTACGTCGCCGAGATCAAGAAGCCAGACGGCGAGCGCCTGTCCGGCTTCCACGAGGCGCAACTGGAGTCGCTGCGTTATCGTCTGCTCTCGCCCGCGCCCATCTATCCGGAGATGGAGCAGGCACGTCTGAGCGGCGGCCTCGCGGAGTCAGCCCGGCAACTGGGCGCCGATGACGAGTTTGTTAAGACCGTCCTGGATGGCCGCACATCGGACGCCCTTGCCGCTGAGCTTGTCAAAGGAACGCAATTGGCCGATCCCAAAGTACGAAAAGCGCTGCTGGAAGGCGGCGAAGCGGCCGTGGCGGCGTCGAGCGACCCTATGATCGCTCTGGCGCGCAAAGTCGATCCGTTGTCCCGCGCTATAACCATGTGGTTTGAAGACAACGTGCAGAGCGTCGAGCAGGCCGCCGGCGAGAAACTCGGGAAGGCCCGCTTCCTGGCGTACGGAAAGTCCGCGTATCCGGACGCCACTTTCACCCTTCGGCTTTCGTACGGAACCCTGAAAGGCTTCCCGATGAACGGCACCAAGGCTCCTTACAAGACGACGTTCTATGGCCTCTACGACCGCGCCCACAGTTTCGATCTCTCGCCGCCCTTTGATCTGCCCGCCCGCTACAGCGAGGGAATTAAGAAATTGGACCTTGCCACCCCGCTCGACTTCGTCAGCTCGTGCGACGTGGTGGGCGGCAACTCCGGCTCGCCGGTGATCAACAAGAACGCGGAGCTGGTGGGACTGATCTTCGATGGCAACATCGAATCGCTGGCCGGAGATTTCATCTACGACGAAGAAACCAACCGTTCGGTCGCGGTTCACAGCGCGGCCATGATCGAGGCTCTGCGCAAAATCTATGACGCCGGCAAGCTGGCCGACGAGCTGGAAGGCGTGAGCCACTAGCAGCGACGGCGTTTGCAGTGGAGTGCCACTGCCGCGCGAGCAATAAGGAAATAGGGTGTGTCATTCCGAGCGAAGCGAGGAATCCATGTATTTTTTGAAGAACCGTAGCGGTCAAATACATAGATCCCTCGCTTCGTTCGGGATGACACATCTCAAATCACAAATCGCAAATTACAAATCCCTCAGCATCGCCTCAGCATGCTTCCTCGACGTCTCCGTCAACCGCGCGCCGCTCAGCATGCGCGCGATTTCTTCCCGCCGTTCGGCGTCGTCGAGGCGCCGCACCGAGGTGCGCGAGCGTCCGCCCGCTTCCCGCTTCTCGATCAGATAATGATGGTCGGCGAAAGCGGCAATCTGCGGCAGGTGCGTGATGCACACCACCTGGTGTGCCCGCGCCAGCGCCCGGAGCTTCTTGCCCACGGCTTCGGCGGCGCGCCCACCGATCCCGGTATCGATCTCATCGAACACCAGCGTGCGCTCGCGCCGTTTTTTCGCACCCGCGCCGCTCTCCACGCTTACCTTGAGCGCCAGCATCACCCGCGAGAGTTCGCCGCCGGAGGCAACCTGCTCCGCCGGACGCAGCGGCTCGCCGGGATTGGTCGCGATTAGATACGCGACGCGGTCGAAGCCCGAAGGCGACCAGTTCTCCGGCTCGTCCGAGCCGCTGACCTCGGCCTTGAAGCGGCCCTTCATGGCCAGCTCTTCGAGTTCAGCCTCCACCAGCTTCTCGAGCTTGCGCGCTGCTTGATAGCGCTTGCGCGAGAGCGCCCGCGCACCTTCCAAGTACTCCGCGCCCGCAGACGCCAGATCCTGCCGCAACTTCTTCCGGACCTCATCGCGGTTCTCGACCTCGTCCAGCTTGCGCGCGACTTCTTCGCCGTAGGCAATCACATCCGGCAACATCGCGCCATACTTGCGCTTCATGCGGTCAAGCAGCGCCAGCCGGTCTTCGATCTTCTCCAGCCGCTCCGGCGACGCGTCCACGCGTTCGCCGTATTCGCGCACCGTGATGCCAACGTCTTCGACCGCGAGCCGCGCGGACTCCACTGCCGCCAGTGCCTCCTGGAACTTCGCGTCGTACCGCGAGAGCTCTTCCAGGTGCCGCGCTGCCGTGCGCAGCGAGGTGGCCGCCGCCGCGTTGCCCTCGTACAGCGCGTCGTAGGCGCCCATGGCCGCGGCATAGATCTTCTCCGAGTTCGCCAGCACGCGCTTCTCGGCTTCGAGATGCTCGTCTTCGCCCGGCGCGAGCATGGCCTGCTCGATCTCTTTTTTCTGGAAGCTCCACAGGTCCACCAGCCGCAGACGGTCCTGCTCGTCGCGTTCGAGCTCGGCGATACGCTCTCGTATCGCGCGCCACTTGGCGTATGCCTGCTCGCTGGCGTCAGTCTCCACGCCCGCGAAGGCATCGAGCAACTCCAATCGCGCCGCGCCGTCGAACGCGAGCAGCGACTCCATCTGCGCGTGCACTGCCGCCAGCAGCGGCGCCAGCAGCTTCAGCACCGCCACCGTGGCCGGCTGGTTGTTGACGAACACGCGGTTCTTGCCGCCGGCCGCGATCTCCCGCCGCAGGATGATCTCGCCCTCAGCGCCGTCGATGCCGTTGGCGTCGAGCACCTTCACGGCCGCGCCCTCAGCCTCGAACACCGCCGACACCACCGCCTTCTCCGCCCCGTGGCGGACCATCTCGGAAGAGGATTTTTCTCCCAGCAGCAGCGCCAGGGCGTCGATCAGGATGGACTTCCCCGCCCCGGTCTCGCCCGTCAGCAGGTTCAGCCCCGGCGCAAATTCGACAACCACATTGTCAATGACGGCGTAGTTCTCGACCCGCAGCTCCCGCAGCACTCTTTACCCTCGCCTTTGGCCGCAGCATAGCATAAGGTCGCCAATACAATTCGCGGGGGTATACTTATTGCAAGATTCGCGGGGAGCTGCGCCATGCCAAGTTTTCGCTGGGCCCCGTTACTGCTTCTTGTCCTCACGCCATTTGCTGCCGCGCAATCCGGCCCGCTGAAGATCGAACCCTCCTATCCGGTTGTCATGATGGGCGATGATCCCGGCAGCAAGGACATTCGCGTCACCTACTTTCCGCAAAATCCCGAGGCCAGGATCAAGGGTCCCCAGCAACTGGTGCTGAGAGTCGGCATCAACGGACGATTCTGGCGCGACAACAAGCGCTCCGTTCCCTTCGTCCGCAATCAGAACGGCGCTTGGGAGGCGGTGCTGTCCCGCAAGGAGTCCGAGTATTGGTCGTACCTGCTGTTTCTGGTGAAGGACGAAAAAACTGGCGAGGTAGATGACAACGGCGGCCAATATTGGGAGCTGTTGTTCTACATGCCATCCGGAAAGCCGCTCGCCATGGCCATAGAGCAGCAAGCGAGCAGTTATGCCGGGGTTGACTTCGGAAACGGCATCGCGCGCAAGCCCGACTACTCTCAGGCCGTTTCGATTCTCGAACGGGCAGTGGCTGGGAATGATCCCGACCGCTACAGCGAGTTGCTGTTCTGGTATTGGCAATACAAGGTCAAGGCGCTGGGCGACGACGCAGCAGCCTGGCGCAGCATCGCCGCCGAAATCGATCGCTTCCTCAGCGATCATCAGTACGAGTTGCCGCCGCTGACCTCAGCTTCTGGATTCATCTTTAACAACCAGGCACATCTTTCGGCGGCCCTTTTGGCCAGAGATTTGGAACTCATCAACCGCCTCGATCCCGAGCAAGCCGAGAAAATTCAGAGCATGGCCCTGTTTGCGTTCATTCGCACCGAGAAGAATCCGCGCAAGCGGGCGGAGGCTTATGACGCGTTCATTCGAAAGTACCCGAAGAATTTCGAGGCTGGCACAGCCGCGGCCGAGCGCTTCAGAATCCTTCGTGATCTTGGTGACGTCCCCGGCGCCGAAAGCGCATTCGAGCAGCGCGTCGATGCCAAACCGGACTTTGCCGACAACTACGCTGCCATGGCCGCCGTTTACATTGAGAACAACACCAAGCTCGACCGTGCCCAGCAGCTTCTTGATAAGACGCGCGAGATGCTGAAGTCAGGCAAACAAGCGCTGCACGGCGGTGTCATCCTGGTCGCTCTTAACCCTGACCCAAAGATGGCTGAAGCCGCCGTGGACTACTGGCAGGCGCGTATCTACCTGCTGCAGGGGAAAGGCGACCTGGCGCTCCCTTTGTCGCTGAAGGTTCTGGAAAGCCGGAAAGCACCCGATGTGCAATTCGTCCTGGCACAAGCCTACGAGGCCACCGGGCAGAAAGAGAAGGCCCTCGACACCTACCTGGAGGCCATACTTACACCTTCGCGGGGCCAGCGCGAGTATATGGAGCGGGTCGAAAAGTTCTGGACAGCTGCCGGTTTTGTCAACTCGGACCAATTACTCGAAAAGATCGAGTCTCTCCAGAAAGAACGCTTCAAGAATGCCCATTACGTCCCACTTCTTGTGGATCGCCCAGCGCCCGACTTTGAGGTCGCGGCGCTAAACGGGGAGAAGCTGCGCTTGTCGGAGTTGCAGGATAAGACGTTGGTCCTGAACTTCTGGGCCACCTGGTGCATGCCGTGTATCCCGGAGCTGCCCGGCTTCCAGCAGCTCCAATCCAAGCATCCGGAACTGGTGGTCGCGGCGCTGGCGATTCAGTCCGATTCCGAATCTCTCGATAAGCTGTTGCGCAAGATGAAGCTGGATTCCCTCCGTATTGCGCCCGGAGACGACCTTAAGGAGAACTATGTGCCCGCTGGCGTGCCCATCACTTACGTCATTGACCACGGGCGGATCCGCGTGGTGCATAGAGGCGCGTTGAGCGACGTTGTCGCCTACCTTGAAGCGGACCTCACTGCCCTCAGGGCACCGCCGTCCCCGGTCGCGCATTGAGACCGGGCCCCCGACCCGTAACCGCGGAGGTCTCTGGCTCTCTAACTCCGCTCCCAAATCCCCTACAATGTGCGCTTGAATTAACGAGGGCACACCCATGAAGCGACTCATTCCCATGTACAAGAAGGTGGGGCCGAAGCGTTACCGCGAGACCTACGGCCTCTACTACGAAGAGCTGGAGATCGGCGACGTCTTTGAGCATCGTCCCGGACGAACTATCACCGAGACCGACAACATCTGGAGCTGCCTGCTGACCATGAACTCGCAGCAGCTCCACTTCGACGCCGCTTACGCCGTCCACACCGAGTGGAAGAAGTGCCTGGTCGACAGCACTCTCACCTTCTCCATCCTCACCGGAATGAGCGTGCACAGCGTGAGCGCCAAGGTGGTGGCCAATCTCGGCTGGGACAAGGTCAAGTGCACCCATCCCGTCTTTGCCGGGGACACGCTCTACGCCGAATCCAAGGTAATCGCCAAACGGGAATCCAAGAGCCGCCCGGGCGAAGGCATCGTTACCGTGCACACCCGCGGCTTCAATCAAGAGGGCAAGCAGGTGATGGAGTTCGAGCGCACCATGCTGATCTACAAGCGCGGCCACTCTCCCGAGGCCGCCGCCCATTACTGATCGGGCACGGTCAAGTCAGAGCCGCGGGTCCGGCTTTCTCCTCCGCCGCGCCGGCCACCCGCAAGAGTCAGGACCGCGATCCCGATCAGCGCCTTCACCGGCGTTCCCTCTTCACCGGACTGCCAGGCTGGAGCGCTGCGCGCTGTCCTTGAACTCCAGCACCATGAGCTTCATCGGCTGGGCGGATGGATTAGCTACGCTCCAGGTCTTGCCGGCGGGGACCCAGGCCAGCATGCCGGCGGGAAAGGGCGAGTTGTGTTCTTTTGGTCCGGAGGTGTTGTAGATCTTGTCGATCATCAACACCAGGCGGTCGCGTTCGTCGCGCGCCGGTGACCACGACGCACCGGGGGCGACGCCCGTGGCCGTCAGCCGCATCTCCTCGCTCTCCAGCACGCCCACCATCCCGGCGCTGTCCGGGTCGCCGGACGCCAGCGCCTGGTTGATCGAGGGAAAGACTTTGTTGACCTCGCCCTGCGGGTGCTTCAGCTCGATGGTGATCTTGCGGAACGAAGTGTCGCCGTTATTGGTGGCGATGTGGGAGAACATTCCCCGGCTGAAGTCCACCGTTGTGTCCGGCAGCTTCAGGCGGGCTTCCAGTTTGCCGGGAACCGCGTTGGTGAGGTCGCAGTCTCCCAACACGATGTATGCGTAATCGTGCAGATGCTGGTGCATCAGGGTAGCTTCGCGCGGGCCTACCTCGACCTCGTATACCTTCACATAGGGATTTTCCAGAACCAGGTGATGATGCTTCTCCTGCGACAGGGGCACACCGCGAAGGTTGGCGCTCCGCTCCGTGGCCGAAACCGGCGGCACGACGCGGAAAGCCGGAGCCATCAGGACCACGGCAGCGATCAGAAGGATCAGGAGTCTGCGCATAAAACCTCCTCGCGCCGAGGTGCAGTGCGGAAACAAAAGTATACGCCGGCGCAGTTCGCGTGAATTCCAGTTTTGCTGCTCGCCTGGGTTAGACTGCTGCGTCTCTCATTGCAGGAGGATTGCGTGAAATCCATCTGTTGGACTCTCTGTCTGCTCAGCCTCGCCCTGCCGCCGTTCGCCGCGGCGCAGGTGAATCCTTACAAAACCCCCACCCCCGGAATCTCCGGCTACCGTGGCGAGGTGTTGGCCGAAGTGACCATCCAGGAAGACAAACTTCTTCGCCTCGCCGAAGCCATTCCGGCGGAAAAGTACACCTGGCGGCCGGCCGCCGACGTCCGCTCCTTCGCCGAGGTCTTCCTGCACATCGCGGCCGCCAATTACAACCTTCCCAAGCTGTTCGGCACGCCGCCGCCGGCTGGATTTGACGTTCGCGGCTTGGAGAAGTCCACCACCGACAAGGCCAAGATCGTGGCCACCCTGAAGGAGTCCTTCGCGCATTCCAAGAAAGCCATCATGAGCATGCCCGACGCCGACCTGGAAAAATCTTTTGACTGGTTCGGAGGTAAGAACACCGAGCGTGGCGCGCTGCTGTTCATGACTCGTCACACCGCCGAGCACCTGGGACAAGCCATCGCCTATGCGCGCATGATCGGTATCGTGCCGCCGTGGACCGAGGATCAGCAGCGCCAGCAGCAGCAGGCGGCGCCCAAACCCAAGTCCTGAGCCCCCGGTCGAGGAGGCGGGAGCGGAAGATGCCCAATTTTCCCGCATCGCTCCCGCCTGCGCGACATCCAAAACAAGGTTGGTCCGTCTAACCCTGATGATCAAGGAAGGCGCGGTGCAATCTCACTGTTTATCGTTCAAGCAGGTCCCGCACAGCACCCGCCTGTTCCTCGACTATCTTTACCAGTTCGATAACGTCCGGCGATTCTTCCCGCGCTCGCCACTCTCCCGCGACTGGCTCAAAGACGAAGTCGCGCGCCTGCACTACGACCCGGCGCGGCGCCAGCGGGTGGCGGCGGCGCTGGAGCGGCAGAACCGCGCCTGGGGCGCCTCGCAGGAGACGCTGGACAACATCGCCCGCTTCCGCGCTGGCGCCTCGGCGGTGGTGACCGGGCAGCAGGTGGCGCTCTTTGGCGGGCCGCTGTTCTCCATCTACAAGGCGCTCTCGGCCATCAAGCTGGCCACCGAGTTCACCCATGCCGGCCAGGAGTGCGTGCCCGTCTTCTGGCTGGCTACCGAAGATCACGACCTCGCCGAGGTCAACCACGTGACCCTGCTCGCCGCCGACGGATCGCTCGCGCCCTTCGCCACCGAAGCTCGCGGCCCCGAGGACGCGCCCATGAGCGCCGTGCCCCTCGACTCCGAGATCGAGGCGCGGGTCGAAGAAGCGGCGCGCCTGCTCAGCGATTCCGAGGCAGCCGGTTTCCTGCGCGAGAGTTACCGCGCGGGCGAGACCCTGGGCAGCGCCTTCGCCAAGCTGTTCTCCCGCCTATTTCGGCATTCCGGCGTGATCCTGATCGACGCTTCCGACCCCGAGCTGCACACGGTAGCCGAGTCCGTGTATCGCGCGGCGATCGTGGCGGCGAAGGATTTGGACGACGCGCTGCTCGAGCGCAGCCACGAGCTCGAAGCCGCCGGCTACCACGCGCAGGTGAAAGTGACGCCCTCCTCAACGCTGCTGTTTGCCATGAAGGACGGGAGCCGCGTGCCCATCCATCGCGCCAACGGCGATTTCAACATCGGGGGCGAAAAGCTGGGCGCGCAGGAGTTGCAGGGCCGCATCAGCCAGCGGCCGGAGGAGTTCAGCGCCAACGTGCTGTTGCGCCCGGTGGTGGAGGATTATCTTCTGCCCACGGTCGCGTATGTGGGCGGGCCGGCGGAGATCGCGTACTTCGCGCAGGCGGCGGTGGTGTACGAAGAGCTGCTGGGCCGGGTGACGCCCATCCTGCCGCGCCTGAGCGCGACCCTGGTCGAGCCCCGCATCCAGCGCCTGCTGGAGCGCTACCGGCTCGCGCCGGCGGAAACTTTCAGCGATCCGGAGCACCTGCGGCTTTTGATCGCCGATCGCGCGTTGCCGGGCGACATCAACGCCAGCTTCGACTCGGCAACGCAGCAACTCGAGGGCTCGCTGGCGGCCATCCAGGCGTCGCTCGAGCGCCTGGATCCCACGCTGGTCGAGGCCGCCGAGCGCGCCGGCTCCAAGATCCACTACCAGCTCGACCGACTGCGCGAACGCGCCGCCCGCGCCCAGTTGCGGCGCAGCGAGGAAACCGCCGTCCACGCCGCCGCGCTCAGCAACTCGCTGTTTCCGGAAAAAGAGCCCCAGGAGCGGATCGTGGGGGCGATGTCGTTCCTCGGGCGCTACGGCACCCAATTGCTGCTCACGCTCTACGACGCCGCCAAGACGGGATGCCCGGATCACCAGGTGGTGTATCTGTAGCTCTTGGCTCTTGGCCTTTGGCTCTTGGATAAGAGCCAACAGCCCCTAAGAGATACTCACTCCCCTTAGCCGCGCCGCCGCCGTCTCCGAGGTTACCGGGGTGAAGTACACCTCTTTGTAGTTGTAGGACTTCGCCTTCTTCTCCAGGATGGGCAGGATCTCCACGTGCCAGTGATAATCGTCGTCGATGGTCTTCCAGTAATCCAGCACTTCGGAGCGGTGCAGGGTGTTGGGAGAGCTGTGCAGCACCATGTGGAAGTTCTCGGTGACACCGCGGATGCGCTGCAGCGTGCGCCGCAACAGCGCCCCCAGCTCGCGGGTGGAGCTGCCGCGCTGCACGCTGCGCTCGAACGCCGACTCGTGGTTGCGGGGCAGAATCCAGGTCTCGTAGGGCACGCGCGGCGCGTAGGGACACACCGCGATGTAATCGCCGCGGCTCTCCACCACCCGCACTCCCTGCTGCTCCTCCTGGGCCAGGATGTCGCAGAACACGCAGCGTTCCTTCTGCATGAAATAATCCTTGCCGGAACGCAGCTCGTAGAGCACCCGCCGGGGGACGAAGGT
>Ga0116221_1002535_pt1 | contig 11867 bp, 5 predicted proteins | sample Sb_taG_5_FD_88965 | JGI IMG/M metagenome (GOLD analysis project Ga0116221, IMG submission 88965) | Peat soil microbial communities from Weissenstadt, Germany - Sb_50d_8_FC metaG | ecosystem: Environmental > Terrestrial > Soil > Wetlands > Peat | place: Germany: Weissenstadt | collected 2010-09-21 | reverse complement strand
TGAACCGCTCCGTCGAGGAGCTGGAATTGAGCGTTCGATCCTATAATTGCCTCAAGAACGCCAACATCCAGACCATCGGCGAGCTGGTGCAGAAGACCGAGGCCGAGATGCTGCGCACCAAGAACTTCGGCCGCAAGTCGCTCAACGAGATCAAGGAGATTCTCGCCAACATGGGCCTGTCCCTGGGCATGCGCATCGATGCGCATGGCCGCCTGGTGGCGCCGCCGCCGCCGGTGGGCGGTGCTTTGCCGGACTACGGCCCGGAAGAAGACGTACAGGATTCGATCGAGGGATAGGTCAATGAGACATCCAGGGGTACCCCAATGAGACATAAGGTAGCCGGATTCAAGCTGAAGCGGCCCGTAGACAGCCGCAACTCGCTATTGCGCAATCTCGCGACGAGCGTGATCCTGCAGGAGCGCATCATTACCACCGTTCCCAAGGCCAAGGCGGTGCGGCCGCTGGTGGAGAAGATGATCACGCTGGCCAAGCAGGACACGCTCCATTCGCGGCGGCAGGCAGCGGCCGTGCTGCGCACGCCGGCCTCGGTGAAGAAGCTGTTCGATTCGCTGGGGACGCGCTTCGGCCAGCGTCATGGCGGCTACACGCGGATTACCCGCCTGGGCCCGCGCAAAGGCGACGGAGCGGAGCAGGCCATGATCGAGCTGGTGGGTTCCGAGCTGGTAAAGCGCGCCGCCGATCGCGCCAAACGCCGCGAGGAGCGCCTGAAAGCGCAGCGCGAAGGTCGCGAGATCGAAGAGCAGGCCGAAGAGTAGGGCCGGGTGCGGGGCGCCAGTCGGTCGCCGGCCATAGCGCGTCGTCACGGGGTGACGGACATCAAGGTGTTCGGGTCGCTCGCCCGCGGCGAGGCGCGCGACGACAGCGATTTGGACTTGCTGATCGAAGCGGGTGAGTAACCACCGCATTTTTTCCGGGCGGATTGGTTGCGGACCTGGATGAAGCTCTCGGCCGGCACGTCGACGTGGTGGAGCCGCAGGGCCTTCACCGGTTGCTGCGCGCCCAGGTTCTCCGGGAAGCGGTGCCTCTTTGAAAGGCGATCTCCGTTCTGCGCAATCTACAGGTGTTAGCCGACAATAACTGTTCACTTTGCAGCCACTCGTGGGGCAGGTTTTCAACCTGCAGGCCGATTTTCAATCGGCCTTCCGGCGTCGTCTGCGCTCTCGCAACCCAAAGTGAACAGTATTGGTGTTAGCCGAGTCGTCGCAGCGAGTATCCTCGGAGTTGAAAACACTTCACGCCGAGGTCGATTGGCGAGGATTATCGGGATTTCAGAATGTACTCGTGCACGATTATCTTGGCCTCAACCTCGCGCGCGTCTGCACATCGTCTCAGTGGATTTGCCAGTATTGGAGCAACAGATGAAGACCATTCAGGCGCAACTGGGGGACGTGGGTTGAGTCCCACTCCTCTCTTCAAATCGTGCTCTGCGGAAGCGTCGTCCCCGACCCTCTGCAAGACGCTGGAACCGGTAACCGGGCCCACAGGACCGGCCCTCGAGAATGAAATGATGCTGCCGGCCGTGCTGGATCTTCGGACAGCGCCATGGCTGCTACACGGGGGGTTCCGAGCTGGTGAAGCGTGCCGCCGACCGCGCCAAACGCCGCGAGTAGCGTCTCAAAGCGCAGCGCGAAGGCCGCGAGCCCGAAAAGCAGGCCGAAGAGTAGGCGCGTGCCCTGCGCACGGGCCGCAGTCAGTTCGCCACAAATAATACAGACCGGCAGTCCATGGGGACCGGGACCGTGCAATAGACCGTCAACCGTACCGCGTACCCAGTCCGTCAAGTCGTCGCCAAAAAAACACGGTGACAAAAGTTGACGGAAAATTTTCCTTTTAGTTTCAGCACTTTAGTTCGTGAGCTTGCCGTGAACGCAATCGGAGGGGTGTAGCTTTAAATCAGGAGAGGAAGAGCGGTCCCGAAAGGGCCTTCCGGCAGTCATTTCCCGGAAACGAACCCCAAACCGTAAGTATCTTACGGTCGAAATCGAGTAAGTCGTTTATATTCTTCTCGCATGATCCAAAACAACGTAAGATACTTACGTTTTTCCTTTTTGGAGTGTCTTATGGAACCGGTCGCCAACATCCGCATTCGCAGGGTCCCCGCGGACTCACTGACGTCGCCCCAAACCGGTACTGAGTACCGGCCGGCTAACGGGGAATCAACTAGTTACGGACCGAAAACCGATACTGAGTATCGGTTTTCGCCGAAACGGCTCCTTGAACCCGACCGCAACTACCGTTTCGCATTCCGGATTGCCCCCTCGCGAAGACCGGCCCCGGCGGACCCGCACAATCCGCGATCAACTCCGCCGCGATGCATCTTGCATCGCGGAATTCCGGTAACTTCCTTCCTTTCAGTGCCGGCCTACCGTTTGGCGATGCAGATCTGCATCGCGGCCCGGTGGCCTGGCGGGATCGTTCCTGCCGGAAGCGGAAAGCGGGTCGCCGCCAAGCCTGGCCCTCGGGCCGTTTTTATCCACATTTTATCCACAATGCAACCCAAAGAAACTACAACGCAAACTAAACAAATGGTTTCGTTTGGCAAAAAACAATTCGAGCCGCCAAGGCCCCGCGGCTCCGCCCCTGGCATCTGCCCCCCCGGCACCCGGCCCCTGGGCTCCGAGCCCCGGCCCCCGGCCCCCGACACCCGGCCCCTGCTCGGTCCAGGCCCCCGGCCCCCCGGCCCCCCGACCGTTTGACTTCGGCCCCCCATTCCCATAAGATTCTCGTTATCCTCTTATGAAACCAGTAACAAGAGTCCCGATACTGCTTGGTCTGTCCGCCCTGCTCCTCCTGGGAGCCGACGCGCTCAAATACCAGAAACCACCCAAGGCCGTCCTGGATGTGCTGAACTCGCCTCCCACTCCGGCCCTGACCCTGAGCCCCACCCGGACCTACGCCGCGCAGGGCCAACCGGAGCGCAATCCTCCGATCGCCGAACTGTCCCAGCCCATGCTGCGGCTGGCGGGCGTGCGCATCAACCCCAAAACCAATGGCCTGCACAACACCGTCTTCAACACTACCCTGACCCTCCGCAAGATCCCCGAAGGCACCGAGATCAAGCTCGACCTGCCGCCGAATCCCAAGTTGAGCGGCGTGCACTGGAGCTCCGACGGGGCGCACATCGCCTTCACCAACACCACGGCGAATTCCATGGACCTCTGGATCGGCGACATCTCCACCGGCAAAACTCACAAGGTGGAAGGCGTCCATATGAATGGTGTGATGGGCGGCGGTTTTGGCGGCGGCGGTGGTGGGCGCGGCGGCGGTGGTGGCGGACGCGGCGGCGCTGGCGGCGGATCTTCCGACGGTCCATGGCTGCCCGACGGCAAATCGTTACTGGTCGAGATCACCAGGCCGAATCGCGGCGCACCTCCGGCGGAGCCGGCGGTTCCCCCAGGGCCGCACGTGCAGGAGAGCCTGGGCGGCGCCTCCGGTTCGGCCACCCTCGAAGACATGCTCCAGAATCCGCATGACGAGGATGTGTTCGAATACTACGCCACCTCGCAGCTTGCCCTGGTGGATGTGGCCACCGGCAAGATGACGCTGGTCGGCAAACCGGGAATCATCGAGTCCGCGCGCATCTCGCCCAACGGACAGTATTTCCTCGTCACCACCGTTCACAGGCCCTTCTCCTACCTGCTCTCGGTGAGGTCGTTCCCGCAGGAAATCGAAGTCTGGGATCGCGCCGGGAAAATGGTGCACAAAGTGGCCAGCCAGCCGCTCCAGGAGAGAGTCTCGCTCACCGGCGTCCCCACCGGCCCGCGCACCATCGAATGGCGGCCCAGCGACCCCGCCACCCTGATGTGGGTAGAGGCCCTCGATCACGGCGACTTGAAAAACCAGGTGCCCTTCCGCGACCACATCCTCGCGCTGAAACCGCCCTTCACCGGCGAGCCCCGCGAAGTCTTCAAGACCGAGCAGCGCTTCCAGGGAATCCAGTTCTTCGAAAAGGGGAGCATGGCGCTCGTCGAGGATTTCGAGCGCATGAAGCGCTGGCAGCGCACCTTCCTCATCGATCTCGACAAAGGCGGTGAAGCACGACTCATCTGGGCCCGCAACAACCAGGACCGTTACAAAGACCCCGGCCGTCCCATGACCGGCCTGCACGGCATCCTGCAGGATGGCGACAACATCTTCCTCACCGGCGTCGGATCGTCGCCCACCGGCGACCATCCCTTCCTCGATCGTTTCAACCTCACTACCAAGCAGACCGACCATCTCTTCCGCTGCGACGACAGTCACTACGAAGTGGTAGAGGCGATTCTCGACCAGAAGGGCGACAAGTTTCTGACGCGCCGCGAGAGCCCCACCGAACCCCCGAACTACTACCTGCGGACGCCCGGCGGCTCCATGACCGCAGTCACTAAGTTCCCCGATCCGCAGCCCTCCATCCGCGGCATTCACAAAGAGTTGGTGAAGTACAAACGCAACGATGGCGTGGAACTGTCATTCACTGTCTATCTGCCGGCTGACTACAAACAAGGAACTCACATGCCCACGCTAGTCTGGGCATACCCTTACGAATACAACGACGCCGACACCGCCAGCCAGGTCAGTGGCTCCACGCAGCGATTCACTGAGTTGACTTCGGCCCAGAGTCACTTGTTCATGGTGCTCAAGGGCTATGCCGTTTTGGACAACGCCGCGATGCCCATCGTGGGCGATCCCGAAACCGTCAACAACACCTACGTCGATCAGATCACCGCGGACGCCAAGGCCGCCATCGACAAGGCCGTCTCCATGGGCGTGACCGATCGCGACCGCGTCGCCGTGGGCGGCCACAGCTACGGATCGTTCATGACCGCCAACCTGCTGGCGCACACCGACCTGTTCCGCGCCGGCCTGGCCGAGAGCGGCGCCATGAACCGCACGCTTACGCCCTTCGGATTTCAGAGCGAGCGGCGGACCATCTGGCAGGCGCCGGATGTCTATCTCAAGATGTCGCCCTTCATGTTTGCCGACAAGATCAAGACGCCCATCCTGCTGATTCACGGCGAAGCGGACGATAACTCCGGCACGTTCCCCATCCAGTCGGACCGCATGTACCAGGCGATCCGCGGCAACGGCGGCACCGTCCGGCTCGTCTTCCTCCCCGCCGAAGCGCACGGCTATCGCGCCAAGGAGACCATCGAGCACGTGCTCTGGGAAGAGATGACGTGGCTCGACAAGTACGTCAAGGATCCGCCCCCGCGAACCCCGGCGGGCAGCAACAACAACGAGTAGCACAGGCATTCCTGCCTGTGTTCTTCTGTAGCACAGGCATTCTTGCCTGTGTTGCTTGGTAGCACAGGCATTCTTGCCTGTGTTGCTTGTGTGGCACAGGCATTCTTGCCTGTGTTGCTTTTAGGTGGGGCAGGCGCTTTCGCCTGCCAACCCCAGCCATGCGCCTCTTACGCCGCAACCCGCTATTCACCCTGGCGGCGGTGCTCACCCTCGGCGTGGGCATCGCCCTCAACTCCGCCGTCTTCAGCATCCTCAACGTCATCCTCTTCCATCCCCTCCCCTACCGCGATGCCCGCCGAATCGTCGCCCTGCGGCAAAAGAATCCCTCCCGCGGACTTACCCAGCAACTCGCCTCCGTCCCCGATTACTTCGATTGGAAGCGCGAGAACCAGGTCTTCGAGTCACTCGCCGCCTGGAACTTCCTATACTTCAACCTGACCGGCGCCGACCAGCCCGAGCGCGTCGAAGGACTGCAAGTGACTGCCGGATTCTTCCCCGTCCTCGGAGTCACTGCCGCACTCGGCCGCACCTTCCTTCCCGAAGAGGAGCAGCCCGGCCGCAGCCGCGTGGTGCTGCTCAGTGACAGTCTCTGGCGCCGGCGCTTCGGCGCGGACCCATCGGTGCCCGGCCGCACCATCATGGTGGAAGGGCAAACCTACACCATCGCCGGCGTCCTGCCTCGCGATTTTCGCCTCTTCCGCGTACTCAACCGCGATCTCGACCTGTACGTCCCGCTCGTGCTCGACCCTGCCGGCGCCAGCCGCGCGGACCATCGCCTGTTCGTGTACGCGCGCCTCAAGCCGGGAGTCGCGATCCAACAGGCCCAGGCCGCCATGGACGCGCTGCCGTCTCCCGACAACTCCGGCTGGCTTGTCGAGGTAGTCGAGTTGCAACACCAGTGGACCGCCGAGATCCGCCCCATCCTGCTGATGGTGCAGGCGGCGGTGGGCTTCGTGCTCCTCATCGCCTGTGCCAACGTTACCAGCCTGCTGTTGGCCCGCGCCGCCGGCCGTCAAAAAGAGATGGCAATCCGGACCGCGCTAGGCGCCAGCCGTCTCCGCCTGGTTCGCCAGTTGCTCGCCGAGAGCAGCGTCTTGGGCCTGCTCAGCGGCGCCGCTGGCACCGTGCTCGCGCTCGGGCTCATCCGCCTCCTGAACGCGCTGCCGTATTCCGCGGTGAACCGCGAGGAGCCGTTTCGCCTGGATGCGCCCGTGCTGGCCTTCAACCTGGCGATCGCGCTGCTCACCGGCATTGCGGCCGGTCTCGCTCCCGCGCTGCAGTGTTCCGTGCAGCACCTGAAACCCGACATCCTGCGCGGCCGCCGCGTCTCGAGCCTGCTGGTCTCGCTCGAAGCTGCGCTGGCCGTGATACTGCTGGCCGGCGCCGGACTCCTGGTCCGCAGCTCGCTCGCGGCCACTGGCATGGACCGCGGGCTCGATTCCCGCAATCTCCTCACGGTCCAGTTGTGGCTCCCTCCGGCGCGCTACTCGACCGGCGCCCAGGTCGCGCAGTTCTGGCGTCAGGCCGTCGAGAAAGTCGCCGCGCTCCCGGGCGTAGAGTCTGCAACCGCGGTCAACTTCCTGCCGCTCTCGACGCTCTGGACCAGCGTGGGGATTCACCTCGACGGCGCACCCGCGCCGCGTCCGGGCGAAGAGCCGCAGGTGCACTATTGGGTCGTCGGCCCGGACTACTTTCACACCGCTGGCATCCCGTTGCTGGCGGGCCGCGCCTTTACCGAGCAGGACAACGACGAACAGCACGGCGTCGCCATCGTGAGCGCCTCCATGGCGCGCCGCTTCTGGCCCGGCGAATCCCCTCTGGGCAAACGCATTCAGCCGGCGTTCCCCAACTCCAACAGCTATTGGCTTCCGCGGTCGCAGAACCAGTGGCTCACCGTGGTGGGCGTGGCTCGAGATGTGCGGCTCGATGGCATCGTGCCCACCCCGCTGCCCCAACTGTACCTGCCGTACGCGCAGAACCCTTCCTCGATTCTGCACCTGGTGGTGCGCACCGCGGCCGACCCCATGCGATGGTCGCCCTCCGTGAGGCGGGCGGTCCTGTCGATCGATAAGGACCAGCCGGTGTTCGACGTGAAAACACTCGAGGATGTGCTGGCCTATTCCTTCACCCGCGCCGCCACGCTGACGCGCGTGCTGGCGGCCTTCGCCGCGCTGGCGGTCCTGCTGGCGGGCCTGGGAATCTACGGGGTGGTGGCATACTTTGTCTCGCAAACCACGCGCGAAGTGGGCATCCGGATGGCCCTGGGCGCGCGGCCGGCACAGGTCGCCGGCCTCATCGTGCGGCAGGCCATGCGAGCGGCGCTCGCTGGCGTGTCGATCGGCCTGGCGGGAGCGCTGGCCGGCGCCAGAGTCCTCCAGGGACTGCTGGTGGGAGTGGCCGGCACGGATGCGGCCACTCTGGGTGCGATCGCGGTTTTCTTCCTGGCAGTGGCGCTGGCCGCGGCTTATGTGCCCGCCCGCCGTGCCGCGCGAGTCAATCCTCTCACCTGCTTGCGTCATGATTAGTACCGAGCCCCCAGTTTTCCGTAACCGTGCTCCACAGCCCACCGTCTCGATTAACGTGTGCATCGTATGCCCAGGAAGCCTCTTACTGTCATCGGATCCGTTCTTCTCGTCGTACTGATACTCTTTTTTCCGGCAGCCAACTTGCTCGCGCAACCGAACCGCATCGCCAGGACGGTTGACAATCGCCAGCGCGTGACGCTGCCCGGCCACATCCACCCTAGCGCCCGCGCGGAAAACGACCAGGGCCGCGTCGACCCCTCGCTGCCGCTCTCTTACGTCACGGTCCTCCTGAAACCATCGGATAGCCAGCAGGCCGACCTCGATCGGTTTCTGGCCAGCCAGCAGGACCCGTCCTCTCCTGACTACCACCACTGGCTGACACCCGAACAGTACGCCGATCGCTTCGGCGTGAGCCAGGACGATCTCGACAAAATCGCCGCTTGGCTGCGGGACCAGAACCTTACGGTGGTCGCGACCGCGCGCGCACGCAACTGGGTGGCCTTCAGCGGAACTGCCGCGCAAGTCGAGACCGCCTTCGCCACCGAAATCCACCACTACCTGGCCGGCGGCAAGCTGCACTTTGCCAATTCCACCGAGCCTTCGATCCCCGCCGCATTCGCCGATGTGGTGAACGCCATCCACGGACTCACCGACTTTCGCCTGCGTCCGCCCAAGCACTTAGTGCGGCAATTGCAGCCTGAGTACAATGGGTCCCGCGGCAGTCACTATCTCGCTCCCGATGACGTGGCGGTCATTTACAACATCCAACCGCTCTACAACGCGGGTGTGGATGGCTCCGGACAACAAATCGTGGTGGTCGGGCAGACCCAGATCAAGCTCTCGGACATAGAACAGTTCCACAGCTCTTTCAACCTTCCCGGCGGCGACCCGACCCTGGTCGAGGTCCCCAATACGGCCAATCCCGGCATCAGCACCGACGACCTGCCCGAGGCCGACCTGGATCTCGAATTGGCCAGCGCGGTGGCGCGAAAGGCCAGCATCACCTTCGTGTATTCGGACGATGTCGAGACTTCGGCGCAGTACGCCATCGACCAGAACATCGCGCCCGTTTTGAGCATGAGCTATGGCCAGTGCGAAGCCCAAACGCCGGCTTCGGACGCGCGGACGATGCAGTCCTTGGCCTTGCAGGCTAACGCCCAGGGCATCACCTGGATCGCCGCATCGGGAGACTCCGGCGCCGCGGATTGCTTCGATCCGACCACGCGGGCCGTCACCGGCCTGTCCGTGGACATGCCCGGCAGCATCCCCGAAGTGACCTCGGTCGGCGGTACCGAATTCGTCGACGGAGGCGGGAGCTACTGGGCCAACTCGAACAACGCCAATCAAGCCTCGGCCCTGTCCTACATTCCCGAGACCGCGTGGAACGACAGCGTGGCGGATGGTTCGCCCTCCGCCAGCGGCGGCGGCGTCAGCATCTATTTCGCCAAGCCCTCGTGGCAGACCGGGTTCGGCGTGCCCAACGACGGCGCCCGCGATGTCCCGGATCTGGCTCTCGCCGGCTCCGCCGATCACGATGGGTTCCTGGTCTACACGGGTGGCAGTCAACAGGTATATGGCGGAACCTCGGTGGGCGCACCCACGTTTGCGGGAATCACCGCCTTGCTGAACCAGTACCAGGTCGCCCATGGCTTTCAATCCAGCGCCGGACAGGGAAACGTCAATCCGCGGTTGTACAGCCTTGCGCAGGCTACTCCCTCCGCCTTTCACGACATCACCACCGGCGACAACATGGTCAATCCATGTCCCCCCAAGGCGCGCAACTGCACGTCCGGCAACATCGGTTACAGCGCCGGCCCGGGCTACGACTTGGTTACGGGACTGGGGTCGTTAGATGTCTACGCCATGGTCACCGCCTGGCACCTGAGCGCGACTCCGCGGGTTACCGCCGCCATGGATCTGTCTTCGGATACCGGCGATATCACACCCGGCGGTAACACCAACCTCACCGCCACGGTAAAGGGCACCAACGGCACAACGCCTACGGGCTCCGTTACATTCTTCTCGGTCGGCACGACGCTCGGAACCGCCGCGCTCTCAGGCTCGGGTGGCAACGCCACCGCGACTCTGACCGTCAGGGGCAGCCAACTGACCGTGGGCACCGATACCATCACGGGACAATACAGTGGCGACAACTCCTACAACAGCGCCGCCGCGTCCACCGTCATTGCCGTCACCGCGACACTGTCCGGCCCGCCGACGATTGGGGGCCTTACCAATGGGGCGTCGTTCAAGCAGGTTTACGCACCCGGCATGATTCTCACCGTCTTCGGCACGCAGCTTGCGCCGGCGGCGGTGAGCGCCGTTACGGTGCCGCTGCCCGCGAAACTGGTGGGTGTTTCGGCCACCATCAACGGCGTTACCGCGCCGCTCTACTACGTCTCACCCGGACAGTTGAATATTCAGGTTCCCTACGAGACGCCTGCCAATAGCACGGTCACGCTGGTGGTGAACAACAACGGGCAAACGGCGTCCGCGAATTTCCGGGTGGCGCCCGCGGCTCCCGGCATCTTTGCCGATTCGAGCGGCGCGCCGGTCCCCAACGGCAGCGCGGCGCGCGGCCAAATAGTCACGCTGTACATCACCGGGGATGGCGCGGTCTCGCCGCAGCTCTCGACCGGCGCCGCACCAGCAGCCGGCACCGCGACGGCCAATCTTCCCAAGCCCACGCAACCAGTCACCCTCACGGTTGGCGGAGTGCCGGCTTCCATCCAGTTCATCGGCATTCCTTCCGGCCTCGCGGGAGTCACTCAGATCAACTACCAGGTTCCGTCTCAATCCGCGATCGGCACGGCATCGGTTGTCGTTACGGTCGGCGGCGTCGCCAGCGCGCCGGTGAATCTGAAGGTGACGCAATAGGACTGGGATCTAAGAGCCTCTGGCTGGCTGCGGTCATGCTTGGTTGTGCCACGCCGATTCCGGCGCAGCCGTCGATTACCGAATTCAACCAAGGACTGACTGCGGGCAGCCAGCCCACCGCCATCACGCTTGGTCCGGACGGCGCCTGCTGGTTCGTTGAGTTGCTTGGCCGGCAGATCGGCCGCATCACTCCCGACGGGGTCATCACCGAGTATGCTGTTCCGAGCGCCAGCGCTCAGTTGGGCGCTATCGCCACGGGTCCCGACGGAGCCCTCTGGTTTACCGAGGCCGGTATCGACAAGATCGGCCGCATGACCACGGCGGGCGTGGTCACCAATGAGTTCTCACTCGCAGCGGGCAGCACGCCCTCAGGCATCGTCACCGGCCCGGACGGCGCAGTGTGGTTCACCGAGTCCGGCTCCGGCAAGATCGGCCGCCTCACTACCGGCGGCGCACTCCAGGAGTACCCGTTGTCCTCCGGCAGCCAGCTCACGGACATCACCCTCGGTCCCGATGGGGCGCTCTGGTTCACGGAATCCTCGGCCAACCGGATCGGCCGGATCTCCGCGGCCGGCGCCATCTCCGAATACCCCGTCCCAACCGCGCTCAGTTTGCCACGCCACATCACGGCCGGTTACGATGGCGCCCTGTGGTTCACCGAGTCGGGAACGAGCAAAATCGCGCGCATCGCCATTGAAAATCTGGTGTTCGACAACCCCCTCGATCCGGTCGGAACCGTCACTGAATACGCCCTCCCGTCCGGCGGTGACCCGCAGGGAATCGTCCTCGGCCCGGACGGCGCGTTATGGTTCACGGAATCCGCACACAACCAGATCGGCCGCATCACGACGGGAGGCAGCATCACGGAATACGCCGTGCCCACGGCCGCCGCCCAGCCGTTCGGCATCACGCCCGGTCCGGATGGCGCCCGGTGGTTCGCGGAATCCGGCACAGCCCGGATCGGTCGGGCTGCGTTGCCGGCCTCGCAACCATCGTTCACCGAGTTTCCACTCATTTATCTGGGTTCCCTGCCGCAAGCCATTGCCGTGGGACCGGACGGAGCGTTGTGGTCCTCTGGGGACTCCAGCGGCGCCACCAGCCGCACCACCACCACGGGGTCCGTCTCGGCGTACCTGACAGCCGGCGCCATTGCCATCGCGGCCGGTAACGACGGCGCCCTGTGGCTGGCAGAACGCTATCTCACTCGCAGTGGGCGGCTGA
>Ga0116221_1002533_pt1 | contig 11872 bp, 8 predicted proteins | sample Sb_taG_5_FD_88965 | JGI IMG/M metagenome (GOLD analysis project Ga0116221, IMG submission 88965) | Peat soil microbial communities from Weissenstadt, Germany - Sb_50d_8_FC metaG | ecosystem: Environmental > Terrestrial > Soil > Wetlands > Peat | place: Germany: Weissenstadt | collected 2010-09-21 | reverse complement strand
GGCGTCGGAGTGTACTCTCGACCGTACAACAGAACGTCCGTGCGAGAGTTAGCCGGGGCGTTCGACTGTTGATTCGACTGGTTTTGGGTCTGAGACTGATTTTGCGCCAACTACTGCATCCACCACGATTCCAGAACAACACTCCCGCTATCTCCAACGCGAGTTTCCACTTAGCCCGCTCTCAGCCCTGATGCAATGGGCCCCCAAGAAGTCGGAACCCCTGACGCGAGTTTTCGCTTAGCCGCGCGTTTCACCAGCGGCATCCCGGTTGTCAAAGAACCAGACCACAGGCACCCTCTGAGCACCCGGCATTGATTCTAAGTCAGCGGGAGATAGGTTGCAGCTAGTCTTTTTGTTCGGCGGGTTTTTCGTTCTCTTCTTTGGCCTCGGCGTCGAGCGCGGCAAACAGGTCCTCCTGGGCCTCGGCATCGGCCGCTGTCGTTGGCTGCGCCTGTTCGTGATCGAGCGCCGCTGCCGGATGCGTGGCCGTGTGCACCTGCTTCAACATGCGGATAGAGACGTGCGTGTAGATTTCCGTGGTCGAGAGTTCCGCGTGTCCGAGCATCTGCTGGATGAAACGGATGTCGGCTCCGCCTTCCAGCATCAACGTGGCCATCGTGTGACGGAAGAGATGACACGCTCCGGTCTTGCCGATCTTCGCGTTGAACACATAGTCATGCACCGTGAGCGTGAGATGGTCGGGGCTGATTTCTTCTCCTGTAGCCGACAGAAACAGCGTGCCGTGGTCCGGCTCCACCACGAGCTGCGGGCGCGCCTCGCGGATGTATTTCTGCATCCACGCGATCGCGCGCTCGCCGATGGGCACGAAGCGGTCTTTCTTGCCCTTGCCCTGGCGGATCACCAGCGTGCCGCGTTCCGGGTCCAGGTCGTAGAGTTTCAGGTGGATCACTTCCGAGCGCCGGATGCCGCACGAGTACAGCACTTCCAAGATCGCGCGGTCTCGCAGTCCAAGAGGGCCGTGGATATCGGGTTGTTGCAACACCTGCTCTGCTTCTGAGATGGTGAGCACGTGTTTGGGCAGACGGCGACCCATGCGCGGCAGTTCCAGTTCTGACGCCGGGTTGTGCAGGATCAGGTTTTGCCGCGTGAGCCAGCGGAACCAGCAGCGCAGCGCCACCAGGCGCACGTGCTGGCTGCGAAAGGTCATTGGCTCGCCGTCGCGCTTGCGGTAGTGAAACAGGTGCCGCTGATAGCGTTCCAGCACGGGCCGTGTGATCTCCGTTGGCTCCAGCAGTGCGCGTTCCGCGCACCACTCTAAAAAGAACCGGATGTGCGAGTAGCGGTTGCGGATGGTGTTCTCGGAGAAGTCGCGTACACGTAAGGCGATCACGTACTCGGCCAAGCGTGTGGCGAGCGGCGTTGGCGCGAGTCGCGTATCCAGTGTCGATTGTCGTTTTGCGCGCGCCATCACTTCACCCCGGCGTGAGCTGCGCCATTCGTCTTAGCGGCGACGATGGGCGGTACGATTACGACTGGATTTTGCTCCTGCTCCCAGGAAGTGTTTTTCTCACGATCTGCGTAAAAATCGCTTTCCGCCCGCGTCGTTGCTGGCGATCTCCGACCCGCGCCACCCCCGGACACCCCCCGAACTTGGGCCAGACTTGACCCGGACTTCTGGCCTTCCAGCCCAGACTTCTTTCCGTCGTACTCGCATCCAGAGAGCTTTGCGATCTCGATCAGACCCGGCAGTGCGGGCCGCGCGCTGTCCTCCTGACGCTCGAACACCAGTTCGTAAACCATGCTCTGGCCGCGTCCGCCCTGGTGCACCACCAGATATTCCAGCTCCTCCAGCCGGTGCAGATGCCGTTTCAGTTGCGAGTCGCTCCACCTGGTGAACGCGCGCACGTCCTTGCGGCTGAAGCGGAAGTCCTGGCGCTCGATCAGTTTTTGCTCGCACGTCTGGCGCACCATTTCGTCCACCAGCAGCAACAGTCGCCGCGTCTGCGGCGGCAACTCGTCGAGCGAGCGGCCCAGCACTTCGTGCGCGAGACGGTTCGCCATTGCGATATCGTCTTTCGTGACCTCGATGTATTCGAGCGTCTGGCCGCGATGCACCGTGGTCTTACGTGGCCGCTGGTGCTGATAGAGAAGCGCAATCGAGCGAATCAGCGTCAGGTACTTCATGTGATCGCGCCGCGTTCTGGTTTGCGAGTCGAGGAACGTCAGCTCGCGTGCGTAAGGATTCACCACCAGCATGGGCTGCAAGAGGCGCTGCGCGTTGCGATGCGTGGCCAGCAGTTCGTTGCGGTCGTGTTTGGCGAGCAGTCCTTCGAGCGTTTGCGCCTCGCGCTGCTTCTGGTGGATCGCCTGCGTCTGTGCGCGGTCCTCATCGACGGTCAGCACCAGACATCGATTTAGTAACTCCTCGTCCAGATCGATTGCCGTTGTGGTGAGGAAGATCATCACCGGGCCTTCGACGCGGTACTGGTGCGTGATCAGCCGTCCCGTGGTTGCGTCTTTTCCGGTTGAGGCGATGGTGAGCACGCCTTCCGATTGCAGCAGCTTCAGCGCGTAGGCGGCGCGGAGCGCGCCTTCCTCTTCGACGATGGCGAGCACCTTGTGCTTCAGATCGTTCTCGCCCATGTAGAAGAGCGACTGTCCGGTCATCGCCGAGTACTGCACTTGTTGCTCTTCGGGCACCAGAGCGAGCACGGCTTCCATCAACGCCGATTTGCCCGCTGCGGAACTGGCCTGCACCAGGATCGCGAGCGGCGCGTCGAGCTGGCGCGAAGTCACCGCCAGATAGCTCACCAGCTTGTTCGTCTCCTCGCCCACCATGCCGCAACGTTCAAGGTCTGCGAGGATACGGTCGAGCAGGCGCGGATCGCGCAACAGTTTCATCGCTGCCGCGCGTTCTTCTTCGCCGATCGGGATTTCCTTTTCCTTCGGCTCTAGTGTTTGTCTGATCTGCTGATCCTGCATCGCCTCCAGTTGCAAGAGCACGTGGCCGAGATCGCGGCGGATCACATCTTCCTGCACGCCTAGTTCTTCGCTCGCCTGTTTGAGAAACACCGTGCGCTGCCGCGCCGAGTACAGATCGAACGTGTCCACGTGGAAAGCACTCTCGCCGCGCGTGTTCTTGCCCGATACGAGCAGATTGATTCTCAGCAACTCGTAGCTCATGTTTTTCGCAAGCCCGCGCACACGATAGCGGCGGTCGCCCTGGTGGATGACGATCTCGTCGCCGTGGATTTCAACCGGTGCATCGATCACCGGCCACTCGCTGCGCGCGGGCGCTGCCGGCGTCAGCGGGATCGACGCGGGTTCTTCTGTGCTCTGAGTCTGCGGATCGGCGGCTAAAGGAAAAACTTTTTCTGATTCCTCGATGGTCGGCGCAGCCGGGAGAGAGGCTGGCAGCGGGATTGCATTTTCTTCTTTAGCTGCGGGTTCGGGTTTTTCTTCGGGTTTTTCTTCGATGATTGATGCGGCGGGCGGCTCGGCAGTTTGTTGTTGGTGAGTCTGCGCTTCGATCTGCGGCGCTGGCTCGGGTGGCGGCGGTTCGATCTTCACCGGCTCGATCTTTACTGGATCGATCTTAACTGGTTCGATCACCGCCACAGTGGGCCGCTCGCTTTTGCCCAGCCATGCGGCGCGATTCAGCATAATCCCTAAACTCTTCGACGCGGGCTGCACCTTGAGCGCGTATTCGTTGGCGTCCATGTTCTTGGGAAACTGCACCCGGAAACACTCGATGCCCATCTCCATCAGTTGCGCGGCGTGCTCCTGGGCTGCGCCTTCTCCGGCTTCGTCCCGGTCGTAGGCGATAAAAATTCTCTTTGTGCCGTGCTTGCGGAACGCCGCACGATGTTCCTCGGTAAAGCCGTTCACGCCGTAGATCGCGGTCACGTTGCGATAGCCCGCGCACCAGAAGGTCAGCGCGTCGATCAGCGCTTCGCAGAGGATCACGTCTTTCGACACGGCGAGCGCCGTTTCGTTCCACACTCCGCGATGCGGTCCCGGTAGGTACAAGTGATCGGGTGTTCCGGCGCGCAGATTCGGCGTGATCTTGCGCCCGTACATCTGCGCCACCTGGCCGCTAAGGTCGAGGATCGGAATCAACACCGAACCGTTGAAGTGCTCGTGTCCGCTTTCGCGGTAGATGCCGAGCTTTTGCAAGCGTCCGCGCAGTTCCGCTCCTGCCACACGATTTTTCTCTGGCAGCCGGTAGCCCAGCGTGCGATTGGCAAAGCCCAGCCGGAAGGCGTCGATCATCTCCGCCGATTTCAGGCCGCGGCTCTCCAGATATTTCAGCGCGTCGGGACTCTGCTTCAGCGTTTCTTGGTAGTAGCTCACCACCTGCAACAGCAACACGCGGTCGTCGGCTGTGCGCTCGACCGGCGCGGGCAGTTTCGGCACGGTGGAGAGACGCGGCGCTTTGGCGTTTGGATTGGTGGCTAAGGGAAGACGATCTTCGCGCAGCAGCTCGACGGCATGGCGGAAGCTGACACCCTCGGCCAGCATCACCCAGTCGATGACGGTTCCTCCTCGGCGGCACGCTCCCAGACAGTTCCACAGATTCTTTCCTGGCGTGATGACCAGCGACGGCTCATGATCGTCGTGGAAGGGGCACAGCCCGATCAGGTCCGCGCCGTGGCGTTTCAGTTTCACCCCGCGCGCCTCCGCCAGCCGTTGCACCGAGATTTCCCGCTTCAACCGCTCGATCTCGCTCTCCGCGATCCGCGCCATGCCCTGGGCCTCCTTATGCTCTTTCGAGGTTTTTGCAAAACCCTGTCAAGAGGATTGTGTGATTTTGTTATTCTCTAAAACTGTTCGCGAGTATATACGCATTACGTTTATACTAGCAACGTAATTCAGGAGGTTCCGAAAGTGGACTTTACAATCGCCGCTGAGATGCCAGCCAAGAAACCAGCACAGACCGCATTCGGCAAGCGCATGGTTGCGCTCCGGCAAGCGCGCGGCCTCACCCAGATCGAACTCGCCAAGGCGGCGGAGACGACCCAGCGGGCGATTTCTTATTACGAAACGGAAGCGGAGTTTCCCATCGCCTCGGCCCTCATCCCTCTGGCTCGTGCACTCCGGGTGACGACAGATGAACTGCTCGGCGTGAAACCGGCCAAGCTCGATCAGGGGAAGCCGCGGAGTCGGCGTCTTTGGAAAAGATTTCAGCGCATGGCGTCATTGCCCGAACGGGACCAGCGCGCGGTCATTCGCTTGATTAATTCCCTGGCCACTTCCAACGGCAACGGCCAGTCGCACAGCAGTCACCCATAGGAACTTTGCGCTCGGTGGTTTTGAGCGCAGAGAGGCTGCCGTGTTTTTCTTTTTTTGCTGGTCCTGAGTACGTTTCGTTCCCGGAGGTAGAACTGTGGACACTGGCTGGCAGGAAACGTTTCGCGGACGCATGCGTCATTTCGAGTCCGGGCGAGCACCCTTGCCGGGCGAAGCGGCCGTTTCCATTAAAGTGCGGATCGCCTCAGGATGTTTTCACCGCGAGCATTCGCCACGCGCTTATGAACTGATCGACCAGAACCTGCGCAAGCTGTCCCCTCGCGACTCCAGTGTTGCTTTTGAAGAACATGAAAGCGGCCCCGAGTTGTTGGTGTACATCGCGGCAGGCGTCGGTTTGGCAACGAGCGTCATTAACCTGATCGCCACGATTATCAAGGCCAGAAGCGAAGGGATCAGGAAAGGGGATCAGCCCGCTCATCCGCTGGAACTGATCGTACGTCGTGTTCATAGCGGCAACGAGTTTCGCGAAGAAACAGTCCTGCGCATTGGACACACAGACTCTCTGGACGAAGCGAAGCTCGAACAGCAACTCAACGAGGCCCTACAGAAGCTCCTTAAGGACGGGAAGCAGATTCCCGAACCGAAACGCAGCGCACCGGTAAAGCGAACACGAAAACGGCGATAGCCCGCTGTGCTCGCTCGCCCATCCCGTACTCCCATTTTTACCTCCCATTTTTTCCTAGCTGGAAGCAACACAGGAGCGGAGAGGGAGCCGGGTCAAGGGCGCGCGTTCGGTGCGCGTTCATCGGAGCGCAGCGCAGACCCTTGACGCGGCTCCCGCGCTCCGTACACTCCCAGCGGAAAAAATGGGATCACCGCTTGCCGCCGCTGGGTTTTTCTGGCTGCGGTTTCTCGCTCGCCTGCTGCTGCAACTTGGCGGCGAGCTGGTGCTTGGCTTCGCTGATCTGATCCAGCACTTGGTTGAACTTCTCCGGCGTCACCTTCTCACCCGCCGCCACAGGCCCCAACACGTTCACCAGCAGCAAACGCACTCCGATGATCTCGGCCAGGGCCGGATCGTGGGCCGCTGCATTGCTGGCACCTCCCCGCAGGATCATCTCGCGGCACCATTCCCCGAGGGTCCGACCGCTCGCCCGCGCCGCCGTTTCTAGCTGCGCGTACTCTTCCTCGCTGACCTTGAATCCGATGGATTTCGTGCGCAACGGCGGCTTCACCATGTCCGGCCTTCCTCTCTCGCCATCTCAGCCGAGACTAGCAGCCGCGCTTAAGAATCAACAAGTTCGCCTGCGTTAACTTCCGGTTGCTGCACAGCAACCGCATCGGCAGGATTTTCCTCTAGCTGTTCTGCTTTCAACAGGTTCGCGCACGGTAACCGAAAGTTACCGCGCAGCACCCTTTCAGGGGTGGAGTGTCACCCTTCCACCCCGTGCGCAGCACGGCTAAAAAACCTCAACCCCGCCACCACCCTCCGGGAGCACGAAAAACCCACCCCTCACCGTGCCGGATTCGCCACACTCCCCGGCCAGGAATCGGCTCTGGGATCGGGGCCGGAAAGGACGGCGAATCGGATCGGGATCAAGGCGCGGATCGGCGGCTCCTCACCCCCGGAATCGGGAACGGATCGGCACCTGCAAACGGCAAGGCCGCGCCACACCCCGGCGCGGCCACAACCCAAACCCACAGCTAAAAAGAAAAACTTCGAGAACACCCCGGCAACTGGAGAACCTTCCCCGACCCCTACCTGCACCCGGTCGCTCGCCCTGGCCGCCCAGAAACTCCAGCGGCAGGTACTCTGCTCGGCGGTGAGGATCGCGGGCCTACTGCTTCGGCTTCCTGGTCGCCACAACCGGGATCGTCAGATGCAGATTTCCAGTTTTTGGGTCTACGGTGTCGCTGGCAGGATCGCAGGTCATTAGCTCCTTGGCGCTCACCTCTGCTTCGGTCGGCAGATGCAGCACCACACTCCCTTTTTCCACACCGTCACAGTTGCACTGCGAATCGCATTTGGAGGGAATCAGTCGGTAGCGGAATGTGGCATCGAAACTGGTCGGCGTGTGGCGCTCGAACTGCCACGTTTTCACATTCTCTTTCGCCGCCTGCACCAGCATCGGCTGGCCGCTCTCAACCTCCACGGATGCAACTCGATTTCCGTCAGTCGAGATGTGAAGTCGCACCACTCCCTCGATGTGGGCTTGCTGCGGAACGCGCGGATAGAAAGGCACGGCGGCACTGGCAAGCGCGGGCACCGGTGTTTTTGCTTGTTGGGTAGCCGACTGCCCGGACGCGAGAGCCGCGACACCGAGCATGAGAAGCAACAGCAATCCAGCTTTATCCATCGCGGACTCTCTGCGCCCCTGACGAGTCGCCAGCTTCATCATTGTTTGTCCGCTATTTTTCCGGCGGGATCGCAAATCATCGGTACTTTCGCGCTCACGTCCACGTTGGTGGGCAACTGTAGCAGCACCGATTCTTTTTCCGCGCTGTCGCAGTTGCATTCCGAATCGCACTTGGAGGGCAGCAAAAGCTTGTAGCGGAATGTGACCTCGAAGCTCGTTGGCGTGTGTGGCTCGAACTGCCACGTTTTCACGTTCTCCTTCGCTGCCTGCGCCAGCATGGGCGGGCCGCTTTCGACCTCGACGGCGGAAACCCGTTCCCCGTCCGTGGACAGCCGGAGCATAACGTCTCCCTGGATGCGTGCCGCCCGAATGACGCGGGGATAGAGGGGCACACTGGCGCTGGCGACACTGGGCAGGGTTTGTCTTTTTTGCGCGATAGTCTCGCTGGTAGCTGACGGCTGCGCTCCGCTGTACTGCTCCAGCAGATCCTTCAACGCTGTCACTTGTTGTTGCGTTAGCTTGGCGCGGAGCAGGTCAGCATCCATCGGATAGATGGACCCGTACTCGGTCTGTTTGTCCTTGGCTGGGTACATCGCGTCCATGTACGCATCCCGGTAGGCGATCCAAGCTCCTTCGGCAGCTTTGATTTTCGCAGCGGCTTCCGGTGGACTCGCGGCCTTCGACAGCAGCTTGCGATAGACATCATTCAGTTCGGCATCAACGCGTGCTGCTTCGTCGCTTGCGCAGACGTTCATCTCCATCTGAGTCTTTGCCTTCTCGTTGCATGCGCGATACTGTGCAGAGTTTTGGGCAAGGCCAAGAGACGAGGCTAGAAGAAACACGAGAGCCAGATATCTCATGGGAGGGAACCTCAGTTGCTTCGTCCTAGCGAACTGGACGCAGTTCTCCCTTCAGTGCCATCTGGTAAAGCTGGTCCGCAGTTTTAAAGTTGCGGTCGCTTAACGATTTCATGAGATTCACGAAAGGGATGCCCTGGTATTCGGGATGCTTTGTGTAGAACTCGGTGATCGCATCTGTGTATGCGCTTACGTCCAGACCTGAAGCTTCGGTGTACTTCGTCTTCGAATATTCCTCCATGCGTGCAAGACAACGGGCTGAGGGCATTTCGCTAGGGTGGTGCTCATCCCCAAGACGATACATTTTGCCCGGCTCGCCAAACAGCTCTTGCGCGACTTCGCACGCACCGTGGGAGCCTTGTCGATACCCAGCGATGAAGCCATTCACGAACGTAGCTCGTTCTCCCGGACTCCAAGACAGCCATTCTCCGCCTCTGTCCAGTTGTTCTGGGCGCACCTGGGCTGCAACGCAGATGACCACGACGAGGATTACAAAAGCTCCGATTCCGGCTAAGTATTTGTTCAACACGTGAGCTCCTCCCTTCTATTCGACCCCATCATCTGGGAGCTGTCGTCAAGGGACCGGCGAGTATGTTGGCCGATCTCCTAACTTGTTGATCACTACATGGACCTCCCACGTCTTGATCAGATTCCCCTTGCTGTCCTTCCCCACCACCAGTTGCACCTGCTTGTTATCGACAAACCAGTGCTGGTTGAAAGTCTTTGCCTCGGGTGAGATTTGGTCGTGGGCGACGCCTTTGCTTGGGTCTCCGGTCGGCTTAAAGGCGCTGCCGTTCAGTGACTCAACGAGTGAAATAGTCTGTTGCTTATTCGCGGCTGATTGCGAGCACTTATCGCCAGAACATGACCCCGCGTACCAGTCCATTGTCCAGGAGGCGGCGTATTCCCGGCCCGGCGTCGGAGTGTACTCTCGACCGTACAACAGAACGTCCGTGCGAGAGTTAGCCGGGGCGTTCGACTGTTGATTCGACTGGTTTTGGGTCTGAGACTGATTTTGCGCCACAGCCACCGTCTTCTGGAACGCAGCCAGATGCAGTTCTAATGTTTGTTCCTGAGCTGCCTGATCCTGCCAACCTCCGCTTGAGTATAAGGGTGGTGAGATACCTCCCCCAGGCACGGCGTCCTCTGACGCGTGACCAACAGCATCGACCCTAATCGGCGGAGCGTTGTCGACATAGGCATAGAGGTTCAACGACTGCGGGTCACCGAAGTTTGCGTAAGGCACCGTGGTCGGCTTGGCAGCCCAGTCAGGCGTCATGAACCTGCCGAGACTGCTGCCGTAGTAGCGGGCACCAAACTCGTCTAAGCCCGACTCGCTATCCCGTTCTTTGCCGGTGAATTTGTAATTGTTGGGATCACTGCCAACCGTAGCGACCAATCCTCCGTAAGGATAGTAATAGTAGTACGTCGGATTCTTCCCGGTCGCATCGCTGATCGCGCTCGCCGATCCCAAGTGGTCCGAGAAGTAGTAGTGGACCGTTCCGCTGGGGCGATCAACACGGGCGATGCGCTCTCCGTTGAAGTAGATGTATTCATCATTGATGGTACCCGTCAGATCGGTTTCTGTGAGATTGCCACTCGGCCCCGGCCAGTAGAGCGTTCCCGAAGACCCCGAGGATTTGTAGATTCGCGCTCCGTCAGCGTCGTACCGATAGTTGAACCCTGCATCCGTGTAGAGTTCTTTCATGGCATCATACGTGGGCTGGTTGCCATTGCCATCCTTGGTCACGTCGCCAGCCGCATCGTAGGTCAGAATGCTGAGCTGGTTCTTCGTGGAAGCGGTTGAACTCAACGGCTCCGTCTTGCAGCTTCCCATCCCTGACGGGCCTGACCTGTTGGTGAGATTGCCCCAGGCGTCAATACCAAGATTGGACGGAGTTGGAAGCACGCCGGGGGCGGTTGCCGTCAAAGAATACGTCTCGCCCCAGCAATTCGTGCTGGTTTCGTTGAGTGTGTACGCCTGGGCGATCCGGTTCAGCGGGTCGTAGATGTAGGCGGCGCTGCGGGTCGAGTCGTTGTTGTTGAGAACCTGAAAGACATTGCCGTTGTCGCCAGTGCTGTAGCTGCTGAAACTGCAGGAGCCGCTGCTGACCGTCTGATGCAGGTGAAAGTCGTAGCAAAGACTGAGAATCGAGCTGCCGCCCGAGATGCCTGCCGACAGCAGAATGGGCTGCAGGCGGTCGTTATAAGTGTTTGAAGAGGTCAGCCCGGCAAAGCTGCTTGTTTGGCCCTGCGTCATGGTCGCCAACGCACCCTGAGGCGCGTAGGTTGTCGGGCTGGTCGGTGTCCCAGAATAGCCTACGTAGTTGCTGGCCGAATCGCTCACCGCTGTCACCCGCTCGGCCCCACCAACCGTGTAGGTCACTACGTCTCCACTTGGGTAGGTGAGTGTTTTCAGCGAGCCATCGAGATAGTACGTGTAGCCGACCGAGTGGGTGATCGCGGACGACCCTTGGTTCTTTTTCGCTTCTGTCAGCAGTCTCCCCATGGAGTCGTAGCTGAATGAAGAAGCGCTGAAGCCGGAGCACATGGACGACCGGCTGCCGATGAGGTTGGTCGCGCCGCTGATCCCGGGCGGTACTGGCCCACCGCAGCCGGTTAGAGTTACCCCGTCATATTGGTAGAGTGTATCTGCATTCGCAGGGCTGGTGTCCGATCGGCTCAGCACGCGGTTCAAGGCATCGTAAGCGTACGTATTGATTGTTTGAGCGCCGCCGGTTTGATTCGCTTCCGGTTCCACCTTCGTTACAACGTTGCCGTTCAGATCGTAGGTGTAGGTGATCTGTCCCGATTCGGGATTGGTCGCGGAAAGAAGGTGAGCGACCGAGTCGTAACCGAATGTGCGGACGCGGGCTTTCGCTGAGTCACTGCCGTTCTGCGTCACGCTCGTGAGATCGTTCAGCGGATCGTTAACATACGTGGTTTGCCAATTGTAGCCGGAGACGGTCGGTGCCTCAGCGACGGCAGTGAGACGCCCCAGCGCATCGGTTGTGCTGGTTCTCTGGTTCCCCACTTCATCCGTCACGGTGGCTTGATTTAGCGAATACTTGGTCGTCGCCGCCGAACCGTCAGGATCGGCAACGTTGGTCGTACGCCCCAGGGCATCATACGTGTAGGTTGTTAAGCCCCAGGTTGTTTCCTTCCCGCAATTGGTAGTTGGTGGCGAACAACGAGTGGGATTGTACGACTGATAGGCCCTGCTGTGTCCGTCATAGGTCTTGGCAGTGAAAGTGGTCCCGTCGGGATCGGTCGTGAGCTGCGCCTGGACCACGCGCCCCATGCCGTCCATGACCGTCGCACTCGTCAGATTCACGCTCGGACTGGTGCTGATCAGCTTGGTCGAGGTCACGCTCGGGGAAGTTCCCGTATCGGTATAGGAAAGGGTGGTTTGGCCGCCGTCTGGGTAATCGGTTTCGGTCGGACGAT
>Ga0116221_1002520_pt1 | contig 11905 bp, 10 predicted proteins | sample Sb_taG_5_FD_88965 | JGI IMG/M metagenome (GOLD analysis project Ga0116221, IMG submission 88965) | Peat soil microbial communities from Weissenstadt, Germany - Sb_50d_8_FC metaG | ecosystem: Environmental > Terrestrial > Soil > Wetlands > Peat | place: Germany: Weissenstadt | collected 2010-09-21 | reverse complement strand
GTTCCCCCGACATGCCCGGCGAGTTGAATGCGCATGTGCCGATCACTCCGCCAACGCCACAAAGTCAATCCAGCCATGCAGCTGAGCGCACAGCTGCGTGACCACGGAATGGGATTGCACCCAACCCGTACTGACTGTGACGCCACGATCAATTGACCGTTCCGCCCCCGCACCACCCGTTCCACAGTCTCCAACAACTGGTCCACCATCGAGATGTGAATGTGCAGGTCCGGCTCGTCCAGCAGAACAATCCCGCCCGGCCGCAGGAATGCCACGACGAAGCCGACCAGCAGCAGCATCTGCCGCTCGCCGGAGGAGAGTTCCTCGATCGGGTGCTGGAAGGGGCTTCCGGCCTCCGTCCGGCCCTCCACAACCAGGCGCCCCTTGGGGCCGAAACCCGTAATCCGCTTCTGCTTATGTTCCAGAGCGAGGTTGACGAGCCACAGGCATTCTGCAAACCGCTCGGGAGAGAGAGCCTTGACCGTCAAGAGGATCGAGTCAAGACTTGCCCCGGCGTCGTAAACCGCGGTCCAGTGGAAGCTAGTCGTATCGATGATCTCGCCCCGCGACCTCTCCGGCGCCCGGATGGTTCGGCCTTCGGGCGCGAAGTAGACGACGTTGGGGAAGGTCTCCGACCCGGCGAGGCTGCGGTAACGCAGGGTCAACAACTCATCCAGTTGGGACCGGGTCGCGTCACGGGGTAGCTCGATGGTCCAATTCGTTCCATCCCGAATCAGGCCGGCGAAAAAGGCCCCCGGGTGCGCCTCCCGCAGAGCGCGCCATTCGGAGCGCGTTCCCATGCCGATCCAGAGCGGCCCGGAGCTTTCCGGCAAGTCCACGACCTCCATCGCGGCAAGATCGGCCTTCGCAAGGTAGTGACGCAGGTGCGCTTCCGGGGGAGCAGAACCTCGGCCCTCCTCGATCCACTCCCCCCAGAACTTCCACAGCGTAAGCACGGTTTCCAGAATCGTCGATTTACCGCTGCCATTCGCTCCTTGCAGCACGAGGCGCTTCCGGGCCGGCTTCGGCAGTGCGCCCCCGCCCTCCGGAATATCCTGGTGCAGCGACTTGACGTTGTACAGGCGCAGGCGGTTGACGTACACGGATCGGCCCTCCCGACTGAGGCGGAGAGACTCGCGGACATCCTTCGTGCCATCATAGCATCATGGCAAGCCACTCTTCCAGACAGCGGACTTCATCCTTGGTCAGTCCCGCTATGCGATGCTCCTGGTTGTCGATCACGAACCGGATGGTCATGCGTACCTTCCGGGTTGAGTGCGAACCACCGTCCTCAGGCTCCCGCCCTCTCAGGGCGCACGACGCGCAGCTCATCCGGCATCAACCGCTGGCCCTCATACGTGGCGATACAGTTCTTGCCGTGGTCCTTGGCGAACTTCTTGGCCTGGTTCGCCCGGTCGCGCAGCTCGCGGTCGGTCAAGGGACAATCCGGCCCCGCACAGCACACGCCGATGGAGACGGTCGGCGCACCTCCGATATCGGGATAGTGCAAGGCCGCGAGCTTGCGGCGCAGCTCGTCGAGGAAGGCGAGAGCAAGCTCCTTCGACAGGCTCGGAAGCAACACAAGGTATTCATCGCCGCCTTGGCGGTAGGCGAAGCCGTGATGGTAGACGTGCGCTTCCAGGGTCTGCATGAAGCGCGGCAGCAAGTTGCGATCCACCTTCGTTTCGCCGTGAGCGCTGTTGAACCTCTTGAAGTCGTCGATGTCGAGGAAGGCAACGGTCAGCGGGGCGTCGCGAACCTCGCACCTGGCTCGGAAGCAGGTCAGGTCCGGAAGGAACAGCGTCGGAGCTTGCAGGATGTGGAACTTCTCGTCGTACTGGCGCGGCGCCAGTGCGATCTCACGGAGCGCCGGCTGCTCGATGTACTGGATCGGCAAGAAATCGTTGGACCGTGGAAGCCTCAACGGCTCGATCTTCTGGAACCAGTCGGTTTCGACGACGGCATCCAGGGAGTCGATCTCCTCATTCAGAGTCTGGGTCAATTCCAGGTGAAAGGTCTTCTCTCGCAACCCCTCAGTGTACGCCACCCGCTGTCGCCGGTAGCGCAGGATTATCTGCTTGAAGAGGAGGCGGTCCCCGGACCCGGCCGTTAACTGAATCGCGAAGAAATCGGCGATAGCGACCGATTCGGACGTCGCTTCGACCTGCTTGCGAATCTGCTCCCAGCGCGCGAGCACCGACTGAAGCTCTCGCGGGAGGGCGTAATTGGGAAACGTGGTTTCGACCAACGAGACAACGCGCTGGCGGTAGTCCGGCCGAAACCAGTCCAGGCAATTTAGCAGCAGCCCTTTCTTGACGAGCAGCGGGGTCTGGGTCATGCCACTCCTCGCGGTTGGCCCCTGGGTGAGCAAGTCCTCACGATGCCACGCCCACGTCCTTGAGAAGAAGGTCATTGAGGACTTTCATCCACACCGAGGTCGGCGCCGAGCCGACCTTGCCGATAATGGCCTTGGCCTGGCTCCAGCGCTGCTGGTCACGGGCCAGATCGAGAAAGTCGTGCCCTTTCGATGTCAGCACCCGCGGCATCGCTTCGGGGCCTTCGCTGTGCATGGTGGTGACAGCAGCGGCTTCGATCAAGCCGTCCTCCGCCATGATGCGGGCATGGTAGCCGACCTCTTCGGGCGTATAGCCGGCGAATACGAAGGGGCGGGCTGCCCAACCCAACGGGCTGTCCTCGATCCGCAGCAGGATCATCCGCACGAGGTCCATGTTTCGCTGCATTGTTGACTCCTCCGAAGGAACGCTCACAGCATCCCCTCCAGTCGTTTTTCTAACCCTTGCGCCTCGGCGTCTGTCAGGCCCGCCATGCGGTAAAGAATGCGGTCGATGAGGTCTTGGTACGGTTGCCCTTCGGGGGCCAAGGCCGACCGCTCCGTGCGGGCGATGTCGCCACGGGCGGTTTCGATTTTCCTTATCTCGTCCACCAGACGAATGATGCAGGCCATGATCGTCGGAGAAAACGGCGGCTTTACAAGCTGCGGCTTGATCAGCGTGAGAGCCTCATCCCACCTTCCTCGTCTGAGGGCATCCACAAATCCGTCCGTGCCCCGACCGTCAGGCGTGTTCGAGGAGAACGCCGGAGCCGGAAGGTTGTAAATCTGGTAGTGGTTGACATGGGCGTTCGTGCTTCCTAGCCGGAAGTACCAGTCAGCCAACTTGCTGTTCAAGATGGCGAGCAGCATTTGCAGAGGCAACTTGCATTCGGGTTCTGGAAAGTAGTTGATGACGTGATTGCAGAAGTTGCCTTTCGGAATCAGGGAGGCGATGATCCGGCGAAAGTTGTTTTGAGGACAGCTTTCCTGGATGCCAACCCGGTGATGCTGGTGATGCCACGCCTTGGTTCCCGGCTTTTTCCCCGAAAGGTACTTCTTGACCCGCAAGAAAATCGAGTCGCCCTGTGAGGCAGTACGAAGGACGTAGAGGCAAATGCTGGCTCCTCGAACGATCTCTTGCCCGTCCTGCGGATCGTATGAAACGTTCCCCTTCTTGCCGTCTGTCGTCAAGATCGTGACGAAGATGCGGTCCTTGAGCCGCTCGCCGAGGCGCTTGGCGTACTCCCGGCTGCCTTGAAGGATGACATCGAGCCAGCAAACCGGGGGACTAACGTCCCCCTCGCGCCTGGCGAAGGCGTCCGGGCGAAAGAACAGGGACCAGTAGCGGAAGGCTTCGTTCGGGTCGGTGTCGCCCGAGGCGGTGAGTGCCTCGACCAGATCGACCTCGTAGAAGTTCGTCGCTCGTGCGTGGGCCTGGCGGCTGTAGAGTCGCCACAGCCTGCCGTTCGTCACGATGATCCAATCGGCGATTCCCTGGTCGAGTGCCGTGACGACGCAGGCGCCGGGGTTCTCCTCCGGCGTGTCGATGTCGTTGAGGTCCGGGCCGTCCAGCCAGCGGTCCCAGGCATAGACGAACGCCGCCGTCAGCTGGCGGACAAGCGAGCCGCTTGTCGCCACGGGATGGAGGAGGTAATCGGGCTGCGTCTGATCGGTCTTGCTGGGCCGGTTGATGGTGGGCTTGAAACTCAACTTCTTGAAGAGCGGTTCGAGCAACTGGTTGCGCAGCGTCTCCTTGTCCTTGCCGCTCCAGCGAGCCTGGGCGTCCCGCAGAAGATCACGCACGAAGGCGAACGTCTCGGACGGGTTGTCCCGCCAGGCCGGGTCTTCTCGCAGCCGGTCCCGGAGGAAGTAGTCCGAGAACAGGCCCCGGTTCTGGAAATACTCGCCGGTGTAGGCGGCGGCGTCGAAGACGCTGCGGAGCTTGTCGAACTGCTCCAGGGCATCTCGGCAGGTCCAGGTGAAGCGCCGCAGCGTCCGCAGGTCGAGCCGGGTCGGGCTGCGGCGGTTGACGCTGATCGTCTTGGGAACGACCTGGATGCGCTCGCCGCCGGCTGGCCCCTTGTGCTCCCGCTTCCGCTTGTCGAGGAACCCGAACTCCAGCGTGTCGAAGTCGGATGCCAGGATGAGCAGGTGGTCGAGGGTGCTCCGGCCCAGGACACGCACGAGATCATTGCGGACCTTGGCCGTCAGCGACTTCGGCTGGGCGAAGACGACCCGGAGGAACTGCTCCTGGTCTTCGGAGAGCAGTTCGATCCGCTTGATGGCGCTGGCCGACTCCCCCGACAGCCCGACGGCCTCCGGCGAAAGGAGCGCACGGTCGGCAGTGTCGTACCCCAGCTTCCCCAGGAACGCCGTGATGGCATCCGGCGAAGCGAGTTCGACGACTTCCCTGGGCGTCACGTCGAGATCGGTGGTATGCGGCACGGGACGATTCTCTCGAAAGTTCATTGTATGGCGGACGAGTGGCGAACGCGAGCCCCAAGCCCAGCAAGCAAGCGTACCGGAGGCCAGCGTCAGCGCGGTAGGTCGGGGGGAACGCTTCCAGGAGGGCCGGCAGGGGGGTCGGGAGACGCGAACCAGAGGACTTCTGCAAGCCGCTCGGCGAACCTGGGGAAGGTCCGCTTGACATCTCCGATCTAGCCGCTAGAATCTTATTGAGATTGATTCTCAGTATCGACGTGTAGGATTCGGTTATGGACATGCCCCGCCGCTCTGATGCCTGCTCAGCCGACTGTGCCCTGCGCTACGTCTGCCGTTGCCTCCAGGTGACGGAAGACATTCTGGTGAAAGCCTTTGCGACGGGCGACATCCGCACGCTGCGCGACATCCGCCGTCACACCGGGGCCGGCGACGCTTGCATGGCCTGTCACCGGCGCCTCGCGGCCTACCTCGAACGGCATGCCGTCCCGGACCCCCTGGCCGCTGCGGTGGCCTGACGGATCAATCGCCTTCCTTCTCGTCCTCCCCCATCTGTTCCGACAGGTAGTTCTGCAAGCCGACGGTGTCGATGAGGTGGAGTTGCGTCTCCAGCCAATCGACGTGTTCCGCCGACTCGCGAACAACGTCGGCTGGTACAATTGACCTGAGCGGGCCCGGGGAATCGATGCTGTCAAAAGGGGAGCAGTGCGTCATGGAACTACCTGTTCGGATCGAGCGGCTTCCGGATGGGCTGCGCTTTACCGCCCGCCCGGGGGAACCATTCAACCTGACGGTCGAGGACTCGACCGCCGAGGAAGCACAGCACCGGCTCACCGATGCCCTGCGGCACAGGCTGCAACAAGGGGCCGAGCTGCGTTCGATCTCCGTGCAGCCCGTCTCGCCGCCCGGGCCGAAGGGCGGTTGGCTCCCCGAGGACGATCTGACGCGGGAATGGCTCCAGGCCGTCCAGCAGTTCCGCGATGAGTGCGCTGAGGCGGACCGCCGTCGTCTGTCGGAAAGCCCCTCCGAGGACAAGGCTGCCTCATGAGCCTGTACCTGCTCGACACGGACTGCCTCTCCCTCTACCAGCGGGGACATCCTCAAGTCGTAAAGAACATCTTACTTCATCTCACGGATCGTCTGGCGATCGGCGTCATCAGCGTCGAGGAGCAACTGAGCGGCTGGCAGCAGGCGCCGCACCAGGCGCGGGACGACGCGCGACGGGCCGAGGTGTACCGGCGCATGGCCCTGACCGTGGAGAGTTGGTCGGGCTGGCAGATCCTACCTTTCGGCGTTGCGGCGATGGGACGACATGCAGCCCTGCTCCGCCAGCGGCTCAACGTGGGGAGCAACGACCTCAAGATTGCAGCGAGTGCTCACGGGACGTTATCCTGTGTCCCCGCCTCTGCCGCGTGTGTTGCGGCCACATCGCGCCGGAACGCCACCGGCGTGAGGATGACGAGGCCGGGGAAACGAGCCCGAAAGTCGGTCCCAGGAGGGGTTTCAGCCATTAAATCGAGCAAGTCCTTGTCCCAGGTGACGAGGTATTTGGCCCCCGCTGCCACGGCGAGGTTGACGTAAGGCTCGTCGTCCGGGTCGCGGGGGTAGGTGAAGACCTCGGGGACGGGATCGAACATGACCGCCCGGCTTCGCAGCTCCCGCAGGAAGGCCTCGACTCGATCCCCGGTCAGCGTCTTGAAGCGCTGCCGCACCTTCGGGCGGGTGAGAACGTCTGCGACTTCGGCCAGGACCGAGTTGCTCACGCAGACGGTAACGGCGTCCTCCGTCATCAGCCGAAAGCAGGCACCCGCCGGCCCGGTTTCTCGGGCGGCGCCTTGCAGGCACACGACGCAGTCGAAAACGACGCGGGGGTTCATCCGGCGACAGGCCCTTGAGGTCGCTTGGCGCGCTTCTCGGCCCGCACTTCGTCACGGGCCTCGGTGAAGAACTCCCGCAAGTCGTCGTCGGTCATGCCGCTTTGCTCCACTTCCTTGCGGAACGGGGCAAGGATCCTGGCGAGCGTCTCGCCGCCGGGTCGGCCGGGGGACGTCTGGCCCGCGGGGGGGCCCCCGTTGAGGCCCTGTTCGATGAGCCGTTGTGCCAACGCATCGGGGGCGAGGCCGCTCTGGGCGGCCGCCTGGAGGAGTTTCTGCTCGGTCTCGGGAGGGAGGCTTATCGTGAGGGTCATGGCCTGTCTCGTTTCCTTGCGGGCTGTCCTCGGACATGGCTCAGGATACCACGGCCGCTCAGCAATGTCACTCTGCCGCGTGGGTCGAGGGACGAAGACGTCGGCCGTCTCATTCCACCCGACGAGGAACGACTCCGACACGCCGAGGGGGTGGAGCTTCTGCGTCGCCAGGTCGAGCACGGCGGGGTAGTTGAGCATGTCCTACTCGAAAACGTGTAGGCCGCCTGAGCGGCGACTTGACCCCAGGGGAGCCATCGGGACTGTTCAACTCCTGCGGCGCTCCCGAAGCATCACTCTGCTTGACGGATACGAACGTCGGTACATGCCGCCCGGTAGCTGACTTCCAGGTCGAGGGGCACGGAGAAGTCGGAGGCGAGCCACAGAGGGATCGTCGGGAGGGACGCGCCCAATGCGAGCGGCTCCGGCCAGACCAGGAGTTGCTGCGTTTCCTCATCCTGACCTACGGCCCGGTAGGACACTGCGGAGAGGCTCGACGTCGTCACGCCAGGACCGGCATCGACCCCCAGGAGGGCGAGTATGTCGGTACTCAGGTCGGCGCGTTGGGTGGTGACGGTGTCCACGACCACGACGCTGCTGCCCTGTTGCAAGTAGCCGACGCACTTGATGGCGAAGGTCCGTCGCGCCTGGGGGCGGTCCTTGTTGCGCGGGCTGACCAACTCGACCGCGGCGGCCAGGCGCGGGTCGCCCTCGTCGGCGAGGATGTGGACCTCGACGGCATCGGCCGCGGGCAGTTCGACGGCGACGGTCAGGCCGGGGGCCGGCGGCGCCCAGGTTTGCGGCCCCGCCCCGCCCCCGGGAGCAAGCGCCCCGCCCTCGCGCAGCGCGGCCACGTCGATCTCGATGGGTCCGTCGCGATCGACGAGGGGAATGGCGTAATAGCCGGGAGGCAAGACACCCTGGTTGAGCAACCGGGCCATGGCCGCGGCCCAGGCGCCGTGGAAGCTGCGCCAGGGGTGCGTTCGGTTCAAAGGCGGGTTGAAGTGGTCCAGCAGCGGCATCCCAGGTTCCTCCGGTTAACACCCCGGTGCCATTGTACCAGGCCGAACCCTCCCGGGGGCTCAAAAAGGGTTCAAAAAGGTGTCAGGATCCTTTTGGGGTTCAAAAAGGTGTCAGGATCCTTTTGTGCGAAGCACCCTCCCATTCCGGCAAAAAGGGTCCTGACACCTTTTTGAACCCTGACACCTTTTTGAACCCACCTGACGCTGGCCCTCCGGGATTGGTGAGAGAACCCCTGCGCCGGAGTTACACATGCCGGTCCCAGGTCGGGCACGGCTTCTGGTAGGGCAGCGGCAGTAGCGCAGCCCGCGATGCGGTCCGTTCCTTACGGCGGTAGAGTGGCAACCTTAAGTCCGTACAATCTGACCAAACGATTGCCGAACCCGGGTTCTGCGCTTAGGCCGAGCCGCAGCGTGTCATACTCGGCGATCTCATCCAAATTCTTGTGATCGACTACTTGATCCATGTTGAGAGACACGCTCAGCTTCTTGCCCTCACGCTTTAGGAGAAAATGGGTTAGCGTTTGAGGCTTATAACCCAGCGGCGGGGGTGTAGAATCCTTCCCGATATGGACGTGGCCTTGCCGATCAAAGACGACAGGCAAGGGTACATTCCTCTCGCGCCGTAGCGAGATCGTCAACTCGATGTTGCTTCCTAAGCCATCGGGGCCCCTCAAAATGTACGTGCCCTCGATGGAAAAGTTGCCGCTCAGAGGCGAGATGGGCACGGTCATCCAGCCGACGGCACCTATCGACTTGTTAACATAGAGGGCGTCTCCTCCTTCATCATCGTGGATGTGTGTGAAATCTTTAGTCTGCCATCCCTCCGGAACCATTTTGTTGCTGAAATCCTCGTCGAAGAGTACCCGCTTACTCGGCGTTGGCGGCACTTGGCCTGTGTCGTTGTGAACCACCGCCGGCTCCGTGCCATCGGTTTTCGCGCCCTTCGGCGTGTCATCGGGTTTCGCGCCCTTCAGCATGAGCACGACTACCAACAGGACCAGCGCAGCCAGCAAGGCGCCGCCTCCCGCCAGCGCCAGCCACATGAGGTTCCGGTTTCCCGAAATCGCCTGACCCGGAAGCACCGAAGTCGGCGGTCCCGACGCCTGGGATGCCGGCTGCTGCGTGTTCACCAGCACAGTCGGTTCCGACGACATGGGCCGAGGGGGCAGCGGGGTGCCCGGGGCCGACGACGGGGCAACCACAGAGCCAGTCGTCAGCGTCCAGCCGGGTTCCTTGCCGTCGGAGGGTTGGTTTATCAAGGACGCGGGCACGGCCGCCACCGGAGCCGGCAGAGGACCAGGCATCTGGCTGAAGGGCGCCAGCGCATCGGCGACCCCCGCGGGGGTCGAATAACGGTCTTCCGGCCGCTTGGCCATCATCTTGCGGAGCACGGCGCCAAGCTCCGGTGGGACGTCGGGACGGATCTGTTCGATGGCCTGCGGCTCGTCCTTCCGGTGGTGGACCAGTTTCTCCTCCCAGCGGCCGTCGGGGAACGGCGGCCGCCCCGCCAGCAGGAAGTACATGGTACACCCCAGGCTGTAGATGTCGGCCCGCGAGTCCACGCACCGGGCGTCCTCGATTTGCTCCGGGGCGATATAGTCCGGGGTGCCCATCACCGAGTGGGCCTGCGTCAGCCCGCCCGCTCCCTCGGGGCCATCGCCCTCCTGCAACCGGGCCAAACCCATGTCCAGGACTTTGACCACCCGCCCGTCGGCACTGAGCTGCAAGTTGGACGGCTTGACGTCTCGGTGCACCAGGCGGTGCTCCGTGGCGTTCTGCAAGCCGAGCGCTGCCTGACGGATGTAGGCACAGGCGTACCCCACCGGCAGCGGCCCGGACTTCTGGACCAGGCGGTGGAGGTCGGTGCCCTCAAGGTACTCCGTGACCAGGTAAAGGGTGTCGCCGACCCGGGCGGCGTCGTGGGCCCGGACGAGATGGGGATGGTCCAGCTGAGCGATCAGGCGGATCTCGCGCTGGAAGCGCTCGACCGCACCGGGATGGGCCAGCAGTTCCTTGCGGATGACCTTGATCGCCACGGTCCGGTCCATGAGGCGATGGCGGGCCTTGAAGACCTGGCCCATGCCCCCTTCGCCCAGGCGCTCCAGCAAAAGGTAATCCCCCAGCACCAGTTCGGCGCCGCGCCCCTGGAGCAACTGGTTGACCTGGTAGGGGGTGACCCACCCCTGCTTGAGCAGTTCCTTGGCCACGGCGCGCGGCTCGACGGACTTGCCCTTCATCGCCCGGCTGACCTTCTCCAGCTGCGCCGGCTCCAGGATGCGGTACTCGCGCAGGGCGTCCACAAAATCCGCAGCGGAATTGGTCGGCACAGCAGTGACCCCGGTAGAAACACAACGAGGATAGCGATAGCGGACGCCCCGCGATTGTAGCTGAACCATCAGGCCCCAACCAGCGATTTTCTCAATGCGAGCGCTCAGGCGCTGGAAAACCTCGTCGCGCCTGGGTCACGGGCTGCCGCGCACCCGCGGCAATCGATACAGGTAGACGAGGCGATCCGAGAGTGCCGCCAGGGCGTGGTGTCCGTCGGGCGAGATGGCCACGGCGGTGACCTGGGCACCCTGGTGCGGGAACCGCTTTAACTCCTTGCCCGTCGCCAGGTCCCAAAGCACAACGCTGCCGTCCGCGTCGCCGGTCAGCGCCCGACCGCCCGGCCAAAACGCGGTACAAAGCGGCTTCCCCGCGTCAATCTTCGTCAGATCCTTCTGAACAACCTCCCCTGCGTCCTTGTCGTTGTTCCACACGCGCAGCGTGCCGTCGTCGTTCGACGCCGAGAAGAGGCGTTTACCGTCTTCGGAAAAGGCAACCTGGTCCGCCGCGGCTGTATGTCCCTTGAATTCCCGCTCCTGGCGATCGTGTTCCAGGTTGCGCAGGCGGATGCTCTTCTCGTTACCGGCGATGGCCAGGAATTGGCCGTCGGGAGAAAACGCGAAGCTGTTGACCGGCGACTTGCTCGGGAACTCTTTCCAGGTATCCCCGTTCGGCACCTTGATGATCCGCACTTTCGGCTCCGTCCGGACGAGCCCCGGCAGGTCCTCGGTGGCAATCAGCCCGGACCCGTGCGGCGAGAAGGCGATGGCCCGGCCCATTGTGCCGTTGAAGATCGCGAAGTCCTCCGTAACCAGTTCGCACGTCTTCTGGCGGTAGAGGCTCAGGAAGTTCATGTACCCCCACGGGGGAATCGAGGCGGCAGCGGCGACGTAACTACCGTCGGGTGATACGGCGACGACGCCGGAGGATTTCTGGTTCATGTCCGGCCTCTTGAAGCCGTGAAGCCGCGACGCCTCCAGGGATCGCTTGCGGAGGTCCCAGAAGTAAACCCCCCCCCCGCCACTCTCAGAGACGGCGTGCAAACCGTCGGCGGTGAAGACCAGCGAGGAGCAGTGACCGGGATGGCCGGTCATGCTCACGGGGGTGGCCGGGCCGACACCGAGCACGCCGGGGACAACGTCCGCCCCCCCGTCGCCCTCCACGTCGGTCGGGCTCGGCGAGGTCTTGCCGCGCAGCATCAGGCCCAGTGCCACCGCAACCAGCAGGACACTCGCCGCCGCGGCCAGCAGCCAGACGACTCGCCTCCACCGCGAGGCCACGGGACTCGTCCGGATCGCGGGGCCGGCGCGGGGAGGTGCTCCCGGGAGCAAGGGGAGCAGGCCAGACTCGGGGCAGCAGAACGGCCGCAGCGCATTCGCCGCCTCGCCGGGCGTGGCATAACGGCGTGCGGGATCCTTCTCGACCATCTTTCCGAGCACGGCCAGCACTTCGCCGGGAATGTCGGGACGTAGCCGGCCCAGCGGCGGAAACGCCTCGTGCTGGTGGGCCAGGAGCTTCTCGTGTGCCGGCCGGCCGTGGAACGGCGGCTTACCAGCGAGCAAGAAGTAGAGCGTGACACCGAGGCTGTAAACGTCGGCCCGG
>Ga0116221_1002512_pt1 | contig 11939 bp, 11 predicted proteins | sample Sb_taG_5_FD_88965 | JGI IMG/M metagenome (GOLD analysis project Ga0116221, IMG submission 88965) | Peat soil microbial communities from Weissenstadt, Germany - Sb_50d_8_FC metaG | ecosystem: Environmental > Terrestrial > Soil > Wetlands > Peat | place: Germany: Weissenstadt | collected 2010-09-21 | reverse complement strand
GGCTTGACCTACACACCGTGGATGGCCGCCTACACCGAGGCCGTCGAGGCGCACAACCCTGCCCTGTCGGCCACCGGGCTGGCGGTGTGGGGCTGGGTCCTGCGGATCGTCGTCGCGCTGTCGTTCATCGTCCTGCCCCGGGTCATCACCACGTCCACCACGCTCGTGGACAACCAGGGGGCGGCGACGAACCTTCAGACGTTCCAGGCCGCCCAGCCCTATGTCCCTGCGGCCGGGAACCTCCATCCGGCCGCGGCGCCGGCCAGTGTCATCACGGCACTCAAGGAGATGCAGCCCTACGGTCCCGGCCAGGCCCTGGCTGCCTTGCTCCAGACCTACGGGAACACCCATGACGTGATGAAGGGCATGGCGGCGGTGCCCGCATCGCTCAAGCTCCAGGTGCAGGGCCTGCTCGCCTTCTCGCCCCTGGCCACCGACATCCAGGCCGGACGACCCGTCTCGGCCGCGCAGATCGCGGCGGTGCACGCCAGCTCACCCCAGCTCGCCACGTTGCTGCGCGTCGAAAAGACGGTGATCCCGGCCCAGAAGGCGTCGAGCAACGAGTGGAAGCGGTGGTGGTGGGTGTGCATCGCCGGGCAATTCACGTTCCTGGTGCTCGTCTTCTTCATGCGGGGTCGGTGGAGCCCGAAGGCTGCCAAGGCCGACTTCGACCAGCACGAGCGTCTCGTGGAGGTCGAGCTCGCCAAGCTGCGCGGCCAAGAGCCCGCCGCCCCGGTGCTGCAACCGGTGTTGGCGCCAACCGGTACTGAAGACGCATCGCTATGGCGCTAGGGCGGGCGCGCCTCTGAACGCGGGATCGGGCCGCTACGCATCGGTCACGGACGTGTCGGTCACGGACGTGTCGGTCACAGAAGTGTCGGTTACAGACGTGTGGACGAGGAACATGAGGAGGTCGTCGTGGAAGACACACCACCCATCGTGATCGAGGGGGCCACCGTCGTCGACGCCTTCCGCGCCAACGTCCGGAGCATCCCGGGACGCCCGGCGATGCGCCGTCGCATGCGTGTGGGCTGGGAGACCCTCACCTGGGCCGACTACGGACAGGGGGTCGCCGAAGTCACCGCCGGCCTGGCGGACTTCGGCATGGGGCCCGGCGAACGGGTCGCCATCCTGTCGGGTAACCGGGTCGAGTGGCATCTGGCCGACGTGGGAGCCCTCGCCAACGGCAACGTGACGGTGCCGGTCTACCCCACGAGCTCCGCCGAGCAGGTGGGCTACATCCTGCACCACTGCGGGGCCCGCTTGTGCTTCGTGGAGAACGACGAGCTGCTGGCCAAGTTGCTCGAGGTACGAGACACCCTTCCCAAGCTCGACCGGGTGGTGGTCTTCGAGGACGGCAAGCGCCTGGACGACCCGTTCCTGGTCGGATTCGCCGAGTTGCGAGCCGTGGGAGCGGCGCGTCTGGAACGAGAGCCGGGCATCGCCGAAGAGCGGGCGTCGGCCGTCGTCCCCGAGCAGACGGCCACGTTCGTGTACACGAGCGGCACCACGGGGCCACCCAAAGCGGCGATGTTGACCCACGCCAACATCATGTGGACGATCCGCAGCGCCGCCTCCCTGGTCCACCTGACGGCCGGTGAGCGGTTCCTGTCGTTCCTCCCCCTGAGTCACGTCGCCGAGCGGGGCATGAGCGAATTCGCCCCCATCACCATCGGCGGGGAGACATGGTTCGCCCGGAGCCTGGCCACCGTGGCCGAGGACCTGCTCGACTGCCGGCCGACGGTCTTCTTCGCAGTGCCGAGGGTGTGGGAGAAGCTCCAGATGGCGGTGCTCGCCAAGTTGGAGGACAGACCGTGGCTCACGAGGCACGTCGTCGGGGGCTACGTCGGCCTGGGTCGGCACCTCGAGTCCGAGCAGGAGGCGGGTAGGCACCCTCCTGTGTGGGAGACGCTTCCCCACGAAATGCTCGACGTGGCGGTGGGAGCGAGGATCCGCCAGGAGATCGGCCTCGACCGGGCACACATCCTCATCACCGCGGCCGCCCCCATCCACCCTGCCCTCGTCCGCTGGTTGCACGCCATCGGGCTGCCGGTCATCGAGCTCTACGGCCAGACCGAGGTGTGCGGGCCCACCACGTGCAACCCCCCGGAGGACAACCGCGTGGGAACGGTGGGACGCGCCCTGCCCGGAGTGCGGGTGCGCATCGCCGACGACGGGGAGATCCTCGTCCAGGGGGGCAACGTGTGCGCCGGGTACTTCAACGATCTGAAGGGCACAAAGGCGCTGATCGACGACGAGGGTTGGATGCACTCGGGCGACCTGGGATCCCTCGACGTCGACGGATATCTCCGCCTCACGGGCCGGAAGAAGGACCTCATCATCACCGCCGCCGGTCAGAACATCGCCCCCCAGGACATCGAGATGGAGCTGAAGAGCCATCCGCTCGTGGCCGAGGCGGTCGTCATCGGCGAGGGCCGGCGCTACCTGAGTGCGCTGCTGACGCTCGACGCCGAAGCACTCGGGGCTTGGGCGCACGAGCGGGGCAAGGTGGCGGACTACGAGAACCTGGCCGGAGATCCTGATCTCCGGGAGCACATCGAGGCTCTCGTGGCTGAAGTGAACTCCCGCCGCTCGCGGGTGGAGGGGATCAGGAAGCACCGGATCCTGGCTCACGAGTTGACGGTCGCCGCCGGCGAGCTCACTCCGACGCTCAAGGTCAAGCGGGCCGTGGTGTGCGAGGCCAACCGCGGACTCATCGAAGACATGTACGCCGAGGACACCTGAAGCAATTCGAAACTCACTGGCGACGCCTGCAGTTGCGACGAGGGTCAGGCCGGACGAGGATCATGCCGTGCCGTCGCTTCCCCCGCCCCGCGAGGTCGATGTCCCCGTACTGGAATTGGCACGCCTGCAGCCGCTCATCGGGGAGAAGCGCTACACCGACCTCGTGGGCGAAGCGGCCCGCACTCGGGTGGCGCTGCGGGGATGCACCGTGTGGAACGTCAACTCGACTGCCACCGGTGGGGGTGTGGCCGAGATGCTGCAAGTGCTGGTCGGCTACATCCTGGGCGTCGGCGTGGGTGTGCGGTGGCTCGTCATCGCCGGTGACCCCGAGTTCTTCGCGGTCACCAAGCGCATTCACAACCGCCTCCACGGGGTTCCCGGAGACCAAGGGTCGCTCGGCGACGCGGAGAACGCCGCATACGAGTCCGTGCAGGCAGCCAACGCCGAGGCGATCGCGCCACAGATCCGGCCTGCCGACGTCGTCCTCCTGCACGATCCTCAGACCGCCGGGCTGGTGTCGCCCTTGAAAGCCACCGGCGCCGCGGTGCTGTGGCGCTGTCACGTGGGCTGCGACGCGGTGAACCAGTGGACCGACGACGCGTGGGAATTCCTGCGTCCGCACCTGACAGGTTGCGACGGGTTCGTCTTCACCCGCCGGGAGTACGTGCCGGACTGGATCCCCATGGACCGGGTCTCGATCGTCCCTCCCTCGATCGACCCGTTCTCACCCAAGAACCAGGACCTGTCGGCGGGCGACGGGATTCGGATCCTGGCGGCCATGGGGGTGCTCGACGGAACGCCGACCGGAACGCCGACCGGAACGCCGACCGGAACGCCGACCGGAGCGTCGACCGGAGCGTCGACCGGAGCGTCGACCTTCACCCGCCGCGACGGCTCGGCCGGTTACGTCAGTCGGCGGGCATCGGTCGTGGCCGAGGGACCTCTCGACGCGGCCGCGCCGCTCGTGGTCCAGGTATCGCGTTGGGACCACCTGAAGGACATGGCGGGGGTCATGGCCGGGTTCGCGGCGTGCGTGGCGGGCACCGGCGATGCCCAGCTCGCCCTGGTGGGTCCGGCCGTCGACAAGGTCAGTGACGACCCTGAAGGCCTCGAGGTGCTCGAGCAGTGCATCGAGGCGTGGGGTCATCTTCCTTCCGAGCAGCGGCGGCGGATCCGACTGGTGGTGCTCCCCATGGATGATCTGGACGAGAACGCGGCGATGGTCAACGCGCTACAGCGTCATGCCACCGTCATCGTGCAGAAGAGCCTGGCGGAAGGCTTCGGCCTGACCGTCGCCGAAGGGATGTGGAAGGCGAAGGCGGTCGTGGCGTCCGCGGTGGGTGGCATCGTCGACCAGGTAGTACCGGGGACCGGAGTCCTCCTCGAGGATCCCGGCGATCTCGACGCGTTCGGCGACGCGCTGGTGGCTCTCCTCGATCGTCCCGAGGAAGTGGCGCGGCTCGGGGAAAATGCGCGGCGCCACGTCCAAGAGAGCTTCGTCGGCGACAAGCACCTCATGCAGTACGGCGCATTGATGGAACGGTTGAAGGCGCGCTGAGCACCCTAGTTGCCTGGCGCCGGCGCCGAAGAGGCCGGGGACAGGTAGGGGACGGCCCGTCCCGGCGATCCGTTGGCCTTTTCCAGCGGGAACCGTCGTCCGGTCACCACGTCGAGGCGGACGAGGAACAGGACGTCGCCGGGCGCGGGGACCAGTGGAATCGGGGCCGGTTCGGCGCCGGACTCGGGCCCGGAATCCTCCAATGCCGTGGCCAGGCCACGGACGAGGACGCTCCAGGCATCGTGGGCGTCACGGTCCACGTGGTCGACCTCGAAGGCCACCAGCGTGCCGGGGATGACGTCTGCCAGGTGGCCCGGTCCGAGGCGTAGCACGACCTGGTGGTGGTGGTACGTGAAGTTCACCGGCTGGATGATGGGCGCCTGGTCGGTGGAGACAGCCAGGCGCCCGGTGAGGCCCCTCTGGGCCGCCATGGCGAGCAATCTGACGCACTCGGCGAGGGGCAGAATCTCTGATCCGCGTTGATCGGTCCACATGGGGAAAGCGTGGCACGACTCGTGCTGCGTACCTAGGGCCTTTGGTCCCTCCTCGTACGACGAGTCCTGCTGAAACGACCGGGGTGCCGGTCAAGCTCCGGGGGCAGCGTCCAAGAGCTCGCCGAGGTCGCCCACGACCAGGTCCGCGCCCGCTCGGGTGAGCGCCTCCGTGCTCGCCCGTCGGGCCACCCCCACGACCAGTGCAAAGCCACCGGCGTGACCAGCGCTCACTCCCGCAGGGGCGTCCTCGACGACGGCGGCCCGAGTCGGTTCGACTCCGAGCTGTGACGCGGCGTAGAGGAACGTGTCGGGGGCCGGCTTTCCCTGCAGGTGCTGCTCCCGGGCCACCCGGCCGTCCACCACGACGTCGAAGAGGTCGGTGATGTGCGCCGCGGCGAGGACGGCCGCACAATTCTCGCTGGCGGACACCACCGCCGTCGGGTGCCCGGAGCCACGAAGCTGCTTGACCAACGCAACCGACCCGGGGAAGACCGTCACCATCCCGGCCAGGCGCTCGAGCACCAGGACGTTCTTGCGGTTGCCCACCCCATGCACCGTCTCCCGGTCCGGTGGATCGGATCGGTGGCCTTCGGCGAGGGTGATCCCCCGCGAGGTGAGAAAGTCCCGGACACCGTCGTACCGGGGCTTGCCGTCGACGTAGCGCTCGTAGTCCTCCACCGGGTCGAATGGCCGGAACGCCCCGGCCCCGTCCGCTCTCCGGGCCAGGACTTCGTCGAATGTCGTCTTCCAGGCCGCCGCGTGCACGCGAGCGGTGTCGGTCAACACCCCATCGAGGTCGAAGAGCCAGGCGTCGACATTGCGGACATCGGCATCTGTGGGCATCTCGTGCCTACCCGCTCCGGTCGTCGACGTCCACAGGGGGCAGGTCCTCAACGTCCTTCTTGGTGATGGTGAGCCGGATCCCGTCTTCGATCCGGGCCACAGCCCCGATGGGGATGGCCACCTCCTTGCGCCCCCAGAGATGCCCCTCTTGGAGAAGGACATGGGTCACGTGGTGATCGCTGCGGTCGACGACCAGCCCCTCGACCCTGCCGATCTCGCCGTCTGTGGCGTGGACCCGCTCTCCCCGGCGCACGTCCACCTCACCCAAGGGGACCTTGTCCACGACCAGAGGCTGGGCGATTCCCACGCCGAGGCCTCCGCCCAGTCCGTAATAGGGCCAGGAGAGGACCTGTTCGGGGCTGTAGCCCTCGTATGCTCCGCTGCCCGGCAAGAACTGCACCTCTTCGGCTCGCTCGAGCTTCTCGAAGTCCGCCGAAGTGCAACGGAGCCGGACAGCGCCTGTCGTGGCATCGACGAGGTCGAGCGGGACGAGGCGGCCGACCCCGACTCTGTGCTTCGGTTCGATCACGAGATGGGTGACCACCCGAGCGAGGGGATCGACGACCACGCGAGCCACCTGACCACATGCCCCATCAGTGCAGTAGGCGTCGGAACCGATCGTGAACTGCGTGGTCTGTGCCATGGACTCACCTCCTGGGCCCGCGGTGCAGGTGCGGGCACCGGTTGTCGCGGTAGGGCGAAGATGTTGCGATGCCGTCAAGCGTCGACGTCGTAGGCGGTGGCGTGCTTGGGTTGGTAGAGCCCGATCTCTCCGGCCCCGGGGACCCGAAGCCGGGTCAGGAGGCCGAACCCCTGGTCCTCGATCGGGGAGGTGAATTCGACGCCTCTCTTGGTGAGATCCGCCACAGTGGCTTCAACGGCCTCACACATCAGGTACAACTCGTGGTGCCCGCTGGGCGCACCGGTGTGCGGATCAGCAGGATGGACGCCGAGCTCTGCGGGCGGCAGCTTGAAGATGAGCCATCCGGCGTGGGCGTCCACATGGGGGAGCTCCAGCACGTCTCGGAAGAAGGCCCGGGCCTTGTCGGCATCCTCGGCGTAGATGATGGCGTGGCTGCTGGTGATCACCGCCCCATGTTGCCACTCGCGTCCCCCGGTCCGGCCCACCGTGCCCGCCGTCGTACTCTGGGGAGGACTCGAAGCCGGGATCTGGCGGCGTCCATGGCGGGTTCTGTGCGGCAGACGGCCGTTCGGCCCTACCGCAGGTCCGCTCCCGGAGGACAACCTTCAAGTAGACGCCGAGGGTCCCGACCGGGCCGGGCCACATCGAAGGAGAGCATGGCGATTTCGCACCCACCGAGGTCCTCCCCGTGACCGTCATGGCTCGTGCCACTCGAGCCACCGGTGCGCTTGCCGGGCCCCTCAGGCCACTTGGCCCCCACGGTCCCAACGGCCTGCCTGGGACCCGCGTCGGCCCGGTGTGCGGCGGGCATCAGGGGCGGTGAGCCGTTGAGCTTCTTGGAGTTCGCATTCTGGAACATCTGGTCCAAGAAGGCCCGATCCCTCGGGCTGGTCCTGGCCATTGCCTTCGCCGTCATGACTGTCGTCACGCTGGCCGTCACGAGCAGCGGACTCGAACAGTCGGCGGCGGCCATCATCTCCGTCGGCAAGGCCGACTTCACAGTTGCTCAGAAAGGTGCCTCGGACCTCCTTGCCAGCACGATCGACCAGGGTGAGCTGACCCGTCTGAGACAGGTTCACGGTGTGGGGAGCACCGTCGGTGTGCTGGTGGAGACCGAGCATCTGAGCGCGTCGACCCCGGTGTTCATCGAGATCGGGATCGCCCCGACCGATCTCGCCCCTTTCGGCGTGACGATTGTGGCCGGGCACCCCTACGGAGCCACAACGGCCAACCAGGTCATGGTGGGTTGGCGGGCGGCTTCCACCTTCAATCTCCATGTCGGCTCGCGCTTTCACGCCAACGGCACTTGGAACACCGTCACGGGGATCTTCTCAACCGGGAACAGCTTCGGTGACTCTGCTGCGATGTTCCCCCTCCCGGCAGTCCAGGGTTACAACCGTGTCCCAGGGCTCGTGACGATGGTGTTCGTGAAAGATGCCAAGGGCGTGACTGCCGCGACCGTTGCCCACCGGATCGACACGGATTTGCCCGAGCTCACCACCATTCGGACCGCATCCCAGTTCGGGCGGGCCGATCGGGATCTCGTCTACCTCAAAGCCGCTGTGACCGGGAGCACGTTCTTGGCAGTACTGATCGGCGCCGTCATCGTCGGCAACACGATGCTGCTCTCGGTCTTCGAGCGGACCCGCGAGCTCGGGCTTCTGCGTGCCATTGGTTGGACCCGACGACGCATGGTGGGCTTGCTCCTCGGCGAGAACATGGCCCTGGCCCTGCTGGGGGCGATCATCGGTGTGGCGCTCGCGTTCGCGGTTACAAGCATTCTCGAGCAATTGCCCGCTCTCAAGGGCGTACTCCACGCCAACTACACGTCGGGAGCCTTCTGGCGGGCGCTCTACACCGCATTGGGTATGTCACTGATCGGCGGCCTCTATCCGGCCACGCGCGCCGCGCTGTTGTCCCCGTTAAAAGCCCTCAGCTATGAGTAATCCAGCGGCATCGACCGGGCCATCGGCGATGACCAGTCCTCTGGCTTCACTACAGCCAGCCATCGAGCTTCGCGATGTCGTCAAGGTCTACGAGGGTGGTGTCAGAGCCCTCGACGGTGTCGATCTCGTGGTCGAGGAGGGGGAGTTCGTTGCAATCACCGGGCCCTCTGGGTGCGGGAAGTCAACCCTGTTGCATTTGGTCGCTGCGCTCGACACCCCGACGTCGGGCTCGGTCCTCGTCGAGGGTCGAGACCTGGATCGAGTTCACGACATGAGCCGCTTCCGGCGCGAGCAGGTCGGCCTTGTCTTCCAGCTGCACAACCTCCTTCCCCAGGTGTCGGTTCGGGCCAATATCGAGGTGGCGATGTTCGGCAGTCGGCGGTCTGCCCGCGGCCGCCGAGATCGGGCCCTGGAATTGGTCCAAGAGATGGACTTGGAGGGCCGCGAGGACAGGCTGCCTACCAGGTTGTCGGGGGGAGAACGCCAGCGGGTGGCGATCGCCCGGGCCCTGGCCAACGAGCCCCGCCTTCTCCTGGCGGACGAGCCCACCGGGAACCTGGACGCCGCCTCGGTGGACCGGATGATCGGGGTGTTCCATCAACTTCACGCCAGCGGCGTGACGATCCTCCTTGTGACCCACGACCATTCCGTCGCCCAAGCGGCACAGCGCACGGTCTACATGCGAGACGGCCGTATCGTCGAAGGTGTCGATGCCCGATAGCGGCTCCAACCGAGCAGCTCCCGCCCCAGCCGCCGACGGGGCGGCAGTGCACGCCGGGTTGCCGAAGAAGTGGATCAGCCCCCACCACGGAGCACGAGGACTGGGCAGTGTGCGTTGGTGACGCAGTGTTCACTCACGGATCCCAGCAACATGCCGGTGAACTCGCCGTGCCCCCTGCTGCCGACGACGAGAAGGTCCGCACCACGAGATGCTTCCACCAGAGCGGGCGCTGGGTGCCCCCGGACCACGATCGGCCGGACGACGATGCCGGGGTGGGCATCGCAAACGGCCTGGCGGACATCTTCGAGTACCGCACGGGCGTCGGCCTCCGGGTCGTAGCCAGTGGGGACGACCAGAAGCACCCCGTAGGAGTTCGGCCACTCCCATGTCGTGAGAACGTCGAGGACGGAGCCCGTCAGTTCCGCCTGCGTGGCAGCCCAGTCAAGGGCGGCGACTGAGCATGCCGAGCCGTCCACCCCGACGACGATTCGGCGGGTCTGTGCCGGGGTGCTCGACGCTTGTGTGTCCGACACGATTGCCTCCTCTCCGGACAGAGCCCCGGCCCGGCGGCCCGGCGTCTCGTCGGGGATGACACCGGCGGGGCGCCGCATGCGACGCCCCGCCGGACCAACGGGCGACACCCTTTCGGGCTCGCGCCTTGCGTCACACCGTGGCGGGGACCTTCTCGACCGTGCGTGCCTTGGGGAATTCCTGATCCGCGGGAACCCGGCGCAGGTGGAGCACTCCGAACAGAGTGAGCACGAGCATGATGCCGGCCAGAACGAAGGACACGATCGATGCGATCAGGGCGATCTGGCCGAAAGTCCAGAAGGCGTACGCCTCGAGGAGCAACCCTCGCAGCGTCGTTCCCTTGAAGACCGTGGCCACCTGGCCGGCGAGCTTGGTGTTGGTCGGGTCCGCCAATGACGCCGCGCTCAGCTGCGCGTAGGTCTGTCCCCCGCCGATCTCCTGGAGGTGCACGGCGATGAAGTCATCGGCGTAAACTTCGGCTTGCGGGCCGGTGGTGAGCTCCTGCCCGGCGTACTGCGACACCGACGGGATCATGCTGGGCGTGATCTCCGTGCCCACCTTGGCGTGGGCGAATGCTGCCGCTGGCGGGAAGGTGATCTGCTGCTGGGCGAGCTGGTTGTGGACGTTGCTGTTGGCGAAGCTGTGGCCCCACAACCCCAAGCCCCCGGCGGCGAGCAGTACGACGACAAGAACTGCGCCGCCCGCCGTGAGGATCATGTCGAACGTCTTGCGCCGCATGTCTGACTCCTTTTCGGAAATTCGGTATTTGGTTGTCAGGCTCAGCACCCGTGCCGGGCCTCTCCGGTCACGATGCCTGAGCCGGCGGGGTACTTGGCAGAGTCGAAGGTCCCTCACACGGGTCCAAACGTCCCTGGTGGTGACCGGTGTCCGGAGGAAAAGGGGCCTCTCGGGAGGTGGGGCTCCGCTCAACCCCGGAAGGGATTGGGAGCGCGGGTCGGGCGCGACTCGGTTTGGGGATCGAGCCTGGGCCCTCTCCGGGCCCGCCGTGGTCAGGCCTGCGGCTGCTCGAGCCGAGGTGAACCCCTCCCCAGGGAACCGACGCTCGGAGGACCCACGCACCTCCGGTTCCCGCCGGACCGACCTACTGCGTGATCGGTACCCGCCAGGTGAGCAACGTCCCGCCTTCCTCGCGGCTCTCGACGAGGAATTCGCCGTGAAGCTTCTCCGCCCGGCGCCGCAGGTTGACCAGGCCGAGCCCACCGCCGGTCGTCTCGGTTGGCAGCAACCCGTGGCCGTTGTCGGTGACCTCGAGCTGACAGAGGCCGTCGCGTACCCGTACGACCACGCTGGCCTCGGTCGCTTGGGCGTGACGACCGATGTTGGTCACCGCCTCACGGATCGTCGCCGACAGGTGTTCGGCGAGCTCGTCGGAGATAGCCGAGTCCACCGGGCCATCGAACGACACCCTCACCTCGAAGCCCAAGACGGGGTTGAGATCGTGGATGAGACAGAGGACGGTATTCCTGACACCTTGATCGATGCCGGCCGATCCGAGCTCGTAGATGGTCGAGCGAACCTGACGGATGGTGGCGTCGAGATCCGAGACCGCCGCGTGGAGCCGTTCCGCGATCCCCGCTGCCGCCGCCGCTCCCGCCATGCTCTGCAGCGAGAGCGTCACGGCGAAGAGACGCTGGATGACGGTGTCGTGGAGGTCCCGTGCCACACGGTCGCGGTCCTCGTAGACGGCCACCTCCTGCACCCGTTGATGGAGACGTGCGTTCTGGATGGCGATGCCGGCTGCAAGGGCGAGGGCGACGACAAGTGCCTCGTCGTCCTGGGTGAACTCGGACCAGCCGATCTTGTCGGTGAGATAGAGATTGCCGTAGACCTCGTCGCGCACCTTGATCGGTACCCCCAGAAACGAGGTCATGGGCGGATGGTGGGGGGGGAAGCCGTAGCTGTCGGGGTGGGATCCCATGTCCCGCAAGCGCAACGGGTGGGGATGGGTGATCAGCAGCCCCAGCACCCCTCTCCCCGTGGGACGGGCCCCGATCCGCCGTTCCTCGTCGGGATCGAGCCCCACGGTGATGAATTCGGACAGGGCGGTGCCTTCGTCGTTGAGGACGCCGAGCGCGCCGTAGCGTGCCCCCGCCATCTGGCGAGCCTCCTCGATCAAATGACGAAGCAGGACCGGTAGCTCGAGGTCCGCCTCGAGCAGAAGCGTCGCCTCGAGCACCCGGCGGAGCTTGACGGGATCTTCGATCGCCCGGAATGGCACCGCCCTCCAGCTTAGCGGGCTTGCCCGTTCGAGGGCTGAGCGTGCGTCGCCGATCTCCTCGTCGCATGGCCGGTGGGAGCCGGGATGGGTTGCCTTGATGTGGTTCACTTGGGAAGATGATCGAGTGAGCTTGCGCGTGTTCCTCCTCGACGATCATGAGATCGTCCGAACCGGCCTACGGTCGTTGCTCGAGGCGACCGACGACATCGTGGTCGTCGG